>ERZ808258.23-NODE-23-length-110788-cov-8.639827_pt1 | contig 110788 bp, 177 predicted proteins | sample MGYA00521280_ERZ808258 | MGnify/ENA primary metagenome ERZ808258 (study PRJEB31516, sample SAMN03275585) | gut metagenome | biome: mammalia-associated habitat; material: feces | host: Papio cynocephalus | place: Kenya | collected 2012-07-19 ...
AAATAGTTTAAAATAGTTTAAAATAGTTTAAAATAGTTTAAAATAGTTTAAAATACCTGAGTTGGTGTGTCAAAAATTTTTAATTAATTCAACCTTGACTCCCTTAAATATTAACCGTTTAACTATGTCAAGCAATTTAATAATTTTTGAACTACTACTTTTTTACCCTTTTGGACTGGTATAATTTTGCCTATTTTATAGTCAAATATTTTACCTATTTGCTTTTAATTAAAATTTATGCTATAATATATGGGGGTAGGCCCTACACATAATATTATTTCTTTTTTCACTGGCTATTGGATGAATAAAGTAACAGCTGTTGACTAATTCATTTACGTTGTTACCTTTTTTTTGCGATAGAAGATAAATACAATGCGAAAAAAAAGGTAACAACGTATATTTCTTTTCTCCTAGGACAAAGTTCTATCATAATATTATTTCTTTTTTCACTGACTATTGGAATAATTAAACTGACAACGTTGTCTTTATTAATTTATTATCTTATAGGAAGGAAATGAAAGAATGATAGAACTAAATAAAAAGTATTCTACTAAAGCTCTTGCGCAAGAACTTAATATTAGTTATAATTAGCTTAGAAAGGTTCGAGATAGATATGAAGAACATTTAAAACGTTTTTATGAATTTAAAATAATTCATAAAGGAAATAATGGTGTTTATTATATATTTACAGAAGAAAAAGGCACTTATCTTTCTCTTAAGGAATATACAAAACTCCAAAAGAATAATACTATTGCTTCACATATTAAATCAACTATTCATTTTGATCCCAGACAAACTGGATCTAATATTGCTCGTATTATTATGGTTGATGGTGAAATATAGGCATTAGACTTACAATTATCAACTTTAAAAGTATATGTGCGGGAATAGCTAAAAGATTTAGTTAATATAGGTTATTACGTTAAGGATGATTATAGATGGTGTTATTTAGATAAACTGCGTAATAAATATGTTTTAATGACTAAAAAAGAAATTGATGAATTAAAATCATATTTTGAAACATAGAATTCTATTGATTAGGAAGCTGATATTTGGGCTAAGTAGAAAGAAGGAGAATATACCCAATAGGAAGCGTATGAAAAAGTAGGGCAAATAAGATATCATAGCTTTTTAGAAGGATTAAAAGCTTATTAGAATGATACAGGTATTTGGCCAATGAAAGTGCCGGTTTATGTGCGGTCAGCTTGGTAAAGGAGAAGATTTGATACGCGAGAGTATTAGTTAAGTCTCTCTTTGTTAAAAGAGAGACGTTTAGAATTAAGGGGAAGTTAAAAGCTTCCCCGTTTTGTTTACTTCTTAGTTTAGTTAGAATGTTCAGTATTTTTTTCCCAAACCTTTCAGTATTTTTTTCCCAAACCTTTCAGTATTTTTTTCCCAAACCTTTCAGTATTTTTTTCCCAGCGTGAATCAAATTCTCATTTCTTAGGGCTATTAGTAGAGAATCCTATTAAACGAATTTTTGGCGTTTCATTTTCATAAAACTCTACTGTTTTTATTAATTCAAATTTTTCCAAAGCAGTTAAGTAATTTCTAACAGAAGAAGAATTATTAGTGTAACTAATTCCCAAATGTTCACATATTTCTTTAATAGTAAAAACATACTAGTTGGGTTTATAGTTATTTCTTTGTCCTAAATAAATATAAGTCTTAATAACTGGTTCTTTAACAGTATCAATAAAGAAAGAGAGTAAATCTTGTGGTACTCTAAAGTACATTTTTTCTTTGTTGGGTAATAAATAATATTTACCTTTGTCTTGAACATATTCCTAATCTTCTAAATACTTTAAATGATTATAAACAGTTCTACGAGTTTTATACCGTAAAATTTTAGTAGCAATAGTTTCCTAATTGGGAAGGGCATTTTTATAAACTCGAGTTTCTCCTTCCTCTCCTATCGACATTGATAAAAGATAGGTGTAAAGTTCAGCATCAGCTTTGGGATCATTTAAAAATGTTTTAATAAGTCTTCCTTCTTCATCTTTTTTCATTGAAGTATCTGCGGGAAAATTTTTTTTCGTATTTTTTAGGCACATATAGCCTCCTTTCAAAGATTATGAAAAATGAAAAAGGTAATTGGAAAAAGTTTGCCCAAAGCTGTTATGATTTTTTAACATACTCATACTTACTTTTTTAACAAATATTTTTAACAAATTTGCTTTTAATAAAAAATTATGATATAATAAGGGAGGGCCTCCCTTGATGGAGCTTTGCTCCACATATAATACATTTTTTCTCTCTTGGACAGTACTTGTTTTATTATGTCTTCTTATTTTTTATTATCTATTGGAAGGTTCTTTAATGGAATCTTTTAAAGTAATAGAAACCTCCCAAAATTACTGAAATCAAGGCTCTTTCTTGGTATTAGTAAAAAAGGGAGATTTCTATTAAAGTAATAAAAATTGCCCGAAGGGCAAGGAATGTTTGAAATTTTCAACTGAAATTTGATGTGCGAGTCCCTTAAGGTTATTTAATCAATGAGCGAAGCGATTTGATTAAATAACCGCTTATTTAGTATTATTAAGTTTATTTAGTATTATTTAGAATTATTAACTATTTTTTCACACACTAATTAACTATTTTTTCACACACTAATTAACTATTTTTTCACACACTAATTAACTATTTTTTCACATGGTTAATCAATCAAATATTTTTCTCTTTTTGATATTTCAGTAGTAAAATGAATTAATCGCATTTTAGGAATATTTCCTTCATAAAATTTAACAACTTTAATAAGTTTTAACTGTTCTAAAATAAAAAGATAATCTTTAATAGTTTCACTGTTTTTTGAGTAACATAAACCTAAATGTTCGCATATTTCTTTTAATGTAAAAACATACTGATTAGGTTTATAGTTATTTCTCTACCCCAAATAGATATAAGTTTTAATAACAGGCTCTTTTACTGTAGTTAAGAAAAAAGTTAATAAATCTTGAGGAATTTTAAAATACATTTTTTCTTTATTGGGTAAAATATAATATTCACCTTCGTCTATAACATATTTCTGCTCTTTAAGATAATTTAAATGGTTAATAACTGTTCGACGACTTTTATAATGAAGAATTTCTGTTGCTATGAATGACTAAGAGGGTAAAGTATTTTTATAAACTATTGTTTCTTTTTTTTCTTTATCACCTTTTGACATTGATAATAAATAAGCATAGAGTTCTGCATCGGCTTTAGGATCGTTTAAGAATGTTTTTATTAAATTCCCTTCAGCATCTTTATTTAAAGAAGTGTCTGCGGGAAAACTTTTTTCGTATTTTTTAGACATTAATATGCCTCCTTCCATAGTAATATAAAAATACCTTGGATATTATTTTCACATTTTGTCCAAATTCACGCTTACTTTTTCGTTCCGGTATAACCTTTTTTAACAAAATTTTTTAACATTTTTTATTATATAATAATATATCCCATTATATTATACTAAAAATTTTAAATAAAAACAAGTAAGGGGACATTTTAAAAAATGAAACCAAATTTGCCCGAAGGGCAAGGAACATCTGAAATTTTCAACTGAAATTTTCCAAAAGGAAAGGGATAAGCATAGCTTATCCCTTAATTTTTTTATTCTTTTTCTTTTATTCTATAACTCTTTGAAGTATAAAAGTCAACTACAATTGAATTATCTTGTTGGACATATCTATTTGGGTTTTTATCTACTTCTTCTTTGTCTATTAATGGAAGTCTATTGATATCTATCTTGTTCCTTTCTTTTTCCTTTTGGTTTTTAGAGTTCTTCTGAATTTCAGAAAGAATTTAAGACTACTTAGGAGCTTGAGTAACCTCATAGGAAATTTTTGAAGTCGTAGCCCCTAATTTATCTTTTTTATTTTTATCTTCTTCCAGAGGAGCTTGCTCCTCATTCTTATCTTTTATAGGTCCATTCTGACCCTTGCCCAAGGGGCAAATTGAACCTTGCGCAAGGTTCTCGGTGAGCCTTGCGGATTGGCAAAGCTCAGATTGAGCCTTGGCATAAGTACTTTCTATTATTTCTTCATTAATAGTTAAAAAACGTTCTTTACCTTGATTAGTATTTTTAGTATCTCTATTAAGATATCCCATTTTTTCTAAATTAGTAATAGTTCTTTTTACTGTACTTAAACTTGAGCCAAATTGTTTAGCTAACTATTCATTACTAATAAAACAGGTCATACCTTTACTTGTATATTCGTTTATCTAACTTAAAATAAGAATTCCCAATGGGTCAACGCCTAAAAAATAAAATCGTTTATCTACTTTTAAAAATAAATTAGCCATATTTGCTTGTACCTCTTTATCTTAGTTTTTTAGCAGAGGTAAGTTCTCCAATGTCTTTATCAAGCTTTGGAGTATAATTAAAGTACCAAATATTAAACTGAGGCTTCATTGGGTTAACTTCGGTTTTAATAATTTGATGTCCTTTTTCCCGCAAAGCAATGGCTAGCCACTTAGCATATATAATTTTTTGTTCCATAAGTGTCTCCTTTGCCTATTATTTATTATATTATACTAAAATTTTTGCGTAAAATCAATAAAAACACAATAAAAATTATCTTTTTTTAATATTATACCATAATTTTTTAATAAAATCAACTAAAAAGTTCCTTTTTTTAATATTATACCATAAATTTAATTAAAAATCAAGTAGAAAAAGTGGGGCAAAGCCTATTATATCATATTTTTTTAATAAAATCAAGGCGGGGCCGCCCGTTTTTATTATCTTTCTCTCTTGGTCGGATTTTATCTGTCCCCGACTAAAATTTAATGAGCTAGAGAAGCTGTAGTATTGTTTTTTTTGTTACTCTATTGGATTTGCGAATACTTGGAAGGGAAGTAACCGTAGCTAAAATTTTTGTTAGCTACAGCGGAGCAAAGGCTAGGCAAGAAAAATGGGGAAAATAGAAAGATAAAAGTTCCTAGATTGAATCGAGCGAAGCCATATGGGGTATTTATGGGAGAAATAGGGGAAAGGTAAAAGTCGCTGGATTGAGCAAAAAAATCCCATATGGAGGTTTATTGGGGAAATTCGGCTCAACACCTCCGGCGTCGAACCGCTCAAATGTCTATTATGGGAAAACAGACGCCCGCAGGCGAAAGACAGATAATTGTAAAATTTTTTCTAAATACTTGACAAATTCAAAATTCGGAGCGATTTGATCAAAATCGCTCCGCTCAAAACTTGTATAACAAAAAAGGGAAGCTTACGCTTCCCTTTAATATGTTAAAATTGCGTCCTCAAGAATCTCAACTATACAACTATCGTCATATGAGTAAAGATTTCCTGTCTCAAGGTTAACTGCATTATAGAAAAAATTGTTTTGCTTTCTTTCTACTTTCATACAAATAGTGCCATCTTCATCCTTAAATACTACGCCGGGGAAAACATCCTCAAAAGGCACCAAATTAATAGGCGACCGTCTTTCAATTAGCATTTTTCTTCTTTCTCCTCATCCTCAAACTTAATCGGCTCAATCCATGCTACGTCTATATCTCCACCTTGGCTCATCAAATAATTCAAAACATCATCCCATATTTTACAACCCCTTGTCCAAGTGGGGTCTTGCTCTTCTTTATTGGTAGGTCTATTATAGTATAAGCAAAACTATTTGCCAAGAGGTAGAACAATTTTTATCTTCTCCTTTTGGCTTGGGGGCGGATTATTCCGCCCCTATTTCGCCCAACATCTTGAACGGGAAATAAATAATTCCCATCTCGATTTTCTTTTTGGTTCGCTTCATGCACTCAGCGAACAAAAGGGATTCAATAAGGGCGTCCTCAAGTGCAGTATGTGCTTCGATGAAAGAATCATCACCAGCAACGAACCGAAATGCAGTTTCTGCACTCGTTTTATAGTATCTGCCCGATGCAGTCAACCATCCATTGTCCGAACACATGTTCTTGTATTCGTCACAGTTCAAAATGTGCTTACAAGCAAGTCCCCAAACATCAAAAAGGGGAAAAACCTGCCCACGGAATCGGAAAACATCACTTTCAAATTCTTTTTCGTTTTGTCCTCTCTTACCCCGGGCAATTTCAGAAATAATTTTATTTTGATATTCCATCCATTCCGCAAAATCAGGTGCATAGACCTTAGAAAGGTACAAATCAGTAAAGGGAAGTGCCTTCTTGAAGTCAAACATAGAATTATAAGCCCCCACGCCTTCACACTGGGACATATCATTTAAGAGTTCCCCAATAGCTTCTTCCCACATTACAACACGAACCTCACCCATTGCGATTTTCTCAATATAACCGGGGCGCTTATCCTTGTAATAGGCAGTATTGAATACTACCGGATTAGAAAAAATTTCCGCAATGAGAAAATTCTGTCTTGCGTAAATGCGGCCTTGAGCGTCCACTACTGTCCACCCCAAATCATAGATAAGGGGCTTCGCAATAGCTACTTTCTGCTTCATAGCGGGGTCTGCGTCATACTTAGATGCTTCAGGCAAAGTTGCGGTTTCGCAATCCAAAATCAGCCAGTACTTTCTACGGCGGTCAAACTTATTCATATAATATCAATCCTTTTCAAATCTCAATAGAGGGTAACATCTTTTCTCTATTGAAGCGGGGAATCTTAGTTCCCCTACACCTTATTCATAGTATCACTTTCCTTTACTCTTTTGGCTTGCGATGCTTAATCAGAGAAATGGTATATTCATCTTCCCCAATAGTGAATTTGACATACTTCTCAGGATTCTCAATAATAGCCCCTGGATAGTTTACATCAATACAATCAAAAAGAAGCTGAATAATTTCACGCTTAACGTTATCCGCTTTGCGTGTGGGCTTTTTCTTTTCGCCCTTATTCTTCTTCTCGTCACTATTGGCATATTTAACGGCTTTCTTATGAGCTTCTGGGTCAAGTTCCCAATCGAAAACCTTGGTATTCATGCCAGAACGGTCAATTTCTTTATCATCGTTAAGCATTCCCTGAATCTCTTCATCAGTCATGCCTAGTTTGCGACACGCTTCAATCTGGGCTTCTTGGCTTTTGGTCAATTTTCATTCACCTACTTTCTGGGACGTTTCCCTATGGGGAAAAGGGGCAAAGCCCCTTTTCTTAAGCCAGCCAGTAGTACATACGACCCTTAATAGACCCCTTTTCCAGGGTACCAGCATTCACAGGGGCTTCAATCAGAGCACGCACCTTGGCAGTAGTCAGCTCCATGTCGGACAGGCAATCGAACTTCGCAATATCGGACAGAGTGTAATTAGTGCCCTGCTCCATCTCAGCGACAATCTTCTCACCCATAATAGTGTTCTCCGCACTCTTAGCGGAAGACTTACTCTTGGCATTCTCAGTCTTCTTCTCATAAGCAGCTTTGATGCTTTCCAGCTTTTCCAGCTTCTCAGCAGGGAAAGTAGTGCCAGTCAGAGCCTCAATAGCAGAAGTCAGAGCGGAAACGGAAGTAATCTTCTTAGTGTTAGTAGTAGCCATAGTATCAATTCCCTTCTGGTTTTAACGACTGTCCTTGTCAATAATTTTTTTTGTTCCTTCCTTTGGAACACCCTTATTATAGCACATCTTGTTTTGTTTGTCAAGAACTTTTTTAGAAGTTTTTGAATTTTTTCAAGTGGCTTTTGGAGCGTCCTTTCTCAAGGAACACCTGTATTATACTATATTTTTTTCTGATTTACAAGATGGAATATTGCACAAAAGAAAGGAACTAAATTCGTTTATTTTTGATATTGACAAGTGGTCAAAAGTGTGGTATAATAGGCGGGGGAGCCTTGGCCGCACATTTCGGGAAAATAGGGGTAAAAATTTTTGTGCAAATTACCTATTGACAAATTGGTAGGGGTGTGGTATAATTGAAATTCTGCTCAATTCGCTCGGAGTTGAGCAGCTGAAAAAAAATCCCCCGGTGAAAAACCGGGGGTATATTTATTCAAATCTATTGTATATTAGCTATCGCCAGTGCATACTATTCAACCCTCCATAGCAAGTCCATCAATGTTAGAATTTATTTAGTAATTATATAGTCACATTTACGCAATCATAGGCAATCGTTCCTTTCCAGGGAAAGGGGAGGCTTTATGCCTCCACCTTCACAAAGAATACGGCCTTCCCCTTGACCTTCTCGGTCTTAACTGCGTCCTTGTCCAGCAGACCCTTCATGGCAACTCTCACCTTTGCGGTGGTCAGGTTGGCGCACTCGGGGAACTCCTTTACCATCTCGTCCAGGGTGAACTTGCGGCTAGGCTCGGCGGTCATACGATAGAAGATGGCATCAGCCAGAGCCGCATTCTCTTCTCTCTTCTCTTCACTCTTAGCACTGGTCTTGCCAGCCTTCTTCGCCAGAGCTTCGGCATTCTTCTGCATCAGTTGAGCGGCTTCCTCATAGGTGAAACCAGGGACAACCTCGTCCTCGCCATTCAGAACGCCAGTGCGGAAATACTCAGCCAGGGAAGTAAACTTTTCGAAATTCGTCATAGTATCAATTCCTTTCTGGTTTTTAAGAGTTTCCTTCTCTTTTTGTAATCTTATTATATCACATCTGGGAACGTTTGTCAAGGGCTTTTTCAAATTTATTTTTCAGAGAAAGAAGCTTCTGAAAATCTTCATCCAGAATTGCCCATGTAAATAGTCAATTCAGTCATGTTTTTTTATCTCCTTGAAGCGGGGGTAAAACCCCCGCTCAATCCCCAAACTTATACAGCTTAGCACCCTTAGACCGCATAGTGATGGGGGCAGCTCCTTCAATGGGCTTACCAGAAGCATCGCAAGGTAGGAAATGTCTTTCTGTATACTTGTAGTTGCCAGTATCTCTAATGTCAGAGGGGAGAAGCTTTTCTGTGCGACGATTCTCTCTATTGCTCCACACCTTGACCTGCTCAGGGGTCTTAGCATAGGCAATCATAGAAGCCACGCTGTTCTTATTGATACGATGGTTTACCAACTCTTCCAGCTCTGCGGCAGTGAAAGTTCTGTTGCCGAATTCCGCACGCGCGGCATCGAAACAGGCCTTATAATGGTTTGCTTCTGCCTTCTGGGTGTTTTTCTTAGCCTACGCAACTGCCTTCATGGCTTTATCCAGTGCCAACTGAAGTTCCCATTCTTCTTCCATAGCTTTCAGAAGTTCGCAGTCGGGGTTGCTTTCCTTAAGAGCATTGTAAGCGGCAGTGTACATTTCCATAGTCAAAATCTCCTTTTCATATTAAATGGGGCTTGCGAATCCCTTGCGGGGTTCGTTCCCTCATTTCTTGACTTTATTATATCACAGGTTTTTTATTTTGTCAAGAGGGAATTTCAACTTTTTTTTGAGCGCCCTCAATCGGGATTTGAACCCTTCCCACTAGCTTGCTGTGGTTTACCTCAGTTGTCTTTCCCTCTTGACATTATGTATTATACCATAAGGCTTCTTATTTGTCTATTGGTAGAATAACCAAATTCGGGAAAATTGTGAAAAAGATTTTTATTGACTTTGCCCATTGATTTTTTAGTGGGGAGGTGATATAATGGAAATTCTTGCCGATACGTTCCACATCGGCAAGCTCAAAAGGGGAGGGCTTATGCCCTCTCCTTTAAATAGTTCATCCAGCGACTAAAAACAGTGTCAGCAATGGCGTTGCCTTCATTATCGTAAGAAATGATCTGTGGAGCTTCAAAGTTGTCGGCAGACATTAAATGCCCCTTGCCAGCTCTTTCAAAATCTCAATGATATTTTCCTTTACAGGGTCATATGTTGCGCCAAGATGCCAACCTTTACGCACTTTTGCGTTATCATCAAAGAGAATGGCTTCATCGTCGGGACTGAGGTATCGCCGCACGCTATCGGCCTTTGTTGCTCCATACTTGACACCATGAAAATGATCATAGGGGAAGTCATAGCGTTCCAGCCATTCCTTTTTTGCCGCTCGTACGGCTTTGTCATACTCTATAGTGCTTCCTTTAGAAAGCCAAGTCACAACTGTAATGACTATGCCAAGACTCTGAAGTTTTCTGAGGACGTCCGCAAGGACAGCCATGTCCCACATAGGTTCGGCCACTTCATAGGGGGTGGGGTCGTATGCTCTAAGCATTTCTAACCACCCAGGGACATCATAGAACAAATTCAAACTTCCATCCATATCAAATACGATTTCCTTAATCATTGATATCAACTCCTTTTGATATCCGGGGAGGTTTTCCCTCCCCTTTTTGTGCTTTTATTGTATCATACTTTTGGCGGTTTGTCAAGAACTTTTTTTAATTTCTTTGAAAAAAAGTGTTGGATTCCATCCATCGAGATTTTCAAAGGTTTTTATATACCCATCCGGACAATAGTCTTTTATTAAATAATCAACAAGTTCTGTGTTAAATTTTTGATACCATTTGCGATATCCTAAAGGAACACAACGATATTTTTCCCAACCAGCCCTAATAAAAAAGCCATCCATTTCTTTATCATATTCTACCATTTTAGGCAAATAATGATTAAGAACTTTTTCCGCTGTGCAGTCGCTCCATTTAAGGCTTTTCCAATATTTATTATTGAGCCAATCCAGAAGCAACGCAATAGGAATCAAAGGGAAAAACAAAAAGAAACAGTCGTAATTCTTTGTGCGGATATGGCCAAACCCGTGGGTACACTTCTTTTTGTCTTTTGGCTTCTTAAATTTTACTTTACTCATGTTGAACAACTCCTTACGAACAAACAATAACAAGAACAAAGAAGAAACCCAAAACCCCAAAAGTAATACCCATACAAGTAATACCAGAGATAATTCTACGCCAAGGGTTAGAGCGATAACAGGAAGGGCAATTGTCAAAACCAACAATCCACCGACAAATATTACGTCTAACTCTGCGGAAGTATCTTTTCATGAGGTGTTCCTCCTTTATTTTGTAATTAAATTATACCACAAATTTTTTATTATGTCAAGCCAGCGAATATCATAATTTTGGGATAAATATGGGCGTTATATTTGTGTATTTTGCCAATTGAAAAATGGTGAACCCTAGGGGTATTTTAAACTCTGCCCAATACGTACGTCATTGGGCAGCTCAAGTGGAGCTACCCAAATATGAAATGAAATTATTCTTTTTCTTCTTTTTTAGCCCTCTGTCTGTTATACGTTTTGCGATTCGTAAGCTGAGAGCCACGTTTGCGGAACAAAAGATAGTCCTGTAACTCTTCCCCCGTCTTTTTCCAAATTTCACGAGATTTCTTCTTTTTCATTTGAAACACTTCCTTTTGTTTATCAGGGGCGAAAACCGTCCCTGAATTTGACTTTATTAAAAATTTTTGGTAAAATTATCTTGTAAGTTCTCCCCCAAACAAATTATTTTACCAAAAAAAAGATTTTAATAGAGAACTTTTTGACAAATATTTCCATAACTATCAAGGTAAAGATCATCAATTCTAACACAAAGATCATTACCATTAAAATCGCAATCATAGAAATCTTGAAGAATGATTTCATTTTCTCCGGTAGCTTTCTTATAAGCATTAAAAGCTTCTATCAAATTGGCAGCGGCCGCACATTTTTGGTCTATTTTTGCTTTTTCTTTTTGCTTCTGGGCGGCTTCAATAACCTTGTTAAGCTCTTCAAGATTCAGGCCGGATAAGCTTCCCATAACAGTACTCAAATTATCAATCATAGCTAACAACTCCTTAACTTTTGTATGATTATTATAGCACAAAATTTTTGAAAAGTCAAGAACTATTTTTGAATATCTAATAATTCTTTATGCTTTTCGTTGTTCCGCACGACTTTCCGATACATGCCATCAGGCATTTTCTGATATCCTGCCACACGATACATTTTAATAGCCTGGGCAATTGTGGCCATATATCCAGTAACAAGATTTCCATTATTGCTATTCCGCACAATAATGATTCCAGTATCAGTGAGAAATTGAGTAGTTCCATTCCCTCTTTTCTTATCTTCCACTTGGAGAACAAAATTATTATAGCCAAGAGTAGTTAAACAAGCAGTTAAACGTTCAATGCGTTCTGTGCTTGCATGATAGGAGATGGGGGTTTTTTCAACAGTCATTTTAATCAAGCCCTTTCTTTATTAGGGGAGGATTACCCCCCTTAACTGTTTTTAGTATATCACACTTTTGGAATTTTGTCAAGCATTAAATTTTTCTTTTATTGCGTCAGATACTTCGCACTCATACCAACCGAAATATTCTCTGCAGGTGCTTTCATCCTCATTGAAATAGAATCTCATTTTTTATTTTCTCCTTCTGGTGAGGAAGCCGTTAGGCTTCCTCTAGTCCTACTAGTTTTTTATACAGCTTTTCAAATTTGGGGGCAACCACATGATTATAGTGGTCAAGCACGTCATTTGCGGAAGCATTATCGTCCATTTCCCGCAGAATAGATGCCCCAGTGATCGCCGCACCAGCAGCTTGCCCACTAAAATTTTGCCATAAGGTGTCATGGATTGATTCCATATTATCCATATGAGAGATTCTTTCAAGCGTTTCGTAGGCATAGTCAATCTGTTCGATGGTGATTTCCTTGATGGTTTTCATAAGTCATTCTCCTTTTACTATTGGGGTAGGGGCTTTTCCCTTACCTTGTAAACATATTATACAGCGTTTCGGGAGATTTGTCAACTGGCAAAATATACAAATTTGACCGGGAAAATTGTTGAAACTGCCTATAAATTAAAATTCTGCCCAAAAGCGTGCGATTTTGGGCAGCTGAAAAGAAAAGTTGCCCCAATGGGGCAACTTAGTCCTCGATTCCCATGCGGGGGTTCATGTCCCCCGCTCACATCTTTATACCAATCAGTGAAAGATTTCATTTTTTAGTCCTCCTTTTAGGTTTCCAGCTCATCAGCCAACAGCTCATAGATGGCCATATATTCTTCGTAGCTTGTTGCGTAGATATTACAGAAGTTGTTAATGCTTTCTTCTGTTGCTCCGTACATATCGAACCATGCTGCCCATGCGATTGCTAATTCTTCCATTGTCATTTTTGTTTGCTCCCTTCATTTGTTGTACCAACATTATATACGATTTCAGGAAAGAAGTCAACTGGTAGAATACACAAAAATCGATCTAAAAATTTGTGAGTCTTGTATAAAAATGAAAATCCTCCCGCTGTGGGGCGCAGCGGGAGGATGAAAGGGTAAGCAACCAGAAGTAAACCGAAATGAAAAATGGAACGAAAAATTATTAGGGCGAAATTTTTCGCCCTAAGTATCTTTTATCATTTTAAGGCCTTCCATTAGAAGAATATCCCAATAATCTTTTAATTTTTTGAGGTTTGCCATCTAGGAGTAATAATGAAGCCCATTATCGAGTCCCGCAAGAATCATAAAAGTTAAAATGTGCGGCATTCACATTATACCAAAAATACTCTTCTTTATCTTTTGGATAACTCCCAATTGAAAAAGGATGTTTCATTACTTCATTTCGGATAATTTCATAAGTTTTTTTTCATGGCTTCCTTGTATTTATAAATTGAAAGCCCATTGGGTTCTGTTTCCATTTGGTCATACCTCCTATTAGCAATAGATTCCAGTTATTTTTCCTTCTTCGTCAAATTCAAATTCAATATTGTCATTAAAAGTTCCGTTTTGAATTTCAACATAATTTTTTTGATCGACCATAACTTTTTGAAAATCTAAGTGGGACAAAAGAATGTCCAAAAGTTCCCTATCTGTCATATTATCTTATCCTCTCTTCTGGATAAAAGGGGCTTGTTAGCCCCTTTTGTTAAATGATACCTTTTTCTTTTAAAAGCCTTGACAGGTCTTTGACTTTGTCATACTTGGAGCATTCTTCATAGCCTAAAGTGGCGATTGCCATAATTTCAATGGCATAGGATTCTTCATAGCCAACTTCCTGAGCGTGTTTTCAAAATTCTTCGGGAGTAAGGGTCTTGCAGAAAACTTCTTGGACAGGGCATTCAGCCTCTGCGCTGTCCTCTTGAAAAGCATCCCATTCCTCTTCAAAGAAGATACCCTTATCTCTGGAACCATCTTCCATATAGCGGTAAGTGATTTCATACATTGTCATAATTATCAATTCCTTTCTCATTTCTTGTATCTTCATTATAGCAAATATTTTTCAAAAAGTCAAGAAAAATTTTTACAATATCATTCGTCATTTTGCACAAAAAAAAATGCGGCAATGGTATCTATAGGGGGAGAACAGATGTCTGTGTGAGAAATACAGCTAGGTTTCGGGAATTGAGATAATATGTTCCGAATTGAACATTTGTACGCAGTAGAAGGATGCCCATGTGTGACATACAGTGTCCGCCGCAGAGGTATTGTGCAAAATGACGAAAAAATATAAATGGGGGTAGGGTTTGTGCCCTACCATACCCATTCGGCGCATTTTTCAAGTGCCCCTGTTTCGGGGTCAATCTTATTCAATTCTACGGCATAGCCATTATTATACCAGCTAACTGCCTCTTTATGGTTAGTAGTCCAGCTTCCAGTAATTTCATTATGATAGTACAGCATATTTTATTCTCCTTTATTTGCTTCTTTTGGCATGTTGAGGAAGTTTAAGCTTCCTCAAATGTCCCATTTTACCAACTGTTCATCAGGAGTAACCACGAAGAAATCAATGTCCATAGTGCCGGGGATGATGAAAGAATTGTCAAACATAAGTTTTTCCTTTCTGGTGTTTGGGATTTTCCTTTCCCTTTGTGACTATATATTATCACACTTTTGGCCATTTGTCAAGACCTTTTTTCGAAAAAAGATAAAAAAAAGAAAGAGATTTTTCAATCTCTTTCAATATTGATAATGGCATTATCCAGGAGAAAAGATGTTCCCAAAGTATCAAAAGTTACTCGATAGCAAGAACGCATTTCAAAAGTTTCTCCCGGCTCAATGTCCCACTCCCATAAATTTTCATCGGAAGTCTTGAACGTAGCCACACCATTTTGCAGGTCTACGACACGAGTGACTGCAGTTCTTTCATCCTTTTCGTGTCCAGTTAGAACTTTTTCCGCAATGATGATAATAATTTTAACAAAGTTTTTCATATTTTTTACTTCTTTTCTTTTGGGCTGAGATTCAATATCTCAGTCAATCCAGTTGTCATCATCCCACCAAGCAGAACCTTTTTTCTGTTCTTCAATGTGGGCTTCATACCCTTGAGCTTTAACCTCTGCTAATCTCTTTTCAGCTTCTTCTCTAGTGAAGAAAACCGCCTGTTTATTGTCGTGCATTGCCAAGCATTCACTAGGCTTTCCATTGATGTTGTAAGTAGCGATAACGTTGTAATACATATTTTTTATTTCCTTTCCTTTTTTGTACCTTAATTATAGCATATTTAGATGCTTCTGTCAAGAGTATTTTATACAAAAAAAATATTTATTTTTGGGATATTTTATACTTGACAAATCGCTTTCTATGTGTTATAATTATATGGGAAGGCCTTGGTTTATGCAATTTCGGGAAGTTTCGTAGTTTAACGAATAAAGGGAAGGCTTTTGCCTTCCCTTACAACCATTCAAGGGACTCTTTACGTTTGCCCCAATAGTAAATAGACAGCTGTGCATTATCTTTGCCTATCTTTACGGCTTCTTTTTTCGTGGGGATTCTCCGGCAGATATCAACATAATAGTTACCATTATCAACCCAAATGCCAACGTTTTTAATGCCGTGAGACTGAGCAATTTTATTGAGCTTCCGCACAAAGAGCATTGCTTCTTCTGCACTCATACATTTTACGCCGGCAATGGCCACCTGCCAACCGCTTTTGTAAGTGACGATTTTTCCGTTCCGAAGGGTCACGCCTTCATTATTGGCAAGCTTTCTCAGGGTGCGAACGTTCATAATACGATTAGTAGTGTATTTCATATGTTGTTATCTCCTTTACTTATCTTGTGACTATAGTATAACACATAAAACGTTCTTTGTCAAGTGTTTTGCTGAAAATATTTTTTATCTTTTTGTCTATTGGGTGCGGCGTGTTGCGTGAGTCTTGCCTAGAGAGGTAAGAGAAGAGTATCAAGACTATTATATCATACAATGAACCATTTGTCAATAGATAATTTATTAAAAATTTTTTTAGATATTATTATATCGATAAGGTTTTATATCGATAAAAAAGTATCGATTGGCATCCCTGCGAAGCAACCATTGGTTAGTTAGTGAACTAAGGATATTGAAGAATTAGGGACATGCTCGATGAGACAGAGGAATAAACCTACTGAGAAAGTAGGAGTTAGTCTATACTAACTCATCAGACAAGAAGAGATTTAACATGTCTCAAAGAGTTTTGGGAAGTTTCAAGAGGTTGAAGCATGACATATGATAGATGGAAAATTGTCTGGTTACAAAATGTAACAAAAATTCGGCTCAATGCGGTCGCCATTGAGCCGAGCAAATATAGGGGGTGAAATAGACCATCTGTAAGGGGGTGCTTGAAAATCACGACAATAGGTGTCTATTTTTTTCTGGTCTAGGTGGGGGGTATATTTCATGAAAAAAATTTGATTTTTTGTTAAAATGGTTTGCTCTGACCTAAAAAATCACCAAATCTTCTTTTAATCCTGAATCACGAATTATTTCAATCTTTAAATCCTAAGCTAAAAAAAAAGGAAGTCATTTAAGACTTCCCCTTTTAATCTTTCTTTTTTCCCCCTCTAGGAGGCTTCTTGCCCCAAAGGAATTCATACATAGCTACGTTAGCAGCTATAGTATTCTTCCTGGTCTGGGTCTTTACAATAGCATTAATAATATTCTTAGGCACACTTTTCTTTCGCATGACGAAAACCTCCTCTATTTTTGAGACAATGAATGATTAATCCTGAGCTTTGCGAAGGATTAATACCCATTCATTGTCCACATACGCCGTATAATATTCCAAGAAATCCCCAGGAACAATATCAAACTTCTTGCGTAAGTGCGAAGGAATAATAGCTCGTCCTGCTGCGTCTACCTTATAGGCAACCCCTTCGGGCATAACCGCCACATCATTCAGCTTCATTTCCATATTTCTCTACTTCCTTTCTTAAATTATTGGGTAATGGTGTAGCCATTACCACGGTATCATAAAATTCTAATAAATCATTTACTTCACCCGCAAATTCTTTAGGGGTGATATCTTCTTCATACCAATAAATGTCAATTTTTTCTTTCTCTATTGGTAACTTTCCTTTAAGGACTAGGTAACTTTCCGCAGGAAAGTTACCTATTTCTATGTATGCTATCCAGTTCCTATCTTTCATATAATTATTATACCAAAAATTTTTTTCAATATCAAATAAAATTTTTTTAATACTTTACTTATTTTTTCTGGAATGCCAAAAAAATTTTTGGTATAATATAATTGTAGAATGGAGGTCAAAAATGTTAAAATTAGATTATACATTGTAGACTCCAGAAGAACGTAATGAATTAGTTAAACAAATTCTCGAAGATAATCCAAATCCTCCTGCGGCTTATCTTGAGGTTTTAGCTGATTACTTATGCCTCTGTATGGAGAAACAAGAACGAAAATAGCGAAAATTAATTACTGATAATCGCATGGCTACAATCGGGAAAAGAGAAACTTCTTATGAAGGTCTTGTTTCTTAGCTAGAAAATGGCGAAGATGGTATTTATAATTTAATAAATGACAACAAAAATTCTATTTTTTAGCCAAAGATATCAATAACTAAAAAAGATTTAATTGAAATCCCTGAATTAATTTAGGTGCGGGAAGCTATTAGTGATTGGGAAAAAAGATTACAAAAAGCCCAAGGTCGAGATAAATATATTATTAAAAAAACCATTATTGATTTGCGAAAAGACTAGTATGTCATAAAAAGTGCATACCGCAAGCCCATCACCGCAACAAAATTAACTCGTTCACGCTATCTTTTAAAAATGGATGACGCTTTTACCTTTGATGAAGATGGTTATGTTATTCCTTCTGGAATTTCACTTATGAATCCTAAAATTGTTTCGACAATTCTCTGCAATTATAGTGGGCTTAAAGAAGCTGCCTGGGGTGAGTTTGAAAAAGATGTATGGTATTTAATGTATGATTTTGATAAACTTGCTGACAAGGCTTTAAAAAATTACCCTCTCTATGACCGCATTTGTGAGTATAAAGTAGATGGGTTACGCAATATTCAAATTCAAGAAAAAATACAAAAAGAATTTGGCATAAAGCATAGTATTGAGTATATTTCTAATTTGTGGCGTAATAAAATTCCTAAAATAATTGCTTCTTGTGCCGAAGATGAGTTTCTCAATTATTACTATCTTAATGAAGAAAAAGGTAGATATAAGAAGTGCGGACGATGTGGGCAAGTTAAGTTAGCTCATGGCAAATACTTTAGTAAAAATCCAGGAGCTCCTGATGGCTTTTATAGTATATGTAAATGCTGCCGTAATTCGCGGTTAGGGCAAAATAGGTTAAAGCAATCCAGCACAGATTCTTTCCCAGTAAAGGAGGAATAATGTTATGGCAATGACTTTATATTGTGAAAAATGCCACAAAACAATGGATGAAAAAAATTTCTATTCATCTAATAACTTAGAAAAATATCCCGATGGGAAATTCCATCAATGTAAAAAATGTTTAACAATGCACGTCAACAATTGGGACCCAGATACTTATATGTGGATTCTGCAAGAAGCCGATGTTCCTTATATACCTAGTCAATGGTATAGCCTAATGGAGAAATACGGTCGGGATAAAACAAAATTGACCGGAGCAACTATTATAGGTAGGTATCTTGGCAAAATGCGAATGATCTAGTATAAAGATTATCGTTGGAAAGACACTGAATTTTTAAAAGAAAAAGAACAAAATGAATTAAAATAGGCTATGAAAGACCGAGGTTATGACCAATAGGAAATTACCAAAGCTCTTGATGACCCCAAATTCCTTATTCCTAATATGGATGAAGAAATCGCAATTCCGGCTTATGTTAATGAACCTGAGCCAGTGGAAGCTAATAAATTTTCTAGCCAGCCTTAGGACGACTATTTTACAGAAGTTGATGATACTCCAGACATAGATATTGATTTAACTGATGAAGAAAAGCTCCAATTGCGTCTTAAATGGGGCAAAGGCTATAAACCAGCCGAATGGGTTTAGCTTGAATAGTTATATAATGATATGATGGAGTCCTATGATATTTAGACTGCTGGGCATGTTGATACATTAAAATTTATTTGTAAGACATCTCTAAAAATGAATTAGCTTATTGATATTGGGGATGGGACTACGTCCCCATTAAATTCTTTGAACTGCTGGAAGCCGTATAGGTAATCAGCAACTAAAATTGCCATGGGCAAAAAAGTTCAACGACTATTCCGCAAGGAAGTACAATTATTTGGAAGTGAAGAACTACTTTTGTAGATGATATAGTCTGATCCTTTTGGAAACAAAAGAAAATTATGGTAGATGGCTTTTAGAAGATGAGCAAAGTTTATGATGCTCTTATGAAAAGTGGTAAGTTCAAATTGTGGACTATGAAAAATTTTTCCAGTTTATCACTGGGGTTTAATATTTAATTAAGCTAACGAGGGAACTATAAAGTAATCTCGTGGGAAATATGTGCCTTAGCGCATAAACCTGTATCGACTATTTCCTTTGCCTTTTGGGCGGGAAAGTAAGATTGCTATTGATACGCAATTTGAAATGATTTCCTTATATTTAATTATAAGTAAAAAATAGTCAGTAATTTAATAATTATGTACAGCCGCTCAGAATAAAGCAGAAAATGGTGAATGTGTTGATTCTGTTGGAGAGCTAATTGCTCTTTGTGAAAAAGATGGTTATATTGAAAGATTTTACTCAGATAAGCCAAATGATAGAGTTGATATAACTCTTCAAGATATGCAACGTTATACTCGTAGGTTGGTTGAAGAAGAAACTAATTTAAATGAATTACTTCAAGCTGCTATTGAGCGTAATGCAAAAGAAGACGCTGAAGCTAAAAATGAAAATGATATTGTTGATTTTGATGATATGGCAATGGAAGATATCGAAAGTTAGATAACTACTGATAAAGATTTTGAAGATTTTGCGGAATTCCAATCTCAAGAAATGGATGAAGATGAATTGCGACAATTTGTTAAGGAGAATCCCGATTAATGGCTCTCCAAGATTTGCTTGAGTTATCTAATACAAAGAAAAAAATTGGCATATCAGAAGAACGTATTGAAGCAGTAAAGCCCATTTTGCGCAAGTATATTGCCTTCTGGCGTGAATACCCAGATTTATTTATTGATTTTTTGGTTTATGGGCCAAAAGTCATTACTGGGGAAGAATTTACTCCAGAAGAAAAAAAGGAAAACGAAGGCAAGTTTAAGTTTTTCTATTATTAGCGGGTTAAAAATAGCTCCTTTAGCCTAAAAGGGTTAAAGAAAAAAATGTTAAACGCTGGGAAGTCTTAAAGCCAAAATGCTTAATTAATTTTTAATTCTCGAAATTAATTAAGAACGAAAGTAGAAAAAAGTTTTTGGATGGAATAAGGTGTAAGCCTAAGTTCTAATAATAGATAATCAGCACTTATGAAGGAGAGAATAATGAAAAAATTAACTTTAATAGAGATTCAAGATCGAATAAAGTAGAGATTCCCTTTAGAAGACTTTGATATTTTAGAATATAACGGATTAGGTAAACCTGGAAAAGTTAAATGCAATAACTGTTAGAGAATTATTATAATAAATAAATTTTCAAATTTTTTTGTAAAATCTAAAAAATATGGATGTAGTAATTGTTAGAGTCATAATCTTATATAGAGACAAAAAATCTTAGAAGAATTAAATAACGAATATATTATTCTGTTCACTGAGGTAAAAGGTACTCATACTTATTATACTGTTAAATGTAAAAAATGCGGTCATGTAAGATGCACTACTTTAAGAGATTTTAAGAGGCATTTGAGATGTGGATGTTAGACTTCTGTAAAAAGAAATCGTACAGCAAAAGAATTTATAGATGAAGTGAATCAGTATAGTTAGAGGGGGACTTACACATTAATAAGTCCTTATGTAAATCAAACAACTAAAGTTCTTTTAAAACATGATTGCGGTTTTATCTGGGAAGTCTGCCCGGGAGATATTATTCATGGCCGTAGTAGTTGTCCAAAGTGTGCTCGAAAAGAAAGTAATGGAGAATTTTTTATTAAAACAATTCTACAAAAATATAGTATTCCTTTTTAGCAAGAGAAAAGATTAAATAATAGTAAACAAAGATTTGATTTTTATTTAGAAAATAATATTTATAAAATAGCTATTGAATTTAATGGAGCATAGCATTATAAAGAAACTAACTTTTTTAAAGGGAGTTTAGAAACTTTTTAGAAAAGAGATAAGATTAAATAGTAGTATTGTATTGATAATGGAATAGAGTTATATATAATTCCATACACCTGGTCTAAAGAAGAAATTGAATTAAAAATTAAAGAAATTATTCATAAGTTCAACGACTATCCTGTAAAGGAGTAAGAAGTTTTGAAAAGCATTTTATCTTATTCATAAGATAAAGATATAGTCTCTTCTCTATTGAAAGATAGAGCAATTAATATTGGCATTATTTAGACAGTAATGTAAAGATTTAAGTTTTTTGCGTGCGGTAATGCGTTATCAATACGTGTATGCAACTTTTCCCCGTAGATTATGTGCGGGCCATGTAAATGGAAAAAATTTATTAAAATGCTGGGAACTCCCGATGGGACAATCAGCAACCAAAATAGATTACTTATCTATTGGGCTCAACGACTATCCTTTATGGAGTAAGATTTAAAAGATTTGAAAAAATAAACATTGATGATATAGTCTAAGCTATATAGTAATATATAGAAAATTTTGGCATATTCAAAATCATTTCTAACAGTTTTAGGTTTAATATTAAAATGTATCTTATACCCAGGAGCTCATCTCTTTGTGACATCGGGTGGTAAACAATAGAGTGCGGAAATCCTTTCTCAAAAGGTATAGGAACTTTGTAGGCTAATACCTCCATTAGAGAGAGAAATAAATTGGTCAAGAGGTAAGACATAGGAAGGTAAAGACTATGTAAAATATATCTTTAAGAATGATTCTGTTCTTGATAATCTTGCGGCCAAAGAATCTTCTAGAGGTTAGCGTCGACACGGTAGAATTAAAATTTATGACGCTATTCTGGTCGATTTTTAGAGAAACGTTTTTGCTAAATTTTATATCTATTAGAATAAATTAGACAAGGACGTGAATATATGCGAGGTTATATATATTAGATAATTAATAAAATAAATCAAAAAAGGTATATTGGGTAGACTATTGACATAGACGCCAGAAAATATCACCATTTTAATGATTTAAAAAATGGGTAGCATCATTCGATAAAATTGCAAAGAGCTTATAATAAATATGGAGAAGATAATTTTAATTTTATTTGGGATACTTATGAAGTAAAAAATGAATAGGAATTATTAATTTTAGAATAGAAAATGATCGAGAAATATAATAGTTATTTAAATGGATATAATGAAACTTGGGGAGGAGAAGGAACTAAAACTATTTTTAGTTATCATCAGGCTTGTATACTTTATCATATTTTATAGAGATATTCTGGAATTAATAGATATTTATCAAGATATTTTAATTGTGACCATACTGTTATTGATAATTTAAGCAAAAATACTCTTTATGGATTAGAGTTAATTAATGAAGATGAAATACAAGAATATACTAAAAAACTTAATTTAAAAGAAGAGAATTTAAAAGAAAATTATGTTCCTCATAATGAAAAAAAAATTATCTAAATAGAATTGTTTTGAAATTTTGTCTATTATCTTAGAAGAGGACGGATATGATAGATTGTTATCAGATATTTTCAAAATAAGTTCAAAGGCTCTTTGGCGTTTAAAAAAAGGATTAACTTATTAGGATTATCTAAAAGAATTTAATTCGTTAGCAAGCGAAAATAAAAAAGATATAAGAGAAAAAGTAAAAAAGAAATATGATCTAAATCATCTGCGCTTAGATAGAAAAAGAGGAAATGTAAAAAATCCTTTGACACAAGAATAGATTAATTATATTTTAGAAAATCAAAAAAATAAAAAATAGATAGAAATTGCTAAAGAATTAGGAATTTCTAAAGATAGAGTGAACGCTGTTATTCATAGAAAAAGTTATAAAGATTTAATTGACAATTATTATTCTTCTATTACTTAACTGCCGTGTATAAATCCTGGAATTAAGCAGAGAGGCTGAAATGCTAATCCGAACCGAAGGCTAATTTAAAAAATTAGTCAGGGGCAACGCATAGGAAATGAACCTCTTTAAAAAGAGAATATAATTTTCCCACGAGGCCAGGACTTAATTAATTATTAAGAAAAGATATGCTAATCTTATAAGAATAAAAATTATAAGAGCTATGAGATAAAAAACTCATAGGATAATATTATGGGAAGTATGGAAGAATGTGTTGGTATCGATGACAAAATCTTGCGTGAAGTCATCATACCTGTAATGGCAGTTCCTCGACGTGCAATGGATGGCACAACGTGCGAAACTGAACCGGTAAATAAAAGTTAGATTTATATTAATTTTAGTATCATTGTTAAGAAATTAGCAAAAGTAAATTTTTAGAATTGCTGGAAAACCTGAAAAGGCAATCAGCAGCCAAGTCCTTTATCAAGGGAAAGGTTCAACGACTATCCATTTATGGAGTAAATTATAAGCATAATTGAAGTAATAAACTCTTAACACATAATGGTGAAGATGAAGATATAGTCTTCTCTATATGGAGACATATAGCTGTTTAACGCATGTGATTTAGCGATTCACATGGAAAATATGGAACTACTGCTGGGTAGAACCTTTTATGCTCAGCTTAAAATCTTTTAACTGCTGGAAAGCTAAAATTTTTATATTATGCTAATCAGCAACAAATATTATTAAGGAAGAAAGTTCCTAATGCTAATAGAAAGATAATTTCTAATATAAAAGCCGGGAAAACATGGACTTTCTTACCTCGGTAGTAATGCTCAACGACTATCCTTTATGGAGTACTAATAGGAAATGGAGATTATTGTAAAAATAATAAATGCAATAAAGATATAGTCTAATCTTATAAGAAATTATAAGTAACAATGATAAAGGAACATACTCATATGATCGTTTGATTGGTCTACTTGTGCGTATGGTCATGTAGCCCGAACGTTGTATTGTCCTTGGAGGTACATGGAGAACTCCTGTTGCCATGGGACTTCAAAGTAAGACCTTTATAACGGATTAGAAGGCCGAAGGGACATTTAATGAAGCATCTTTTGAAAGAGAGTTTAAAATTTTGGACTCATTAAATATTATGAATTGCTGGAAAATCTCAGCGAGACAATCAGCAGCCTAATCATTTTTAATAAATTGAGAGGTTCAACGACTATCCATTAATGGAGTAAAGTTTAAAAAATTTGAAGTGTAATACCAAGAAGATATAGTCTCAACTTTGGCGTGAGTCAAAGAGATGTTAACAAAACATCATAAGATATTTGGAAAGCCGCTGGAGTGGCACAACAGAAGATGCTTATTTTAATCAAGAAATATTTGCACGTAATCGCGTGCTTAATCAACCTGAATATGAAGCTTCAGGGCGTTCATCTAAATTCGCTACATATGTAATATCTGTGGACGTGGCTCGTTTTAAAGGATGTGATACAGTATTTTGTATCTTTAAATCGACTCCTCAGCCACAAGGTATTCCTGTAAAAACATTAGTTAATATGTATACTATGAACGATGAACATTTTGAAGATCAAGCAATATTTTTAAAACGTTTGTATTATAAATATAATGCTAGTCGTATTGTAATTGATGGTAATGGCAATGGTGCGGGCCTTGTTGATTATATGGTCAAACCGCAAATTGAACAAGAGACAGGAGACGTATTACCTCCTTTTGGTGTTTATAATGATGATAAAGGTGAATATGTAAGATATAAAACAAATGACACTGAGCTTGATGCCATGTATATTATAAAGGCCAACGCCGCAATTAATTCAGAAGCCCATGTTAATGTTAAATCTCAGTTAGCTTCTGGAAAAGTTAAATTTTTAATAGACCCTCGTATGGCATAGCAAAAACTACTTGCTCAAAAGGCAGGCCAAAATATGACAACAGAACAGAGGGCAAAATATTTACTTCCTTTTAACTTAACTTCCATTTTAGGTGAGGAAATGGCCAACTTAAGAGAAGAAACTGAAGGAGCTAATATTAATCTTAAGCAAGTTAATAAAAGAATTCGTAAGGATAAATTCTCATCAATGGAATATGGCCTCTATTATTTAAAATTAGAAGAAGATAAAAAGAAAAAGAAGAAAAAATTTGTAGCTTCTGATTGGGCTTTCTTTAATTAAAGAAAGCCTTTATCAGATTAAAGTAGGTGATTATTTATGATGTCTTCTCGTGGAGAAATTCGCATTCATGAGATACTTGAAGAAGCTGGGCTTAATTTTAAAGAAGAATATATCTTTCCAGATTTAAAGAGTTCTAATGGGAAGCCATTACGATCGTTTTGACTTTGTTATATTCGATGATGATGGGTATATTGATTTTATAATAGAATTTTAGGGAAAGCAACATTACGAACCAAGCACTAAATTTGGGGGAAAGAAAGGGCTTTTCCAATAGCAATATAATGATAATAAAAAAAGACGTTTTTGTGCTCTTCATGATTTTAAATTAATAGAAATCCCTTATTATGAAGAAAATTTAATTGATTATGATTATATAATGAGCCGTGCAGGCTATTAAAAATTCATAAGAAAGGAGGTAGGAAATGGAAGAATTTGGTTAGAAAGCGAAGAGAGTAGAAAGAGCTCATTTAAAAGGTTTTGATTTTTTTGGACCTAGTCAGTTTCCTTTAGATTATTAGGATTGCCAAGAAAAAAATGTCGAATTTAATAAAATTAAAGTTGGTGTTAAATCTTTAGATAACGCAGTTTTGCGTATGGAAAATTATAAAGGCGAGTATGCTGAGGTTGGGCAAATTACGAAACAAGGTATTTATAATGCCATTGCTACGAATGATGCTATGGAAATGCGTAGGATTTCTAATCTTTTTTATAAATTAAATGGTATTTATCAAAGAGTATGCGATTATTTTTCTTATCTTTATAGATTTGATTGGTATATGATGCCTCAAATTTATAGTGATAGTGCCAATGAAGATAAAGTTTTAAAAGAATTTTCTAATGCTTTAACTTTTTTCGATAATTCATATATTAAAAAGTTGGGTGGAGAAATTTGCGCCAAAGTTGTGCGGGATGGTTGTTATTATGGCTATATAATTGACAATTCTGATTAGTTAGTAATTCAATAGCTTCCAATAGAGTATTGCCGTACCAGGTATATGGTTGGTAATAAACCTGCAGTTGAATTTAATATGAAGTTTTTTGATACTTTTCCAAATACCACTTATCGTTAGAGAGTCTTGGGGTTATTCCCCACAGAATTTCAAAAAGGATACATTCTATATAAATAGGGCAAATTAATGGATACTGATGTTTATAATCCAACTACTTCAATGTTTTTAGCTAGTAACGGTTGGTATTTGCTTGATCCTGAGAATACTGTAAAATTTAATATTAATAATAGTGATATTCCTGTTTTATTAAATTCTATTCCTTCTTTAATAGATCTAGACCAAGCATAGGGGCTTGAACGCAAGCGTTTAATGTAGCAGCTATTAAAGATTGTCGTTTAGAAACTCCCTCTCGATAAAAATAATGATTTAGTATTTGATGTTGATGAAGCTCGAGACATTCATAATAATGCTGTCCAAATGCTAAAAAATTGCATTGGCGTAGATGTATTGACTACTTTTACAGATGTAGATGATATTAGTCTAGCTGATACTGTAAGCACTTCTTCTACTGATAATCTAGAACAAGCTGAAAGAACTGCTTATAATAGCATGGGTGTTTCCCGTAATCTTTTTAACACAGATGGTAATCTGTCACTGGAAAAATCGATTCTTGATGATGAATCCACTATGCGGTCATTTTTGTTTTAGTTAAATGCTTTTATGGATAGAATAGTATTACGAAAGAATCCTAATTCTAAAAAGTATAATTTTAAATTTTATTTTTTAGAAACTACTCAATATAATTACTAGACTTTATCTAAAATGTATAAAGAATAGACTCAATTAGGTTTCTCAAAAATGTTACCCTAGATCGCTCTTGGGCATTCTTAGAGCTTTATTCTTAATGCGGCTGTATTTGAGAATGAAATATTACAACTTAGCCAGATTATGATACCTCCTTTAATGAGTTCAACTCTAAATGGAGAAGACATTTTGGGCAATAAAAGTTCAAATAATTCTGCCAAAACGCAAAATACATCGAGCGATAATAATGGTGAAGCTGGTCGGCCAGAGAAATCTGATGATTAGAAGAGTGCCAAGACAATCGCTAATAGGGAGTCAATGAGTTAATAGGAGGCTAAAAGATGCACAGTAGTGTACGATTAGAAAGCCCTGTCGAGTTTTTAAATATTACTCCTTATAATCCTTTAATCTCAAAATGTGAGATTAAAGTTTGCTATGTGGGGGAACAGGCAAATCGCAATAAAAGTATTATTACGAAAGCTGTCGCAACAGAGATGGCTAAAAGTTTGCCTGGTTCCCCAATAGTGGGATATTGGGATAAAGAAAAGAATGACTTTTAGGCCCACTCAAGGGTATTAGAAGTTGAGGATGGGGAACTTGTTTTAAAAGATTTAACTAAGCCTATTGGATTCGTTGATTTGAATGCAAAGGTTTGGTTTGCTAAATATTTAGATGATGGTCAAAATGAGCATGAATATTTAATGACTGAAGGTTGGTTGTGGACTGGAAGATTCCCAGAAGTTGCTCGAATTGTAGAAAAAGGCAATAATCAATCAATGGAATTAGATGAAAATATTTTAAATGCGTTTTGGTCAAAAGATAATAACGGAAATCCAGAGTTTTTTATTATCAATGAAGCAATTATTAAAGGCTTATGTGTTCTTGGCGAAGACAATGAGCCTTGTTTTGAAGGGGCTAGGATTACTGCACCAACAATTCAGTTCTCATTCGATGAAGGCTTTAAAGAGCAGTTATTCTCTATGATGAATGAATTGACGAAATTATTAAGTAAGGAGGAACAACGAGTGCTTACACGGTATTCTGTAACCATTGGTGATGCCTTATGGACTGCTCTGTATGATTATGCTGAGAATCTTGATAACGCTTATGATATTGTAGGCGTTTATGAAGATGGAGAACAGAAATTTGCGGTGTTGAAGGCTGAAGATAAGTATTCTAGAGTTGATTTTGCGGTCAATAAGGATGGAGCTTATACCATTGGCACTGAATTAGTTGCTTTTGATTCTTATGAGCCTGACGCAGAACCTCAGTTTGCGGCAGAAGCTGTTGCTGAATATGTTGCTCAAAAGAAGGGCAAAAAAGATGAAGAAGAAACTGAGGAAAATAAAGATACTACAGAGGAAAATAAAAATACTACAGAGGAAAATTCTTCCAAGTCTGAAGATGAAGAAGATGATGACAAGAAAAAGAATAAGAAAAATTATTCTTTAGAAGAGATTCCTGAGTATGTAGAACTTAGAGATGCTTTTAATACTTTAAAGACTCAGTATACTGCTCTTGAAAGTGATTTTAATGCTATGGAATCTGATTTTAATGAGCTTACTATTTTTAAAAATACTGTTTTAAAGAGAGAAAAGCAGGAAATGATTGATAGTTTTTATATGTTATCTGATGAAGATAAGAAAGATGTTATTAATCATATTGATGAATATTCTAAGGATGAAATTGAGGCTAAATTGTCTATTATTTGTGTACGGAATAAGGTATCTTTTAATAAAGATAATAAACCTACCGACCCAATGACTTATAGCTTTAATGATATAAATAATAATAATAATGATAATGCTGTGCCCGCTTGGGTGAAGTCTGTCATGGCTACAAAGAATAGCATGACTAATTAATTAAGGAGGAAAAGATTAAATGCTTAGAGATTTTTTACAGAGTAAGATTAAGTCTCAGGCCAAATATCCTGAAGTAGGATATGGTCAAGTTGAGCCTAATCATCTGTCTGCTCAATATAATGGCAAGATCTATGGGCAGCTTCCCGCTAATAAGGATATTAAGATTCTTGAGCAGGGCCAGTTTGCCAAATATGATTATGAGAATGGTGAAGTTAACTTTACTGGAGATGGCGAGTGGATGTTGGTCTTCAATGAGATTAAGCTGTATCGTGAATTCCAGAGAGATTGTGAATTTGCTATGATTAAGGGCAATTATAATGCCCGTGTTTATAGCCCTGTTGATGAGGGTACTACTGATGATTCTTATGGTCCCACTCGTTTTTGGCAGGGTAATAATCCCAATGCTATTGGCGTGAAGACTGAAGTCAAGGATGGCAAGGTTGTTCATACTCCTGGCACTGGTGAGGGGTTTGAAGTTCCTGACTATAAGGTTGCTTCTGATGTGCCCGATTATTGGGAAATGGATGATATTAATAGTACTGATCCTGCTCAGGTTCTGTTTATGCGTCTTCGTTCTTATCGTGAGAAGGAAATGAAGGCTGGCACTTCAATGTTCCCTCGTTTATTAAAGACTGATGTGGGTGATCTTTATACCACCAATATGATTAATGAAACTGAACTAGCTCTTGGTGACAAACTATATGTCGGTGAAAAAGGTATTCTGACCAAGACCAAAGTCGCTGAAGCAACTGCTACTTGTGCGGGTTCTGGCGATATGATTTGGAAAGTTGTTAAGGTTTATACTGTTCCTGATCATCAGCGTGGCGTTAAGCTACAGCGTATTCAGTAATAAGGGAAAGGAGATAAGAAAATTATGTTAGATAAGAATAATTTAATTGCTCTTGCTAAGCAAGTGGCTCGTGCTGATCGTTCTGCTCCTATTTCTTATAGCTTTAATGGTGAAAACTTCTCTTATGCTGAGATGAATGAAGCTCTTCGTCGTGAGTTGAATGAGTATGTTGGCACTAATGCCGATTATAGAAAAAATAAGGAAATTTTATTTGAAGTTATTGAGTAGACTATTGACGATGTCTTGCCCAAGAAGGTGGAGAGAACTTATTCTCAGTTTGCTGAGACTAAGCAGTTCGCCTAGGGCGATAAGCCCCTCTTTAGACGCAAGAGAGATAATCGTGTGCGTGCTAAGCAGTTTGTGACTCGTGGTACTCTTGCTGGCAAGTACGAAGTTTTTAAGCTTGGCTATAATGAGAATGAAGCTTTTGAAGTTCCTACTTCTGCCATGGTGGCTGCTGCCCAGATTGGTTTTGAGGAATTCCTGGATGGTCGTGTTGATTGGGCTGATCTGATTGATGTCGTTATGTCCGGTATGGATGAGCTTCTAGTTAAGGAAGTCGCCCATGCCATGTAGGCTGCTGTGAACCAGCTCCCTCCTGCTAATGTTGTTGTCGCCACTGGCTTTGACGAGGAAGAATTTGATCGTTTACTGGTGATCGCTTCTGCTTATGGCACTCCTACTATTTATTGTAATTATGAATTTGCCGTTAAGATGGTGCCTGCTGAAGGCTGGCGTTATACTGAAGCTATGAAGCAACAGTTATGGGACACTGGCCATCTGGCTACTTATAAGGGTCGCACTGTTGTTATCCTGCCTGATGGCATTGAGGATGAAACTAATACTCGTCGTAGCACTGATCCTGGCTATTGCTATATCATTCCTTCTGGTGCTGATACTAAGCCTGTGAAGATTGCTCTTGAGGGTACTACTCAGACCAAGGAGCATCAAAATGCTGACTGGAGCCGTGAAATTTAGGTTTATCGTAAGGTTGGCGTGACTTGCATGATGGCTAATAATATTTGTGCTTATTGCGATTTAAGCCTTGCTGGTAATTATAATTTGAAGGGAACCCACTGGGATAGCACTTCCTTCATTGATATGTCTTACAAGACTTCAACCACTTAATTTAAGATATAAATTATTTCAAGGGAGTAGGGGAATTCTCCCTACTCCCTTTATTTTATTTTTGAGAAAAAGGAGAAAAATTAAATATGGCTAAGGAAACTTGTAAAATTAAAAACAGAAGTGCAGGAATTGCTGTATATCGTATTCCTGAGTTGGGCGTAAGACGTTCTTTTGCTCCTGGTGAAGTTAAAGAGATTTCTACTACTGAGTTAGAAAAATTGACTTATCAGCCCGGCGGTCTTGCGATTCTTAGTAATTTTTTACAGATTCTTGACGAAGAAGAGCTAAAAAAGACTGGTATTCATACTGAACCCGAATACTTTATGAATGAGGAAGACGTTATTAAGCTTATTAAAGAAGGTTCTGTCGATGAATTTTTAGATTGTCTGGATTTCGCTCCTCCTGGTGTGATTGATCTTATTAAACAGTTAAGTGTTTCTATTCCTTTAACTGATATGAACAAGCGTCTTGCTTTAAAGAATAAGATTGGTTTTGATATTGATGCAGCTCTCAGACATGTTATGGAAGAGCATGAGGACGACGTCGTAGCTGATGATACTCCTAAACGCAGAGTTCAAAAGGAGGCTTACACTGTTGAGCCAGGCCGTAGGACTACTACTCCTAAGTATAATGTAATTTCTACTGAATCTGAAACTAAGTAATTTTTAAAAAGGAGAGATTATAGATGGGAACTCCTTTCACAGAAATCTATAATCGCTTTCTCGGTAAAGTTACCGATGATATGTATGTTGAATTAACTCCACAGGATACAATTAGGGACTTGCGCAATATGTTAATTGATGCAATTCCTGGGTTTGAGTTCCCTCGATGTGATTTATATAATTATACACTTGAATCAGAGGTTAAGGGCGAAGATGAAGTTCAAACCTCTGATTTTATTATAGGTATGTTATGGAATGAAACACCCGATGGAGAAGATGGAAAACCTCCGAAAGTGGTTATAGAACACTCTAATTTTGAGGTAGAACTTACCTCAGAAGAAATAAATATTTTAGCTATTTTGATGATGTGCGCATGGGTTTAGCGACAAGTAACTTCTATTGAAAATACGCGTATGAAATATACTGGGTCAAATCGGGCCTTTTTAATTAGTAATAATTATCAAAATCTTAGTAAAAAACTGGAACCCTGAGATGGGAATCAGAGCGGAAGTCTTGATTTAAAAGTCAAGACACGCACAGAGCATAGGAGGATAAAACTTAATGAGTAAAATTATAGTTCCACAAGAGCTACAAAATCAAATCGTAAATTTGTACAACAATGGAATGACACGAAAAGATATCTGCGTTTAGCTTAATACACCTTTTGGCGATTCTGTTATAAAAAGAGTTTTAGAAGAAAATAAATGTATCATTCGGTCTAATCCTGGGGCAAAAAAAGGTGGCCGAAAAAAGGAAATTATTGATGAACAAGAATAGCAAAAAATTGTTGAGTTATACAAACAAGGATACGGTTTGAATTATATTTCAAAATAGATGGGTAGACTTTTCTGCGCTGATAAAGTTAGAAGAGTTTTAAAAGATAATGATATAGAATTAAGAAATTTTTATGAAGCTATCAAAGCAAAGCCAGATGATGAAGTAGATCTTAGAAAATATCAAATTAATGATAACTATGTATTTGAAAGTCATAATGGTGCTTATATTTTAGGCTTTTTAGCTGCTGATGGATATTTACCTGATACGCGAGGAGCCAGAAACAGAATTGTATTAACACTTGCTAGAAAAGACGAAGAAATACTTTATCGTATAAAGGAAGAATTAGGATACACTGGACCAATTTATCAATTTTATAGTGGAGAATCTCCTGCTTCTTCTCTAACTTTTAATTCTAAAGAAATTAGAAAAAATGCTGAAAAATATGGGATTGTAAATAATAAGACTTTTAAAATAAAATCTTTGCCTTATAATCTTCCTGATGAATATATGATTGATTATATTAGAGGATATTTTGATGGAGATGGAAGCATAATAGGTGGTAATGATAATAAAGTTTCAATGTCTATTGTTAGTGCCAATAAAGAGTTTTTAGAAGATTTAGGAAAATATTTAAATAAAAAATATAACTTTCCGATTCCAACGATAGGTAGAAGCCATGAAGCTTATTAGATTATTTATTTCAAAAAAAATAGTCTACGTCTTGGAGAATTATTTTACAATCATAATTATTTAGCATTAAAAAGAAAACAAAATCATTATTTTGAAATATTAAAAGAAACTCAAAGATAATAACTCCCACGAGACTAAGCATCCCACAAGGATGAAAAGATATGCCAAGCTAACTTGAAATAAAAAGTTAGAAGTTATGGATAAAAAGCCATAACGTTAATAATTTTGTTATAGCCGATTTTAAAATGACTAGCCAAGCCAATCATTTATCTAAGATGATTAGCTTGCTTAATGAATGCTAGCGTTAGTCTCATCATATGTAGCGTTTATATAAACGTAGAAAAACAGGAAAGGATGGCGTTTATAAATCGAATTGGTCTATATTACGCCAACCAATAGATGATGATGAATAAATATGATATAGAATTTTCAAAAGAAGTTATTAATAAAAACGTAATGCGTTTAACTAATTAGATTTGGAAATTAATTCCAATGCGGGAGAATGAAGAAGACTGGCAGAAGTAGCTTGAAACAGTACTTTTAGAGATTGTTGGTTTAGATGAAATTTTCTTACACAAGATTGAATATTTATAGATTCTATCTAAACTAGAAGGGTTAAAGATTGAAGAAAATATTGATTTTTAGCTCTTTAGAAAAACAGTCTTTGAAGTTATAGCTTTATTGGCAGGATGTAAAGATGTCTGATTTTGAAGAATTATATCCTTTTTTTAAAGGTAGTAACAGTTCTATGCGGTTAATGTTTAATCGTATGGGCAATTTAGGAATGCCAAAATATAATGAAAGCACTGTTCAAGGAGCCACGGATATGTCAAAATAGTTAACCGCACGAGGTGGTTTTGCTTAGCAAGACCGCATGATTAAAGATAAAAGACGTTCACTAGATAGAGCTACCTTATATTCTTATTAGGGAGCTTTAATTAAAAAATAGATATATGATTTTATGCCTTCTATGGAAGGTATAAAAGAGTCTGATCCTGTCCGCGCACTTATAAATCCTAATAAGCTTAAGGCTGATTATGATGAAAAGATTCTTTCTACTGGGTTAGAAAATGGTTTTAAGACAGGTGATATTTTTGAATGGTGTAATACTGGGACTTATTGGTTAATTTATTTATAGGATTTAACTGAATTAGCTTATTTTAGAGCAGATATTCGTAGATGTTCTTATGAGATTCAATGGGATGATGAAAATGGAATACGGCAGCGCACCTATATTGCTTTAAGAGGTCCAGTGGAAACTAAGATTGATTATATTTAGAAGCATGGTATTAGTATTGATAATCCTAATTATTCTTTAAATATTTTAATGCCTAAAAATACAGCAACATTAAAAAAATTTAAAAGATATAGTAAATTTTATTTACAAGGATTAGTTGAAGGAGAGGATAATGTTTGTTGGAGAGTTGAAGCAATTGATTCTATTTCTTCTCCTGGAATACTTGAAGTTAATGCTACTGAGTATTATGCTAATGAAACTGAAGATGATTTAGAAAATGGAATCGTTGGAAGTTTAATTACTAAACCAATTGACCCAAATGGGGATGAAAAATAGGAAATTATTGGAGAAACATTTATTAAGCCTAAAAAGACCTATACTTATTCTATTAATAGTTCTTTATATGGTAATTGGTACGTTTCTAATAAGAAGTTTCCTATTATTATGGAACCTTTTGAGGACGAAGAAGGTAAGAATTCTATTAAAATAAAGTGGAATTCTTCTTATAGTGGGTAGTTTGATTTGTGGTTCGGAGATGCCGATGGGCCGCTACTTGATTACAAGAAGACAATTGTAGTAGAATCATTATTTTAATAGAAAGGAGAAAAAGGAATGTTTATAAAATCGCCATAGCCTGAATCAAGTTTTTTATCAGTTGAAAAAGATATGAATCTTATAGTTAGTAAAATGCTTAAAGATGAGAGATTAAAAAGACTATTATATTATAATTCTAAGGATGCTCTTGATAGACCAAATTTAACAGAAGATTAGTCTTTAGAATTGATTGGTAAGAATATTAAGATTGTTCCTAAATTATATATTGATAAAGAATATTTAAATTATATTCTTATTAGTTTTGATAATTTTGAGACTAGTGAAAATCCTCAATTTAGAAATAATTTAATTGAATTTGATATAATTTGTCATTTTGATTAGTGGCAATTAAAAGATTTTTCTTTGCGGCCATATAAGATTGCAGCAGAAATAGATTCGTTATTTAATAATTAGCGTTTAACTGGTATTGGAAAGCTTCAATTTGCTACTGCTGGATAGATTCTTTTAAATAATAATTATTCTGGTATTTGCTTATTATATGAAGCAGTTCATGGTGGAGAAGATAAAAAGTTTATGCCCAATCCGGCTGATGAAAAACAATTCTTAAAAGATTGGGAAGATTTAAATGCCCCAGATGAATGATATTGATTATAGATTAGCTATGATATGCGGAACAGATTTGCCTGTTCCAGAATGTACTATTATTGTTCATTAGCCAACTATTATGGAAATATCTTTAATTGGTGAAAATATTTATTTTACAGGGGCATAGTGCTTAACTTTAAATAAGAATATGTTTGTTGTTGAGGGCAAAGAAGCTTTAGTCGATATAACAAACTTTTAGATATTTATGATGGTAATGTAGGATGAAAAAGCCAAAGATAAAAAAAATGCTACAATTTAGACTTTATAGTTATTATTGCCTAAATATAAAGCGTTATTTACTCCAAGGTCTTTGGCTTTAATGTCATCTGATGGAAATATTACTATTGATGAAAATAATTTTGATTATTTTTAGAATATTCTTAGGCTTGTTTTTTGTTCAAAGAATGGGCCTATGGATTAGCAATCTTTTAATCCGCAAGGAGATAAAGCGAAAGAGATTGCTTAGAAATTGATGCGTGGACGAGATAGAATCGCTAAAGAAAAAGGTGGTTCTAATAGTAGTACTTTAACTCAATACTTGTCTATTCTTACTATTGGATTACATATTTCTTTAAATGAATTAAAGAATTATACTTTATTTTAGTTATATGATTTAATAGAAAGATATGGATTATATGTTGATTGGGATATTGATATTCGTTCTCGCTTAGCAGGTGGTAAACCTGACAAACATCCTGAGAATTGGATGAAAAATTTACATTAATAGAGGAAGTGTAATATGCCAATATTACCGGAACACAAGGAGCTTCTATTGTCTTAGAGCAATAGTAAAACTTTGCCACAATGGGTTGATTTTTTTGATGGATAGTATACTAAAAGTTAGATTTATTCATTTTGTAATAGAAATAACTGTTTAGTAAAAAAAATATCTTAGTCAGAAAAATCAAGAATTTAGTCAAGCAATTTGCGTAAATATAATATTAATCAAGATTATTTTAAAACATGGTCTAATAATATGTCTTATATTTTGGGCTTTTGGTTTGCAAATGGTTATATTTATAATGGGCGAATGTTTGATATTACTTTACATAAAAAAGATAAATATATATTGAAGAAAATTGCGGAAGAATTACAGTTTGAAGGAAATTTATATGACTCTGTTGATAGATAGTCTTCTCGTATTAATTTTAGTTGTAAAGTAATTTATGATGATATTGTTTCCCTCGGCGGTATGGAAAGAAAAAGTTTATCTTTAGATTTTCCTAATGTTCCCAAAGAATATTTACCTGATTTCATTCGAGGTTATTTTGATGGAGATGGCTGTGTTATGCAGTTAAAGAATAATCGTTTAAACTCAGCCTTTACTTGTGGAAGTAAGAAATTTTTAATTAAGTTATTAAAAATTTTAAAAGAAGAAGCAGGTATTGAAGGTGGAAGTTTTGATGATTCTTGTTGCTCTTTGAAGTTTGGGAAAAAAGATACTTGCCGGTTGGGTCAATATATGTACAAAAATAACCCCGAGTTATTTTTATAGAGGAAAAAAAATAAGTTTATTCTATAAGGAGGATAAAACACATATGAAATTTGGTGTGAATCTCTCGCACTAACATATCCTTTCCTTTTATCAGAGGGGTTTGCTTTTAAAGCAAGCTAACGGGGAACGTAAGAATCCCGTGGCAATAAAATGCTGTAGAGACTAGGAATCCTAATCGATTTTGTAGGGCTACTATTGATACGTAGTTCCAAATGGATATGCTAATGGCTAGAACATTAGTAAGAGATAGTCCATAATATTATATTATGAAGAGAAATTTGTGATGTCGTTTTAAAGGCTAAGGCTGCTCAAAAAATCGGCAACAAGATTTTCTACGCTGGTGAACCAGTGTGTTATTTTGATACGTTAAAAACTTCCAGTATGGAAGGTGCTGCGACGACAGTTTATGCTTAGGGTTAATGTTGGCTCCTAATAATAGAAATATTATTAGCAAATTATTTTAATTGCTGGAACGCCTTATAAAAATCCACATAAGGTAATCAGCAGCAAAAAATTAGAATTAAGAGAAGGAGATTTTTATTAATGGAATTAGTCCAAATTAGTAAATTTGTACCGGAAGTTAAAGATCGTTATTATATTAATAAAAATGGCGAGCTTTTTACAGATAATGGTGAGAAAAAAATGAAAGATGCTTTAAAAAATGGCTATGTAAAAAATTGCTTAACTTTAAAAGATGGGACTCAACGTTTTTATTTTCGTCATAGATTAGTTATGAGATGTTTTAATCCTATTGACAATTTTGAAGAACTTCAAGTTAATCATATTGATGGAAATAAATTAAATAATTGTATTGATAACTTAGAATGGGTTACTAATCAAGAAAATAGAATCCATGCCGTAAAGCTTGGCTTAGCTGCTCATTTAATTGGAGAAACTAATCCAGCAAGTAAATTATTAGAAAGTCAAGTTATTGATATAATCAATGATTTATTAAATGGAGCACCGTATAGTCAAATTTGTAAAAAGTATAATTGCTCTAAAAGCACAATTTCAGCTATTAAAAATAAAAGAAATTGGACTTATCTTACCAAAGATATTAATTTTAATTAATGTTCAACGACTATTCCGTGAGGAAGTAAGCTGCAAGCTTTTGGCAGCTGAAATATTTAAAATCTGAAAAGATTAAGATATAGTCTCAACTATACATATATAGAAAAGTATAGCTGTTTAACGCGTGCGGTTTAGCGATCCGCATGGAAGACATTGGGACGTGGTAATGCTCGACTGGTAGCTTGGGAAGGAGAAGAGAGGTCTCAGTTCGTCTCCTTCTGAATCTATTCCTTGAATTGCGGGGAGTTCTTGAAGATTTTATTTACTAAATTATAGTAGTGATGCGTATAATGGCAAGAGTAATTACCTTGGTATAGTAAAAAGAATAAAATTATAAGATAATCCGCAGGTAAGTTAATTATTAATCTATTGAAAAAGGAGACTTTAAAATATGACTCCAAGTGAGATTTAGCCAGGAATGAAGTTTGGTCATTGGTAGGTCATTAAATTTGACCATAGCAATGAACATAGAATTAAATATTTTTTATGTAAGTGCGAAGTGTGCGGAAATATTAGACCAGTAAGAGGAACTGCTTTAATAAATGGAACTAACACGGCTTGTTCTAAAAGTTGCTCAGAAAGTTTATTAGGACTACATTTTGGAAAATGGGAAGTTTTAAAAAAAGATGTTAGTAAATCAAGAAATTATATTTGTAGATGTGAATGCGGAACAATAAAAAGTGTTTTCGGAGGTAGTTTAAAGCAAGGAAGCTCTAAAAGTTGTGGGTGTTTAAAGAAAGAATTAACAAAAAAGAGATTCAAAGAAAATGCTTCTAATCACATTGGAGAAAAACATGGTTTATTAACAATTGAAGATATTGAATTAAAAGGGCAAGATTATTATTATATTTGTAAGTGTGATTGCGGAAATAAAGCAACTGTCCTTGGAAAAAGATTATTTTCTGGGGAAACAACTTCATGTGGTTGTATAAATTCTAAAGCTAATGCTTTAATGGCTTAGATTTTAGAAAAATATTAGATTCCTTTTAAACGAGAATATCGATTTGAAGATTGTAAAGATAAAAACACTCTCCCTTTTGATTTTGCGCTATTTAATAATGAAAATGAATTAATTGGATTAATAGAGAATAATGGAGATCAACACTATTCGGCAAGAGGAACTCAATGGAATACTCCAGAGAGATTAATTTATACTCAACGACATGATTATATTAAATAGACTTTTGCTGAAAATAATCGAATTCCTCTACTAATTATTCCTTATTAGTATTTTAATGAATTAGAAAAATTTTTAATTACTTCAGATTTTTGGCGAATAATAATTAAAAACTTCAACGACTAAGTGCTCTATTTATTAGAGACAGTGAGGAACATGTCATAACTCCTCGAAATCTCCAAGCTGAGTTATGATGAAGATATAGTCTAACTTTTTAAGAAATTAAAAAGATATTTGAGAACTGTTACCTTTACCATGGAGGATGCTCTAATTTCTCCAGAAGGTTTTATGATTCTTTCTGGTGCCGGTTTGATCGATGCTAAGCCAGATGCTCCTGTTTATCAACATATGACTGAAACTGTTGCCAAGAATGGTGGCGTAGAGTTGTATTCTGATGAAGACGCATAGACAAAGCTGACTGAAAATCAAACTAATGCTGATGTAAAGTCTTTTACTGTAAAGTTAAGTGAAGAACCTTATTTACCCGATAATTTAGGCGATAATTATGCTTATGTTATGCTTATGAAGAATGGTGAAATTGTCTCTGAGCCTTATATTCCTGAGCATGCAAAGGTTGCTGGAACAGCTGAAACAGGTTATGTTATCACTATCAAAAAGTTACCAAAAATTTACACTGAAAAAACTGAAGGCGAAAGTGATGAACATCATATTTATGAACTTAAAGGTGAATTGCCCTCTTTTGACAGTGTAATGGTTGATTATTATGTTGCCCGTGAAGGCAATGCTCGTCAGATTGAGATTACTCCTGATAAATTTGGTGGTAACTATTACCTTGAGGCTTCTACTTTATTCCGTGACCAGAATGGTGTTGATATGCCAGCTGAATTTATTATTCCTAATTGCAAGATTCAGTCTAACTTTACCTTTACTATGGCTTCTTCTGGCGATCCTTCTAGCTTCACATTTACAATGGATGCTTTCCCCGATTATACTAAATTTGATAAAACTAAGAAAGTCCTCTCTGTAATTCAAATTATCGAAGAAGCTGGTAGTCAGTCTTTGCATCGTCATAATACTGTGCATGAGTCTGAACACGATAGTATGTTCTAATGGCTATAAAACATACTTCTTGGCCTGTGCGGCCTAATAAAGTAGAAAAAAAGCCAGAAGAAGAAAAACAAGAAATAAAAATTGAAGAGAAAGAAATTCCTATTATTGCTACTCGACCTAAAAAGAAGTAGCAAAGACGAATCATTTCCATTGAAAATGATTAATTGATTTAGGGAGAGATAGAAATATCTCTCCCCCTTTTTTATTTGTGGAAGAAAAGGAGGATAAGTTATGGGATATTTAAAAGATTTATGGCATTTCGATCAAAGTTTAAATCCATCTTTATTTTATGACAAGTTAGCTCCATTAAATAATTTTTTTGATAATGATTCAGCTTCTCCAGAGATTTTTTTAAAAATACAGGTTGATGCTTTGAAAGAAGCTTATGCTGGTAAAAAGGCGGTTGAACAATTAAATAAGTTCTTAGACTCTTTAATTGGAGAAGCAAATAAGGGTACTGATAATGACCTGTTCGCTAAATTAGTATAGGGAATTAATAATGGATTGAATGGATGGCATAATGCCAGTAATAGTTTAAAAGACTGGAATTAGAATGAAAGAGAAGCTACTATTTCTAATATAGAAAATTTAGTGCAAGAATTAGAAAAAGTTGTAGATAATGTTAATCCAAATGAGGGAAAAGTTTCAGCTCCAGACATAACTAGGTTAATTAACTTATTAAAAGATGATTCAACTAGACCATGGCAGTATTATCGGGCTAAAGGGCAATATTTAGAAGATCTCGGCACTTGGATAGTTAATAAAGCTGGATTAAATGGATTAAATACAGGCAGTTGGAAAACGATGGATAGCTTTTTTGGGGAAAACTTTAATGCTTAGTTGATTGAAGATATTCAAGGACTCCTTCTAGAGGATATGACATCTATACAAAAAAGTTCAAATAGCTTTATTAATTTATCTGTAATTGGATATAATAAAATGAATGAGCAAAAGTAGGTAGCAATAAGTGATGAATTGCAAGAATGGGTTAGTAGTGTTTTAAAGCTAAATGGTACAAAAATGAATAAGGGTAAAATAGATGTATCTTCATCAATTTCAACTGCTCAAGATTTTTCTAATCTAATGAGATTAGTTAATAATAAAGCTTCTTCAGCTAACTTAAAAATTACTATAACTTTAAGTGAAGATATATACAAACAAATTCGTAATTTAGGAGTAAATATTTAGTCAAAAAGTAACTATAAAAGACATTTAATGAATAATGGTAATAGATAGAAGTATTCAATGATAAATGCGCCAGAATATGACCTATTAAAAGATTTTAGTACAACTGAACCAGTTATGAATAAAACCGCTGTTAATGAACAAGAATTTAACTAGCAGTATAAAGAATTTGCTGCATATGCTAATTTAAATTTAAGTAATAATATTTTAAAAACTGGCTATGCAAGAAATGAATTTTATTTAACGACAGAAGGTTTCTCGGATTTAGCAACATTAATGTAGCGAAGAGGATTTTATATTAGGATAGCTAATTTAACGCTATCTTATAAAGAATTTTTAAATAATAGTTTTAATACAATGTATGAATAAGTTATTGACTTAATAAAAAATTTTTGGTAAAATACATATATATGAGAAAAAAGGAGAATAAGATAATGGCAAAAGTAGCATTTTCTAAACTTGCGGCAAAGGTTAATAATGAAGTCAAAACAATTGACTTTAATAATAATGTTATTGAAGTAAAATAGTATCTTCCTATTGAAGAAAAAATGGAACTAGTTGAATCTGTTGTAAATGGTATTGACGCAGAATCTGTAGGTTATAAATTTGTGAATTATTTACAGGTAGAAATTCTTTTTACTATTGGATTAATTCGATATTATACAAATCTTAGTTTTACCGAAAAACAAACTGAGAATAAATATAAATTTTATGATAATTTAGTAAGTTCTGGGTTAGTGGAAGTTGTGATAGAAGTTATTCCTAAAGAAGAGTATAATTTTATTACAACCCAAATTGATAATATTATTAATTCTATTTATGATTATAAGACTTCTTTCTTGGGTATTATGGATGCCACTGCAACAGACTATAAGAATCTTGAATTAGATGCGGAAAAGATTAAAAAAGATTTAGCTAATCGAGAGGGTGTCGAGTTCTTGCAAGAAGTCCTCAATAAGATGGGCTAATTAAAATAAATTTATGATTCTATCTTTAAAATTAGGTAGAGAATAAGCCGTGGGGTTTATCTCCACGGCTATTTTTTATTTTGCAAAATAAAAAAGGATATGAGAGAAAGGAGATTGTTTAATGGGAAATTAGATCAATGTTGGATTGAAGTTTACTGCTGATACCGGATAGGCAAAAGCTTCAATACAAGAATTACAATCCCTATTAAATAAAATATCATTAGATGGTGCCAGTACGACCAAAGCTAATTTTAGTACTGAAGCGATAAAGATTCGTGATGCAGCAGAAGCTGCGAAAGAACTATCCTATCACCTGAATAATGCGTATAATGCTAAAACGGGGCGTTTTGATTTAAGTGCTCTGGATAAAAGTTTAAAATCTTCTAATACGAATGTATAGGAATTATCTACCAGATTAATAGGAGCTGGAGATACTGGTTAGCAAGCTTTCTTAAAGCTGGCTTAGAGCATTTCTTAGGCCGATTAGCCAATGCTAAAAGTTAGCTCTCGTATGTAGGACTTTGCCAAGGTTTTAAAATAGACAGCTAAATATTAGATTTCTAATAATATTATTAGAGGATTCACTGGAGCGTTATAGAGTGCTTATAGCTATGCACAAAATCTTAATGCTTCTTTAACAGATATAAGAATTGTTACTGGATATAATACTGATTAGATGGCTAAATTTGCAGAACAGGCAAATAAGGCCGCCAAAGCACTCAGTACGACAACCACTGACTACACAAAGGGCAGTTTGATATTTTTTCAATAGGGTTTGGGAGACAATGAGGTACGTGAACGCACTGAAACGACCATCAAAATGGCCAATGTGACAGGCGAAAGTACCTCTAAGATTGCTGATCAGATGACCGCCGTTTGGAATAACTTCGCAGATGGCAGTAGAGAATTGTCTTATTACGCTGATGTTATGACAGCATTGGGTGCCGCAACTGCTTCTAGCTCTGACGAAATTTCTGAAGGTATTAATAAATTTGCAGCAACCGCTAAAACAGTTGGGTTAAGTTATGAGTATGCGACAGCGGCCCTCGCTACGGTTACAGCAAGGACTCGTGAGAGCGCAGACGTTGTCGGCAATGCCTTTAAAACACTCTTTGCGAGAATTTAGGGCTTAAACTAGGGAGAGACGCTTGATGATGGTACCACTTTGAATAAATACTCTAGTGCTTTGGATAAAGTTGGTATTAATATTAAAGATGCTAGCGGTGGCCTTAAAGATATGGACCAAATTCTTGATGAACTGGGTCCTAAATGGCAAACATTAGCCGACGATTAGAAAATGGCCTTGGCACAAACAGTTGCGGGTAAACTATTTTATGCTCGCGTAAAACTTTTTTAATTGCTGGAAAATCCTTAGAGCTTTAACTACTTATATTAAGTAATAAAGTTAAAGATTGGACAATCAGCAGCTCGAATGACTTTTGGTCATTCAAGTTCAACGACTATCCCATATGGGAGTAAGAGATATCTGAAATGGAAAGTGCTTAGAAATGAGTGAAGATATAGTCTAATTCTTATGGAAACATAAGATATTAATGGTAAGATAGTATAGCCAGTTTATGGCTTTAATGAATAATTATGAATATTTTAAAGAAAATGTTGGTGTTGCTGAGTAGTCTACTGGCACTCTGGAATAGCAAGCTGAGATCTATGCGGAATCTTGGGAAGCTGCGTAGAAGCGAGTGCGGGCCGCCGCAGAAGGTGTTTACCAAGATTTAATTGATGATAAGTTCTTTATTTCTTTAAATAATGGATTAGCTGATATTATTAGTGGATTAGATAATTTTATTGATAAAGCTGGCGGCTTAAAGACTATTATAATGGCTCTAAGCGGTGTCATTTTAGCTAATTTTTCTAATAAAATTCCAGAAGCTATTGATAAGGCAAGATATAATTTTGATGTCTTAACGAAAGGCTCTGATAAAGCTTATTAGAAGATTTTAACATAGATGAATTCAGTTACTGAAGATCAATTCAAAAAATATGATACTTATTAGGATGCTAAAAACAAAGGAAAAGATACTTCTAAGTTAGAAAAAGGTATCAACAGAGATTCTGCTTTCGGGGTTGAATTAAAGTAGGCCAATTAGTTAACTGCTTTGAAGCTTCGCTATGCTGGAGTTGAAGACAAATTAAGCGATGCTGAAAAACAAAGATATTAGACAGAATTAAATATTATTGAAGCTTAGCAAAAACAATAGTTAGCTTTAACTCAACAGACAGAGACACTTCGTTAGAATGTTGAATTAAAGAAATAGGCTTTATTAGATACTGATGTTAATGAAGTGGCTTTGGGAAAATATAGCGATCAAAGTAGTATTAATCAATTAGAAAATTTAAGTACTCATAATGAAGGCGGGCAATATAATACTCTTATTAGTGATACCAGAGACTTTTTACAGTTTTTAGATGTTGCTAATAACGACATTGCTGAATAGTATAATACTATGAACAGAACAATGTTAGAAGCTCTTACTGATCCTGATATTGATACTAAGAGTTTTAAGTTGTTTACAGATGATATGTCTTCAAACTTTTTTGATTAGATAGCTAAAATGTCAGATACTTTAGGGGATTTAGAGGGCACTGAATAGGCTGGAGCAGCAATTAATACAGTAAGAAATAATTTAAGATCTCTATCTTCTTTGATTCCTTAGACTATCCGATAGGCCACTGGGTTAGATAAAGCATTTCGTCAAGTTAATATTGCTATGGCTTCTGGAAACGTTAATGAAATTCAAGAGGCTCTTTCTAATCTCATGGAAAGTTTTGATAAAGCGACTATTAATGGAGAAAATTTTGGAACTGTTTTATAGTCTTTGCATGGCAAGAGTGTTGCCGAGCTTAAGTAGATGTTCTTAGACTTACGTTTGTCTGAAGAGCAAGCTGAAGAAAATGCTAAAACTTTAAAAGCGTCAGTAGACAGCCTTAATCCATAGCATGTAATTACTGTTAGTGAAGCATTTGGTAATTTAGCTGGCGGTATTATGAGTTGTTATTCTCTTATAAATAACGTTAAATCTATTATTTCTAGTTTAAATGATGAAGATTTAAGTACTTGGGAAAAATTTGGAACTATTATTTCAGGTATAATGGTAATTGGTCCAAATATAACATCTTTTGGAAAATCTATTGAAGCAGTTGGAACATTCGCTACAGGTGCTATCCCTGCTTTAGGAGCTTTATCTGGAAAGTTAGGGACTCTTGTTACTTCTATTACTGGAGTAGGAGCGGCAACTGCAACAGTAATTGGCACGGCTGCTGTTGGTCTTGGTATTATTGTTGCAGTTGGTCTTGCTATATGGGGCATAGTATCAGCAGTTAAAGCGTTTCAAAAAGCATCCCCAGAAGGACAGTTAAAGGCTTTATAGTCAGCTACTGAAGAAATGGAAATGGCGGCTCAAAAAGCAAATTCTGCTTACTAGGAATTAAAAAATACTTTTGATTCTTATAATTCTGGAATTGATAACTTACATGGTTTAAAAGAGGGTACTTAGGAATTTACTGATGCTTTAATTAATGCAAACGAGCAAGCTTGGGAACTAATAGAAAAGTATAACCTTATAAAAAATGAAGACTGGTATATTGGGGATTCTGGAGAAATTATAATCAGAGAAGAATCTCAAAAGGCTAAAGAAGAAGAATAGTAGCGAACAGCCGCAAAAACAGAAGCCGCTGTTAGAAATATGAAAATATCTGCGGCTGCTTAGCAACTTGAAGTAGATTAGGAGACTGCTGAAAATGCATTAATAGGAGGAGCATTTTCCGAAATATCTTGGGAGAATGTTGTTAAAGGATTGATAAATCCAGAAACAAATACTTTTGACCAAGAGTCATTTAATGATTATGCTAAGGCTTCCGATAATTATGATACTGAACGACAAAATGAAATAGAAGATCTTTTAGGAAAAAGAATTTATGGAGATGAATATGACCCTAATCTACATAGGATTGCTGTGGGTTCTTTACTTTCTAAAGAAGAATTAGCCAAAACTTCTCTTGCTAATTGGGATAATTATAATAGATTATAGACCAATTTAGGCTCTTAGAATTTAACTACTTTAATGTAGGGAAATTCTGATTATCAAGATAGTCAATTTAAAAATGAAATTATTGATTATGGAAATAGTCTCCGAGAAGATACTATCAATGATTTAAAATCAGACTTATTAGAATAGAATAATACAGGATAGCTTAAAGAAAAATTAAAAGAATATTTGCCTGAAGATTATGAGATAAAAGGCAATAACGTAGTTGATGAAGAAGGTAATAAAGTAGAAGGCCTTTCTAATTTAACAGATGATAAAATTGCTGATTTTATCGCTAGAAATTAGGCTGATGAACAAATTGTCTCTTAGATGGAACTTCGAGTTGAAGATATTAATGCTTTTGTTAATGGCTTAAAGGGTAAAGGCAAAGATGCTTTTGAGATGTTAACGGGAGATTTAACTTCTGACGATATTGAAAAATTAAAAGAAAAAGGTGGCCCAATTAGCTTTGAAGATTTATTTGGGGAAGATTCAAACTTTAAGGCTAAAATGGAGGAGCTTTTTTCATCTGAAGCAATTACGGAATGGCTAAATCATTTAAATGAATAGATAGAACATTTTTAGCCTGCAGAATTTGATTTAGAAGCTTGGTAGTCTGATTATGAGCAATAGTTAACAGCAGCTGAGCAAATTTCTAAAGAAGGTATTATTAAAGATAAATACTTTGATGAATTAAGTCCAGAACTACAGCAATATTTTCAAGATTTATAGAATGGTACTCATGTATTAACTATTAGTGCTGATGAGTTTAATTAGAAGATTAGAGAAATAAGCCAATAGGAATTAGAGGATAGTATTCATGATTCTCTTTATGCTATATAGAATGGAGTATCAACTTTTGAAGAAAAAGTAGGAATTGAAACAACTCCTGATGAGATGTCTGAAATAGCTGAAACAATGCTTAAAGATCCTACAGGGTTTAAAGATTCTACAGCTTTTGATGCTATGGCTAATATCATGGGATTTTCATAGGAAGATCTTAATAGCCTTGGCTCCACTGAAGAACAAATTAAAGCAGTGGCTTAGGCTTGGTTAGAATTAACTGGAGAATTAGAGAACAAACGAATTGCTTTTGGAGCTAGTACCAATTCTATTGATGATTTAGATGCTGCTTTAATTAATGGAACAATTAATATTGAAGCTTATAATAAGGCTTTTGACGGAGTCATAGCCAATGAAGTTGTTGCGAACGATTTAGATTATTCTTCTATCACTAATTACACTGAATATTTGCTAGAAAATAATGAATAGTTAAAAAACAATGGAAAAACGTTAGAAGAAAATACTCGTATTGCTAAAAAGTTATCAGTTGCCCATGCAAAACTAAATAAAGGTGTAGAAACTATTAGCGAGAATTGGGAATCTTGGGATAAAGTTATTAAATCTGGACGATTAGATGATATTCAAGATATTTTACCAGATATAAATAAATCTTTAAAATAGATTTTAGATATTTCTGATGAAACTTTTAAATCATTAGATAGTGATTTTGCTGTTTAGAATTGGGATTTAATTAAGGACGTTATTGATGGTGTAGATGGTTCTTATGAAAAATTATAGTTAAAAGTAGCCGAAGGATTAGCTATAAAATTAATAGGCCAAGATAAAGTCAGTGGAGATATGACTTCTTTAATGGATTCTTTAATTAGTATAGCAGAGGGCACTAATTTGGAAATAGGTCCAGAAGTAAATAATGATAATGCTTTAAATGCTTTATATGAGTTATTATCTGCTGCTGGAATGACAGTTGATGATATCGCTAGTCTTTTTGATAGTTTAGGTTGGTAGCCAGAATTAGATTTTGTTAAGATGGATACTGAATCGGCTGCTAAAACGCATAATTATGGTTATATGGAAGTTCCAGAAATGACTGGATACGGGCAATGGAGTGGGAAAAAGATAGATTTAAATGCTGAAGATTAGATCAAAGGTGTTACAGAGGTATGGGTCCCAGTAATTAAATCTGCTACAAAAAAAGGCGGAAGTAAATCTTATACGCCATAGTCTCCAAAATCTTCTGGCGGTGGAAAAGGAAGCACAAAATCTTCTTCTCATGCCGATCAAAAGAATTATTCCGATAAAGAACGTTATCATACAATAAAGAATCAAATAGAAGATTTGAATTCTGCTTATGATGATTTAAACAAAGCCAAAGATAGGGCTTTTGGCAAAGATCGTCTAAAGTATATGGATTCAGAAATTTCTAAAACACAAGAATTAATTGATGCTCAAGAGGAATATCTTCGTCAAATAAGAGCCAATCTTCCAACTGATAAATCAATCATGGAAGAAGCTTATAATTCTTACATTGGCGGCCCAGGCATTGAATATGATGAAAGCGGTAATATTTCTAATTTCGATGAAATACAAGATGCCATGTTTGAAGAGTATAATCGAATGGCTCAGAAATATACCGATGATAGCGATGAATGGAAAATTTTTGAAAAGAAATATGAGCTATTAGAAAAATATATTGAATAGTATGAAGAAACTTACGATTTAGCAAGAGACGAACAATCTAAATTACAAGAGTTACAAAATCAAAAAGTTGATTTACAGTTAGAACAAGTTCAATATGAAGTAGAAATTAAATTAGATATCCCAGATAGCCAAATTAAAGTTCTAGAATATAAACTAGGTCGTATTGATGATGATGCCTTCAAAGCACTAGATGCTATTGAATTAATGTCTTAGAAAGCTGATAATTTAAAACAACAAATTGCTATTAATAAGCAAGGATTAAATGATGTCTTAGCTCTTACTATGAGTGCAGCAGAAATTAGTCAAATACTTGCGGGTAATTTAGAAGTTCTAAATGGCAAATCTCTTACTGATGATTAGATTAGTGCTATTAAAGAATATCGAGATAATTTATTGGATTTAAATAGCCAATTTGATGATTTACGCAAAGAAATCGAAGATAAAGTAATGTCCGCATTTGATGCGTGGAAGGAAAAACTTGATAAGGGCATTGCTTCAATAGATCATTACAATACGGTTCTGGATGATTATAAGAATATTATTGATATAGTTGGTAAAGATACTTTAGGGATTACTGACGCTTTTATGACAAATTTGGCCCAACGCACCACAGATAACGCAATTAATAAATTAAGAAGTGTTAAGAGTGAATATGAAACCATAGTAAAAGCAAGAGATGAAGCTTCCTCTAAATTAGCGGATGCCGAAGCCCGCAAAGATCAAGCTTCTATTGATTTCTGGCAATAGACTTTAGATACTATTAATGAAGAAGTTGAAAGTAGTAATGAAGAAATGATGTAGGCTTGGTAGGATGCTTTAGAGAGCTTAGCTACTCAATTTGAAAATACTATGAATAACTTAATAGATACTTTTAATAAATCTGTTTATGCTCTTGGCGGATTGGATGGGCTGAGCGAAGATTTCTCAAGGCAACAAGAAAAAGCTGATATTATGCTTGATGATTATCAAAAAATTTATGAGTTAAGTAAATTAAGTAGAGATATTAATAAGACAATCGATGATACAGATATAATTTCTGGCAAGCAGAAATTGAAAAAGTTGCTTGGGCAAATCAATGACCTCCAAGAAGATGGCAATGAAATGAGTAAATATGATTTGGAATATTTACAAAAGACATATGACCTACGTCTTGCAGAAATCGAATTAGAGGAAGCCCAAAGAGCTAAGAACACTGTGCGACTATAGAAAGATAATGAAGGCAATTGGTCTTATATTTATACTCAAAGTAGCGATGCAATCGATTCTGCCCAATAGAAGTATGAAGATGCTCTTTATGCCATGTAGGATTTAAGTTCTAATTATATTGATGAAATGAGCGAAAAACTTATTTCTACTAGTAAAGAGATGTAGGAAGCTATTGCGGCAATACGCATTCAAGATTATGCTAGTATTGATGATTATTACGCAGCTGTAAAGAGAGTCCAAGATTAGTATGAGGAAGAAATGAATATGTAGTAGAATGAACTTCAAAAGGCAATCGATAATAATAAGGAACTTTATAATATTGATTGGTAGAACTACCATGATACTACTGGGTATAAAATTTCTGATTTAGAGAATTTTGCTACGACTTTCAAGGATACTTTATTAGGAACTCTATTAGATAGTGAATCTGATACTGCTAATTTTACAGATATATTAAAAAATTCTGTGGATGGACTCACTGAAGGCTTATTAGAAGCTTCACGACAGTATTATTTGAATCTTGAGGAAGCCATGAATGCTGCTGGTACTAGCACTAAGCAGTTTGCAACTGACGCTTCTGAGGCAATTAATCAAGTTATTAGCGATAGTGATGCGGGCACTGAAGCTGTCAAGAAGATGTCTGAAGAAATGAAAACCGCATTTGACGATATTACAGATTCGGTTAATTCTTGGCAAGAATCTTATGGTATGTCTATGGAAAAAATTATCCAAGCTAATTTGGACATTATTGAGTCTTTTAATAATATGTTGGAAGCTCTTTCCATTGATCCCAGTGATTTAGAGGTTACTTATAATGTAGCTAAAAAGATGGATTCTGATGCTAAAGAGCCTGATAGTTTTGATTCTGGTGGTTATACTGGTAATTGGGGTAGTTTTGGAAGATTGGCTATGCTCCATTAGAAAGAATTAGTCTTAAATGAAACTGATACCGCAAATATGCTAGCAGCAGTTCAAATCACTAGAGCAATGTTAGATACTATAGACTTAAATGCCCGCTAGGCAAGCTTTGGTTTTGGTGATCTTGTTGCTTCTGGAATTCATGATAATAAATCTTAGACTTTACAATAGGAAGTTAAGATTACCGCAGAATTTCCGAATGTACAAGACCATAATGAAATCGAATAGGCATTTAATAATCTTATTAATCAAGCATCTTAGTATGCTAATAGAAAATAATAATTGGGCAGGAAAACCTGCCCTTTTATTTTTGGCCAATAGTGAATAATAATTTTATTTACTTTTTAAAATTTATTAGAAAAATTTGAGTAAAAGGAGGTTCATCTATGGGAGTCAATTATGGCGAAATACTATGCACAGCCGTAGATGAAATAGTAACCGCTAGATTATAGGGATTATCATATGATATTACTAAACTATGTACTATAGTAGATGATTCGTAGTCTTATCAAGGTAAGTATGTGGTTTCTGATGGAACCGCACGCTATGAAGCATATACTACAGATAATAGCTTATAGAAAGGTAATAATGTATTAGTTACTATTCCTAACGGAGATTATAAATTATAGAAAATTATAAAAGGCCGAGTAGCAACAACTGATACTACTCCTTTTAAATACGAGTCTCCATTAAGTAAAATGGTTAAGGTTACTGAAAATATCTTTGAGACAGAAGTCACTGAGTCTAATCGTGAAGAAAAAGGGTTAACCGCAAACTCTTCAACGACTTATCTAGAAAAGCCAATTTATTTAGTTGAAAATGCTAAATAGCTATCTGGATTTACTCGATTGGGAATGTCTGCGGATTTTAGATCATTATTAAATGGTTATGATGTTGTTTCAGGCACTTATGGATTAAAAGTGTTAATTGAAGGCGATGTCGTTGAAAAACCAGGAGTAACAACTAAATAGATTTATGAGTTGAATTTTAATTCAGATGACATGGTTGGTAATCCTTATTAGTTTGAAATTCCTTTTTCTTAGGAGAAGGTTTTTGATATTTCTTTTATTAATAGTATTAATAGAATTGAAGTATACTTCTATCAAGGAAATAATTTTATAAATGGTTCAGGAGAAAGAATTTCTCCTTATTTTTATAGTGGAATTAGTGAAATGAATGAGCCTGTTTCTAATAACTTATTTGTTGATAATGTTTAGCTATTTTTGGGCTATGATGTAAATGAATTTAAAGGTGAAACATTAATGATTCATACTGATGATTTACTCAGTTATTAGTATAGTCGAGACAATAATGAAAAAAATATGTTCTTGCGTTGGATTCATTTTAAAGATGGGGAATCCCCTACTATTGTGCCTGCCAATGGCGTGGGTGGAATTACTGATAAAGAAGTCCGCTGGTATAGGTATGTTGCTGGGACAGAAAACGGCGACGCTTATGGTGGGAAGAATTGGGAAAAAATTCCTTCCGATGATATTTATGGACAATTGAAATGCGTTTTTACCCCAGATGTAACTAAACAAACTGAATAGATAAAAGCAGTTGGTATTATTACAGAGTAGACTGATATCGCTAAGAGTCCCAAAGAATAGATTTATTATAGCAATCTGTTGGTTTTTGAGAATGAGGAAAAAGTGCCTGATTAGACCACTAAAGATGCGGCTATGGGTTTATCTATTGAATGTTTAGATGGGTCTGAGGGCAATTATTTTGTTTATAATTAGAATGGTAAAATTAATAATGAAGGCTTGGGGCAAGGCTACGAAAGAAAATTTAAAGCCATGTTCAATGGAGCTGAGATAACTAGTGATATTGGTACTCTTGATTGGATAAAATGGTATATCCCAGCAGAGGGCCGCAATAAAACTAGTATGATTATAATGAATGAGCAACAACGAAAAGAAAATAAAGGCGATGTAGCTGATGAATCTGTTCAATATAGAAATAATGCTTATTGGGTTATTACTAGAAATCCAAAAGAAGACAAAAAAGTTTTTACCAGTAACGAACAATCTTATTCAATTAGCTCTCAATGGACTAGATAGAAAAATAATAATTTTATTATTTGTAAAGTCTCTATTGATGGTGTTGAATATGAAGCTACTAAGTAGTTGAATTTTGGTAAAGCTGGAACAAATGGTACCAATTTAACTTTAGTTATGGAATTTGTTGATAATTAGAATGCTTTAATTATTAACGATGATTAGAACGAAAAAGATAGTAATAATGAGCTTATAAATAATACTATTAATGTAAATACTTACTTATATAGTGATTCTGATGGGTAGATTCAGCCAATCACAGATACCAATAGTGTCGAATACTCTTGGTATAAAATTACAGTAGATGAGAATAATAAAGATAAAGGTTATATTACGTTACTTCCTCGAGAGAAATCTTTAGATGAAAATGGGCAAGAGACTACTCAATATAAAGATATAGAAGTCACATTATAGTGTAATATAAAAGAAATTCCTATAGATAATTATTATATTTTATAGGCTAAATATAATAATTTAACAGCTTATTTGCCTATTCCTTTAAAAACTAAAGATACGTCTTTTATAGAAGGAGCTAGGGAAATAATTTATGACCATTAGGGAATTCCTTCTTATTATACTGGCAGATATAGATTACATTATTTCAATGGAGAAAGCTATCAAAAGTATGAAGATTAGCATAATAGCGAAGAAAATCATTCTACTGATTGGAAATGTAATTGCGAAATAGAATCAACTTCAGATAACATTTCTGCTTCTTATCATCCTAGTTTAAAAGAAATTTCCCCTATTGACGGTTGGGGATTAAGTGCTCCATTATTCTTTGCAGAGAATTTTGAGAATAAAGTTTGTATTTCAATTGATGTAACAGAGAATAATTTAAAATTAGGCTGGTCACAGCCCATTTTAATGATGTAGAGTAAATATGATTTTGCTATGTTAAATGATTGGGATGGTTCTTTGACTTTAAACGAAGAAAATGGTACAATTTTATCGACGATGTTAGGAGCTGGCCGCAAGAATAGTGATAATACATTTTCTGGTGTTTTAATTGGTGATGTTAAATCTGGTACTGGGTATGATAAGACTTATGAAGCCACTGGTGTATATGGTATCCATAAGGGTTAGTTATCTTATGGATTTAGAGATGATGGAACTGGGTTTATTGGTAAAGCTGGGCAAGGTTAGATATTGCTTGATGGTAATAAAAGTGAAATAAAAAGTGCCAATTATGATTTAGGAAAAGATGGAACTTTATTTGATTTAGATGATGGTAAACTTAATCTACGTTTTGGAAAAGGCGGAATTACTTTATAGGCAAAAAAAGCTCCATATTTACTTGTTAAAAACAGTATAGGAAAGACTCTTATCAATATAGGCGTATCAGGAGATAATCAAGAAAATTATATTTAGTCAGATACGACTTCTACAAAAAATTTAAATAATTACAATGATAGCCAAGCGAGTGTGAAATTGGATTTGGCCGAAGGAAGCCTAGATATAAAATCTTCTAATATGCAATTTTTAGTTGATTCAACACCATCTGATGATGCTTCTCCTTATTTAAAACTAGGCGTCCCGAAAGGCGAAAAAGATCAACTTTATAGTAATGATTTACTTTATGTATCAAAAAATGATTATTATTTATAGTCTAAAACTTATTCTAGTACAATTCCAAAAGAATATGAAATAAAAGAAAATGGCAAAGCAGTAAGAGGTTAGTGCTATAAATATCTTGGAAAAAATGAAGAAGGATATACTTATACTAAAGTTGATGAAGCATCAGCTACTCTTTTTGTAAAAGATACCTATTTTGTTTTTACTCAAGCAAATATATATTTTTTAGGAGCCGAAATAACAGAAGGCCCCCTAACTGAAGAGAAGAATAAAATAACTGTAAACGCGGGAACACGAACAGAGTATTCAACTGGAGAAGATGGAGCTGCTGCAAAACCTGAATTAGTTGACGTCCCCGTTGACCAAGTAATTAAAGAAATTAAAACTCAGTGTTCTTTGATTTATGAGAAAAGTTCTTCTGGGGAGGGATTTAAATTAGATTTAAAAAATAACTTAATAAAAGGATATAATTTATATTTAAGTGGAATTAATTCTTCTGATAAAATTAATAAATTTTTTATCTTAGATAGTAGCGCTGATGAATACCCTTTTATAATTGGTACAAATTTAAAAATTAAATGGGATGGCTCTATAGAAGCTTCAGATATAACTTGTTATAATTTAACAGTAAGAGGAGACTCTAATATAGGCGGAAATACTAAAATTAATTTGGGACAATTTTAGGTTAATGGCCAAAATGGCGGAGCTGGATATTATGGAGGCAATGTCAAAGGAGTTGCTGGGTTTAAAGCACAAAGTTTATCGAACTTAAATGTTACTGTATTAGCGGAAAATTAAAACAACTAGGTTCCATAGCTAGTAATAGTTATGTAAAATTTTATTGAACTGCTGGGAAGCTAAATACTTAGTAATCAGCAACGAATTTTCTTATTTAAGAAGAACGCTCAACGACTATCCTTTTAGGAGTACAAATTATTGGAAGTGGTAAACGCCTAATATTTTAGGATGAAGATATAGTCTAATTAAAGATGTAGTTGATTTAGGAACTGCAGGCACTATAAAGTATACTCCGCCAGGGGGACAAGAATATGCTCTTACAGTCACATCTGGCACAATTAAAATGAGTTCGCCATCAATAAATGAGTGGAGTGGAGCAACTGTTTATGTTCGTACCCAAAATTATGGTTATACTAAAATTGAAATACCGACAGTTTATAATAATGATGCTATATGTACGTTGAATGGTACCCATAAAATTAAATCCGGTGGATCAGGTTAGTACTGGTTTTCTTTGGGGACTGGTGGAAAAATAAAAAAAGATAAAGATGTTCTTATGAAATAATTAAAAGATTAAGGAGAAAAAGGAATATGACAAAAAAGGAATTAACCCAATTGGGTAAAATATATAATACATTAACTTTAGTGTCAACTAAAGGCGATGATACTATTACAATGGCAGAATGCTTAAAAGCTCTTAAAGCTTTATATGAGCATATGTCTGAAAATGTTCAAGAAGAAAAAGAAAATACTTCTATAGAGGAGTGAATAATAAATGGCTAAACTGTTTCCTCCTGTAATAGAAGGAATTGTGCCAGCCTTTTACGAAAATGAAAATGGGGATATAGTAGTAACAATCCCCTTTTCTATGAACCGAGCAGTTAGTCAATCACAAGTAAAAGGCTTGGCAGTTAAAGTAAAAACGGTTCAAAGTAGTAGTTATATATATACCGAAAAAGTTGAAGATTCAGTAGATTATGAATTGGAAAATAGCTGCTGGGTGCGAGTATATATAAGTCCCTTACAAGTTACTCAAATGAAAAAAGGCCAATATTATAAATTCTAGATAGCTTATATTGATAATGATGATGATATTGGCTATTATTCTACTGTTGGAGTTGGTAAATATACTACTAAGCCAGATATTTATATTGGGGATTTAGAAGAAGGAACTATCAATACTCATCAATATAAATATTTTGGCTTTTATAGTCAAGAGAAAGAGAATAGCGACAAAACTGAACACGTTTATTCTTATCAATTTGACGTTTATGATGAAAATAATAACATCGTAGCAACTTCTGGCGAGTAGCTACATAATAGCTCTAATGATACAGAAGAGGATTTATCATATGATGAATTTACATATTCTAAAGAGCTTCCTTTAAATAAATCTTATCGGATTAAATATACTGTTACAACGATAAATGGGCTGGTTATTTCCAGCCCCAGATATCGGATAATGTAGAAAATATCAATAGATTCAGATATATAGGCTACTTTAGAGGCAACAGCAGATTTTGATAATGGTGAAATTATTCTTAATCTTATAGGAAAGAAAGACGATGAAGGTTTAGAAATTCCTGCATCAGGAGCATTCCTCCTTACTCGTTCTTGTGAAGATGATAATTATACTGATTGGGATGAAATCGCTCGATTTAAGCTATCTGCCCAAAAGCCTTCTAGATAGTTATGGAAAGATTATACTGTTGAGCAAGGAAAATCTTATAAATATTCTATTCAATAGTATAATGATAAAGGCTTGTACTCTAATAGAATTTATTCTAATATAGTAAAAAGTGATTTTGAAGATGCTTTTTTATTTGATGGGGAAAAGTAGTTAAAAATTAAGTATAACCCCAAAATCGCAAGCTTTAAAACAGACTTATTAGAAACCAAGGTAGAAACGATAGGAAGTAAGCATCCTTTCATTTTGCGGAATGGGTAGGTAAGTTATAAAGAGTTTTCTATTTCGGGCCTTATTTCTTATCTAATGGATAGTACAAAAGATTTTGACACAAGTGATGAACTAAAGTCTACTTAGCTCACTGGAGAAAATATTGCCAGAGAGAGAGAATTTAAATTAAAAGTTTATGATTGGTTAACGAACGGGAAATCTAAGTTATTTAGATCTCCAGGAGAAGGCAACTATATTGTGCGGTTAATGAATGTCTCACTTGCCCCAAATGATACTCTTGGACGCATGTTACACACTTTTACTGCAACCGCATATGAAGTAGCTGATTTTAGTTACTCTAATCTTAACTCTTTTGGATTTATTAGTATTGATGACCCAGAAGTTTAGCTACTCCGTTTTGAGACAGTCAATCTAGGAGAATGCTATAAGGACACTTCAGGGAGTATTATCTATCCTTATGGAAATAATATTTCTATTTCTGGTATAGAAGGTAGAGGATTAAAAATTAATTCTCATCCTGTTTAGACAATAAGATTTACTGATATGAATCCAGGGAGTAAACTTTTAATAACTCTTGAGGGGAGCAACCAAACGCCACAAGAGATATAGATAGGCATTACTGGAAGCTATAATATTGATTTGGGAGTTCCTATTAAAGAAATTTATTTTGGGGAAAACATTATCCCTTCTGGGCAAGCTACTTATAGTTTTTATTCTACCCAATAGAATATTTTTGATAAAGTAGATAATATTTCTATTATAGAAGTGCCGACTAAACAATTTATTGGAGAGCATGATATTATCAAAGAGATAGAGTATGTTTACGATTCTTTAAATGATACTTGGGTGCGAAATCCAAAGATTGATTTAATTAAATTTTATAATCTCCATGTCCAAAAGAGGTCAATTGAAAAGATTGTGAAGTATGGAGGGAAATATTATAAAGATAAAGATCATACTTAGGAACTAAAGAACCAAGATATTTTTACTTTATATGCTTTGGGGGAATGGAAATAGAAGCAACAATATAATAATACTACTGATCCTTCTTATAAGCCTTATGATAGATTCAATTGGGAGTTTATAATAAAAAATTATTTAGATTTTTCTACTTCTCTTACGGAGCCAGTTAAAGAAGAGATATATTAGCCTTTTATTCTTTTGGACGAATCGTAGGTAAGTGTAGAAGATACTCAAGATTTTAAAGTAAGAGATTTCGGTAAACCAAACTCTTTAGTCATTGGGAATGGGTGTATTGTGGAAGCTTCTTACCAAATTAGAGAGATTGCATATTCAATCGAAAATGATGTTCGATATGAGGTTTATGGAGCTAAAACTATTTATTTAAACAATTTAGAAGCATTGAAAGAATACTTAGAAAAAGGCGGAGAAATTGATAGTATTAATGATTCTAACGTGAGCGAAACTCTAGAAAACTATTAGGCTGAGCTAAATATATTAATTAAAAATGTAGAAAATTCTTATATTAATTATATTTTAGCATTAGTTAAGGCATAGGCATAGCAGAAAGAAGAGGAGGGCTTAAATGAAGAGTAATTTTTTATATGATAAAAATTTCTTATAGGAGCTCTTTAGGGCAAATGAAAGAACTGTTTTTGCCCGAGTAACTGCTTTAACGCAAAAGGAAAGGCCTATCGAATATATAGAAGGTAAAGTGACTGGTGGGTCAATTAATATTGATGGAACTTCTAGGGTTCGTCGTACATGTTCTTTAACTCTAGTAGCTTAGGATATTAATATTAATGATTTCTATTGGGGCGTTAAGAATAAATTCAAATTAGAAATTGGATTAAAAAATAACATAAATTCTAAATATCCAGATGTTTGCTGGTTTAAATAGGGTTTATATGTAATAACTTCTTTTAGCACTTCTTATGGAACTAATAATTATACAATTAGCATTAGTGGTAAAGATAAAATGTGCCTGCTGAATGGGGATTTAGCAGGTGCATTGCCCCACACTACTGATTTTGGTATTGAAGAATACTATGATAAAGAGAATAATATTACAACATATACTAGCGTGCCTCTTAAAAGAATCATTAGAGAAAGTGTTTAGAATTTTGGTAATGAGCTTCCGCAAAATATTATTATAAATGACTTAGAAGATGCTGGCTTGAACCTATTAGAATATCGTGGAGATACACCTATTTACATGTTTAGAAATGTTGAAACAGATACATTTATAAATATGACTTTAAATGGAAATTTGAAATGCTTTATTATAAAAGATGATAACTCATTAAAAGAAACTACCATTGATGATGTTGATATTAAGTATGATAATTTAGTTAATTTAACAGAAGGTGAATAGCCCACTAAAGTAAAAATTGGATCAAATTATTATACTATTGCTAAATTTGAATATGGGTCTATTCCCGGATATGAGCTTACTGATTTAGTCTATGCGGGGGATTTAATTTGTAATGTAGGCGAAACGCTTACTTCAATGTTAGATAAAATAGTTAATATGCTAGGCGAATTCGAGTATTTCTATAATCTTGATGGAGAATTTGTATTTCAGAAGAAGCAGACCTATGTTGATGTTTACTGGAATGATATTGAAAAAGGTGATTAGATATATGCTAATGCCGCCGTGAATAAGTCTGTCCCTATGTGGAATTTTACTGATAATCAATTAGTTTCTGCTTTTTAGAATACTCCCAATATTTTAAATTTGCGTAATGACTTCGCTATTTGGGGTAAGAAAAAGACTACTTCGGGCACAGAGATAGACATCCATATGAGATATGCGATTGATAAAAAGCCTACTGAATATTATTCTTTAATTGATTAGAAGTAGTATGCTACATTTGATAGGAGTGACGCTACAGTTGTTGATTGGCGTGAATTGATATATAAGATGGCTTTGGATTATCGCAAATATTATCATGATGATGATTTTTTGTATAATTTAGCTCAAGCTAATCCTCAATATCCAGATGGCCATACTGGCTATGAATAGTATTATGTCGATATGGAAGGTTTTTGGAGATAGATATATAATCCAGATGGAGAATAGACTGTCTCAAGATATGAATAGATTTCAAGTGATACTGCTACTGATTTGTACTTGCCAGATGGGAATAAATAGAATGATGTCTTTATAAAGAACGCTTTTGTTAAGGCTAAAGATGGTGAGCTTGAAAACTTATTTGGGAATAATAAATATAGTGATATATTTTTTATTGAAAAAGATGGAACTATTAAGCCATATCTCAATGGAGCTTGTTATATCAAAGGAGATAAAAAGTATTACTCTTTGAATATATCTACTAATAAAATGACCGAAATAGATATCAGCAATAATTAGATATTAAAAAATATTAGAATAGAAGAGGTTTATGTTAATAATATTTGTTAGCTAAAAGATGCTAATGGAAAGATCCTTGAATGCAGTAGTGACGAAGAGGGAGAAAAAATCTTATAGGCAAAAATCCATTCTTTAGGAGGGGTTCCCGCACAAGATGATGAATATATCCAACTAATTGGGGCCGATTTAGAAGATTATATCAATGAAGGAGAAAATAATCCTCTAAGGATTCAGTCTCCAGAATACTTGAATTTTGTGGACTTAAAAGATCCCGTTAAATGGATATATTAGCAAAGTAATAGATTTATGAAAACCTTTAGTTACTATGATTATGACATTGTTGGATAGGTAGTAAGTAACAACCCCACATCTAAAGAAATTTAGTATTATTCTGGGCAATATGATTATGGCTCAAATGGGTGGGCTAAAATTGTAACAAGTAATCCAGAATCCTTAATTTTCTGGTTTGACTTTTTAGAGGCAGAAGGTAGCAATTTAGAGAAATACTCTGTTAGTGCTATCGGAACTCGGTCTAAAGCAGTTAGTGATAATGATGTAAAATGTATCTATTATAGAGAGATTCCTCAAACAATCTTTTAGAGTGGGGCAGAAACTTATGAACATCAAACTGGGTATACCTACGTACAATTGCGTCCAGAGATGAAAAACCTATTTGTTATTAGCTCAAAAGGTAAATCTGCTCAAGAAGAATTAGAAAATATGTTATATAAATATTCATATAGTATTGAAAGTGCTAATATTACGGTTCTTCCTGTTTATCATTTGGAACCTAATACTAGAATATTAATTAAAGATTAGAATAGTAAAATAAATGGTGAATATGTCGTAAGCAGGATAACAATTCCACTAACTTATAATGGAACTATGAGTTTAACGGCAACGAAAGTAATTTCCAATATTACTTAAGGAGGAAAAGGAAAATGTCTAAAAGGGTGAAACAGTTTAGATTTTATAATACAAAGAGTCCTGGTCAAAATAACCCCCAGAATTTAACTCTTAGAAGTTTAATTTCTGGAAGTGCTTTTAGTGATTATATGCCTATTACGCAGTTAGGTATTTAGTCTCTTCCAGGGACAAAATTTTATTTAAATAATTCCACAAGCCCTATTATTATAGGGTATACTGGAATATATGAATTGGATTTAGAAGGATTGGCTGAAATTACTGCTTTATCTTTCGACGCAAAGTCTTTAGAAGCAGTGAATGGAAACATCAATTCTTATTTAATTATAGATATGATTTATGAGAAGGAGGATTAATTAAATGGGATTTTATGGTAATATAACTAACACATCTAAAACCCAATTCCAATTTGACAAAATTTATTCTTCTCGTTATGAAATGGACGCACATACTTATACTGATGGTATTTATGCTGGTCGATATGTATTAGTTGAGTATGATAACGATTATCAATAGGATGATTTTTATCGAGTTTGGATTTTTAATGATAAGTTATATAATACAAAAGTTGAACATGAAGATTTAAATTATCTAATTCATTTAGGTGTAACGAGCTCTTCTGATACTAATAAATTATCTAGTATTGCAGCAGGAACTATTGTATTTACAGCTGATGATAAAACGTCATCAGAAAGTGGTTATTAGTATAATAATGTTTAGTATTATTAGATAACTGATGAAGAATTTACAGATGGCCATGCTGGATTTAAAAAAATTATAGAAGGATCAAATAATCCTAACTATACAATAAATTACAATATTGATATTTCTGTTTATGGAGCGGGGAGAGGATATGACTCAACTGTTTGGCAGAAGGCTTATATTGATAATGTCGAAAAATATATTATGATTGCGGAGTTGAATAGTGTAGTTCCTACTTTTGGGATTTCCGCAGATGCTCCTACAATGGACCCATTGGTTCCGCATTTTGATACTTCAAGTACAGATATCTATTATAAGCTTCATTGGCAACCTGCTTGGGGCTTTAGAGTCGCTGAGGGCGAAACAGATAGTCGTAAGACACTTTCAGACGATGCGGCGACAGGCACTTATCCAAGCGACATAGATGTTTCTTATAATAGAAATGCTTATGATGCTTCCACTGGTAAAAATACTATTACGTCAATAAGTTACCCTGGAGCTATTTATTTTAACAAAGATGGCCTTGATGAGACAATTCATAATGAATATACTGGGGAATTTAAAGATACTAATGAGATTTCTATTTAGCCTACTGGCAAAAGTGGAAATTTATATAATACTCATGATGGTAGCTTAGAAGTTAAAGAAGCTCCTGATATTCAAGAAATGAAAGTTTTATTACCCGCTCTGGGTAATACTGTATGTGCTATCTGGGATAAGGTATATGGGTATAATCAAGAGAATAATAATAAAAGATATCGTGACCTTGAGTGGAAAGATGCTATGGAAGTAGAAAATGGAGAGTTGAAAAAATTTGAAGGCTTGACTTCTCCAGTCAGAGATTCCAAATGGGAAAAATCTGTATTAGGCGGTAGATCATATGATACAGAAACTATTGCTGGTTGTATTAATTTAACTCATGATTTATTAGGAATGATTCTTACTTCCAAAGAGCTTGTTGCGAATAAAGAGACTTATGCTTTAAATAAGATTTTCTTTGATAAAATTGATAAAAAATATTATCGACTCTATAGATATCCTCTCTATGAGGAAGTTGATATCTCTGGTGTTATTACTTTAGATCCTAGCGACTATACCAGTGATTAGGAATATAACGCAGATTTTGAGCTAAAAATTAATAATATTCTTAAAGATTATCCTGATGAGGATTGGTATTTGGTAATTGATAAAACAGATGATAATTGGCAAGTATAGCGTTTTAATAAGAAAGCTTTAACCGCTAAAATCTTTAATGGAGAAGAAAAAAAATCATTGGCCCATATTGCGAGATTGTCTAATGGAGATATACAATATGGCTATAAAAAATAGGAAATTAAAGGCTTTGCTACCGATTTAAGCACTATTAATGGTTTAATTCTTGAATTAAAGAATTTAATAGAATCCGATGATTCAGAAACCAGGAATAGAGAAACTGTCCAAGGAACTATTAATACTTTAAATGACATTATTAATATTTTTGAAGATTTAGTTCCCGGAGAGTTTTTAATTTGTGATGCTAATGGACATGTTAATAGTGCTAACTGGACAACTGCTCAAAAATATAGCTATAATAATATTGGCAATTCAAATGATTCTCTTCCTGAATCTAATGAGAATGATTCTCTTCCTGAATCTAATGAGAATCAATGGATTAAAGTAGACTTAGATGAAGATAATCGACTTATTAGTATAACGCATCAAGCTCATAAAGAAAAAGATACCGAACACGAATCTGATATTAACGGTTCTTCTGATGTTATTAGCTTATATAGTCCAATAGTAGATAATACTGGTCATATTGTTGGTAATCATACTGAAATTGTCACTCTACCTTATGGGTATAAGTATTTAGAAACCGATGGCCGTGTTGATGAAGAAGAAATAGACTTATATACTAATCCTATTAAAGACAATAAAGATAATATCACAGGATATGAAATAAATAAAAAGACTGTCGAAGATACTGAAAAAACCGCCAAAGCTGAAAACACTTAGGACAAAATAATTATTAATCCTAAGAATAAATGGATTTAGACTCAAATTACAAATAATACAGATAGCGATACTATCATCATTGCTCATGAAGTTCATAATGTTGACAAGGTTGCTATTGATGGTAAAACAGATCTTAATGATCCAAAAAATGAGAGTCCTAATGAGTTGGTGATTTAGGATATGTCTTTTGATGCGGCCGGACATATTACAGCTAATAAAGCCCACACTTATGTTCTTCCTTATAGCTTTAGAAATATAACAAATAAAAGTACTTCTGAAAAAACTGGAGATGCTGCGTCAAATGATGGTACTATTTCCGCAGTTAATACTTAGGATACTTTAAAAATTGCCCCATCTAATAAATGGATAAAAACTTCTGTAGCAAATAAAACGTTATCTTTAGGTCATACGGTAAATTCAATTACAACCGAAGCGAAGGATGAAACAAATTTAAACGATAAGATTAATGATACTAGTGGAAATGCAACTATTATATAGAATACTTTTACAGTTAATGATATAACAAATGATGCGGCTGGTCATATTACAGCTAATTAGTCTCATACTTATAAGCTTCCAGATGGATATAAAATTATTAAGACTATAAATACTTCAACTCTGAATGAAATAAAAATAGAAACTTCCCCATCTGATAATGGACAAATTGCAAGTGATACGCAAGATACAATTACTATAGAAGGGGCTAATCATTGGATTAAAGTCGGAGATAATAACAAAATTATTAAAATTTATCATAATTCTCCTGAAACTAATAATAAGATCTTCACGACTGAAGCAAATGTTAAAAATGTTCCTAAAGATACTAGTCCAGATAGTCCTCTTTTTGGGTAGCAATTTGATATTCCTAGGCTGTCTCATGATAACGCAGGACACATTTCAGGCGTTGGTAAGTATTCTATTAAACTTCCTTAGCCAAGTGTAACTCCCAATACTGAAGGGAATGTTATGACTGGTATATCTGTAAACAGCTCTACAGGAGTTTTTACTTAGGATAAAGTGAATGTTGGTGCTTTAGGAATTGCAGAATTCAGTGTTGATCAGGGTGAAGTAGATGCTGGAAATGCTTATACTTTAAAGACAAGTGATTCTATTAATGGTGCTTTTAAAAAATTATAGGATCGAATTAAAGTTGAGGAAGCTACCAGAGCCTCTGAAATTACAAAGGCTGTAAATAATTTAAATGTAGAAGAAGTAGAAATTGGAGCGGCAAATACAATTGCTTCTTTAGCGGAAACAGATGGTGAAATAATTATAGGTAAAGTTACATCTATCCAAATAGAGCAGTCACAAGTTACTGGACTATCGCAGGCTTTAGAAAATTTGTTAAATAAAATTACTAACCTTGAAAACGAGGTAAATGATTTAAAGTCTAAATTGAATAGTTAAGTTTTGTTAATTAAAAAAATTGTATTGAGTCAACTTGACATTGGTCGAGTTGACTCAATTTTTTTTATTTATTTTTGAGGTTATATTGAGAATAGACGAAAGGAGATAAATAATGGCTATTAATTATGTTAAATTTTAGCGTGGTTCTCAAGCGGCTTATGATGCTTTGAAAACTGCTGGAAATTTAGATGCTAATACTCTTTATTTTATTTACAAAGATGAAGCTGACTCAGTTGGTGCTCTTTATATGGGCAACCGCATTATTAGCGGTGGCGATATCACCATTGCTTCTGCTACATTAGATGATTTAGCTGATGTGGTTGTCAAGGGTGCGGGCACTGATTCTTTTTTAGTTAAAGATGAAGGTGGAAACTGGGTCGCTAAAGAACTTAAAGATGTTATTTCTTTAATTAAGACAAATCTTGGAAATGTAGCTTCTACATCTCAAATATTCTAGGGTGAAGTTCAAGCTAGTGAAACAATGGATGCCGCCCTTACCAGAATAGTTGGTAAAGCTATCCCTGCCGATGGTGACAATGCTATTTTAAAGAAAGCTATTGCAGATGGAAAGTATGAATATACTGCCTATGTTTATACGAACAATGCGTGGGCTGCAATGGATGGCAATTACAATGCTAAAAATGTTTATTTTGATAGTAATTTAGTATTGACCGCAAATGTTGGTGTTCAAACCATTCCTAGCTCTGGTTCTAAGACTCTTGAAACCACTGGCAAAAATGTTAAGCAAGTTCTTGATATGTTGTTTGCTGCTCGTAAGCTTCCCTCTAGAACCCTTCCAACTGTTACTTTAACTTCTGCTGATAGTAAATCCTATGAAGTTGGTACTTCTGTTACACCTAAGTATTCTGCTACTTTATCTGCTGGTTCTTATACTTATGGTCCTGCTACTGGTATCACTGCTTCTTCTTGGAGCGTTACTTTAGGTGAGCAAACTTTAACTACTGCTTCTGGCACTTTTGATGCTATTACAATTGCTGATGATACTAATTTAACTATTAAAGCAACTGCTAATTATGAAGCTGGTGCAGTTCCTGTTGATAATTTGGGCGAAGCACTTACTGATGCCACTGAACTAAAGAATTGCCAAATTTAGGCTGGCTCTGCTTCTAAGACCGGCTCTGCTATTAAAGGCTATCGTAAGGCATTTTATGGTGCTAAGACTGCTCCTATTGGCTTAACTTCTGCTAATATTCGTGGTTTAAGTGGTCAAGATGCTTCTGGTAGTAGTATTAAGATCACTGTCCCAGAAGGTGCTAAACAAGTTATTATTGCGGTTCCTGCTGGCCGTGTTGTGACAGTTGTTGCTGATACTGGTGCTTTTGGAACTGATATCTTTAGTAGTTTTGTTAAGTCTACTGTTTCTGTGGGCGGTGCTGATGCTACTGCTGAAGCAATTGGTGATTATGCTAAAGATTATAATGTTTATGTGTATGCCCCTGCGGCAGCTCTTGGAGCCAATACATACAACGTTACTCTTGCGAATGGATAAGAAAGGAGGAAAAGATAAATGGCTGAGTATATTTTAAATGTTATAGAATAGGGTTCTAAACTTGACTGGGCTATGCCTTTCCAACGGACAGGTGCTTTCCCTCTTGATAGAAGTTCTGTTTTTAGTTCTTATGCCGATGCTGTGAAATATGCGGCTGGTGCTGGGGATGATGAGAGAGGCCTTGGCGGCACTTCTTATGTTGGCCAAACTATTTCTGTTTATAACGACGGTTCTGTTACTCTTTATATTATTGAAGCTGATAGGAGTTTAAAGGAAGTTGGCTCTGCCCCTGCGGGAGATAACGTTTCTATTGAATTTGCTAATGGTAAGCTTCAAGTTAAAGGTTTTGGCAAAGGCTATTATAAGTATGTTCCTGCGACTTCAGATGAAGCTGAAAAATATCAATTTGTTGCTGATAACTTTATTGCCGGACTAGAGCCAAGAGTGGTAACTAACTCTGAAGGTGCTCTTGAAATTGCTTGGTATTAGCCTTCTAATAAAGAATTTTATACCAAGACTGAAACTGATACTTTAATTAAAACTGCAATTAATAATGCAGATCATTTAAAGCGTAAGATTGTAACTGCTACTGGTGAGATTGATCTTACTGCTAAAGATGCTGACTAGTATATCTATATGGTTCCCAATGGCTTATAGCATGACGATGATAAATATGATGAATATATTGTTATCGAAGGGAAACTTGAAAAAGTCGGTGATTGGGAAGTTGACTTAAGCGGTTATTATACTAAAGCTGAAGTTGACAAATAGATCGCTGATGCTGTCAAGAGTGCTACTGGTGGTGAGTCTGCTGCCAGTGTTTTAGTTGAGTTAACTGCTTATAAAACCGCTAATGATGCTCGTGTAAAAGCCGTTGAAGATGATGTTGCTGATTTAAAAGAGATCGGTGCAGAAAAGAATTTCATTGCAAGTGTTGATGATAATTTTACTGTTGGGGTTGACCGCAAGTTAGTTCTAAATGATATTCCTATCGCTAAAATTACTAGCTTACAAGATACTATTACAAGTATTAATGAAAAAGTAAGTTCTTTAGAAGATAAGGAAATTACTATTGCTGATATTACTAATTTATAGGCTACTTTAACCGATCATTCTAATAGAATTTCTAGCCTCGAAGATGAAATTGCTAAGGCTAAAGAAAATTATGTTACTATTGCTGATTTTAATACCGTAGTAGGAAACCTTGAAACTCTAAAAACCGATTCTATTAATATAATGGATATTTTAACTTGGAAAGATATTTCAATATCTAATTAAAGATAAAGGAGATAATATAATATATGGCTAATGTTTCTTTTAAGAGAGGTTTAGCTTCTGCTTTAACTGCAACTGGCTTTACCGCTCAAGATGGCGTATTTTATCTAACTACAGATTCCCATCGTTTATATGTGGGACAAGATAGTGAGTTAGTTGAATTAAACAGATACGTTAAAGTTGTCGCTACAACTGATGATCTGCCTTCTGCTCCTGCTAAGGATGATTTCGCCTTTGTCACTGCTGGCAATATGTTATTAGTATGCAAAGACCCTAGCGCAGAGGGTATTAAAAAATGGACTCAAATTAATTCTTAGGCTACTGATACTAACACTGATACTACAATTGCTGTCAAGGGTACTCCTAGCGTCACTTCTGATGATACTGGTGTTACCATTTCTTTTACCTTTTCTCAAACTGAAACTAATAAAAAGAATAATAATACTACTCCCAAAGCCGATATTCCGGTGAGCTTTAAGATTAACTCAAGCGATATTGCTACTGCTAACTCTGTTGCAGTTGCTATTGGCTCTAAAGCTGTAACCGGTGGTTCTACTATTTCTGTTTCTGGAGCTGGGTCTAAAGCTAGCTCTGTAACTTTAAAGTAGGGCTCCAATGTTACTATTAGTGATGACGGTAGCAATAATATTACTATTTCTGCTGTTGACACTAAGTACTCTTTTGGTGCAGCTGCTAATAAGTTAAATTTAACCGCTGGTTCTACTGCTTCTGGTTCTGTTGCTGTTGCTGGTGATGGTTATGTTTCTTTAACTGCTGATGCAACTAATGGAGTAAAAGCAACTCATAAAACTTATTCTGCTTTAACAGCTACCAAAGGGACCGCTATTAGTGCTACTCATGGTAGTAAATTCACTGTTGTTTCTGATATGACCAGAGATGATGGTGGACATTTAACTGGCTATACCACTCAAGAAGTTACTCTTCCCACTGATAATAATACCACTAATAAGAGCGCTACAGCTTCCGCTAATGCTTCTGGAGATTTAACTTTTACTGTTACCGATAGTAGCAATAATACTGTTACAGGTTCCTCTAAAGGTGCTTTGTATATGACTGTTAATGGTACCAAGGTTTATAATCAAGGTGCTATTGATTTCTATACTAAAGCACAGATTGATGAAAAAGTTAATGGTATTAATGCTATGGTTTATCGTGGGACTGTCGGCGATAAAGATAGCACTGGTGCTACTAAGAATTTGCCTACTTCCGGAGTTGCTATTGGTGATACTTATATGGCTGCGGCTGTGGGTACTTTCGGCTCTCATGCGTGCAAAATTGGTGATCTACTAATTGCTACTGGTACGGAAACCAATGATGTTATTACCAGTGATCTTGCTTGGACTTATGTCCCTTCTGGTGATGATACCGATACTCATTACAGTATTGGTAATAATAATAGTACTACAATTACCTTAACCCCCAGTGTTGGTAGCGACTCTACATCTGTCGCTTTAGCTGCTGGTACTGCTACTAGTGTAACTGGCTCTGCTAACAAGATTACTATTGGTCATGCCGATGTAACTAATGGCACTTCTGCCGGAACTGCTGTGTCTGGCTACGGTGGTAAGTTTAATGCTGTTACTGGCGTAACTGTAAATGCTTAGGGCCATGTTACTAATGTTGAAACTACTGCCATTACGATGCCTTCTGCGCAGGATGTTTCTCATACCTTAAAAGTTGGCACTGATCATTCTATTACTTTAAATGGTCCTAGCAGTTCTTCTAGTACTATTAAGCTGGTTCCTGGTACTAAGATTACTATGGCAGATGATGCTTCTAAAGGGACTATCACTGTAAATCATGCGGCCTATGATACGACCCTTGCTGCAACTGCTCAAGATCCTAAGACTTTAACAGCTAAAGGAACTTTTACCGCTGTTACTGGAGTTAAGAGAGATGCTACTGGCCACCTCTCTGAGATTGATACTACTGTATTTACTCTACCTGCTGATAATAATACTACTTATAAATTATCTGGTAGTGCTACTGCAGCAAGCAATAATGTGGCTACAATTTCTAATACTTTAACTGATTCTAGCAATAATAACGCTGGTACGGTTCAAGCTAAAATTAGCTCTAGCTCTTTAAACATTGCGGCAAGTAATAATACAATTACTATGAATTTAGAGTGGGGTTCTTTCTAATCTCTGGTTAAAGTAGAATAATTTTTCTAAAAAACTTTTTATTTCTTATGAAGAAATAAAAATCACTTTGGGAGAGGATTTTTATGTGATCCTCTCCCATTTTTTTTATACAAGGATAGAAAGGAGATTTATGGATGGACAATAATGTTTCTTTCCGTCCAGTCCAAGGGACAGAAGCAAAAATTGCTGAACATGAACTGACTAAAGGATATTTTTACTGTGCTACTGATAGCGGAAAAATTTATTTAGATACCGAAGATAGACGTATCCCTTTAGGTGGCTCAGGGGCCGCAATTTATTATGGAAATGCTGATACTGTTCAAGAAGACGCTGTAACAAAGAATTATCTTTTTCCAAAAAGTGCTATGGAAAAGAAAGAAGACTCTCCAAAAGAAAATGATGTTATTATTAACGCTGATGGGACTTTTTACAAAGTTCTTGATTCTAATGATGAGTATTATATTTGCGAAATTCTTGCTTTATCTGGCGGTGGTGGAGGAGATAATTTAAGACCTCGATTAAATATTGAAGACGTTCCTGCGAATATGGTTAATGGGCAAAGTTTGAAAATATATTTTACACCTGTTGCTGCAAAAGTAGATGGAGTTCCAGTAGACGATAGAATGACTTTAAGCTGGAGCGTGGCTATTAAATCTTCTTTGGGAACAACCAATACCCCATATATTCAGGGTTAGATGACTGTTGATAATGAAGTTAGAACTTATGTAGAGTTAGAAGGGTTAAGAGAATCTGCTACTTCTGAAATTACATTAACTTTATCTAGCCAAGGTCATGATAAGCCTAATGTAAAATCTTTTACTGTAATGACTTCTCCATTGAGTTTAAATTATCCGAGTGGATTTTCTTCAACTATTAGATATAATGCAAATAATCCTGTTAATTTGACTTGTGTGGTTGAAGGTAATCTTTAGAAAATTTTAACATATTATTTTGATGATGATATTATTAAAGAAGTTCCTTTAAAATCAAGTGAGTCTGGCACCCAATTTATTACAGTTCCCTCTGAGTATTGTACTCATGGATATCATAAAGTTAAGATTCAATTGCATTATAATAGTGGAACCTATGACATTCCTGTCAAAGATGAGAACATTGAAATTCCAGCTTTGGAATATGAGATTCCTATTTATGAATAGGGCAATTCTACGCCTATCATTTGGATGGGAACTTTTAAGAATAAATATTATAATTACGAAACTATTACTATTCCTTATATGGTCTATAATCCAAGCAATGTGAATAGTGTTCATATTATTTATAATAGAAATAATTCAAATATTGGTGAAGTTAATATTACCAATATGACTGAATACACTTATTGGGAAATCCCTTATGAGGGTTTAGGTGTTAGTACTTATAAAATTATTTGTGGCGATGTATTTCGTCAATTTACTATTACCATTGAACGGGACCCAGAAAGACCTATGGAAATTATTAAACAGAGTGCTTTAAAATTTAATTTTGATCCTACTGGTCGTTCTAATAATGAGTCTAAAGCTAATAGACAAAAGTATAGTAATAATGGTATTAGTGCTAGTTTTAATAATTTCAACTGGCATAATAATGGCTGGGGCAAATGGGATGATGATATTCAAACCAGTTTAAAAATTTCTAATGGAGCTTCTTTGGAGATTCCTATTGGAAATCTTGTTTTTAGTGGCTCAACCGCAAATGAACTAAGTAATACTGTTGAAGTGTAGTTAAAATTAACGAATATTTAGAACTATTCTAATTTAGTTACAAATGTTACAAGATATAAATACAAGGACCCAGCTGCTACAGGCGATGACGACCCAGAGTTTAAAGATACTGATTGGTATAATGCTTTCATTGATTAGAATTAGACTTAGTATAATAACTATGATGCTTTTCTATAGGCTAATTTATCCAAGAGCTCTTGGTTAGATTCTAATGGAAAAAATTTAAACCCTAAAGGCATTAAATATGATAATTTACTTTTTGATTATATCCTAAAAATTATAAATACAAAAAATCTTGTTATGAGTTTATATACTGGTTCTACTGGTATTTGCATTGGTACATAGGATACTTTCTTTACTAATGGATAGAATACTTTAAGTGTTTCTTTTGTCGAAAAGGAAATGATAAATTTAACATTTTCATATAATTATTACTTAAAATTGTTATTTATTTTTATCAATGGTGTTATTACCGGTGTTATTAAGAATAGCTTGGAAAATGAAACTTTCCAAATTAGAGATGCTAGAATTGTTTTTAATTCAAACAATTGTGATATTAGTCTTTATAAATTAAGAGTTTATAATGACTTTTTGGATATTAGTGACGTTTGTATTAATTATGCCGTTGATCGTAAAGACGTTGTAATTTATGATTAGACTATGTCTTTAGCCATAAGTAATGATGTATTGGGTGAATATTAGCTAGATTTTAATAAAATAAATACTTATAACGAAACTCATTTAAGTAATACTTATTTGATGCCCTATATGATTTTAGATACTTCTGTCAATAAGACAGATGATTTACCTTATAGTAAAGCAGGTAACGCAATTTGTGTGAAAGCAGAATTCGTTAATATTCCTTTGGAACTTGCTTATCGAAATGGTGAACTTGAAGATTTATGTAAAAATGATGGTTTAATTTCAAAGAGTGAAACTAATAGAGATAAAATTGAAGAAGCTGTTAAAATTTATTATAAACACCATTGTCCTTCTTTTACAACAACTATTTCTGAGGATTTAATTGATGAAGCTATTCCAGAAAAGGAAAGAATTTCTTTAACTTTACAAGGAACTTCTTCTTAGTTTTATCCTAGAAAAAATTTTAAAGGAAAGACTAAATGTAAAGATGTAGACGTTTGGACAGAAGATGCTTCTAAACCAGAGGGTGGAACTTTTGAAAAAGAAAGTCTTCTAAGCATATATATGAATAGAGGCCCCTATGCTAATAAATATGTTGAGGAATCTTCTAAAGTAGAAGAAGACCCCAAATATTATGGTCATGAAGAATGTCGTTTAAATGATGGCTGGTATTTAAATAATTATACTAATGCTACTGATAGATGGACTCTTAAGGTTGATTATATGGAATCTTCTGGATCTTATAACGCAGGTTTTGCTAATATGGCTGGCAATGCTTATACTAAGCATCCTTTAAAAGACTATATTGATAAAAAAGCTTTTGATGGGACAGAAAACTTAAATAGTCCTATTAAAAATAGAATAGTTTGGGATGATTATAGGACTTCAATGGAGGGCTTCCCTCTTATGATGTTCCAAAAGAGAACCGATGGTAGTTATTTATTCATTGGCTATTATAGAATGCTTTTGGATAAGGGTAGTGATGATGTTTTAGGTTTCAGTCCAAATAAAAAGATTACTACCAAATATGTAAAAACTATTAAAGGTAAAGACGCTAAAGTTAAAGATATCGCTGAATGTTGGGAATTCTCAGCCAATAATAGATAGTATTGCTCTTTTAAAGATCCTCAGAATAGAGTAAAACTTTCTTTCTTACGCGATAAGGAAGAAGATGCTAAAGATGGTCGTTTTAATGCAAATATGGGCTTAAATATCGTAGATAATTTTGAATATCGATACAATGCTAATGAAGATTATTTAGATGTTTTAATGAATCCAGCTGCAGCAGACCCCTAGGATCTTGCTGACACAATTACTGGAATGTAGAAAGATTTTGGTCTTTCTGAAGAAAATGGTTATCCTATTCCTGGAGTGGTTAATTCTGAAAATCCAAATGAAGCTCTTAAGGCCGGTAAGTATTTACTCTATTTATATCGAAATTGGGAAAAAGTTTGCCAATGGGTTTGGAGCACTGATACGTCTTCTGTCCCTTCTCAAGGTGGTTATTCAATAGCCCCTGTTGGTAAATAGATTTTTGTTGTAGGTAAATTCTATGAGCAAAATGATAATGGTGGATATACTCCAGCTGTAAGCTACGATTCTTCAAAAACATATTATGAGTATGATGAAAATGAAGACGTTTATCGAAATGCTTATATCTGTGAAGAAAAATATCTTTATAAGAAAAATACTTATTATAAAAAAGTTGATGATCTTTATCAATTAATTGATGCTGATTCTTTTGATAGCTAGATTTCTGATTATTATGAATTAATATCTTTAAATGAAGAAGAGCTAGATAAAATCTGTGATAAAATAATGGCTCCCGCAAGTGGCGCATTTGATATATCTAAAGAATATTATACTTTTATTAATAAAACTCATTAGTATGATGAAAATGGCAATCCAAAGAAATCTGATGCTTATACGAAAGTAGAAACTCCTACAGAGGAAGCCTTTAATTAGGGATTATATTATGAACCAATTACAGTAACTTATTATGGTATCTCTTATACCCATGAGACAAAAGAATATCGTATTGCAAAATTCAAGAGTGAAGTAAATAAACATTTTGATATGGAATATTTATCTGTTTATTTCATTATGACTGAATTCTTTGAATGTTATGATTCTCGTGGTAAAAACTGTATGATGGCTTCTTGGGGTCCGCAAGAAGAGGGTGGAGAGTATATTTGGTATCCTATTTTCTATGATATTGATACTCAATTAGGAATTAACAATTCTGGTATCCCCTCTTTTGAATTTAATGTTGATGCTACTGAAGCGAATAACTTTTCAACATCTGATAGTGTTTTATGGAATAATTTTTATAGTTGTTTTAAAGATTCTTATATCCTTGCTGCCTATAAGAATCTAAAAGGAACTGATTAGAATGTTTTTGATAAAATTAATACTGATAAAGCTCCTTTAACTTCTATTGAGAATATTGAAAAATGGTATAATTTTGATCCAGAAATTACTGATAATATTGCTTGTCGCGGAATTAGGCCTTTAATTGCTACCAATTTGGATATGTATTTTAAATATATTACTATTACTAATTCAAAAGCTAATGAATTAAAAGTTGGTTGGTATATAGGGAATGGTGCTTATCACGAAATTGATAATGGTACTTATTTCTATGCTCTTCAAGGTGATAGACAATAGTCAAGAAAACAATTCTTATCTAATCGTATGGATTATATTGATTCTTGGTTGGGCCAAGGTAATTATGCTCGTGGTGGTACTAATAGTATTGTTGGTCGTATTTCTGCTAACGATATGTCCTCTAATCCTAGTATTTCTGATAATTGGATTGGTGAGTATACAGATGATAAAATTACTAATTATTGGTAGGATAATATAGAATACGGAATTAAGAGACATGATTTTGATGGTGAGTATTGGATAAATATGCGTCCTATTCGCAGTAGTTATGTTATTGCTGGTGAAGACCAAGATACTAATTACCCCTCTCAAAAGTTTGATGGTATAAATACTGTCTAGTATGAAATGAGCGGATTGAGGTTAGGACTTGCTACAAAAGCTAATTATCATGAATAGTTATGCTATATTTATGGAATGAATTTAATGTCTGAAATAAGCAATCTATATAATTTATACTGGGCAGAAATTGAGATGAATGGCTCATTTGATAAAATGATTCGGTTTGAACTTGGGCATGATGCTCCTAGTAGTACAGATTTTTTAGATAATGCTTAGACTATTAAAAAAACTTGGTATAATCATAATGTTGGTAAAACGTCTTTAGCGACAATGCCCTTACTTAAAGAAATGAATTTAAGTAATTTAGGTTTTAAAAATGAGCAAGTTGTTGATTTAACTGCATCTTAGAAACTGGAGAATTTTCGTGCTATTGGTGCAAGTAATCTTGTAAGTATTAAATTTGCTGAGTCTCCGGCTTTAAATACTTTATATTTACCTGCTTCTGTGACAGGACTAAATCTTGTTAATCCATATGCTTTAACCATTTTAATTACTAGTAAAGAAAAATAGATTAATTATGACAATGTCTCAGAAGACGGTCGTCCAATACCTCCCCAAGGTTTATATCTTGAAGGATATTTTAATGAAGGTAGCGAAGACATCTATTCAGGAGCAATGAACTCTTCAATTACGTCTTTAAGAATTAGTGAAGATTCTTTACATTATGGTAGTTATAAGTTATTAAAGAGATTATATTTAGCTTATAAAGATACCGATAAATCTCCTACTATTGTTATGAAAGATATTAATTGGAGTCCATATGAATAGTTAACTGAAGGAGCTATCTATGACGCTAATAACAGTACTAAATATTATTATGACAATGGGCATTATGGGCTTGAATCTTATACTTATTCTACGGATAAAGATTTCACTGGAAAAGTTTTAAGCGGTCAAATGTATTATTATAATGAAGGATATTTTGAGGATTCTTTAATGATAAACAATGATAGTTTTGATATGCTTGTAGCTTTATAGGATACGGATTCACATTTCCAAGGAGAGACTTCTTCAACTAAGCCGATAATTAGTGGTATTATTTATATAGATAATGATACGGCCATCGATGAAGGGGACATTTATGCTTTACAATAGAAATATCAAGATTTAACAATTTTTGTTAATAGAGTTACTAAAGGGTATAGTGCAAAGTTTGTTATTTGGGATGCTGGAACCAACAGTGAAAAATATGTTAGTTTTAAAGATATTAATATAACTTAGCCTTCTATTTAGAAAATTTCTATTGAAGAGTTTAATGCAGGAAATACTGCTTTTAAAGACCCTTGGATTTTATATAAACCTGAAAAAGATTATTATGATTTCTTGGGTTGGGATACAGACAGGAATACTAAGACCCCAAAATATACTAAAGGTACTGCTTGGGAAGAAGTTATTACTGAGAATCAATTTGATTATACTTATTATGCTATATTTCGTATTCATGCCTTTAATATTATTTATAAAAATTATGATGATAGTGAAATTGAATCTTTTTAGATTGATTATGGTAAGAATTTAATAACTCCTAATACTATTCCTTATCACCCTGAAGACGTTGATATGGGGTTATATGAAACTTGGGATTTTGTAGGATATAGTTTAACTAATGGTGGAGATAAGCTTGATGATATTGAGAGCATGATTTCTATGAGCGACATGGTATTTTATGCTAAATATCGTAAACTTAATGATGTTCGCACCATTATTCATCCAGAATGGTTTACTTTTGCCCCAGCTACCTATACCGATGATGATTACTATTTGAGTATGAATAGTTACTTTTCAAATAGAAATGATAGAGTACCTTCTCCTTCTTATGAAGGTGGATTCAAAGGATGTGCAATTTCAATTAAACCTGGATTAATTTTATAGGGTAAAATTACACTTCCTGCCACTGGTACTTATATTGATACTTCCGGAAATGAAGTCACTGCAACAGTTATTTTAGTAGATAGCAATTTTGCAGATAAACAGAAAATTACTCATGTATTCTGCGAGAAAGAAAAGAGTAATATTTTAAAAATTGGAGCTAGTGCTTTCGAGAATGAACAAACCCATATAGATAATTATGGAACTCAAGTATCTTATTTAAAGTATTTCGATTTTACACCAAATACAATCAGATTTGTTGATACAAAAGCATTTGTCAATTGTGAGTTAGATGCTGAAATTTATTCATAGCCAAACCATGGGTTAAGTTCAAAGATGTTTATAGTTGGATAGCAGGCTTTTAACAGAGCTTTTTCTTGTCCAACTAATTCTAATGTTACGTTATATATTCCCGGAGAATTAAGATACGCTAATCCAGATGCCTTTAATAGTTAGTATATGTTGCAAGGATGGACACTATAGCTTGGGAGTTCTGATAAACCTTCTTTACTTTCTTTTGAGTATTATAACTCCCTTGGGCAAGAGCCTTCTGCCTTATTCAGCCAAAATTATGGTATAACAGGAACCTTTGATCAAGGTTTTTAGAATATTATTATTTATAGTAATAAGTATTCTAAGATTGATGATACAATTGGCAATTATTAGCTATTTTAGTATTTCGTAAGAGGTGATCAAGAAGCTGGTTTATTCAATTGGACTTTCTATAAAGGAGGAACAAATAAATGATAAAAAATGAACTTTTTGTTTATTTAGGTGATAATGGTACTATTACTACTGGTATTTATTTACCTGGGACTCCTTGCGTAAAGAAATATCAATTAACTGCTAGTAAAGATAAACTTTTAACGAATGGAGTTAAGAAAGTATCAACAGTTATTATTTCTGAGAGGGATTTAGATAGCTGGTATGAAATAAATGGTCAAGAGTAATACTTATTAATAAAAACTTTTTAATAAAAAAAAGAGGGGAGTCCTGAAAAAGGACTCCCTATTCTATAAGAAAGGAAGAAAAGGTGTACATGATTACTAAAGATAATGGTAATAACTATAGCGAATTATGTGCTGAGGCTACTAAAATCTTAAAGGAATATAACTCAGGAGTTCTTGGTAATGATGATAGTCTTGATGATATTAATGACTATTTTACCGTATTAGAAGACCTTAAAGATTTAGTAGTAGAGAAAAAAGCAGATCCTTATTTTCTCATCTTACCTGGCATAACCGATGAAGAACCTTTTGAAATAAATGCTAATACAAGAACTATTAAGATTCCTGATGCTTTTAAAAATGGCATTGGAGTTTAGGGCGATCATTTTGCTGAAGTTATTTATTTTTCTATAGATAGATATTTTGATGCTACTGATTTATTTGAACAAGAAGCTTTTATCCAATGGGAAGCTCCAGCCCAAGGAGTAAACCAAAAAGATACTGGTTTAACACTTGCTATTAATAAAACAGTAAATTTAATCCCTGGAAAAGTTGTTTTTGGTTGGCCCATTAGTGAAAATATCACTAAAATCCCTGGCAATTTAAAATTTTCTGTTAGATTCTTTACAAGAGAATAGGATGAAAAAGATTCTAGTAAATTTACTTTAAAATATAATTTTAGCACTTTAACTGCAACTATCAAAATAAATCCTGGCTTAGATTTTGATTTAAGTGATGATGCTTATTATCAAGCTTTATTGGAAGATAACACGGATGCGGTTATGGCATTATATAAAAATAGCTCTTCTTATGGACTTGATTACCCTGCTTCTATTCCTATTTTTGAATCATCTTTTTACAATCCTCTTATTGGCAATTATGACCTTATTGATTTAGCTAAAGGTCTTAATACTAGAGCCAAATTTGACAAGAAAGAAGATACTAATAGCTTCGGTACAATCAGTTATAAGTGGTATCATTCTGTGATCGAAAATGATAAAGGGAATGAAATAACAGAAAATAATAAAAAAGAATCTTATACAGAAATTGAATCTACTATAAACACAAATGATTCTAGTGAAATTTATTATATTAAAGATGGAGATAGTTATAAAAAGTATTCTGGCAATATTAGTGGAGGTAAAACTGAAAGCGGAGAAGTCCTTTATTATAAGTATACTTCTTATATGCCAGAAGAAGCTGGATGGTATTATGTAAAAGCTACTAATGCCGCTGGACGGGGTAATTCTGCTGAAGTCAACTCTGAAAAATGGCTTATTAATTTTGCGGAAGCTCCCAATATTGAGGAAGATTTTGAGCATTATAAAATAGAAGATGACTCTATTACTCTAAGCCCAATAATTACTTCTAATGGCGGAAAAACTACCTACCAATGGTATAAAAAAGTCAATGAAAGTGATAAGGCTACTATTTTAGAAGGACAAACCAACGAAACTCTAACTGTCAACGAGGAAGGTTATTACTCTATCAAAGCTATTAACGAGAGAAATAAAGATATAAAGGAAACTATTAGCGAAGATATGCGTGTTACTTATCCCGCTAGTGATTTTACTTTAACTTATCGGTACGGAGATTAGGAGGCTACAGGAGCTACTTTTGACCCAGATTCAATTCTTCCTCTTTCTGTTGAGATAGACTTTGCTAATCCTGAAAGGACTGATAGCTATACCATTGAGTGGTTTGAGAAATTAAGTAAAACCGAAGCTACTTCTTTAGGCCTTGGAGAAACTTGTACTCCTAATCATACTGGCACTTATTACGCAAAAGTAATTAATCAATATAATAAAGATACTTCAGTTCTTAATGAGAGCCCTGAGTTAACTACTGCGTTGTTCGTGCTTTCTATATAATAAATAAGGAGAGTGAATTATTATGATTACTTCTCCTGTTGATTATAATGAATTATTACATCAAATAAATAGTAAGAATAAATAGAATCAAATTATTCCACTTCCAAAAGATGAGCCTATTTATGAAATAAATTTAGAAACTAGAATCATTAATGCTCCTTAGTTTTTAAGTGTTCAATATGACCATCGTGCGGAAACTATCTATTTTAAATGTGACCGTTATTTTGATATGAAGGACTTAGGGTCAGATGATATAACTGTTTTAATTCAATATAAAAATGCTGACCCAGAAGCCAGAAAGAGCGGTTATATATATGTCCCAACTTATAAAGATGTGACCACCTTTGCTGAAGATGAAAAAATAGCATTCCCTTGGGTCATTGAAGGCCCTGCTACCGTTTTTGCGGGGGACGTAACTTTTTCTATTAAATTTTATTAGACTACCCGCACAGAAGACGGAAAAAGTATAAAATATTTATATAATTTAAACACTTAGCCTTCAAAAAGTAAAGTCTTACATGGTATGGAATTTGTTGGCAATGATAGTGAAAATTATCAATACGATGTTTCTACAGTGGAAGAAATCTATAATAGATTATCTACTTTAGAAAATGGATTTGATCTCTATTGGGAAATTCTTTGATATAAAGGAGAAAATTTATGGATTGGGTAAAACTTTTACAAGAAATTTTTTATGTTTGCGTTATTCCTCTTCTAGGTGTTTTAACTACTTATCTAGTTCAATATCTAAAAGCGAAGGGAAATCAAATAGCTGATAGCACAGATAATGCTTTAGCAAGTAAATATATTAAAATGTTGACTGAAACTATTTGTACTTGTGTCGAAGCAACGAATTAGACTTATGTAGAAGCTTTAAAGAAAACTGGAGCTTTTGATGAAGCTGCTCAAAAGGAAGCTTTTAATAAGACCAAAGAAGCTGTTATGAATATTCTTAGTGATGAAGCTAAAAAGTATTTAGCTAGTATCTATGGAGATTTAGATAAATTCATTGAAAGTATGATTGAAGCTCAAGTTAAATTAGCTAAAAAAAATTCTTAAAAATAATAAAAACCCCCGACAAGATAGTAAAACTTGTCGGGGAAATTTTTTTTTTGCCATTTTCAGGTCAAAAATATGTAATAAATCTGTCACAAAATTTACATTATAATGAGGGAAAGGATAAAAGATTTTTTGAGATAGAAAGGAGATACTCTCATATGTACCCAAATTAGAACTATAATTATTATCCACAATAGCAACCAATAAATCAATATATGCGATAGCCACAAACGATGGCCTTAAAAGGACGTATGGTTTCTTCAATAGAAGAGGCAAAGGCTTCGCCTATTGATTTTGATGGTTCAATTTTCTACTTCCCAGATTTAGCCAATAAACGCATTTATACAAAACAGATTAATATTGATGGCACGGCTACTTTAAATATGTATGAACTACGACCTATTCAAATACAGTAGGACACATAGCAGAGTATGGCCACAAATTTTGTGACAAGAGAAGAATTCCAATAGGCATTAGAATAGATAAAAGCTTCGCTTAAACCGCAAAAAGAATAGCCAAAAGCATCTGAGACCTAGTCGGCTTCTTCTGGACTGTTAAATTTTTAAGGAGGAAATGTTATGAATCCTACGCAAATCGTTCAACTAATTAAACAAGGACAAAACCCTCAATAGCTTGTTATGATGATGTTACAATAGCAAGCAAATACTCCATTAGGAGCTAATCTCCTACAATTGGCTCAACAAGGTCAAATTGCCGAAATCGAAAAAATAGCAAGAAATATTTGCAAAGAGAAAGGCGTAGATTTTGACCAAGAGTTCAATAATTTCCGAAGAAATATGGGACTTTAAGGAGGAAAAAATTTTATGTTTAATAGTAATAATGGTTATAGCTTAGCGGATGTTGCTGCGGCTACTCGTAGCAATGACTACAACAATGATGGTATGTTTGGTGGGAATTCCGGTTGGTGGATTATCCTTCTGTTCTTGTTCATCTGGGGCCGTGGAGGCTGGGGTGAAGGCAATAACATTCCTTGTGCCACTCAAGCTGATGTGCGGGCTGCTGTTGATCAGTAGACTTTAATTTCTAAATTAGATCAATAGACTTATGGATTAGCTGATTCTACTTATGCTTTAAATAACGGTATTACTAATGGCTTCCATGGCGTTGATAATGCTGTTTGCACTTTAGGTTATCAGACTCAAGAAGGTTTTAATAACATTGCTAATTAGATTTCTAGTTGCTGTTGTACCACACAGAGAACTCTCGAAAGAGGTTTCGCTGATACTAACTATAATTTAGCTACTCAGTCTTGCGATACTCGTAGGGCTATTTGTGATAGTACTCGTGATATTATTGATAATAATAATGCTGGTATTCGTTCTATTTTAGACTTCTTAACTTAGGATAAAATTGCTACTTTACAGAACGAGAACTAGACCTTGAAGTTTGCGGCTTCTCAGCAGGCTCAGAATAATTATCTGGTAAATACATTGCGTCCAAGCCCAATCCCTGCTTATCAGGTAAGTCCTCCTCAATGCTATAATTATGGTCTTTATGGCTATAACACTTGTAATTGTGGAAATTAATTTTTAAGGAGGATTAATGATTATGGAAATTATTGCTGACGCAGTACAAACTGTTAATGCTGGACAAAATGTTTATTTTACCAATACAGTGATAAGTGGCAATTGTAATATTATCCACAGATCAGGTAGTGGCTTAGTCACCCTCCGCGGTTTAACCGATCAGTGCAGAGCAAGATATCGTGTTACTTTTACTGGCAATATTGCTATTCCTACTGGCGGGACAGTTGGTCCTATTCAATTAGCAATTGCTTTAAATGGAGAGACGATTCCCGCAACTACTATGATAGTAACCCCAGCTGTAGCTGATAATTATTTTAATGTTCATGGAGATACTTTTATTGAGGTCCCCCGTGGCTGTTGTGTTTCTGTAAGCGTAGAAAATACCTCTACAATTGCAATAAACGTCCAGAATGCTAACTTAACAGCTATTAGAACTGCTTAAGGAGGTTTTTTGGTATGTTGCAAAAATTACATGAAATGAAACGTCAAATCGCTTGTGCTGTAGAGTGTGAACTTTGTGATATCGCTAACGCAGATACTCATGAATTGAGTGAAGCTATTGATATGTTAAAGGATTTGGAGGAAGCCATTTATTATGCTACCATAACAGAAGCGATGAACGAAAAAAATGACTACCAACAAAGAGCTGGTAGCCATAAAAGATATCTATATGAAGATTATAATGACGATAATGATGAATATGAAGGGCATAGCCATAAAAATCGTCGTATGTATATGGAAGCTAAAGAAATGCACAAAGATAAAGCCACTTAGTTAAAAGAACTAGAAAGATATATGCAAGAATTAACTGCTGATATTGTGGATATGATTTAGGACTCGTCTCCAGAAGAAAAGCAGTATCTTGAGAAGAAAATTTCTGCTCTTGCAACTAAAATTGGCTCAATGAAATGATTATAATAAATGGGATTAGGTGGAATCTTGCCTTAGTACCATCATTTAATCCTGTTCTTCTAACCCCAGAAGGTAAATAGGCTCTTGGGTGTTGTGATAATTTTTTTCATATTATTTATATTAATAAAGAGTTGCCTAAAAGAAAAATCAAAAAAGTTATATGCCATGAAATTACTCACGCAGTAATTTATAGTTATAATATCGCTTTAACGCCAAGAGAGGAAGAAACTGTGGTTGAAGTTATTACTAACTATGGAAGAAAAATAAATAGATTAACGAATAAAGCTTATAAAGAAATAAAATTCAGGGGAGACTAAAAAAGTCTCCCCTATTTTTTTATGGATTGGACCTAATCTTTAATTCACTACAGACTTTTTCATAATAGCTTGTTCCCGAGCCATTCCCGCCGAGGTTATGGTACAAAGTATAAAACTCATTGAGGTGTTCATATTGATACTAATACATAAATCCCTATTTTAAAAGTTCTTTACACAATTGCACAAGTCTGTATTTATACGAAGCTATTATCAATTCAAAATTTTCATTAATGTCCTCGAGGTCTTTGTTTTCTTTATCCTATAAAGAAAGAATACGTTTTCTAATGTCTTCTAGTTCTTTATAGATTGGCTCTAACTAAATATCGATTTCTTTTTTGGTCTTATTGTCTGCTTCTTTAATAAGAAGTTCCTGATATTGTTTCATAGATTCATCTTTTTCCTTCATATTTTTATTTAATATATAGGTAAAAACAGCAACGACCAAGGAAAGAACAATTTGAGAGCCCCATTCAGAGAGAAACTCCATCAGTAAACTTCCCCTTTCTTATAAACCTTCCAAAGTATTATAAAAAAAAGGGAATGATTATTAATAATTTACGACCAGTCAAAGGGCTTTTGACAAATTTTTTGTTTCTTGCATCTAATGCCTGTAGAATATGCCCCTATACAGATTGCATCAGCAGCATCCTCAGAAACCTTTAAATTAAAATTATCACTAACCCATTTCTAGGCATTTTTTTTCTATTCTGAGCGAGTTCTCCCAGCTATGCCTAAACCTTTTCGCCAAGTGCCTGATAGAATAGGCTCATTTTTTATATTAAGCTCTTCTGCAAGCTCCCATATAATTCCAAAGACATGAGCTAATACTTTAAAAGTCTCTACGTTTTGTTGCATTTGGATATCTTCAAAAGCAATTAAATCTGGTTTATACTATGTGATTAATTCAATAACTTTATTACGAATTTGCGTTAACCGCACACCAATATTACTATCTGTAAATGTAAAAGTTCCCTAAGCAATTAATTTCTAATCTTCAAAGACGCTGTACCCACTGCACCTTGAAGCCTAATCAAAAGCTAAAATTATCACTTAGAAGTGGAACCAAATCCACCAGTTCTTTCTTCTCCTGGAATATCATCTTCCGTAATTTCATAAGGAAGTAGAATACCTTGTCCAATAATATCTCCTTTTTTAATTTGAATATTAAAAGGGGAAAGGTTCATTATTTGGAAATAAATATGTCCTTCATTTGACATATTATTGTAATAATCGGCATCTATATTTCCTACCGAATTAGCAAGAATTAGCCAAGTTTTTAAAGGAGTTGAACTGCGGACGCTTAATTGTAAATAATATCCTTCGGGAATTTTACATTTCACGCCAGTAGGGACTAAAGAGGGACGGAAACCAGACTATTTAGTTAATTCTTCCATCGTAGCTATATTAATATATTCATCACTTTGAATATTAACATTAATATTATCAAGAACATCTTTAGTCATATTAGCTAAAGAAGGAATAACTGTATCTTCTGCACACATAAAGTCATATCCAGCTGCCCCAGTGGTTTTACGCTAAGGAAGAATTAAACCTTTATCTTCGTAACCTTCAATAAATTCAAATCTACAATCTTTCAAAAATTATTCCTCCCACATTTGAGAGTAGACTTTTGTAAGCTAAGTCACCCAGCCGCTATCCACTACATCGCCTTTAGATTTCTTTTCTTTATATTCACTACTATACTTAGCAAGGTCAAAAGAAGAATCTGCCTTGGCATTTTCGATTAAATCATTAACTTCATCTTCAGAATCAGCTCTATAGGTTTCTACAACTTTTGACATTCTAGTCATTATTAATTTACCTCCACAATCATATCATCATAAGAATAATCGGTTTTTCCAATAGTTTTAATCTCTTCTGCGATTGAATTTAAATATTGCTCATTCCCATAAAGATGAATATTTTTAGTATTTATTTTATGACATTGTAACACAATATTTTTAGAGAACTCTCTTGTAGGAATTACAGTTAGCGGAATAGTATCTTTTGTTTCCTCATCATATAAGCTAATCCACTGTTGCATATCAAAAAGATTAAAATAACAATAAATTGTTTTCATTTATTACACTCCAACGGGGCACATACCATAATCATAAGGAAAGAAATAAAGTACAATTGGATCTTTTGATGCTTTTGGAACAATCCAACATTCAATAGATTCTTCGTCTTCGTTCTTTTGTATAGATTTAATGGAAGGCCCAATATTCTTTAAACAATCAATGGTCGCTTCCCCAATAGACTCAGTTAGTCCAAGAGAGCGTTCAAACACTGTATAATAAGAAATTTCTTTGCCTAAAAGCATATAATACTTATTATTTTTAGTTCGGGCGAATTCATTAAAGAGAGCAATGCTTTCTTTAAATTCTTCTATATCAGGAAGCTATACTACTAATTGTTTATTTAGAGAATATAGATTCATTAAAATTCTCCTTTTTCTTTTTTATATTATACCAAAAATTTTATTATTCTTCAACTTTTCCTTCTGGCATAGAAATAATATGCTGATTGCGGGAACCTCTTAATTTAAGAGTTATATCTCTCTACGCTTGAACATACGGGCCATCAATAAGATAATCAATATTATCAAAGATATATTTTAGATGAGGATTTTCTCTTTTTAATAAATCTTCATAATAATAACCTGTCCAAAGGAAAATTTTAATATTTGGATAAACTTTACGCACTTCTTGAATGACTAAAGTTGTTAAAAATAGATTTTCATCACATAAAGGTTCTCCACCTAAAATACTAAAATTGCGTTCAATACCATTCGCAGAAATGGCTTGAATGATTTCTGACATGGTTGCGGGGGTAAATTCTTTACCCCCATTAAAGTCCCATATAACAGAATTCTAACAATTTTCGCAATGTATGGGGCATCCTTGACACCAAAATGACACACATATGTCTTGCCCATTTACTATGTCATTATATTTTATATCTGCATATTTCATTAAGTTTCATCTCCACCAAGATGGACATAGCGTTCTTTTATCTCTTGTGTGCGACCATAATTCCAAAAATGACTACCCACATATCCACAAGTGCGTCGAGCTACATTCATGGTTCTTTGATCTCTATTACCACAATTAGGACAATACCAGTTCATATTATCATCTATTAAGATTTCTCCATCGTAACCACATTTTTGACAATAATCACTTTTTGTATTTAATTCTGCGTACATGATATTATCATAAATAAATTGAATAACAGTTAATACTGCATCAATATTATTTTGCAGATTAGCTGTCTCTCCGTAACTGATTGCTCCACCTGGAGAAAGTCTCTGGAATTCACTCTCAATTTTTAATTTTGAAAAAATATCAATTTTTTCAAATACTGGCAAATGGTAACTATTAGTTATGTAACTTCTATCATGACCATCAAGTTTAATAAAAATATCATCACCAAAACGTTTCTTTAAGCATTTGGCAAATTTATAAGTAGTGCTTTCAATGGGAGAGCCATAAACTGAATAATCTATATCTTCAGCACTTTTCCATTGAGCGCATTTATCGTTTAAAAATTGCATAACTTTTAGACCAAACTCTTTGCCTTCCTCTTGGCTTAATGATTGCCCAGTCATATATTTTACGCATTCATAAAGACCAGCGTATCCAAGAGAAGCAGTAGAATATCCGTGATGGATTAAATCATGTAGTTTTTCGCCTTTGTCTAATCGAGCAAAAGCTCCGTCTTGCCAAAGTATAGGAGCTACATCAGAAGTTACATTTTCAAGACGTTTAATTCTTGCTAATAAACCTTTATGGCAGAGTTCAGTTCTTTCTTCCATTAAATCCCAAAATTTATCAAGATCTCCTTCGCTTGAAAAAGCGACATCAGGGAGATTTATAGTTGTTACGCCCATGTTAAATCTTCCATAGTATTTTGATACTCCTGGAATATAATCTAAAGCTTTTGCATAGTTTTTTGTACATCGATCGGGAGTTAAAAAACTTCTACACATATTATTCCATTATCACTAATGGTACTGACTATATCTTCATTCTACAATTTGTAGAGTTGTTTTTCGCTTCAAACAAGATCCAATCCTTGTCTTACTTCCTTACATTCATCAGGAATAGTCGATACATAAAATTAATTTAGAACTGTTATTTTATAAAGTTCTAAAGTAATTTTTACACGGTCTCATCTAACCAATTTAGACCTAACCGTTAGCTTTATAATAATTATAAAACACCTTTTGGAAAAGTTCAAAAAATTTTATATGAGCTATAGTATTACACTTACCCATACAACCATATACATCATGAGTCTGATTTACAGGTGACACTTTATATTCACGCATTTTCTTAGCAGAAATATAATCAGGAACCATATGTTTAGCTGTACATTTTGCTGCTAATTGTGTTAAATACCAATATTCGCCGCCTGGATAAATATTATTTTCATCAAGAACATATAATAATTTTGGGAATGCAATGGTAATATAAACACCTTTACTATTTTTCATTCCTTGAATTCTTTGTTCAAGAAATTCTTGAATTAACATTGCAGTTTCTTTTTCATATTCGGGATCTTCACTAATATACATACAAACAGATAAGAAAGGTGCTTGCCCATTTGTTGTGCTCATACTATTAATTTGATAATTAAAAGTTTGAACTGCATCTTTTATATTAATTTTAGTTTCTTTTTCGGCAAAGAATTCAGCTTTTTCCTTATCATCATTGAAATACTTTAATCCTTTTTGATAGTTTTCTTGGTAACTCATTCTTACGAAAGGGGCTAAATGGGTTAAAGTAATTGTACAGCCGCCATACTAGCTACTTGCAACTGCCGTTATAATTTGAGTAGCTACTGTTGAAGCAGTTGTAATACGACGTTGTGGGTCGATTTTAACTCCACTAATTGCTGTTCCATTTAGAAGCATATCATGTAAATTAATTAGACAACAATTCGTTAAAGCATTTTGAGCCATATAATCAACATCATGCTAATGAATAATTCCTAAATCGTGAGCATTACACACATCTTTTGGGAGAAGAAAACGTCTTGCTATATCAGTGCTTGCTATGCCAGCGATATAATCTCGTTGTGTAGTTACAATTTTTGCGTCTTTATTAGAATTTTCGGTATTCCAATAATCACTTTGCCCAGTTAGAAAATCAAGGAAAGTCTTGTCTGTTAAATTACCTCTTGCGGCATTGCGCTTATCTCTATAGAGAATATAAGCTTTTGCGACATCCTTTTTCTTTAAACTCATTAAACCATGTTCTACTAAATCTTGAATTTCTTCAATATTTAGTATTTTTCCATCTGGAAGATTTTCACAATAGTCATAAACATAATCGGCAATATTTCCAGCTTTAATTTCAGCATATTCAGTAATTTCTCCATCTACTTCTTTAAAAGCTGCCAATACTGCATCAACTATTTTATTTTCATCAAATGGAACTATTCGTCCATCTCGTTTCTAAATTTTAACATTAACCAAAGTTAAAGTCCTCCTCATATATATAAATTAATTTTGAGTAGGGAATAAAATCCCATAATTAATATGGGATTTTACATAATAGTTATTCTCTTTCTTGACCTGTGGTATATTTTAATATAGTATTTACGCATGTATCAATATCATCTGGGCAATCATTTCCTAAAAGTCTAATATCCAGAAGGGGAGATAGCGTTTTAAAATCTTCTTCATCAGCTAACATTCTACGACAAATTTCCATAATATTTGGAGTCTTTTCTCTGGCGAGACTTCTTTCTATGCGAGTTTTATCGCCACAACAAACTTCAAAAACTTTTAACTTGCCTACTTTTGGGTTAGTGCGCAGTTGCTCAATTGCCGCAGGAGAAAAGATACCAATGTTCCAAGAGTCAGGATTAGAAGTTAACGAAGAAGTTAATGTTCCATAATGCCAATTATTAAAAACTGTTGATTCAAGAAAAGCTTCTTGTTCTTCAAGAGCAGCCCATTCTTCATCATCATAAAAAAGATACCCTGGCTCAGAGGGAGAGCGTCTAGGACGAGTTGTTGCTTGTACAACAGGAAGAATCCCAGGAAAATGATTTTTCTTAAATTCTTTTAAAATAGTGTCTTTTCCGCTACCACTCTTGCCAGTTAAAGCAATAATATTATATTTTGGATAGTATGCTTTTGGAGTTCCATTATCTTCAAAAACATACTTAATATCTTTTAGTACCCAATTAGGAAAATTACAATTCGGACATTTCACAGAATGTTCAAAAATATAGCCGTAATTTGGGAGAGTCTCTCCGCAAGTCTCACATTTATTTTCATATAAAAAAGCATTAATAATTTTCTTTTTTTTCATTGCTTTAAGGACTTAAATAGTTCCCTCTTCCTCCTCTTCAAGTTCTCCCTGCGCGCGCTGATCTGTTAAAATAAGTTCTCCATTTGGGCAAACTTCTTTAATCTTATAGAGAGACGCCCCAGGAGTCGCTGCATATTTTTTCATAATAAAATTATCACCTGATCGTATACCAGTAACTGCAATCATATTTCCACGATTAAACCAAGACTTTTCAATAATCTTTTTTGTTCCATCTGTATTCTTTTGAGATATTTGTTTATCAAAAAGAGCAAATACTTCTTTTCGGAATTTAACATTTACAACTCCATCAGTAGTAAGAATTGTAACAATACCTTTAGTTTTATTTTTCGCAATACAAGTACCACAGAGCCTTGAAAGTTTAAAGATTTTAATTTCTTTATCGCCTTTTTTCCAACTTTTTTCTACTATTGGATTTTCAGGTAAATTAAAGAAATTAGTAAAGCCATATTTAGTCTTATTGGCATCTTTTAATTCATGGTTATGATAATAAAAACAAAGAACTTCCATTTCCCAAGCTGAGATATTGCCATTACCCGCATATTTATTCCACTCTTCCATAAAGATTAAATCATTCATTTTTTGAAGAATTTCATCTTTATGTTCATTAATCCAAGAACGAAAAATGTCCATATATTTCTGATAAATTTGTTTATCCCAAATCTTTTGATTTAATAAAGTATTTTGATGAATTAAATTTTCTGCTCCAATTTCAATTAAGAAATTAATAGCTCTATTGTCTAATTCAAAATAATCAGATTTATTACCTTTGTTAATAGCTTTAAGATAACGATTAAATTCATAAACTCTTTTTGCCATTTTTTGCTCAGGGATTTCAAGAGGTAAGAGATTATATTTAATTAATCCTGGCATATTTTGGAGAGTCAAACGAGTTTTTTTATCACAAACAGACCATAAATACCAAGCCATAACAAATTTGCGGTCAGCCATTTCATCGAAAGCGCCACCTTTAATGAGAGAAATCATAGATTGTTTTTTGGGCGACACTCTATTTACAAAGTCTTTAGGAGACTCATAAGGACGATTAGCAATAATAGTTTGGATTAGTTCATCACCAATATTAAGCATACCTCGTAGGCCAAAATAAATTTGATTTTCATTTACTTTTGGGGTAAATGTATATTCAGATTTATTAATATTAGGAAGAGCTATACTTACTCCTGCTTGTTGCATTTTACCAATTGCTGTAGCAATTTTATCATAGTTATTATTTTTATCTCCAATATCTTCATCTGCTCCACCACTATCAGTAATAAGACACGCAGTATTCCAAAAGATAATAGGATACTTAAAGCCAAGATTCATTTCTTGAAGTCCAACGAGAGAATAGGCTAATGTATGTGAAGCATTAAATCCATAGCCTTTACTTGTTGATACAAGCACATTCCATACATAATTACAAAAATGTTCACTTAAATGTTTTTCTTTTGCGTTTTTAAAAAATTCTTTTTGTAATTCAAGGAAACCTTTGGGGTTTTTTTTCAATATGTTATCTTATTGGCTTTTTATCCAATAATTCTTATAATTTCTTATAAGTTCGGCGTACATTTTCATCTTTCTTTATAAGATTAAGATGTCGGACACTCTTGGATAGATTATATTTATTCACTATCTACGCTCTACGGTGCTTCTTAGCCTTGCGTAATCTAAGAAGTTACCTCGGTATTAGCATATAAAGAATTATATAAACGATTGTATTTTCTTTCATAATAGTAAGTCATATTTAAATTATCTTTATATAAAAAATTAAAAAGTTTTTCTCTATCTTCTTTACTTGTCCAAGTAAGAAAATATGCTGTTCCCTAATAAATTTTTAATTTTTTTAAGCCAAGTTCATTGCATAAAATGGTCTAAACTGAAATTAAAAAATCTTTACTTCCCGAATAAATAGAAACTTGTCCTCTTTTTCCTATACAACCATCTCCATCAATTAATCCTCTAAAATAAAAACACAATAATTCTTTAGGGATTAAATCATAGGGAACTTCTTTTATAGTTTTACTTTTATTCTAAACTATTCCATATCGTTCTAAATAAGAACATAGCTAAACTCCATTAAAACTTATTCTTAAATTATTTTTCCCTTTATAATGGCAATTAGTAATAGTAGCAAAAGGATTAATTTCTTTTTGAGCAAATAGTATTATATTTTTATTTTTTTCCTAAACTTCAATACTACAAGAAGTTGGTTTTTCTTTTACTTTTCCAGTTACAGCGCCATCTGCTGTAATAAAACCTAATAGATAAGCTTTGCTTGGAGTATCTATTATTTTAAAATAATTCTAATCTGCTTTAGAAATATAACCACTATTCTGCTTTATTGGAATATTATGATTTTTTAACCATTTAGAAATTGTTCTATCATTAATCTTATATTTCAAGGATAATGATGAACAAGTTGCCATTTTATCGTCTTGATATTCCTAAATAATAATTTCTTCTAAATCTTTATATTCAGCAATTTTGCCTTTTCCTCTGGATATTCCCATCTTTTTAATATGTCTACTTATTGTAGTTTCGTTATACTAAGGGAAATCTTTAGCAATATTTCTTGCTGTTTCACCGTTTAGGTATCTTTGTTTCCATATATTTTTTTCTTCTTCACTTACTATTTTTTTCATATTCAACGACCTTTCATATTCTATCTGTCGTTAATTATAAAAATTCTTTATTTAGCCTTCACCGATTTTGCCCAATAATAATTTTAAAAATTTCTTTTTAAAACGCCAAAAATTTAGCTATTGATTTACGCAATTTATCTGCCCAAGTTAGGTCAAAACCTCCGCACTCAGGCATTTGAACTAATTGCATAAATTTCTCTTGAGATTCACAAATACCATAAGACTGTTTAACTATTGGCTCAAGAAGTTTTTGTTCTTCTTTAGTAAGACCATACATATCCATTTCTTTATACCATAAAGAAATATTATTTTTAAATCTAGCATATTTATTTAATGGCTGTTCAGCATTTTTTTCTTGCGCCATTAATCGAATAACTGAATTCAAAACAGCAAGATCATCTACGGATTCTGGGTGGGTTAAAGCAATACCTTGAGTTCCACTTTGCTGTTCCATTTGGAATAATGATTGAATTTTATGATTCCAAACCATTTCCCACATTTTAGGATTTTCTCTTTCAAGATTATAAATACCCAATACTTTTTCATAAGTTTCTCGTAATGTAGCTTCTTTTTTAATATATCCAGCATCACACAATAAATCAAGACAGTTATGAATTTTATCATAACCTTCTACAGATAACATATCTATCTTAATAAGGGACACATCTTCATCATCATGGAGATCAAATTGAGTAACTGTATCTCCATTAGGAACTTTCATAAGGGCTGTAGAGTTGGTAAAAGGTTCATCTACAAAAACAATACCACCCGCGTGTTCTCCTACACGACATACTACATAAAATCTAGTATTTCTACTAGTATTGACTATATCTTAACCTTAAAGGTAATAAATGTTTCAAAATACTTATTAATAGTATTCTTACTAGCGGATTGACCCACTATAGTCGATACAGGTTAATTTCTTATAGGATATTTTCTATTTTCATCTTTATAAGTTTTCCCATAATTTATTCTAGAAACAATAGAAGGATCACAACCTATAATTTCAGAAATTTGTTTATTATTTAATTTTCCTTCTTCTAAAAGATATTTAATTTTTTCAGCTTGTTCTTGTTTTTTTATTTTTTCATTAGTCTTTTTACGAATAGGATAAGAATATTTTGGGCTTTTATGCTTATCTCCAATATTAATAGCTGAAATAGTTCCTGGTTTTACTTCTCCATTGAACATCTTAGCAATTTCTGCATTACCATAACCCTACTGCAATAAAGCAATAATTACTTCCACTGTTTCTGTAGATAAAGGGAGAATTTTTTTTTCTCTTATTGGATATTGATTTTCTTCCAATAAACGATATTTTTTACCGCTATTTATTTGATTGACAATACCAATATTAATATTATACTGTTTCGCTATTTCAGTCTATGGAATATCTGTTTCTTTTAAAAGTCTTATTATGTTCAAAGCTTCTTCTTTTGATAAGCAACATCTTATATCCCAATAATCTTCATTAACTTTTCTTTTCTATCCACCAGTAGTAATATTATATCCTTGTCCATATTTAACGAAACTATTTTTTTGTTTTATCCAGAATTGCTCTTTTTTATCTAAATCTTCTTTATTAGGAACTTTTTCTAAAATAAAAAGTTCAAAATTTTCTATTCCATATTCTCGTATTTTTTTATGAAACAAACAATTGTAATCAGAACTATTTTTATTTTTGGCTCCAGAAAGATGTAACCTATGACGTTCTTTAATAGGTAAAGTTGTTTGTCCAACATACCATTTATTAGAAATTTTATTCAAATAACCATAAATATAATTCATTTTTCTTATCCTCCTTTCTTAATAATAAAAAAATAAAAAATGCTGTTAAACTCTTTTAACCATAAGAAATTAATCCCACGGGATTACCTTCAACTTTACTTGTTAAGGCTTCCCCGTTAGCTATAATTTTATATAACCCCTAATAATATATTAGGAAAAAATATTTTAAATCTTTGAAGGACTAGTTTTTGCCGTTAATCCTTCTACTTTTTGAGCGACTTTCCAAAGTTCAGGATAATTATTCATTTCTTTAATAAAATCAGGAATAGGTTTGAAATCATTTTCTTCATCACCATAATAACATTGCTTTAAAGTTCTAGTAATACCTCGATCAGCTGGAATAAGTGATGAAATATATAAAGCAATATCATTATCAACGCCCAAACCTCTTGCGGCAGTTTGTATTGCGCTTTTACTTTTTTCAGTTCCAAAAGTAACAACATTAGCAACTCTATCCTCTCCATAATAATCTCGAAGGGCTTGAAGAACCTGTGGGCGACGCCCTCCTTCAATATCTGTATCAATATCAAGGACAGAAACTCGATTAGGATTTAAAACGCATTAATCTTCCATCACTGAAAGTGCTGACTATCTCTTACTCTCCTAATAATACATTTTTAATCCCAAATACTTTTTATTTTTTCGTAATCTATCACAAATTTCTTGTCTTACAATAACAGGATTGGTTATTTTGGTAAATTTATTTTCTATTAACCATTTTGCAGCATCTGTAGTAGTATCGAAATTATGAATCTAATTTTGTTTATCAATTATACTTAACGCCTTGGACTACTACTAAGCTGGGGTAAAACGTATTATACCGTTTTCATTTAATAATCTATCTATAGTAGAATGGTCACATCCAATTTCTTTTGCTACTTTACGGGCAGATTTTAACTATTGATATTTTTCAATAATATCATCAATGTCCCAATTATATAATTGAGTAGCTCGTCCTCCTAAAGTAGAATTATAGCCATTAAAAAAACTATCATAATATTCAATCCAATATTTTTCTCTTTCATCTAATTTTTCATTATCTACTTCTTCTACTTGTTCACAAATAAAATTTTCAATTCCGTATTTATTAAAGGCTTTATATAATACTATTTGAGAAAAATAGGGTTTATTGCTATTGTTTTTATGCTATTGAAATCTTTTTTCAATAGTTTTTACCGTCTAACCAATATAAATTTTATTATTTAAAGTATTTGTAATTTTATAAATACATCCCATAATATCATATCCTTTATTAATATATTATGGAGAGTTTATACGCTTCGATTAGTAATAAAATCTAATCTACTGGGTTATACCCATAGTCGATACACTTTTACATACGATTGGCTCTCCAAGTGTATGTAAAAAGCACGGTATTTAGTTTATTTAAAACTGTCCACCGTTAGCAAAATTATTTTATAATTTTACACCACGTTATTATGTGTTCATATAATTTATTTTAAGCTTGTCGCCAAGCAGAGGAAGCCTTTAAACCGATTTGGTTGACCTCCATGAAAAAGTTTTAGTAGTTTCCCACATAGGATTAATTTGAATAATATCTAAAATATATAATAATAAAAACCCAACGCCTGAACCACGACCTGGCCCTACTATAGTTCCTGCTTCCCAGCACACATCAATAATATTTTGAAGATTTAAAAAGTAAGCACTCCAATGCGCTTTATTTACTTCAGAAGAAATCCATGTAATTCTTAAATTATCATTAATTTCATCATAAGTTTCTTTATTTTGTAATCTAGTATCACTTAAGAGTTTGTCAACAATTAAACGAATTAAAATTTTATCTCCATTAAAAGTAGATTCTTCAAATTGTTTAAAATAAGGAATTCTTTCAAACCAAATAGGTTCAATTATTTGAGTTTTTGGGGTTTTCCAATAAAGAGAAGGAATTTTTAATGTTTTCTTTAAAGAATAGTCTTGACAAGAATTTTTAATATTTAAGATATTTTCATAAGCTTTAGAAAAAACTTCTTTGTTAAAATTATTCATATATCCTTCAAGCTCTTCTGTTCCCATTAAATAGGTAGTAGCGTAAAAAGCATCAACTTCTCTATCACCCTCTTGAGAATTAAGAAAAGCTTTATGAATAGCTGCGTCTTCTTTTTTACAATAATGACTATCTGTCGTAATAATAAAAGGAATGTTTAATTCTTCTGATAATTGATAAATAATTTCATTGGCAATAAGTTGGTCTTTATTTGCGGAAGGTTGCATTTCAAGATAAAAATTATTAATACCAAAAATATTTTGTATGCTTAAACACCATTCTTTAATTTTTTGATATAATTCTTTTGATTGTTCATTGTTATACCATTCAAGAATTTTAGAATCAAGAAAACCGCCTAAACAGGCACTACTTCCTATGACATGGCCAGGATTAGCCCCAATTATTTCTATTATATCACTATAATAAGTAGGTACTCGCCGCATTTTACCAGTCATCCAAGAACGATTCCAAGCTCTAGTAGATAATTCTCTAATTTGCTGATGACCAATACTATCTTTCGCTAAGAGAATAAAATGATAATATTTATCTATTCCTTTTTGAAAATTTTCATTAGTCAATCCATTACGGCACAAATAAATCTCATTGCCAAGAATTACTTTAAAATTTGGATGTTCTTTTTTAATTTTCTCATAATATTTTTCTATCTTTAAGGCATTTGCTATTGTTTCATGTTCTGTAATGGCAATTACCTCTTGTCCTAACTCAATAGCATAATTAATTAAATCATCAATACGGTTAATAGAATCTCTTAAGCGTAAATTTGAGTATTCAGTATGATTATGTAAACTTCCAGGGTAAACAAGTGTCAATTAATTCACCTCTTTACAAGCACAAGACGGTTCTCACTTCTTGTGGCTGCTGTATAAATCCATCGAGCATGCTCAACAGGCTCAAAAGGAAAATGCTCTTCAAATACTAAAACTTTTGGAGCAGAGCTACCTTGGAATTTATGACAAGTAATAGCATATCCATAAGCAAAATCAAAAGGAGCTTCAATTCCTTGTTCTTTTAATAATTCATTATTTTTAATTTGTATTTCTTGTTTCACACTTAAAGTTTTTTGTCCTGTCATTAAACAATTATAATCAATAGGAATATCATAAAAAGTGTTTCCCATTTCATCTACCATAGTAGTTTTTAATATTTTAATAGGTTCTGAACTAATATATCTAGGAAGTCTAATAAACTCAGTTTGTGCGTCAGTGATTGTCCCAATAGAACCATTTGTAAGAGGAGGATCAGAAAAGCTCCAATGATTAGTTAAACCAATAATTTTATCTCCAATTTGCGGGGCTTCAGGAAATCCTTTAATCTTGCGGACTTCCATATTCATTTTATTGCGAGTGGCATTTGTAGCACATAAAATCTAATCAGCCCAAGCTAAAACTCCAGTATTCAATTCTTCTGGACTCAATACTTTTACTTCTTTATTTTCTCCATGATAATTTGCTATTGTTCCGCCATTACGAATCCACATGGAGAATCGAATGATTTCATTATCTAAAGCTTGTCGCATAATTTCATCAAGAAAGATGTGCGGTCTGTCTAAAACGTGATTATCTTCATTCGGATTTATGACAGGGATCTAAAAGGGATCCCCCAAAGCTATGACGTAAATATGATGAGACAAAAGCGTATTCCAAAGCGACATTGGCAGCATTGAAACTTCATCTACTACAATTAGTTTAAGAAAAGGATTTTCTAGTTTTCCTCTTGGATGGAAAGTAAAAGTTCCATCTTTATTTCTATGAGAATAATAAAGTAATTTATGTGCAGTAGTAGCGTTCGGACATCCTTTCTATACTAGCACTTGTGAAGCCTTTCCAGTAAAAGCTATATACGCTACTTGTCGATCTTTTAATCCAAGAGCGGATATTATAAATCGCACAAGTGTACTCTTGCCTGTCCCAGTTAAGCGTAGCCAGATATCACAGTATAATGCTCATGTGCTTTATATCTGGCTACAGCGATTTTCAAACCTTGTTTCTATCTCTCAGTAAGTTCCATTTGGCTCTACTTCCTCCTTTCTCTTTTATTATATTATACCATATTTTTTTTATATTTTCCAACTTTTCTCCAAAAATTACTAAAAGCATTTTTGATTCCTGAAAGCGAAATTAGCTACCCAGTTCGACCCGAGCAACTAATTTCTCTATCAAAAGTCATATGCTTTCTTACAAATCTCGTAATCTTCTATTAATATCTAAGGAGTAACATTACCTTGCCAAATATTAGAAGCACAACGTCCAATTATATTAATGTAAGTAGTTAAGCCATTACTCCCTTTTAACTTTTCGACTTCTTCAGCAGAAGATTTAAATTTAATAGCTGTAATTCCATTAGGAAGAAGGATTTTCATTGTAGGATTTTTATCAGGTGACATAAGAATTATATTGTCAGTCACTTTAATATTTTCAATCGCAATATAAGGCTCTTCTATGCCAGTTCCCCAAAGGTGATTTAGATTAGCAATATCAAGAATATTTCTTCCAGTAAGAGTTTCTTGATTAAAAATAAAATCAACTTGATAACAAGCAGAAAAATCATAATCTTTAAGAGCCTCGTTAGAGTATGCAATGAAGGCATCGAAAAGGTCATCACAGATGCCCGTACCAAAAGCGCTATTGTGGCCCTCTGCATACATTACATATCCGCTTTCTCGCAAGAACTCTCTAAAATTATCGAATTTAGAATGCCCCACGTTTCTACCAGAACCTTCCCAGCAGATACAACCATGTTCATCTTCTGTTTGGCTTAAAAGTAAAACTGGACGTTTATATTTCCCCATAAGAACGTTTGCACATAAACCAGTAAGTGCTCGATTAATAGAATGTTCTTTATCTAATCTTACTGCAAGAATCTTATTTTTCAATAGACCTTGCTCTTCAATAAGTTCTTCTATAATTTTGATTGCTTTATCTCGTTCTTTTTGCTAATGGGCTTTTATATTTGAAGCTGTGCGACAAGCCTATTCCGCACGTGTTTCTTCTTGTCCTTTACATCCTCTTTTGGTTGAAGAAATCATTTCATTACCTTTATAGTCCAAAAGAGATTCAAAGATTAAGAGCTTTTCCTGCGGTTTTCCTATTCTGGCAACAGCATTTACAAAAGGCACTATATAAAAAGCAACTCCGATTGGAGTTATTTCACCTTTCAAAGAGTACTCTTGTTTTAACACCATTATTTGAAAGAATGGGTTTGTAATATGCGCTAACCCCATATCTATGAGTCTTTTAGTCTCGAAATCACGCAAATCCATGACATCCGCAATCATTCCTAAAGCTACTAAGTCAATAATATTATTAGCATAATTAGTCCCCAATAAACTATCAAAATACTAACAAAATTTATAGACAATACCAACACCAGAGAGCGTTTTATTAGGGTAATCGCACATTTGGTTATTTATCACGCACGCATAAGAATTCTAAGTTTCACACATATGATGGTCTAAAATAAGCACATCAATATTTCGTTGTTCTTTTAAAACTCGGCATTCTTCTATATTGTTTGAACCTGCGTCAGGCATTATAATAAATTTAATTCCTTCGGGCACATTATCTAAAATTAGCCCATGCTTTTTACCTTCATTAGTCTAATAGCTAACACTATTTTCTATGAAAGTAGGGAATAAATAATGAAAATAGTTAAGGAATGCGGCTCCGCTTGTGTAACCATCAAGCATCTTTACCCTGCATTTCTGCATATTTTTTATATTTTCGTTCAAGAAATATCGTCGCATTATCGTATATTTTGGACAAAATTAAAGGGACTTGTTTATTCCCAGATATCCTTAAAGTCCAATTATTTACATTCCTTTCAGGCCATCGTTGAGATAATTTTAGTTCAGGTTTTTCTATATAATTTAAAATTGATTGGCACATTTCTTTAGTAGAAGTTACAGTCCATTCATATTTAATTTCTCCTGACTTTAAACGAGAAATAATGATACTTCCATCTCCATCACTATAGCCTCTAATAAAATGAGGTATTAGCTCTAACGCGATATTAGGTATCTTTATAGTATAAGTTTTGTTTTCTGTCATACCTAATTCTTTAAGACGATTTACCATGTGTTGAGAAGTAATAAGAATTCTTCCATAACTTTTATCTGTTTTAAAGCCTGATTTTACATCATAAATATTAACTGGATAATTACTACTTAAATCTTGTTTAAATTTTTCAAAAAGTTCAATATCTTGAACGCTAATTGAAAACCCAAAACTTTGACTTTCATTTAATCCTCGTTCTCTTTTTGAAAGAATGTAACCATCGGCAAATAAAAAACCTAGCCAATAAGCTTTATGCTCATCATTAATATTATCAAAATAATTTTCATTACAATTATATTGAGTTTTTTTCTTGGTCCGCTTCCATTTATTATTACTAACTCGATCGGCTAAATTACTTAAAGAAATATTGTACTCTTTAGACAACTCTTCTAGAGTTTTTTCTTTTTTTTCATATTTTTCTTTAATTTCAGTAAGTTCTTTCTAAGTTAATCCACTATGTCTTTTACGAGAAGAAGACCAATCGTTTTCTTTAATTCTTCTATTTAATGCTTTAGCACTAATTCCCGTTAATTCTTGTATATCTTTTTTAGAAAAACCATCTTCTAAGTATTTTTTAATTTGGTCTAACTGCTCCTAAGAAAAAGGAGCATTTGCTTTTCTTGAACTAAATAAAGGGTTTAGACTATACATTAATAATTATACCTCCTGATTATAGTCGTTGAACGTTTCTCAAATTATTGAGATTTCGCTGCGGATTATCCAACTTTAATGATTTTACCATACCTTAGTCATTACCTTCGCCACTAATACATTTCTGCATTAGTTTGGTTATTAAAGCATTAAGGAACTTCCCGCAATTTACAAGATTTTATTTTATGACTGAGACCATTTTCAGTTAATCACAGTCGAACCAGAGTAGTGTCTTATCGTTGTTTGATACATGTCGTATTAACATCTAAGCCCCTTCCCGCATATTGTCCAAAAGCAAAGGGTCTAGAATATCATCATTAGTTGTATTTAGATAATGCTAAATTTCAGAAACTGTTTTAAATCCTCGATTTAATAAAATCTAATTTAAAACATTAGAATCTTTTGCTGTTTTATTTATTAATTCATATTCCATATATTATTCGTAATAATGGGTTGCTTGGTAAGGATAAGCTGATGTAGCATGAGCTATAAGACCATTCTTTACTTCATTTGGAATTAGCTCATCAATATAGGAAATATTACATCTATACCCTCTTGCAGAATTATCTGCCACAACAGCACGCCATATATCTCCATTTTCAGATTCAAAGAAATCTCTACCAACTCGTGTAATACTAATATGATAACTAAGATAGTTTTTTCTGATCTCCTCTAATTTCTTAATAGCTCTTCCTTGAGTACTTCCCCAAACAATTCCAATCATATTATTATCCTTTCTTTAAATAGTTTCATGAACTTATCGATTCCTTCATCTATTGGACTAGCTTTATAATCAGTAATCATATTCTTATCAAAGATAAAAGAAATATTTACATCATTCTTATACCGTTTTTTTAGCTTTAATAAATTATTTTTCAGCTTCTGAAATTCATCGTCCCCAATAGTTTGAAATTGCCTATCAAAAGCTATTATCATTTCTTCGATACCTAACTTAAGCAATTGTTCTACTTGATAAAGAGAAATGTTGCTACCGCAACAAGCTACTGAACAGTTATTTTCCCATCCAAGAGCAGAACCTAACATAAGTACTGATTTCTCAGATTCTAATATAATAGCTTTTTTAAGTGCGGCAATAGTTTTCTTATTCCAATTTAATCCGTAAAGATTCATTCCAAGAGGATGGTTATAAAGAATTTGATTTACTTTAAGAGGTCTATATTTACCATAAAGTTCACATTCTTCTTTGCAAAGTGAGCGTCCACGCAATCCTATAAATCTTCCATTAACATCAAAATGTGGAATAGTTATTTGATCTCCTCCTGGATAATATCCAATCTGTGCTTTTTGAAGGCTTTCTGCATTAATACCCTCATTGAGCCAAGGAGCTATTTTTATATTATAATCAAAATTATTTAAAATACTTGAATCATACTCTTGTAAAACAACTTCTTTAGAAGATGGTCGCACTTCTTCAACTCGCTCATATTCTTCTAAAATTTTCCAATCTTCAAGAGTTTTTAAATCATCTTCCTCAATGATTGCTCCTGAAATTCCAAAGTGATTAGCTACCCATCTAATAGCATCATTTAAATCATATTTTTTATCCCATTGTATTTCTGCTACGTTAATAACTAATTGAAATATATCAATACTTTGGCAATTGGAATAACATTGAAATAACTGACTATTAGAATAATAATACAATTTTTTTGATCCACATCCTACAGGGTTATGACAAATTGTTGAGCTTAAAATGCCAAAAGGAGAATACTGTGGCTCTGCCCCAAATTCATCAAGAAGCTAAAAAACATCCTCGATTGTTAATTGTTCTTTCACATAATCTTTATCATAGCTAAGCATCAGTATTCTCCTTTTTATTTTACAAATCGACAAGAACCTTTACACAATAACCTTTTAGGCCCATAAAATTATTTACAAAATTACATAAAACTGTTTGTGGGTCACTTTTATTACCCTTTGCGGTTTTAACAATATCTTCAGCCATAGCTCGAGACATTTTATATTCTACAAGTCCCGCATTTACTTCAGGGGCCTTAATCTGGGTATCCTTTTTACTTCCAAAATCTTTTACTCTTGCCATTATAATTCTCCTTTATTTAAAAAGCGGAAGGAGGTTCTTCCACATTAATTTTTATATCATCCATTGGGATTAATTCATAATTATAAGCAGTAGCAAACATAGGCTTTATCCGGCAGGTGCCTAAATCAGCAGCACACCAGAGATACAAACTTTTATAACGTCCACCACGATTTTTATAAATTGATAATTTTACGTTAGGAGTCGCAAACGCTCCTGTTGCTAAAATTTCATTTAAAGAAACTAAATCTTCATCTGTAACATTCATAAGGATTGAGCCATAATCAATTTTCTTTTTTACCTTATATTACTACAAGGAATAGACTATATCTTTATCATAGTTATATACTTTAGATAAATCGCACTTCAATAAAAAATTTACTCCATGTCTGGATAGTCGTTGAACTTTTTAATTAAAAATTATTTAAGATGCTGATTGTCCTTTTCAGGAGTTCCCAGCAATTCACGATTTTATTATCCTTAATATTTCTATTAAGGACGACGTAATCTCCATTGGATATCCACTGGAGGACATCTGCTATCGATTTGGCACCTCTAAGGACATTCTGGTCGGGGATTTTAGCTTCCTTCGCGTCTCCATTGAGCTGTGTAGCAGTCATAATAAAAACCCCATATTTGTTACAGATATCTTTTAATTTATTTGATAACATAAAAAGAGCATTATCTTCTCTCAATTTTACTCCACCGGATCTTCGTGTGATCTCTTCTAATATCTTCATGCTCGTAAAAATGTAATCGTAACATGATTGTCTATTATTCCTAATAGCACTGACTATCTCTTACTATAACTTTTATAAGTTATAGGATACCATTTCAAATTATGTATTAATAATAATCTTACTCCTACGATTCTAGGATAGTCGATACGGGCAATTTTTAGACAATATTTTTATAACTTTTATTACGATATATTAAACTTATTATACTTTTATCAACATTATATCTTTTCGCTATACTAGTTTGTTTTTCTCCCTATGATAAAGCTATTTTTATTTCTCGAACTTGATCATCTGTCAATTTTTTTCTACGCCCTTTTTGAATAACTTCTGGCATAACTTTAGCGTATCGATGGCCATCCCAAATATTTAAGAAACTTGAATAAGTTAACCGTTCTTTAAAATATTTATCATAGATAGCTTTTGGACTTTCTTTATTAGCGTATGCCATACGAAGATAAATAACTTCTTCTTGAGTCATTTTTCCATGGGACCACATTAGCTTCTCTTTAGTAGATTCTTTCATAGGTTTTTTAGCATTTTTTCCACCATCTAAGATATTATATCCGTTTGGCGTTTTTGTATTATAAAAATCAATATAAAAGATTTCTAATTCATTAATAAGTTCTAAATTATCGTTTTCTGCAAGAATTTCATATTCAAAATTATCCCAACCATATTTTCTTAACGCTCGATGAAATAAAGAATCATATTCCTTATCTTTTTCATTTTGATATGAACTTTTATGAGTACATTTTCGTTGTTCTGGATTAACAGTTTGTCCAATGTACTTTTTTCCATTTATTAAGTTAGTATAACTATATACAATAGCCATAATAGTATTCAACTCCATTCCTTTTTATATAAAAAATATAAATATCATCGAATACTATTTGATTATATTTGTCCAAAAATTTTCCCACGGGATTACCTTCAACTTTACTTGTTAAGGTTTCCCCGTTAGCTTAGTTAAAAAAACTAAACCCTGATAATTAATCAGTAAAATATTACACAGTCCTATTTTTTTACTTTGAACACATACGATATGTCCTTTTCCCGAATGTTCTTCTTTATGATATTTTCGATATCTTGTAGAGAGAAATCAGGAATCTCTTCGATATAAAGAGGACTCTGTTCGATGATTTCTGCGGCTCTTATTACTCTTTCCCATTCATCATCTACATAAAGACCACTTCTAATATGCTCTTCATTTACGTTAGAAAGAAAAGCTAACATCATAGTCTAGACTTCGCCTAAATTCTATTCTGTAGCAATAAATAAACATGGTTGGGCCAAAGTAGTTCTTATCCATCCAAAAGTTTCATCATATATCCAGTCGGTTCCTATAAAGCAAAAGTCGGCGACCATGGAGCGTGTTTTCAGTTTTGTTATCCTATTGGCTTTTTATCCAATAGTTCTTATAGTTTCCTATAAGCTCAGCATATCTTTTCATCTTCACCATTATGTGCTAAGAGCAGAGGCCTCGTGGGGAGATTATATCTTTTCACTCCCTATGCGTTGCGGCTGGCTATATTTAATATAGCCTTCACCTCTGATTACCTTATCTAATAAGACTTAGGCTTCCAGATTTTTTCCTCTGTAATCATCTTTAAAATTCCTTTTAAAGACGGCAAATAAATTACCAACACCTGTCATTGCGCTGCGCAAATATAGCTTTCCAAGCCGAGCTCCTCTTGTTACTGTGTTAATAAGAGGACCATAAAGTGGAACACCGGCATCAGGTGATTTTTTTAAGCTTTCAAGAAGTTCTTTAATACCTTCTCCTGCCTAATGGCAAACGCCATTCTCTCCGGTAACATATTTAATACGAATAGATTCTAGTTTACTATCAATCATATCCGCAATTTTTTCAAGTGATGAATTATCAAGGAACTCTTCTTGTAATTGCTTCTTTTTTATGTCAAGAATATTATCTGTGTCATAAACATCACTGACATCTACCCCAAAATTATCATATGCCCGTAATAAAGAAAACTTTTTCAATCGTCCATAGTAATAATCAAAAGTAAGTGGCGTAGCATTTTTCGCAATTTTAGCTAACCATTCATCGCCTTTATTTTGTTTATATATCGCTTCACTTTTAGGCCTATCTGCTAGGAAATCAGCGATATTTTTTAAAGTAATCTCCTAAGCTCCTAATTCATGAAGCTTAAATATAGAACCAAAAACAATTTGATGAAATTTATCTTGGAAATCATCTTCTGTAATTGTATATTTATCTTCAATATCCAATAGAGAGGGATTATTGTAAACACAACCAATTACCTACACAACTGCAGCTGGATCATTATACTTTGAAGGCATTAATTATCCTCCTTTTCTTCATCTAAAAAAGAAAAAATTCTTTTTAAAAAAGGCTTCTTAACAGGAGCTTTAATTGTTATCTCTTTTACATTATTTGCGGGAATATATAAATCTATTTGTTTTTCTTTATTTACTTGTTGAGCTTGCCAAATATCATAATAATAATTTTTAGCATCCTAATAAATATATTCAACAATACTGATTCGCCCATGAGCCTTTTCAATGTCTCCATGCTTTATTTCATAGAAATACTTTAAAGACATTAAAATTCCATTATAAGTGAATCCTTTATTTGTAACGTAATCTTTAATCTGTGCTTGAACTTTTGGATTAACATATTCAGTACCAAAAAGCTGCGTTATATATTGATTAAGAGCAATCTTATCTCTTTCTTCTTTACTTAATCGTTCTTCTGCGGTTTGAGCACATTCAACATGTAAATATCTTCGACCTTCTTTAATAAATTCAACTTTATCACGATCAAATCTTTTATTACATATTGGGCAAATTACATAATGTGCCACATTAAGCTCCTTTCTTAAAAGTATTCTTTTTTATATTATACCATAAAATTTTAAAAAAATCAACCCCAAGAATATTTCATCTTGGGGTTGTATATCTTACTTATCTAAAAGATCTTCTTTAAGCTCAGTATTGATAAGATAAATAAATTCTGCTTGCTCGGGAGTAGCATCAGAAACTTTCTTACCCTTACCAAGATATTTACTTACAATAGCACTAATCTTAGGAGCGTTAGACTGATTCTTAGTCATAATCTTTCCAACTAACTCCTGGAACTCTGCGGCAAGAGCATCAAAGTCATAAGTTTTAAGGGTGGCAGTTTCAATACGTTCATCGGTAACAAATTTATTATTAGTTTCGGCGGCTTCCTTGTCAATAGCATCATTTAAAGCCTGAGTAAGAGCTTCATAACTAAAAGGAATTTCCGGCTTAATATATTTAAAACGGCCCCCACAACGTACACTATTATCAAGAGAACGAAGAGTTAAAACTCTATCAGAGTTGCCATCGGAATCAACTTTAGTGTGGGCATAAGCAATAATATCGCTCATATTTTCAAGAATAGCAAGAGCTGAAGATTGCATTGAAGAACCAATCTGCTGATATTCAGCACCGTTCTGAGGCTTAATAGTTTTTTCCTTATCATGGCTGATAAATACAATAGCATCAATTATTCTATATATCACTATATAGTTTAGACTATCTCTTCACCTTTATATTTTATTATAAAGGGTGCGGCATTTCATCTATAAGAATTTCGCTTATAAATTACGAATTTCATAATCTTTATTTTTATAAAGACCGTATATTCTAGTCGTTACACCTTTCTGTCTTTCACAAAACAGACTTGGCACGATGTTTTCTCTTCTAAGAGATTTTCATCGTTAGCAACTTAAAGTCACACCTACCATCTAGTAGTTAACCGCATTTTATTTAAAGCTTGAGCAAAGCTGTAAGTATTTATCATGTTTACGATCTAAAAAAATAGTAGCAGTATCATTATGGTACATTTTATTCCAAGCTTTATAAACATTAATTCTTCCATTAAAATGAATTCTCCAAACATTATCTTTTTTTCCATAATGTTGTTGATTAAAAGGCTTAGTATTCAATTCTAGCATTTGAACAATCCATTCCAAGACTTCTTTGGTAGAGTTAGCATAACTTTGCCATCGATTATCTTTTTCAGAATATGAAAGACCTCCATCTCCATCAAAATAACCCCTAATCCAATCTAAATAAAATTTTTCTGGGATTAAACCGATAGGAGGCTTTAAAATTAATGATTTATTTTCTACTACACCTAAAGCCTTTAAATCATTTGCCATTTCTTTGCAACCAATAGAAAAAGAACAATAAGTTCCTATTTCATATTTATTTTGTTTAGTAAAAGTTAAAATTTTAATAGAATCAGCTTGAAGAAAATGTTTGAATTTTTCTAAGTGAGTCACATCTTTTTCCTGTAGTCCAATTTTAATATAATTACCAGCTACACAGCCATCAGCAGCTAAAAATCCTAACCAATAAGCTTTTTCTTCGCTGTTTATTTTTTTAAATATGTCTTCTTTTCTATGGTCTGTATAATGACTTTGCACTCGAGTTCTTAATGGTATATTATATTCTATTAAAATTTTTTTAATTGTATTATAATGTAATCCATTAAACATTTTTCCTAATTGATTAATTGAAGTTCCTTGTGAATAAAGCTTTACTATTTTTTCTTTTTGTCCTGGTTTCCAATTGATACGATTAGAAGTAATTCTTTCTAACTGAAATAAGTCCATTTCTAATCTCCTCTATATTTTATTTACCCAAGCTGAGAAAGAGTGCGAAAAACATCTTCAAATTCTTTCTTATATTTTGCCCAGCCATTGATGGTCCAGCCACCGTCTCCAATATTTTCAATACCTAATTGATTACAGATATATTTCTGACAGTAATCACTAAGTATATCTGCTGTATCAATAATAATACTTTTATACATTTCTTTTACTTCTGGTTTTTTAAGTTCACGCATAATTTGCTTCATATCCAATGTGTTATCATAAGGCTTTTTATCCTTATTTCTTATACTTCTTTTTTGTATAAGTTCAGCATATCTTTTCACCATTTTTTTAGGTGTAGAGTCTCGTGGAATTTTATTTCTTTAAAAGGATTTCATTAAATTTATCAAATTTTCGTTTTAAATAAAAAATTTCTTTATCATAATATAAAATTTTATAAATCTTTTTAATAGCTTGTTTTCTATATTTAAAACTATAATTTATATTACTTCTATTATCTATATTAATTTTAACAGGTGGAATATCTCTTTCTTCAAAATAATCAATAATTTGTTGTAATATTTCTGGATTATGACTTGTGATACCAAAACCTGCGGCGCCATTTTCCTCAATCCAAATACTACCGTCCCCATCAAAATAACCTCGTATAAAATCTGAATAAAATTCTTTTTTTAGTGTATTAGGAATTTTAGCAAATCCCGTTTTATGAGGAATTATTCCATAAATACTTAAATCTTTTTTAATTTTACTGCTAAGGCATTCCCATCGACAAATTGGTTGAGTACCTTTTCTAGCAAAATAATGAGCAACAGGGGTGCCGCCAATTTCTTTATAAAATAGCTCTAAAAATTCAGAATCTTTTTCAGCTAAACAAATTTGTATTCTATTACTATTTTTGGCGACATTTCCATCTGCCATTATAAATCCTAAAAAATAAGCCATTTTATTATTTTGAGAAGAAAAATAATTATCATTAACCATATAAGACCGCTTTAATAGATCAGATTTCTTCTTTTCTTGAGAACAAGATAATGATTCAGATTTATTACGAATATGTATATTTATATTGTGTTCTATAAAATATTTTTTTAAAGTATTTTTATCATGATGATATTTCTTAGTAATACCGCTCATAGACATTCCATTATTATAATCTATTAAAATATTATTTAATTCTTCATTTGATAATTTAGTTTAGGCATCTTACTGAACCTCCTAATACTTTTAAAGTTTATTTATTCTATGCGTTGTGCGTGTCTTGACTTTTAAATCAAGACTTCCGCTCTGATTCCCATCTCAGGGT
>ERZ808258.24-NODE-24-length-109726-cov-4.624604_pt1 | contig 109726 bp, 111 predicted proteins | sample MGYA00521280_ERZ808258 | MGnify/ENA primary metagenome ERZ808258 (study PRJEB31516, sample SAMN03275585) | gut metagenome | biome: mammalia-associated habitat; material: feces | host: Papio cynocephalus | place: Kenya | collected 2012-07-19 ...
GCAAGAAAGATATAGCACGGTTAGCGGAAGCTATGCACAGATTCTTAAAGATCAGTGAAGTTAAGACCTCGCGGTCACCGATTAATTGGGAATAACGAGGATGAGTGCAGCCGCCGGGATTCGAACCCGGGCAATGAGCTTGGAAGGCTCAGATCCTAACCAGCTAGATCACAGCTGCCTCAAAACCTCGATTCCAGAGGATATATTTAAAACTTGACTTGATCCGATAGCAGGAACACGGCTCGCGGGGAACTATTCATAGTGAGAACGCCATCAAGGAGGCATGTCCGGCAGGCCGGTGCTTCAGAGCACGTTCGAATATCGCATCTGGAAGAGCCTGGAATCCCACACCTTCCCCAAAGGCGGCGTGGCCCAGCTCGTCAACGACGTGTCCTCCCATGAAGGAAGGATGAACGCCACCGTCCTGTCGATGCTCCTCGAGGAGATGAAGCGCTCGGGTCTCGCGAATGCGACCTCCATCCGCACCGTGGTGTCCAAGAGCCGGTCCACCGACTGCCTTCCGTCCGTCGCAGGCTCGAGGATCATGCTGGAGAAGGGCGATGCGGACGGGGCCGAGGCGATACTCGACATGTCCGAGAGCTCCCAGGAGAACGTAAGACGCAACATCGCTCGTGCGGAGATCCGCATGATGCGCGGAGACCGGCCCGGAGCCGCCGCAGCCGCCAGAGCGGCGCACGGATACGACCCGTCCTGCAGGGAGGCGTACGACCTCCTCAAGATGCTGGAGCCCGAGGCAGGATGGGGGCAGAGGGAGAACATACAGGATGTACTGGAAGGAGGCAGGCCCTCCAACCCCCCTTCCGAAGGGAGGCTGCAGGAGCTGTACTCGATCTACTACGATTGGTTCTCCGGCCGCAGGGACGCCGCCACGGACAGGCTGATCGCCAGTAGATGGTATGCGGAGAAGGATCCGGAGTACCGCCTCGCCTCGGCCAGGATGTCCGCGGACGAGAAGGACTGGAGGTCGGCGGTGATGGTGTACACCGATCTGGTCAAGGACGCCGCTCCGCCGTTCGTCCTCGTGGAGGCTGCCGAGGCATGCCTCGGATCCGGAGACCCCCATATGGCTCTGGACCTCCTCTCCAGATCCGGATGCCGCACGGTCAGGGCGATGAAGGACGCCGTGAGGGCCCAACTCATGATAGGCGACCGCGCCAGGATAGCCGAGGGCATAAGGTCCATCCTGGACGCGGAGACCAGCGGCTCGGACGAGTACATCAAGGCCGTCAGGTTCCTGCTGGACCGCGGAATGGACAGGGAGGCCGCCTCCATACTGAAGAGGTACTCCGAGTACATAGGCGACGACTCGGTCACGCTGACCATGAGGTCGGCGATCCTCATGCGCGAAGGAGACTACCCTTCCGCTCATCTCGCGGCGTACAAGGCGGTGCGCAAGGACGAGAAGGACCTCACCGCCAAGGCCCAATTGGCCAGGATGCTGTACCTCAAGGGCGATCACGACAGGGCGACGCGGACGTGCGAGGAGATACTGGTCTCGGATCCGTCCAATACTGATGCCCTGGAGCTCATGGCCGCCCGCCACATGGCGTCGAGGGAGTACGAGAAGGCCGCGGGGATCTGCCAGAGGATGCTCGACAGCGACCCGGGCAACGCCGATGCCATGGTCGCTCTTGCGGAGACGCGCGCATGGACGGGCGATCGCGGGAAAGCCGAGGAGATGTTCAGAAGGGCTATACGCGCCGACGGCTCCAGGAACCGCGCCGTGGGCGTCGTATCAGCCATGGTCGGATGCGGGATGGACAAGGAGGCCGAATCCCTCGCATCCTCCTTGGAGAGGCTCTATTCGCGGGACCCTGTCCTGAAGCGCCTGAAGGGCAATTCGCAGTACGCCCTCGGGGATTTCATGAAGGCCTCCGTCTCGTTCTCCGAGGCGATATCCATGGATCCCGAGAACGCCGCCCTCTGGCATTCGAAGGGGATGGCCGACGAGGCGAGAGGGGACTGGGAATCCGCCATGGAGGCGTACGACAGGTGCGTGCAGCTGGACGACGGCGAGGCGTCCTTCTGGATCTCGCTGGCAGCGATGAAGGACAGATGCGGGGACAGGAAGGGCGCCGCGATCGCCCTGGACAAGGCCATAGGGCTCGATCCCGGATCCCACATCCCCCTTGTGATGAAGGCATCGCTGCTCTCTTCGGCCGGACGCTTCAAGGATGCCGCGTACTATCTCGGCCATGCCCGCGCCGTCAGGCCTTCGGAGCCCCGCATACTCGAGATGCTGGCAGAAGCCCTGTACAAATCGGGAGACGGCAGGGGGGCCTCCGAGGCCCTCTCCGCCCGTCTGGCGATAGGCCCGTCCGAGAACGCCGCCGTCATGCTGGCGAGGCTGCGCCTCTCTCTGGGAGACCGCTCCGGAGCCGTCAGGGCCCTGGACGACGTCCTGAAGGAGATCCCCGAATCGAAGGTCGTCGCCGCAGAGAGGAGACGCCTCGTCGAAGAAGGGAAGGAGGCGGAGGTCCGGATGCCGGAGGCCGCCATCGAGGAGCCTGCTCCGGTGCCCGAACCTGAATCCGCCGAGAAGGAGAGGCCGGATCCAGCAGCGCTCGGCTCGATGGCGGAGGCTCTCCTGGAGGCAGGAGACGCCAGAGGCGCCGGCAGAGCGATCGATGCCGCCATCGATGCAGACCCCAACGATCCCTGCCTGTACAGCATAAAGGCGCGCGTGATCCTGGCGAAAGGCGATGCAGAGGGAGCCCTGTTCCTGATCGAGAGCGCCCTCGGATCGTTTCCCCGCAACGCCATCCTGCATCGGACCGCGTCCGCGATCTGCATGGAGAAGGGCGAACTCAAGAGGGCGCTCGTAGAGGTCGATGAGGCCATCGCGAACGGATCGGACGATGCCGCGACGAACGTCCTCAAAGGCCGCATCCTTTCGGAGGCGGGACAGATCGAGCGCGGCATAGCCTGCTATTCGAAGGCGGTATCCATGGATCCGTCGGATGCTGATTCCGCCGACGAGCTCGCGAGGATGCAGAAGAGCGTAGGGGACCTGCCCGCCGCCGCCGCGACGATCGCCAGGACATTGAGGAGGTTCCCCGGCCGCGCATCCACGATCATGCTGAAGGCCGAGACGGCCCTTCTGTCGGGCGACGCCGGGTCCGCCAGGGAGGCGGCGTCCGCCCTGCGCGACAGCGACCCCTCGGACCTGGAGAGGATGCGCATGAAGGAGATCCTCGACGAGATGGGGATCTCGTGCATATCGAAGGATGCGGGAGAGGACTGGGAGCCGGCCGTCAAGCGCAGCGCGGAGAAGGTCCTGCGCAGAGCGTACACGATGCACACCCCTGCCGACGACCCCGATATCCTGGACTCCATGGGATTCGACGAGGACCTGGCATCCTCCGTGTCCGCCTACATCGCGGAGATGCCCGACATGGGCCGCATAGGCCCCGGAATGGACGGCTTCGCGGATCTGGAGAAGAAGTCCAGAGAGATCGTCATGAAGCTCTCATGGAAGGATCTCGAAGGATGCAGCCTGCTGCCGCTCGAGAAGATCTTCATCTCCGGAGGATACCGGGATGCGGATTCGGCCAAGATCATGAGATCGTATATCGCGGGCTCCGCGGAAGCCGAAGGCGCCCAATGCGACGGGAGGCTCTCCGAGATCGCCAGCGGACTCATCAAAGGGACGTCCGTCTACGACATAATGAAGGGATGCGGCCTCGGAGTCTACGAGGCATGGGCCGTGAAGAGGATGATCGTCCGAGATCGGTAATCCTTCATCTCGGACTTCATGAACTCGCGCATCAGACAGGTCGCGTAGTTCCCTTTGGGCAGCGAGAACGAGACGGAATAGGAGCCGTCGTCGCGGAAATCCGCTTTCAGATCCCTGACGGGGCACAGGAGCTCCCTGCGTCCGCCCTTGGAGGAGCATTTGGACAGTCCGGGGACCACGAAGTCCTCGGGCTTCAGACCCTCCCTCTCCGCTATGGAGCGCTCGATCTCCCCCTGCTCGCCTTCGGCCAGGACCGTCTCGGAGCCGTACAGCGCGGCGGTGACGAAGGCCCTTCCGAGCTTCACCTGGCGCGACACCAGATCGATGTTCCTGGAATCTGCGAGGACCGGGGCTTCGTGCTGAGGCGTCCCGTCCGCGGCCAGCGGGATGACTATGTCCCCCTCGACAGGCGCGTTCAGCGGAAGACCGCGGGCCATGCGCTCGCTCAGCATCTCGTTGAAGAGATAGGACTGGTACGCGTGCACCAGCATCATCTGGAGATTGGACGGCAGAGCCGATATCGCATCCTTCCAATCCCCTCCTTCGGCCAGAACCTGGGCCATGACCTTCTCGAAGGACATCTTCTCCGGCATGATCTCGCGGGCGTGCGCCCAGTCGTCGGTGCCCTCCAGCGATGTCCTGATCTCGCGGACGTCTGCCTCCTCCTCGGGCGTCGTGTAGCAGATGTACGTCCTGACGGCGCCCTCTATGTCCCCGCGGACGATCCTCTCGCCCACGAGATGGGTGACGGGCCTGACCACGCCGAAGCGCTGGACTCCGAAGTAGTTCGGGAATCCCTTCTCCGCCGCGATGATGCGCATATCTTCCTCGACGATCTCGCGGATACGTGCCGGATCCGCCGTGCAATCCCTGACAGCGATCTCGAACGAGTTTCCGATGAGGTCCCCCAGCTGGATGGCCGGATATCTCCACGTCCTTGAGAGAGACCTTGGCCAGATCCTCGGAGGGGCAGCGGAACGACATGAGCTGGGTCGTCACCGCGCGCTTGTCCTTGGTGCCTGCGAACCCGATGCGGGCGCGGGACATGCCTATGCCGCGGGACAGCATGCGCACCAGGCGGTTGGTCTCCCAGTTGCGGCTGGTGACCGTGGCGATGGCGTACTCCCCGTCGGCCTTCTCCCTCGGAGGATCAGAGATCTCCCTGACTACGAAATCCTCGGGTTCGGTCTTGAGATGACCGCCCGTCCCGTCGGTATCGCACAGGTATCTGCGGATGCCGATATCCGCCTCCGCGGTGCGGCATTCGCGGTACATCGGCATCACTCTACTGCTGCGAAGTAGTCGGCTGCCGCCTGCGCGGCCTTGGAGACGGCCTCGAGCGCGCTCCCGTTGCGGACCTCCACATGGAGCTTCCTGTCGTCGAGCTCGGGGTGGGTCTCGATGAACCTGACGAGAGTGACGTTATCGTCGCCGTCGAGCGCCTTCATGAGAGGCGCTATAAGGGTGATGTTGACGTCCTTGAACGCGATGGTCGCACTCTGGGAGTCCTTGGTTCCCTCGACAATTACCGGCTGCATATCGCGGGCTATGCGATAGCGGTTATAAAAGTTCGGTGCGGGGGCCGGCACGCCGCGCTTCCCCGCGATGAAGAGGAGGCGCCTCAGTCCCCGCTTCCGTCCCAATGGGGATCGGCGGCGGACTGTCCGTCCTCCTGCTTCCTTTCTTCAGAGACGCGCTTCTGATCCTGCTTCCTGTCTTCCATCTCCATCCCTCGTCCCGCCTGTGATGCGGATACGCATCTGTGATTGCTCCTACGTATATATCAGGAACGTCCCGTATCGGACAGACCGTCGGAATCATGGGCCTGCATGCGGTACATCTCCTCGATCTCCGCGACGGTGGTGCACTGCTCGGGCGTCTTGTCGTCCCTCACACGTCCTGTGAACCGCGGGAACCTGATCCCCAGACCCGCATCCTCCTTGATCGCCCCCCAGGCCGCCGTATGCACCGGACTGAGGGTTATCTCCGCGGCGACGACCTCCAGCACGACAGCGGGATCGAACCAGACGTCGGGCTCCATCTCCGCATCCACCACCGTCGGACGGGACTCGGAGAGGGTGCCGTCGAGAAGAGCGGGCATCGATTCGAGGAACGCGTCGTCGAACCCTGTTCCGAGCTTGCAGACGGTCTTGAACCTGTCCTCGTCCTGATCGTATGCAGCCATGAGGAGGGCTCCGTACCTGCCGGCCCTCTTCCCCCTGCCGTAGAACGCTCCGACGACCGCGAGGTCGAACGAGTCCGTCAGGGACTGCTGGTAGTCCTTCTTGTACTTGATCCACAGGAATCCCCTGGAGCCTGCGCGGTACACGGAGTCCTCCGCGACGGACTTGGCCATTATGCCCTCGCATCTCGCGGCGACGGCGGCGGAGAAGAAGTCCTCCCCCTCCTCCTCGCCCTCCACGATCCCCATGGTGGTCATCCGTATGCTGCCCTCCAGACGGAAGCCGTCCTTAAGCGCCTGCCTCCTCTCGAGATACGGACGGGAGGTCATGTCCTCTCCGTCGCGGTAGAGGCAGTCGAACATGAACAGACGCACCGGCACATCGCGGACGACCTCGTCCATCCCGTTCTTGCGACGCCTGTGCGTGACGGTCTGGAACGGGAGCATGTTTCCCGTCTCCGCGTCCACGGCGACGCACTCTCCCTCGATTATGGCCTCGCCGTATGCGCATTCGGAGCGCAGAGCCTGCGCGATATCGGGGAAGTTGGAGGTCAGGTCCTCGAGCCTCCTGGAGAACAGCCTCACGGAATCGCGACCGATGTGGGCCTGGATGCGTATGCCGTCGTACTTGTACTCGATGGCGCAGCGTCCCCCCATCCTCTCGACGATCTGCGACACCGACGGAAGGCGCTCGGCGAGCATGACCTTGATGGGATTGCCGACGGTCACGCCGACGGCCCGTATCGCGTCCATCCCCCCCTCGGCTATCGTCTCGGCCACGAAGCCTATGTCGCATGTGACGTTGAATGCGCGCTCTATCTCCGGACGGTCCTCCTTGGTCGCGAAGCTCACCGCGAGGGCGTCGAGGATCGTCATGTCGGCGGCGCCCACCCTCATCCTTCCGGTGACGGTCCTGCAGAGGTATCTGGCCTCCAGCGGGCCGGAGTCGTGGAGCATGTTGGCCAGGAGCTTCATCTTCCTCTCCTGGGAGTCCTTGCCGTCGGCGTTCTGTATGGCGGTGAGCCCCTTGATCACCCTGTCCACGGTCAGATCCTCGGAGAACAGGGTCATCTGCTTCTTCCTGGACAGGAGCCTCTCGGCGACCACCCCGGGATCGCCGGTCTCGACCATCAGCTCCTCCGCGCGCTCCTGCGATGCACCGGAGGTCATGGCGATGGCCTTCAGGACCATCCTGTCGGCCATACCGAGGACACCTGGGAGGAAGTCCGGATGGAGCTTGCCCTGGCTCAGATAGACTATCCCTCTGAGCTCCTTCGGATCCGTCCTCCTGAAGAAGTCCGCGAGGATGTCGGTCATCTCCAGCCTCTTTGTGGTCGACTCAAGCCTGTCGAATGTCTCCGCGAGCTCGGAATAGAGCATGCCCGCCTATCGGACGGCTCCTATAAAAGCAGGCATATGCCTCTCATCGGAAGGAATCCAGCTTCCTCTGGCCGTCGTCGCCCAGAGTCATCCCGCGACCGAGCCTGTCGCTCAGATCCTCGAGGTTCCTGCGCATATCCTGCTCCTTGCGGACGCTGGACCTGTCGAACGCCTCGTCGACGCTCCCCCTGGCTATCAGGAGATAGACGTCTCCGTCGCTCTTCCTTCCGGTCCTGCCGCGGCGCTGTATGGTGCGGATCTCCGAAGGGACTGGCTCGTAGAACACCACCGCATCGGTATTGGACACGTCGAGGCCCTCCTCGCCGACGGACGTGGACACGAGGACGTTGTACTCTCCGCTCCTGAACCTCTCCAGAAGGGACACCTGCTCCTTCTGCCTCAGCCCGCCCTTGGACTGGCCGATGAGCATCCCCACCCTGGCCTCCGGGATGCCTGAGATCTTGTCGACCAGCATCTCGCACGTGTCCCTGAACTGCGCGAAGACGAGGACCTTGGACCCGGGATTGCCGGACAGCGCGCGGCTGACGAGCGTCATCACCCGGGACACCTTGGGATGCTCCACGTTCGTACTGTCCAATATGCGCCTGACGCCCGCATACTCCGGACGCCCGACGATGGCCTGGGCGGCCCTGCCCCCCTTGTCCTGCGAGGCCTCCGCCTCCAGCCTGTCGAGGTAGCGCCTCAGCACCGTGGTCCCTTCGGACTCCACCTTGCTGACGGCCTCCAGGAGCTGGATGCATATCTTGTCCACCGTGAGTCCTCTGAACACGGCCCCGTTCCTCTCCCCGGCGCCGACGCGGGCCTGGAGCTCGGCTCCCACCTTCAGCAGGTACGTCTTGGACGGAGTGACAGTCCTGTACGCGATGCCGAGGCTGCACAGCTCCGAATAGTAGTGGTCCAGCATGACCTTCAGCAGGGACGATATGTCTCTGATGTCGTCGGGAAGATCCACCTCGATCCTGTTGATGTACGTGTCATGGACGTAGGGCGCCACATCGGGATCGGTCTCGGTGCGCATGTCTATGCGTCTGAGCCTGAGTGCGACGCACACCTCCTCGATCCTGTCTATGCTGCTTCCGGGGGATGCGGTCATCCCCACCGAGCGCGCAGTGCGCGGAACATGTCCGGCCACGGCGGCGTAGGCGTAGTCCCCTCTCCCGCGATGAGCCTCGTCGTATATGACCAGAGAGAACGCCGAGAGGTCGTACCTGCCGGCCTCCAGATCGTTGCGCACGGTCTGCGGAGTGGAGATCACGACATCGCTCCCCTCCACGACGCCGGCCCTCTTCGAGTCCTTCATCAGACCGTTGATCATAGACACCCTGGAACCGGGCAGCATGCGGACGAACTCTCCGTAGTGCTGCTCGACGAGGGGCTTGGTAGGGGCCATGAGCAGCACCTTCCCGCGGTCCAGGTAATGGGCCGCGACGCGCACGGCGATCACGGTCTTCCCCAGGCCTGTCGGCAGTATCAGAAGCGTGTTCGCTCTGAGGCAGCTCTCCACCATGCCGGTCTGGTACCCTCTCTCCTCCACCGTGTCGGCTATCAGGCGGGGCTGGTTGACGTACGCCATCGGCGACCCATCGGAGTCATCTGGGATAACGGTGTTGCCCGCCGACGTCAGATGAAGTACTCGGGACGGTCGGGAGCGTCGATGAGCCCCTTCTTCCTAGCGAGATCCACCAGGTCCGCTATGGTCGTTCCGTCCAGGATCTCGTCGACGGAGCGGTCGATGATGCTCCAGAGGCCCATGTCGACGCATTTGGAGATCCACGGGCATTCTGCCCTGCCTCCCGATTCGGACTGGGACGGATTGCCGGAACCCTCCATGAGACGCACCACGGCGCCTGCCGTTATCCTGTCCGGACTGATCCCCAGGCGGTATCCGCCCTGAGGCCCCCTCTCGCCCTTGACCAGGCCGGCCTTGTTGAGAACGGTCATGATCTGCTCCAGATACTTGGCCGAGATGTCCTGCCTGCGGGACATGTCCTTGATCTTGACGTTCCCGTCGGTACCGTAGGCGGCCAGGTCCACCATCATCTGTATCGCGAAACGCGTCCTCGTTGAGAAGTGCACGGCTTCCATAAGCTCCGTCGCAGGATTTAATACTTTCATAGAGGGAAATATGAGAATCCTGCAACGGTCTTAAATACGGTCCTTCGATGCTTCATCCATAGGACGGAACGGCCCCCATCGAAAGGCGGACGGCGTGATTCCGAAGGACAACAGAGGGAACCGACAATGAAGCTCGTATCGCTGATCTCCGGCGGAATAGATTCTCCGGTCGCATCGTACATGATGTCCAAGGCAGGTGCGGACATCGTGCTCCTCCATATGGATCTGGGGGAGTACGGGGACCCGGCCATCTCCGAGAAGGCCGTACGTCTGGCCGAGCAACTGGAGAAGGTCACCGGCAAGGAGTTCCCGCTCTATTCGGCCGACCACGGGACCAACGAGAGGATCCTGATCGAGAACGCCGACCGCAACTACACCTGCGTGCTCTGCAAGAGGACCATGCAGAACGTGGCCAAGAAGTTCGCCCAGAGCATCGGAGCCTCCGGGATCGTCATGGGCGATTCGCTCGGACAGGTGGCCTCGCAGACCCTCATGAACATCAGGGCCGAGCAGAAGGACCTGGGATTCCCGATCGTCCGTCCGCTCATAGGTCTCGACAAGGTCGAGATCATAGACATCGCCGAACGCATCGGCACCTATGACATATCCATAATGAAATCCGGAGGATGCCTCGCCGTGCCGGTGAAGCCAGTGACCGAGGCGAAGCCCGAGAAGGTGGAGGAGTTCACATCCGGATTCGACTTCGACGGGATGATCGACGACTGCGTCGCTGGGATACGCAGGATTCACCGAGGCCTTCCATATGGACGAACTCGTCGAGAAGAAGGCCCTGCTCACACTGGGCGGAGGCGTCAGGCTGCCCGAGGGCTACGAGCTCCCGGTGAGGATCTCACGGTCGACCGCGGGCCCCGGAGCAGGATTCGGATCCGTGGCGTTCTCGTTCGGGAACGGGAGATTCCGTGTCAAGAAGTCCGTGTCGTACGACTCGGGAGAGTTCGAACTCCATCGGAAGAACGACGGCACGCTGTTCCTGACCCGCCAGGGAGAGCCGTTCCTGGACCGGATAGAGCTGGAGCCCGTCGTGCGCCATTGCCCGGAGCAGGCGTTCTTCGACCTGGATCCGCGCTGCATATACCACTGCGCCTTCTGCTCGTCCCCCGTCCTGGATCCCTCCGACGTGAAGCATCTCGACGCCGACAGGATCATGGAGATGCTGGACGAATCGATGAGGACCCAGATGGTGAAGGCCGTGTCCTTCACCAGCGGCGTCCGCGACAGCGAGGAGTCCACGACGGACAGGCTCGTCGAGGTGATCACCATGGTACGCGGCAAGTATCCGGAGATTCCCATCGGGGTGGAGCCCTACGTCGATTCCGTGGATCAGATCAGACGGCTGAAGGAGGCTGGCGCCGACGAGATCAAGCTGAACATCACCACGCCTCGCGATGACATCTTCGCCAAGGTCTGCCCGGATCTCGACAGAGACAACATACTCCGCAATCTGGAGGCCGCCGTGGGGATCTTCGGAAGAGGCCGCGTAACATCCAACATAATCTACGGATTGGGGGAGACGGACGAGGACCTCGGAAGGTTCATGGATGCACTGTGCGCCATGGGAGTCGTGCCCGGAGCGAGGGCGCTGAGAGTGAACAGGTACAACCGGGCCGCCCTGGAGAATGCCCTGGGAAAGCTGACGCCGGTGTCTCCCGAAAGATCCATCGCCGTGGCCCGCATCCAGAAGGAGGCCATGGAGAAGCACGGTCTGACATCGCTCTCCAGCCATACCATGTGCCTGGAATGCGGATGCTGCGACATAGTCCCGTTCAGGGACATCTGAATATTGGGGTGATGCGGCGGGTCCCCCCGCCGCCCATGAAAAAGGCGATCCGTTCCTGCCGGATCAGTGGCAGCCGCCGCCGCAGGAGGCGCAGCCGTTGAAGTTGGGGTTCCTGATGGTGAGGCCCGTTCCGAAGTTGGGGTCGTCGACGAATTCGATGACGCACTCCTTGAGCTCCTTCTCGGTGTCCTCGTCGTAGAACATGTCGAATCCGTTCGCAGACTTGTCGACGATCTCGTTCTCATCGGGCTTCTCCTTGAAGGACATCCCGAACTGCGGTCCGGAGCATGCGAATCCGGAAAGGTAGATCTTGATGCCGTATCCGACCTTCTGGTTCTTCTCGAGGAGATCGTTGATGAACTTCTCCGCATCAGGAGTAATCGATACCATTTTTATCGTCGATGCATCGATTGCCACGTATATATCCTTTCACGCCGTTTAATCTGAGATCGCTCCAGCTCTATATCGAAGTTGGATGCGTACTTCCTGAGCGCATAGGACTGGGCACGGGTCATGGACATGTACGCTCCGACCATGATGGCCTCGAAGATCTCGTCCTGGGTGGCCCCCGCGGCCAGGGCCTCCTTGATCTGCACGTCCACGCAGTACTCCCCTCCGGCGGCGGTCGCGGCGGATATCGCGCAGAGCGTCTTCTGCCTGCGGTCCATGGCCCCCTCGTGGAGTATCGCCTTGCCGACCCTGCTCACCGGGATCAGGACATCCGGCCTCGTGCCCATGATCTGGTTTATCACCGGAACGAAGCCGCATTCGCGCCTTATAGCTTCCAGTATCTTGTCGGCGATCGCCCTCTGCTCGGGATCTGTCTCCATGAAGGCCGGATGGCGGAATACGATAAAACCGCATTCCTAACAGCGGTTGAACCGCGATGGGTCAAGCTGCGGTCCGCGATCTCCTTTAAGACACGGAGGATATTGAGACATGCCTGCGGATCGGATTCCGCAGGAGTGCGAAGAATTGGACAATCTGGAGCTGACGCGGCTGTTCGCCGCATCCGGAAGCAGATACGGCTTCTCCGAAGTGACCGCCGACTACGCGGCATTCAAGGACTTCAAGGTGAAATGGACGAGGAGCTACCGCTGGGCGACGTTCGAGGTATCGGACTACCTGTCGGATGCCCCCGCGGAGATGATGAGGCCTCTGTCTGAGACCGTCTACAAGAGGATATCCGGCGAGAAGGTGCCGTATCCCGCGGAGGTGCGGGAATGGCTGTCCGCACCCGGATTCGTGCAGAGGAAGAGGCCGCTGTACATAAGACGGTTCGAGGAGTTCGTCCCTGACCCGTACGGTACCCGCAAGGACCTGACCGCCAGCCTGAAGAGGCTGGTGTCGACCGGGCTCGTGAAGGACGATCCGGAGGTGCTCATCGGATGGTCCTCCCCCAATCCCATGCGTTCCGCAGGGACATCGAGCATCATAATGAAGACGGCATCCGTGTCGACCGCCCTGGACAAGGAATATGTGACGGACGACGTCCTCGACTACTGCCTGTACGCGATGCTCGCCAGGATCTCGATGGGACTGAATCCCGGAACTGCCCCTAGAGGAGATGCGTACGAGGACCTTCTGGACGAATTCCCCGGAAGAGCGAGGATGGAATCGGAACTCAGGCTTCTGAGGCTGCACATATGAATCGGAGCGGGAGGTGTCCCCGCTGCGTTAACACGCCCGGTCATCGTCCGGCGATGACGCCGGCCTCGGAGCGCTGACTTACGCAGGGGGTGATTGTCGGGCCCCGCGTTGTCTCCCGGTCATCGCTGCGACGACGCGTCGCCCACTCCCGCGAGTTCCCAAATTAATGGAACGGAGCTCTGTACGCCGCATCGTGCACATGGCGTTCACGGATCGCGCCCCTTCGCCGCTGCGACAGGCATCCGAACCGTGTCCGTTTATAAAACACCGACTAGGGCAGAAGGCAGAGCATACCGACATATCGCAGACCGCGGATGAGGATGCATGGAAGGGCTGATGTTCTCCAAGATATACCTCGACCAGATCCTCAAGGGAGAGAGGAAGAACGACACGCGCATGCATCCGACCCGCGTCCGCGGGCTCATCGCCCTAGTCGATGCTGACGACCGCGTGATCAGGGCGACCGCCGTCCTCAGCGGAGTGGAGCCTGTGCCGTACAAGGAGTTCGCCGACAGGAACATCTCGGCCGTCCGCTCCGAGATACCGCTGGCCGCCTCGCCTTCATCGAGGACATGCTGGTCCTACATCCTCGACGACCTGAGGATCCTGAAGGTCCCGGTGGACATCGGCGACAGGGATGCCCATATGTGGATCGATCTGCCCGATGGGATCGTCGATTCGTTCGAGTACCTGCGACCGCAACGGTTTAAACACCGCCATTGATTGGATGATAGAACCAACAAGGTGCATGTCCACATGAACGAGATGATTTCCATCAAGGGTCTCGTCAAACGCTACGATGATAAGGTGGCTATCGACGGCCTGGATCTATCAATAAACGAAGGAGAGTTCTTCGGCTTCCTGGGGCCCAACGGCGCAGGCAAGACCACGACGGTCAGATGCGTGGCGACCCTGACCGGATTCGACGAGGGAACGATAACGGTCGACGGGTTCGACATCAAGGAGCACCCCATGGAGGCCAAGGAGAGGATGGGGGTCATACAGCAGCACATCTCCCTCGACAAGGACCTCACGATCAGGGAGAACATGATCTCCCACGCGATGTACCACATGATGGGGAAGGAGGAGAGGAACGCCAAGATAGAAGAGCTGTCGGAGTTCTTCGGCCTTGGAGAGTACCTCGACAAGCCGGTGGACTCGCTCTCCGGCGGATGGAAGAAGCGTGCCGCCATCGTGTGCGCGATGCTCCACAGCCCCAGGGTCCTGTTCCTCGACGAACCCACTTCCGGGCTGGATATCAACGCTCGGAGGCTGCTCTGGGACGTGATGAGGAAGCTCCACGGAGCCGGGACCACGATAATACTGACGACCCACTACATTGAGGAGGCGGAAGCATTGTGCGATCGGGTCGGGATAATAGATCACGGGAAGATCATCGCCCTCGGCACGCCGAAGGAGCTCCGCGAGAAGGTCGGAGAGGTGGCCGTCGAATACACGGGAAATGACGAGAAGCGGGTGTACAGATACTTCAAGACCAGAGAAGAGGCCAACGCATGCGCGTCGTCCGTCACCTCTTCGGACGTCACGATCAGGAAGACCAATCTGGAGGACGTCTTCGTCGAACTCACCGGAAAGACCGTGGAGGGGACCAGATGATCGCCTTCCTGAAGCAGGTCTACTACGTGGCGTGGTCGGATCTCAGATTCATGCGCCACAACCTGTTCAACTTCGTCATCATGACGATAATGAGTCCTATCCTCTACCTCGTAGCTTTCGGATTCGGTCTCAGATCCGGCGAGACCGATATCGGGGTGTCCTACGTATCTTTCGTGATTCCGGGTATAGTGGCGCTGTCGTCCCTGAACTCGTCGTTCTCGTCCACGGCGACGAGGCTGAACATACAGAGGCTCTACTACAGGAGCTTCGACGAGATGATGATGTGCCCCCTCAGCCTCCACGCCATCATCCTGGGGAAGTCCATGCTGGGGATCATAAGGGGCCTTATGGGATGCTTCATGCTCTACGCCCTCGGACTGTGCCTCGGAGCCGCCGGCATAGGAGGGATGGAGCTGGAGCTCACGCCCATGTTCTTCCTGTGCGTGATAGTGGCGTGCGTCTCGTTCTCCCTTCTGGGGATGACCGCGTCCCTCCTGGCCAAGTCCCATGCCAGCATGTCGACGTTCAACACGCTGATCATACTGCCCATGACGTTCCTGTGCGGGACGTTCTTCTCGGTGTCCTCGCTGAACCCCGTGTTCCAGGGGATACTCTACTGCCTCCCGCTGACGTACGCCAGCGAGACGATCAGGGCCGCCGCCCTTCCGGGATACCTGTCGTTCCCGTGGCTGTGCCTCGTCGGACTCCTCGCGTGGGGAGTGGCGTTCTACTGCATCAACCACAGGCTCCTCAGGACCAGGAAGGTCTGAGGATCCCGAAACACCTTGCCGGGCTCAGGCCCGGTTCGTCTTTATCATCCACCAGCAGACGGCGAAGAATCCGATCAGATAGGCCGCCAGCACGGCTACCGAGTCCAGAGGGACCGTCGAATGGAGCATTATCCCCCTGAGCAGCTCGCTCACATGGGTCAACGGAAGAGCGTAGACCGCGTAGGCCGCCGCCGAAGGAAGAGCGTCGGTGTCGAAGAGGGTCCCGCACAGGAACGTCATCGGGACGATGACCAGCGCGGAGAACATGCTGAGCTTCTGAGACTTGTTGGTGAGCATCCCCGCGAGGAGCCCCAGGAGCGAGAACGTCAGACTGGCGAAGAAGACCACCGCGAACGCCAAAGGCTCCAGACCGACCTCGGGGGATATCGCACGGCCGACGAGCATGAGCACCGTGCAGGTGAGCAGCCCCCTGACCACTCCGGCCATGCACTTCCCGAGAACGATGGCGGAGACATGGATGGGGCAGAGGAGCAGCTCGTCGAAGCTCATGTAGAACAGCCTCTGAACCAGCACCCTCATGGATACCGTGCTGAACGTGGCGGACAGCGTCGTCAGGGCGACTATCCCGGGTATGATGTACGCCAGATAGGCGTCCGGATCGCTGGACACGCTGCCTCCGATCCCGAACCCGAAGGCCAGCAGATAGAGCAGCGGACCCACCAGGCTGGTCACCAGGATCTCAATCGGATTCTCCTTGATGTAGACGAGATCCCCCCAGGCGACACGGTAGCTCTCGTCGAGCACCTCGAGGAGCCTCATGACAGCCCTCCGCGGTCCTCTCCGGTGAGCTCGAGGAACACGTCCTCCAGAGTGGTCCTCCTCACGTTGTAGTACTCGTCTCCCAGTCCGGACGCGTATTCCGACGCCTCCGCCCTCGTGCGGAAGAATCTCGTCGTCAGATGACCTCCCGCCGTGCGATCCACTGCGACTCCGCCGATGGCGTCTCTGAGCTCGCCCACGGTGCCGCAGGCCACCATCCTGCCGTGGTTGATAACGGCGACCCTGTCGCATAAGGCCTCCGCCTCCTCGATGTAGTGGGTGGTCAGAAGGATCGTGGTCCCTCCGGAGTTCAGTTCGCGGACCAGATCCCACAGGATCCTTCTCGAACGGGTGTCGAGTCCGGCGGTAGGCTCGTCCAGAAGGAGGAGCTGCGGGCGATGGACGATGGCGCATACGATGGAAGCTTTCCTCTTCCAGCCTCCGGAGAGCGTATCCACCTTGCGGTCCATGTAGTCCCTCAGGCCCAATAGATCTGCGGCGTATCCGATGCGCTCCTCGGTCTCCTCCTTCGGCAGCTTGTGGAGCATCGCATGATGGCGGATGTTCTGACGGACGGTAAGATCCTTGTCCAATGAGATGTGCTGCTGGGCTATACCGATCAGCCTTCTGGCCTCGATGTACTCCGTGGAGGTGTCGTGCCCGCCTATGAGCACCTTCCCGGAGGTGGGCCTCTGAAGCGTGGTGATCGTGCGGATGGTGGTGGTCTTGCCAGCTCCGTTGGGTCCGAGGAATCCGAAGATCTCGCCTCTGCGCACATCGAAGGACAACCCGTCCACCGCGGTCAGATCGCCGAATCTAACTGTCAGGTCCCTGACCTCGGCTATGCAGTCGTCTGTCAGAATAATCGCCTCCGGAGGAGGGTGAAGGGATTTGCCGTATACCGGTGCATTTCTTGATCGGGATGTCATCGGAACAGTCGTATTTGGATGATTCTGCCAGTTTCGGTCGCTCTTTATTCTGCTACTCTAAATTACTTAAAGTGAACTAATAAGATGAAGTTGGATAATACATCCCATGGCGATACTATAGACAAGAAAATAGTAGCGGTCGCCTTGGTCGCGGTCATCGTGATCGCAGCGGCGACCTCCGCAATCGTGGTCCTCAACGACAAGGAGAAGGACTACGAGTACGATCCATCCAAGGGATGGAATTCTTGGAATCCTACGGCCGCAGACGTCAGATCTTCGGCCTTCAGCATAAGCCCCATGCTTCCCGATGAAGTCAAAGGAATGTATGAGACGATCTACGGCGGAACGGTCAACTACGACAGATACAGCATAACGGACGTTCCCGCCGATTTCCTGTCTTACGACAGCCTGGTCGTCAGCTCCACCGACGACACGGTCACCGTGAACAGTACCATAAGGGACAAGAACCAGAGCAGCGAAAAGGTCGTCGTCCCTGTTACGTTGCAGAAAAACCCGGACAACTTCCTGTCCACCGCAGGATACGCCGCGGTGCTCTACACGCTCTACGAAATGAAGTTCAACGGCGACAAGGCTGCCGCTGAAGCAGAGGTGTGGAAGCACGTGTTCGCCCTCGACAAGAGCGCATTCCCCGGAGGAAGCGCGGACATGAAGACCATGTACGGGCTCACCGTCCCGGCCGATACCATCTCTGTCGGCTCCACATACTACCTCATCAAGAACCTGGAGTCCTACGTCGACTACATCGACAAAGGAACCCAGAACGGAGAGACCTTCCTCATGATGGCCGCCGGAGCCCTCGGAGACGACTATTCCAACCTGGATCCGTTCTTCGACGTGTTGAAGAACAAGAACGGCGCGGCTAATGCAGTCTTCTGCTTCTCCAACGGCATCGGCGATGTCCTCGCGGCCGTGGAGATGATCGGCGCCATCTACGATATGGACGAGGAGGCCCAGAAGTACATCGATCAGTTCAGAACGGAGATGTACGCCATCCACCAGGCCGCCCTCTCCAAGCACAAGGACTACACCGTGTACCTGGAGTCCACGAGCAAGAAGGCCGCAGGAACCGGAACCATCACGAACGATGTTCTGGAGAACATCCTCGGACTCACCAACATCAATCAGACCGCCCAGTGGGTGCTGATTCCCGAAGAGACCATCATCGACAAGACGCCGGATATCATCTTCTTCTATTCCACGGACAAGAGGTCGTGGGACGAGAAGATGAGGGTCGGATTCACCCCCGACGCATCCTCCTGAGGACCAGGGATCAAACCGGAGGGGAGACCCTCCATTCATTCCGGATATCATGGGCAGAAACGACACTTCGTACGATTCGGCGGAATCACTGCAGAATGCTGTTGAAAGAAGAACGAATCGGAGCGTATGCGCCGTCATCGCCCTTTCCATCGGCATATTCGCACTGTTCATCCTCAGCCTTCTGATAGGCCCTTCGTCCATGGGGTGGAGAACCGCTCTGGACGCGCTTCTGGGCAACGGCAACTGGTCCTCGGACTACATCGTGTTCAGACTGAGGATGCCGAGGGCCATATGCGCCGCCCTCGTAGGAGCAGGTCTGTCGATAGCGGGGATGGCCATGCAGGCCATGTTCCGCAATCCCATGGCCTCGCCGTCGGTCCTAGGGCTGTCATCCGGAGCATCATTCGGTGCCAGCATATCGATAGCCTTCGGCTTCGGAGGGTTCCTCGGTGCAGTGGCCACCCCTGCGATGGCGTTTGTATTCTGCTTTGTGACCATAGTGCTGGTGTACGCCATAGCGACTACCAGAATGGGGACTCCCGCCATCCTTCTTCTTCTATCAGGAATGGCCGTGAGCGCCATGTTCAGCGGACTCACCTCGTTCATCCAGTACATCGTCGAACCGGATGTACTTCAAGGAGTGGTCTATTGGACCATGGGCAGCTTCAGCAGATGCCTTTGGGACTCCGTGGCGGTCGGCGCGGTCACCACCATAGCAGGAACGGTTCTGATATGCCTCTGCATCAAGGAGCTGAACCTCATATCCATAGGGGAGGATCAGGCCGAGGCCCTCGGAGTCAACATCAGACGGACCAGAACCATGTTGCTGATCGGTACGGCGTTGACCGTGGGCGGAGGAGTGGCGATAGCCGGAATCATAGGATTCGTCGGACTGATCATCCCCCATATCTGCCGTGCCATCGCAGGCCCGGACCACAGACTGCTGGCTCCCCTATGCATCACATCGGGGGCCGTGTTCATGATGGTGATGGATCTCGCCGTCAAAGGAATAACGATCTCCGGCCAGGAGCTTCCTATAGGCATTCTGACCTCTCTTCTAGGAGCACCCTTCTTCATATACATCATGAGGAAGAAGAAAGACGAGCTATGGGGATGAATCGATGAGACTGGATGTCAACGGCGTTCAATTCGGATACGGCTCCACCCCTATCCTCAAGGACGTCACATTCGAAGCGAGGAAGGGGAGGATCCTAGGAATCCTCGGAGAGAACGGATGCGGAAAGACGACTCTTCTGAAATGCATCAACAGGATGCTGAAGCCTCAGGGAGGCGCGGTGTTCCTGGAAGAACCCGACCAGAGCATCTTCGACACGAAGGATTCGTACGAGGACAGGGTCGACATCTCCGAACTCAACCGCAAGGAGCTGGCCCGCTGCTGCGCTGTCGTATCCCAGACCACCTCCATGCCGTTCCCGTACACAGGATACGACGCAGTGAGGATGGGATTGTACGCCAGACCCTCCGCCACGAAGAAGGAGGAGAACGAGAAGATATACAACGCCATGCAGGAGGCTGGCGCCTTGGAGTTCGCCGAGAGGTCCGTGAAGGAGCTGAGCGGCGGAGAGCTGAGACGCGTGATGATAGCCCGCGCCCTGGCCCAGGATCCGGAGGTCCTCCTTCTCGACGAACCCACCCTTCATCTGGACATGGATCACCAGTTCGCGCTGATGGATCTCATAACCCATCTCCGGGACACCAGGAACATGATCGTCATCATGGTGACGCATGACCTGACCTACGCTGCACGGTACTGCGACGATGTCATCCTCATGGAGAAAGGTGAGATCGTCCGTACCGGACCCGTCGCGGAGGTCCTGACGTCCGACATCGTGAAGGAGATCTTCCACATAGATGCCGTGATCGAGCATGACGAAAGGGTAGGAGGGCTCAACGTCGTGATGATCGGCAGGACATCGTCCCGATGACGATCGTCTGTCGGTGATCTCCTCTATCCTTCCCTCGAAATCCATATAGGTCTGCTTGAGCCGGTCCTTCATCTCGGGGGACGGGCTCCAGAACCCGCGCTTCTCCGCCTCGTAGAGCCTGGCGAGCATCGCCATCATCGCATAGGGATTCTCGTCCTTGATCCATTCCGAGGTCTCCTCGTCGAGGACGAAACGGTTCGCGAGGTCATCGTACATCCAGTTCTCCACGATATCGTTGGTGGCAGACCACCCCATGGTGTAGTCGAACAGCTTGGACAGCTCCTTCGCTCCGGCGAATCCGTGCTTCTTCAGCCCGTTCAGCCATTTCGGATTGTCGATCTTGCTCCTGAAGATGAACCTACACTCCTCCGCGGTCGTGCGCAGCTTCAGATTCTGCATGTCCGAGGAGTCTCCCATATAGGATTCGGGCATCTCGCCTCTTATCGCCGTGACCGCAGCGGTGAATCCGCCGAGACTGTCGAAATCATCGTCCATATCGAGCATGTCGACAGCCCTGGTGTTGTGGTTCTTGATGGTGGCGTCGATCCTGGACAGCCTTCTCCTGAACAGCTCCGGCCTGGACTCCCCCTGCAGCCCTCTTCCGTAGACGAAGCAGCCGTGCTTGACGAATATCTCGCCCAGATCCTCGACGGTCTCCCATCTCCCGGTCTGCACCGCATCCGATATGCCGTTGCCGTACGAGCCGGGCGGGTCGCCGAATATGCGTATGGTCGCGTTGCGCCTTGCTTCGTCGGCCGGCATGCCCGCCGCGATGGCCTCGACCATGTCCCTGCGGACGTTGGCCGCCAGACGGTTGCTCTCATCATCCTCGTCGAGGGATGCGATCGTCTGCACCCCGGAATCGATCATGTTGGACAGGTTGGGGAACGTGTCCCTGAACAGTCCGCTGATCCTCAGGGTGACGTCGATCCTCGGCCTTCCCAGCTCCTCCAGGGATATGACCTCGAGATCGCAGACCCTTCCGCCGTACCCGGTCCATACGGGACGGAGCCCCATGAGCTTCAGGATGTATGCGATGTCGTCCCCTCCCGTCTTCATGGTGTCGGTCGCCCAGAGCACCATTCCGACGGAATCGGGATACCTGCCGTAATCCTCGAGATACCTCGATACCATGTCCTCCGCCATCTTCGAGCCGATCTCCCAGCTGGAGGCCCACGGGATGCCGTCGGGATCTATGGAATAGAAGTTCCTCCCGGTGGGCAGTATCTGGGCCCTCCCTCTCCCGGGGCATCCGGACGGACCCGGCTCTATGTACTCCCCGTCGAGCGCTCTTGCGATGTTGCCGAGCTCGTCCGGCATCCTGCGGACTGCGGGAGCAACGAATCCGCACATGAACCCTATGGCCTCGAACGCATCATCCCCGAGACCATCGACGATCTCCGAGGCTGCGGAACGGGTGCGTCCCTCGTCGAAGCCGCAGGCGCATCCCGCCTCTATTATGAGATAAGCGTCCGCATCGATCGCATCTATCAACTCGCCGTTCAGACGACCTCCGATGCCCGTGCCTGACGGATCCTTCAGGAGGTCCTCCATTTCGCACCCGTAGGCGTGGGCGACGGATTCCCTCAGAGACGGGATGTTGCCGTTCGGATATCTGACGAGGGAGTACACGGTCTCGCACATCCTCTCGTCCTCGGGGACCTCTCCCAGGATGTGGAGCCCGTCCTTTATCATGGCGTCCTTCACCTCGAGGATGTAGTCGTAGAGGCGGTCCATGGCCTCGTCCATCTCCTCCGCCGAGCATCCCGTCTCCAGATCCAGATCGGAGAGCATGTTCATGCTCCTGCACATCTCCAGGATGGCCTCAACGGATGATGCCATCTTCTCCTCGTCCCCGATCTCCCTGGTCTTGAGATACGCCTGAACGGCGGTCTCCAACTTCGAGAGCTCGTCGTATCCTCCGGCACGTCCCATCGCCGGGATCATGTGCGTGGTGGTGACGGCGTACTGCCTCCTCTTGGACTGCATGCCTTCGCCGGGATTGTCGATTATATACGGGTTGATGTCCGGGATGCGATCCAGGATCACATCCGGATCGCATTCTCCGGAGAGCGCGACGCTCTTTCCCGGAAGCCATTCCAGCGTGCCGTGGGTGCCTACATGGACTATCGCATCGGCTCCCCACTCCCTCGAGATCCACCTGTAGACTCCGAGGTACTGGTGCGGAGCCGCCGTCCAGGGATCGTGATACGCCTCCGTCGTGCACTTGCCCCTGTCCGGCTGGAACCCTATGTAGACGTTGCCGTCCACGAATCCTCCGACGAGCTGCCTTCCGTCCACCATGTGTATGTCTCCGGGAGGATCGCCCCATCCGGATACCATCCTCTCCTGCATCGACGGAGGGATGTCTCCGAACCATCCTCCGTACTTCTCCTTCGGAATCAGGAATGCGGCGCGCTCCCTCAGAGCGGCGTCCGAGGCCCAGTTGTCATCGTTGGTGACTCCCTCCAGAAGACGCTCCGCAAGCTCCTTCCCGTTCTCCGGGATCCAGTCGATACTGTATCCCCTGTCCTTCAGGACGCGGAGAAGGGATACGACGCTCTCGAACGTGTCGAGCCCGTACCCCCCTCCTGCCAGATCCTGTCTGGGAGGATACATGTAGATCAGGACCGCGACCTTCTTCTCCCGCTCGGGGATCCGCCTCAGAGCCCCCCACCTGAGAGCCATCTCGGCCAGGGCGTCGCAGCGGTCCTCGATCGGAACCTGCCTGAACTCGCCGCCCTCCATCTGCTCGGTGCCGCAGTACGCGGTGGCGTCTATCTGACCGTCAAACTCGGGGGAGACGACACAGTATGCTATCTCCGAGGGCGTGAGACCGAAGGGGCTCTCCTTCCACCTCTTCATGGAGCCCATCAGATTGATCGCCTGTATCACCGGGACGCCCAGCCTCTGCAGGAAGTTGTCCGCCGAGACCTGCTCCCCGCATCCCGGCTGAGAAAGCACGGTCAATGCGAACCCCATGGTGTTCAGGACCGCGTCCACTATCGGGCGGCCGTCGCGAAGGAGGTGCTCGTCGATCAGACGACCGAGCCCGATCGCACCTATCGCCGGATCCTCGTACGAACGGGTGAACACGGCGAGAGGCTCTCCCCCGCGTGCCTCCACCGCACAGCACAGACCGTCCATCGCATCGGTGTTCCCGCGCGTGTTGAATGCGGATACGAATAGAACGAGGATCACGGGACGCCCCGTGGATCCGACACCCTTCAATCCTTCCGACAAGGGCACCGCGCCCCTGCCCGGGATGTACACCCCCTGGGCCATCGGTACCACCGGCGCCGGGATCTCCGTATCGATGCCGTCGTACCTGCGAAGGCACCACAGCAGCGCCGAACGATGGTTCTCGTCCCCGCCCAGGGTCTCCAGCAGCCTCAGCATGCCGTAGTCCTCATCATCGCCGTCGAACATATCGCGATACCCGAGAACGACCGACTCCTCGCACCCGTAAAGGAGGGTGCTGATACCGGACCGCTCCACCGCATCCTTCAGATTCCTGAAGTGCTTGAAATAGGAGACGTCGCCGTGGACGTCGATGAACAGGATGTCCGAACGGCGCACGGTCCTGATGAAATCGGCAAGGCGCTCAGGGTCGTCGTCCAGCACGACCGCATCGGCGCAGACCATGACCACATCGTACCCTTCGGAAATCAATCCGTCCGCCGCAGGCCTCATGACATGACCCGCATGCCCGCCTATACCCAGAACAGCGACCTTGACCATGTCGAGATATCTATTCGATACGGATATAATATGTTGGATGAATAATCCCACTGTGCCCGACGGATCGGTTCCTGCGACACAGAGGATTCATTGGTTTAGGGCGAGGATGTGCGGGCCTCGATCGTTCCCTCCGGAACGAAGCAGGATCCGTCGCGAAGGATCACATGAGGGCGCCCTTCGTCCTCGATGACCACCGAATCCACTCCGTATACCGTCCTGATGCTCTCCTGGGTGAGAACCTTCGACGGCACTCCTGCAGAATAGATCGTCCCCTCGTGCATCAGCAGGATGTTGTCAGCGTACTTGGAGGCGATGTTGAGATCGTGGCATATCATGACGATTATCATGTCCTCGGAACGCGAGATGTCATGGAGGAGGCGAGTCACCTCCAGCTGGTGCTTCACATCGAGATTCGCCGTCGGTTCGTCCAGTAGCAGGATCCTCGGCTCCTGCGCCAGCCCTCTGGCGAGCATAACCTTCTGATGCTGACCTGCGCTGAGTCCGTTGAACGGACGCATGGAGAGCTCCTGTATGTTCAGCATCTCCAGTATCCGATACACGGCGCGGACATCGGACTCCGATGTCTTCCAACCGCTTCTGGGATGGCGCCCCAGCAGGACCGTGTCCACCACAGTCATGGGAAACGCGTCCGTGGCGGAATACGGAACATACCCGACCACTCTCGCCAGCTCCTTCAATGAGAAGTCCGAGACGTCCCTGCCGTCGATCAGCACCTCGCCTTCGGTCTTGTCCAGGATCCTGTTGATGCAGTGGATGAGCGTCGATTTCCCGACGCCGTTGGGCCCCAGGATGCATACCAACTGAGGTCCGTCTATCGAGAACGAGATATCGTGAAGGACCCTGCGGTCCCCGTAACTGTAGCCGAGCCCTTTCAATTCCAAAACCATTCGTTCACCTCGGTTCCAAGCGCTCCTGCGCTGTTTTATGAGGAAGTACAGGAACAGCGGACTTCCTATCAGAGCTGTGATTACTCCGACCGGGAGACCGGACGAGCCTATCACGCGCGCGATCATGTCGGACCCCACCAAGAGCAGGGCTCCGAGAAGCGCGGATGCGGGGATCAGCCTCTTGAGATCGGATCCCACGAGGATCCTGCCTATGTGCGGAACCACCAGTCCCACGAATCCTATGGATCCGGTGAAGCAGACCGTTGCGGCGGTGCAGACCGAGACCGCGATCAGCACGATGAGGCGTGTCCTCTTCGGATCCACACCCAGTGCGACGGACATCGAATCTCCCGACGAGAGGACGTTTATCCTCCCGCAGAAGGCCATCAGCAGAATCGTGAGGACGGCGGTCGTCGCCAGAAGGATCCATACGGCATCCCATCCGACCCCTACGAGAGTCCCTACCCCCCATTCGTAGATCTCCGCTATATGCAGCGGATCCGCGGAGTACTTCAGCATCGTAGTGGCCGCGGAGAACATGTACATCACCCCCAGACCTATCAGGATCATTGCGGTAGGGGTGACCTTGCGATGGACGGAGAACAGCACTATGACGGCGGCGGGGATCAATGCGAACACGAAGGCGTTCGCGATCTTGGAGACCTCTCCCGCGCCTGGGATGACGGATATCCCGAGTATGACGGATATCGTCACTCCGAACAGGGCTCCCGACGATATCCCCGTTGTATACGGATCGGCCAGCGGATTCCTCATGGAGGATTGCATCACGGCCCCGGACATACCGAGCGTCGCACCCGCCAGTATCCCTACGATCGCTCTCGGGACATTGCCCTCGAACACCAGATAGTCGAGTATGCGGTCGTCGTACTCCACGGGCACGATGCCGTTCCAACGATTCCTGAGCACCGTCACGACATCTCCGAAGTCCATAGGATAGAGGGAGACGCAGAAGGAATACACCGCGACTGCGACCAGAGGAACCGCCAGCGCGGCGATGAGGAGATACGACAGCCTTGTCTTGCGGATGAATCCGTCCGCATCCAAGGGCTCATCCCTTCCGAAGCGCTTCAGATCACCAGATATCCGAACCCCTCCTCACCAGAAGATACAGGAATATCGGGGCGCCGATGAAGGACACGATCACCCCTACGGCCACCTCCCCGTTCGGAGAGACGATCCTGCATATTATGTCGCACACCAGCAGCAGGGCCGCACTGAACAGGGCCGAGGCGGGTATGACGTAGCGGTTGTCCGAATCTATCAGCATGCGGACTATATGCGGCGAGACCAGCCCGAGGAATCCGATGATGCCCGCGTAACTCACCACGGATGCCACCATGAACGCCATGACCAGAAGCAGGATCATCCTGAGAGTGTTCACATTGATCCCCAGGCTCTTCGCACTGCTCTCTCCGAGGGAAAGGATATTGAGCTGTCTGGACAGGAGGATGATGATCGCCGATCCGACGACCGTTGCGACAGCTACGATCGGAATATCCTCCCAGATGATCCCCTCTATGCTGCCCACCTGCCAGCGATACACCTCGGCGAGGGTCTCCTCCTCGGTGGAGACCATCATCAGCGTGTTCAACGCGTTGAAGATGTATGCTATCGCGGTTCCGGCCAGGATCAAAGTTGCCGGGGATGAACGTGTCTTTGGTGCTACGGCCACGATCATCAGCACAGGTATCAGAGCGAACACGAACGAATTGACAACCAGGCCGATGTTGCTGTAGCTCTTCCCGGCGACGGTGAATCCGAGGATCATGGCGACGGAGACCCCGAAGCATGCTCCCGACGATATCCCCGTGGTGTACGGATCGGCCAGAGGATTGTTCATTACGCTCTGCATAGCGACTCCGGCGATCGCAAGGGATACTCCCGCCAATATGGCGAACAGGGCTCTCGGGACCCTGTAGTCCCATACCACCGCATCCTCGACCCAGTCGACGCTTCCGAACTCGTGCTCGACGCCGAGGATATGCTCGAAGAGGAGTTCGTAGACTCTTGTGAAGCTCATCTCCCTGGCACCTATGCCCAGAGAGAATCCTACTGCCGCAACGACGACAGCGAAGCACACTGCAATGAATATCGATTTCTTCAATAGAAGAATGTGATAATCCCGGACCAGAATGTCCTCATTGTACTCGGATACGTCTTCCATCGGAGTTACCGCACCAATATGATAAGAAATGCGGAGACGGTCATCCCGCCTCCGCTCAAAGCGTTTACTTGTAGTCTGCGACGTTGTAGATGAACGTCAGCTTGGAGATATCGATTCCAACATCCGAGTAGAACTTGTCGCAGAACTCCTGATGGAGCGTGTCGGCGTATCCGTCCTCGAAGAGATCGGGGAACAGCACCTCGGCAGCGTAGGCGAGCCTCAGAGGAATCGGAAGCTCCCCGTCGATGATGTAGCACTGATTGTTCTCGTAGGCCTTCAGCTTGGACATAGGGGCGAAAACGGCCTTGATGCCGTCGGCAGTGAAATCTCCGAGATACCAGCTTCCTCCGAGTCCGCCTCCGGTCCTGATGCTGACGATGGAATCAATCTGAATATCGTACAACCAATCAGCGCTTGCAATCTTGACTGTAGATGATTCGAATCTGGAATCATCAGGAAGAACCGCACCAGCTTCAACAAGCAGCTGAGAATAGTCTGAAGACGCTTTAGCCAGAGATCCGGGGGTATTGGACGCGGCAGCAATCGGGTGATCGGTAACGCCCGCGATCTTACTCTCGACGTCCTTCATGACCTTCTCGCTGAATTTGCAGATCTCTACCACATTCTCATTGGCATCAAACAGGAAACCGGTGAGCAAAACGGACCTCAGGAAGTCATCGGTCGACACTCCGGTCGCGTCGATTCTGACAATATCGATATTGTGCTTCTCTATGTCCTCATAGTTCTTCATGTAGCTGGTATTGGAAGACGTGAGAATCGCTGTGCATCCGTAATCGGTCACATACTTCGATGCGTTGTCGAATTCGATGCTGGTGCTACCGCCGATCGATTCCATGCCTTTGAACTCAGGAACAAGCAACGTGTCCGGAGGGCTCGAACTTCCGTAACTGATGGCCTTGAACTTGTCTCCGATACCCAACATGGCAATGTATACTGCGACATTGGGCGTAGCGGTGGCCATGGCGGCCTTAATGGGCCACTTGGTCTCCGCGACCATCTGCTCATCACCGAACTGGTTGATGTGCCAAACGGAGGTCGCGGTCTTGTCGAGGATGGCCTTGACCTGGTCGATGTCCTTCTGGTCCATGACACCATCCTTGAAGGCATCCGCAAGAGGGTACTCCTCAAGGGTCTTCTCTCCCTTGACGACGGCCTCGACGATCTTCAGATCCTCTTCGTCGATCTGATAATCGCCGTTCGCATTGCCGTATACCGGAAGGACGCTCTCGATATTGAGAGCATCGCTGTCGTCGTTCTTGCCGAACGCCACAGCGCATACCGCGGCGATGACGATGACGAGAACGACCCCGATGACGGCGATCTTCTTCGTGCTGCTCTTATCTATAAGAAACACCGAGCGAGCCATCTCCTGTCGGATATATAGCAATTGGCACTATCATCCAACTCGAAATCTCATAAACCCCTATATCTACCGCATCGATTCCGAAAGCATGAACGGATCCATCGTGATCGACCGCGAGAAATGCAACGGCTGCGGACTCTGCGTGAAGGCATGCCATGAGGGCGCTCTTTCCATAGTGGACGGAAAGGCCGCGGTGACCAGACTCGATTCCTGTGACGGATTCGGAGACTGCCTTCCCGCATGCCCCATGAACGCCATCTCCATAGTGAAGAGGGAAGAAGAGCTCAGGACGATACCGTCGGCCCCTCCATGCCCGGAAGGCGTTCAATGGCCGATCCAGCTGGGCCTCGTCCCTGAGAGATCTCCTCGGTTCAAAGGGGAGGTCGTAATCGCCGCCGATTGCACGGCATTCGTCATGGACGGCTTCAGAAAGGACATCCTGAACGGAAGACCGCTGATCATCGCATGTCCGAAGCTGAAGGACGGGGACCGCCTGGAGAAGCTGAAGGCCATCCTGTCCGGGAACCCCATCGACCGCGTCGTGGTGGTCAGGATGGAGGTGCCCTGCTGCAGCAGGTTGACATCCATGGTCGAAGAGGCGGCCATGGAGTCTGGAAATAGCATACGGGTCGATGAGATCGTTCTCGCCAGGAGCGGGAGCATCGTCCGTCGAAGACGCACCGAACGATCCCCCTCCATATTAGATATATGAGTTGGCTGATTAATCCAACATGATGATGAGGATCGTATACGTCACCATCCAGAGCATAGATCCGTCCACGATGAAGGGTCCAGTGGAGGAGATTTGCAGAGACAAGGGATGGGACGTCGACTTCTTCGGAGCCACCGATCGCGACATAGACTCAGACCCGCTGCTCTACCAGGATCTCGTCGCCAGAAGCAGGAGGGCCGATCTGATCCTCGTCAGGGTCATGGCCGACCCGACCCGCATGAAGAGGTTCGAGAAATGGGAGGCGGTCCTGAAGGAATGCCCCGGTTTCGTATACATCTACTCAGGGAATCTCGACGTCGCCCTGGTGTACCGCGACCTCTTCAAGGGCACCGACCAGCAGTACATGGACCTGCGCGGGTACATCCGCGCCAGAGGAGCTGAGAACGACAAGTGCATAGCCAGATGGCTCCACAGGGAGCTGACCGGCGAAGGCGATGTCCCCGCACCCGAGGAGCACCCGGCGGACGGCATATACCACCCCGACTGCCCCAGGGACGTGACCCTCGAAGACTATCTGAGCCGTCTCGATCCGTCGAAGCCCGTCGCCGGACTCCTGTTCACAGCCAACAGCTGGATCTACGGCAATCTGGAGCACATTGACGGGCTCATCCGCGGTCTGGAGGCCAGAGGGATGGAGGTCATCCCCGTGTTCTTCAGCAGCATATCCTCCAAGGTCCCGGAGAACGACGGGACGATAAGGGTCGTCAGACGCTACTTCATGGACGGCTCCGAGAGCAGGATAGACGTCATGGTCATGGCCACACCGTTCTCGCAGCTCAACAACTCCCGCGACTGCAACGGGGTGTACACCCCGGACGATCAGAACTTCTTCCACACCATGACCGACGTTCCCGTGCTCCAGGTCATGACGGTCTCCGGCCATTTCGCCGACTACGAGGAGAGCGCGGAGGGACTCGGCTCCGGAGAGATGGGGATCAACGTCATATGGCCGGAGGTGGACGGGCAGATCATCACCGTTCCGTTCGCCAGCAACGAGCGCGGAAGAGGCGGTCCGAAGCTGTACGGCCCCTTAGAGGAGAGGATAGCGCACATAGCGAAGGTCGCCGGGAACTGGGCGGATCTGAAGCGCACCCCGGCATCCGAACGGAGGATCGCAGTGATCATGTGGCAGTCCAGGCCGGAGACCGGACGCATCGGCGGAGCCGCCGGGCTGGACACCATACAGAGCATCAGGGACATGCTCGAGAGGTTCGACGACCTGGGATACACCGTAGACCATGTGCCCTCCACCTCCAGGGAGCTCATAGACGAGATCAAGGACAACGTGACGAACGATCTCGAATGGTCGTCCGAGGAGCGTGTGAGGGAGAAGGCCGCCGACATGGTCGGTCTGGACGAGTATCTGCCGGAGTACGGGAAGGTGCCGGAATTCGACCGGAGGTCCATGGAGGGGACCTGGGGGCCTCCCCCGGGGGAGATCACCGTCCAGGACGGGAAGTTCGTCATCCCCGGGATCGTGAACGGGAACATCTACATCGGATACCAGCCCCTGAGGGCCTGGTCGGAGAAGATGGAGGCTGTGTACCACGACCCTGTCCTGCCGATAACCCACCAGTACCTCGCGTTCTACAGGTGGCTCAGGAACGACTTCGGAGCGCAGGCCGTCGTTCACGTCGGAACCCACGGCACCCTGGAATGGCTTCCGGGCAAGAGCGTGGGCCTCTCCGGGAAGTGCTTCCCGGACCTCGTCCTCGACGGGATGCCGGACATCTACCCGTACATTATCGACGATCCGGGCGAGGGGATCCAGTGCAAGAGGAGAGCCGAGGCGGTGCTCATAGGGCACATGTGCCCGACCATGGCGCGCGCGGGGACCTACGACGCCCTGGAATCCGTCGACGGCCCCCTGCAGGAGCTGTTCAAGAACATGTCCGTGAGCGGAGAACAGCGCACCGCCGTCGTGAGGGAGATCCTGGAGGCCGCGAGGGGCGCGGACCTTCTGACCGAGCTCGGAATATCCGACGACGTGTCCATCGAGGACTTCGAGAAGGAGCTCGGGAGGATCCACGACTACATATCCGATCTGAAGGACGCGATCATAAGGGACGGGCTCCACGTCCTCGGCAGGGCCCCTGAAGGAGAGCTCATGGAGGAGAGCGTCTACTCGCTCACCAGGCTGCGCAACGGTACGATCCCGTCCCTCCGCAACGCGGTGGGATCCGCCATGGGATTCGACATCGACGCCCTGAAGGACGATCCGACCGGAACAACGGACGGAGAGCTCAACAGCGCGCTCCTCGACCGTGTGGACGAGAGGACCATGGCCCTGATCTCCGAGATGCAGGAGTCCGGGTATTCCAAGGAGCCCTGCCTCGCCGCGGCGGAAAAGGTGGGCGATTCCGAGGATCTCGCGGCCATCGTGTGCTACATCTGCGACACCCTCGTGCCCAACCTGCTGAGGATGAAGGACGAGATGGGCAATCTGATGCACGCCTGCGGAGGGGGGTACGTCCTTCCGGGGCCGTCCGGCGCGCCGACCAGAGGGAACGCCGACATCCTCCCGATGGGGAGGAACTACTACGGCATCGATCCGGACATCGTCCCGACGAAGGCAGCATGGGAGATAGGAAGGCGCATGGCGGACCAGATGATCGAGAGGTACACCGAGGCCAAGGGCACGTATCCCACGGAGATCGGGTTCATCATCTGGGCCACGGACACCATGAAGACCAACGGGGACGACGTGGCCTACATACTGTGGCTCATGGGCGTCAGGCCCGTATGGTCCGCTAGCGGGGGACAGGTCGTGGGGCTCGAACCCGTGCCGCTGGAGGAGCTCGGAAGGCCCAGGCTGGACGTCACCGTCCGCATCACCGGCCTGTTCAGGGACGCGTTCCCCAATCTCATAGAGCTGATCGACGACGCCGCGAAGCTCGTGGAGGGGCTCGACGAGGACGATTCCGACAACATCATGGCGGCCAACCTCCGGAAGGACATCGTCGAGAACATGGCATCCGGCATGACCGTGGACGAGGCGAGGAGGAGGGCCTCCTTCAGGGTGTTCGGATGCCCGCCCGGCGCGTACGGTCCGGGGGTCAACCACGCCATAGAGTCCAGCGACTGGAAGACCGTGCAGGACCTCGCCGACATCTACACCGAATGGAGCAGCTACGCCTACGGCAGAGGGACCTCCGGAGAGGCCATGAAGGACGAGTTCGTCCGCCGCTTCAAGAAGGTCAAGGCCACGGTGAAGAACATGCCGGACAGGGAGATAGACCTCCTGGACATCGACGACGTCTACGGATACCTGGGCGGGATGAACGCGTTCAACCGCGCATACGGCGACCAAGAGGCGATGTCCTTCATGGGGGACGGCTCCGATCCCGATCGCGTGAGGATACGCGGAACGAAGGAGGAGCTGCAGTTCGTCTACAGGAGCAAGATCCTGAACCCCAAGTTCATCGACGGGCTGAAGCGCCACGGATACCGCGGGGTGGCGGAGATCGCCAATCTGACCGAGTACACATTCGGATGGGACGCGACCTCGGACATAGTGGACGACTGGGTCTACGAGAAGCTGACGGAGACCTACCTCTTCGACAAGGACACCCGCGAATGGATGGAGGATGAGAACCCCCATGCCATGATGGACATGATGAACAGGCTCTTCGAAGCCGTGGACAGAGGGATGTGGAACGCCGACCAGGACACCCTGGACAGGATGAAGGACATCTACATGGAGCTCGAAGGGAGGATAGAGGAGCTCCAGGACAGATGAATGCCGGAGTCTGGCTGAATCCTGATATATACCCGCACCGCTTCACATCGCACAGAGGATAACCATGATCGACAGAGACATTGTTCTCGGCAACCTGGAGAAGTACGATCTCAAGGATGCCAAGATCGGCGTCCTGGCCTCCCACTCCGCGCTCGACACCTGCGAAGGCGCGGTCTCCGAGGGATTCAGGACCGTCGCCGTCTGCCAGAAGGGAAGGGACGCCACCTTCTCCAGATACTTCCGCGCACAGAGGTCCGACGACGGAACGCCCATCCGCGGGGTGGTCGACGACGTCATAATGCTCGACAAGTTCAACCAGATCATGAAGCCGGAGGTGCAGCAGGACATCATGTCCCGCAACGCGCTCTTCGTCCCGAACAGATCCTTCACATCCTACAACCCCATCGATGCTGTCGAGGACGACTTCGCCGTACCCATGGTCGGAAGCAGGAACCTCCTCCGCTCGGAGGAGCGCGGAGGAGAGAGGGACTACTACTGGCTGCTCGAGCAGGCAGGCATGCCCTTCCCCAAGAAGGTGGAGAAGCCCGAGGACATCGACGGCCTGACCATCGTGAAGGTCCACCACAAGGTGAAGAAGCTCGAGAGGGGATTCTTCACAGCCAAGGACTACGACCAGTTCGTCCAGAAGTCCGAGGAGCTCATCGCCCAGAACGTCCTCGAGCCCGACTTCCTCAAATCCGCCAGGATGGAGCAGTACATCATCGGCCCCGTCTTCAACCTCGACTTCTTCTACGACCCCCTCCAGGAGAGGGGGGAGAAGCTGGAGCTGCTCGGCGTCGACTGGAGATTCGAGAGCTCTCTGGACGGATACGTCAGGCTCCCTGCCAAGCAGCAATGCGAGCTGGAGGACGACGGCATCATCCCCGAGTACACCGTCTGCGGCCACAACTCCGCCACAGTCCGCGAATCCCTTCTGGACAAGGCGTTCGAGATGGCAGAGAAGTACATCGCCGCATCCAAGAAGTTCTACGACCCCGGTATCATCGGACCGTTCTGCCTGCAGACCTGCGTCGACAAGGACCTGAACTTCTTCATCTACGACGTCGCTCCGAGGATCGGAGGCGGCACCAACGTCCATATGTCCGTCGGACACCCCTACGGCAACACCCTCTGGAGGACCAACATGTCCTCGGGAAGGAGGCTCTCCAAGATGGTTCGCGAAGGCATCGAGCAGGAGCGCATCGAGGAGATCATAACATGAGGGCATCCAACATCGCCTTCGCGGTCTTCGCCGTCCTGGCGCTGACGATCGTCCCCCTGGCGATCGCCGATTCCGATGCCGCGTCCCTGAACAACGACGTCACCACCTTCACGTTCAAGAACGACGAGGGAGGAACCCTGACGTTCACCATCGACAACTCCGGCGGAAGCAGATTCACCGCCAATATCGCAGTCACCGAGAACGGCCGCACGGTCGCGACCACCAGCCAGGAAATAGAGGCGAAGAAAGTCGTCGAAGTCTCGGTTCCGATGAAGGACTTCAGGTCCGTCGGAACCCACACCGTTGTGGTCACGGTCGCCCCCGCGAACCAGTTCGGTGCAGGCCTGAACGAGTTCACCGCCACCATCGTGGTGGAGAAGTCCCTCCTGTCCAACTGGGTGACCTACCTGGTCATCGCGCTCGTCGTGATCGTCATAGCCGTCTTCGCGATCCTGAAGTTCCGCGACCAGCCCAAGAAGAAGGCCGAGATGACCTTCGAGCAGCTGGAGGAGGAGCGCAAGGCCCAGATGGCAGCCAAGGCCTCTGGAGAGAAGAAGGCCGAGAAGAAGGCCCCCTCCACCGAGAGGCAGAGGTACCTGGCCTCCAAGAACAAGAAAGAGTGAAACCCTTTTGCCGCAGGGGGATCGACCCCTGCGGGACATTGTTCTCAATTCCTTTCCGCAGCATCCGTACCCGGACGACGGATGCGATCCAGCGCCCCGGGATCATCGGATTCCTGAGCAGACCGGTACCTGTTGAGGATGGTGACGCTCAGGCCCACACGCGGATCGTCCCTGACCTCCGCCTCGATCTCGAACAGGCGTCTCATGTTCTCGGGAGTGATGACCTCGCGGGCCGTCCCCGTAGCAGCGATGACGCCGCCCTCTATCGCTATGATGCGATCGCAATACCTGGCAGCGAAGATCAGATCATGGGTCACAATGACGACCAGAAGGCCCCTGTTCTTGGAGAGGTCCCGGATCAGATCCATCAGATCGAACTGATGATTGATATCGAGGTGGAGAGTAGGCTCGTCGAGGAGGAGCACCTCCGGCTCCTGGACCAGCGCACGGGCGATCATCACCCTTCTGCGCTCGCCTCCGGACAGCTCGTCTATATCCCTGTCGGCGAACTTCAGGATCCCCGTGTCCCTCATCGCCTCGTAGATGATCCTGGTGTCATCATCGTCCTCGTCCGCATCGAAGGTGCTCTTGCGCGAATACCGTCCCATATGAACCGTCTCGTACACGGTGAACGGAAATGTCGTGCTGGTGGTCTGCATGACGAAGCCCATCGCCCTCGCGATCTCCTTCTTCGTCAGCGACTGCACATCGCGGTCGTCGATGGAGACCGTCCCCTTGGTGGACTTCAAAGTCGTGTTGATGCATTTCAGAAGCGTCGTCTTGCCGCACCCGTTCTGACCTATTATCCCTATGACCTCTCCTCTTCCTGCTTCGAAGCTTATGTCCTTGAGGACATCACGGGAAGGGTATGAGAAGCCGACATCGTCTATCTTCAATTGCATGCGATCACTCCCATATCTCCTTCTTGCGCGTCTTCAGGATGTAGATGAAGAACGGCGCTCCGAGAAGCGATGTGAATATCCCTACCGGGAAGGACATCGTGAAAGCCGTCTTCGCCAAAGTGTCCATAATCATCAGGAAAGCGGCACCTCCGAAGATGCACATGGGAATCAGAAGCCTGTGATTGGGTCCGACGATCATCCTGAAGATATGAGGAACGATCAATCCAACGAATCCTATCGTGCCTGCCAGCGAGACCGCGCCCCCTACGCAGAGGGCGGTACCTATCAACGCGACATATCTCACGCGCTTCACGTTGACACCCATGTTGGATGCCTGCTCCTCTCCGGCGGAGATGAGATTGAGCTCGCGATAGATCAGAACCTGGGATATTATCCCGATCAGCAGAAGAGGTATCGATCTGTCGAACGAGTCCCATGTGACCTTGTTGAAGCTTCCCATGGTCCAATATACTATCGCACCGAGAGTATCGTCGTCAGCGACGTACTGAAGCAGGGAGACGAGGCCGTTGAAGAAGGCACCTACCGCCACTCCCGCCAGAAGAAGGGTTACGGTCGATACGCCGTACTTCGATCTGGCGATCAGATAGACGAGAAGGAGCGTAAGGAAGCACATCAGACAGGCCATCGCAGAAGTTGCGTAGGCTCCGAAGATCGCGGTGCCTACTCCGAAGGAGATGGCTACGGATGCACCCAACGCGGCACCGGACGAGATCCCGAGAACCGAAGGGGACGCCATCGGGTTCTTGAAAAGGCTCTGCATGGACAGACCTGCTATCGCAAGACCAGCACCTACCGCAGCTGCGGAGATGACTCTGGGCAGACGGACATCCTGTATCATGTAGACCAATGTGCCGTCCTCATGCATACCGAACAGCGCACAGAAGGTATCCGGTATCGAAGCGCTGTAGTTTCCGACGCTCATGCACGCGATGAATGATACCGCGAACAGCAGAAGCGTCCCGAAGATCGCTATAGACGATCTGCGCCTGTTGCGTCTCTTGAGGCTGTTCAGCCCGTCCAATGTGTCTATTTCCATAGAGCTCCCTCTGCTTCCACGACCCTTCTTCAAGAACACATCGCCCGTCCAGATAATACAATTCTGAAGTTGGATGTATAATCCAATATCCGATTGGATTATTCTATTTAAAAATAATTAACAAAATAATATATAGTAAAGGCATAATTGAAAAACATTGGAGTTATCATCCAACTCAGGGAGTGGTTCTTAAATGAACGGAAAGATAATCGCAATTGCTGCAGTCGTGGTGATAATCGCGGCCGCCGCAGGTGCGACCGTCTTCATCGGAGACGATGGAGAGGATGTCAAGAAAGGCGGGCTCTATGAGCTGAACGCCAAGATCATCGACGTCGATATGGGCGGAATGAGCGGAACCCCGAAGGTTATCGATACTCTGGAAATGATGTATCACGCGGTCTATGGTGACTTCGCAGAAGGCACCGACAAGCTGACGATATCCGATGCGAAGACTGATTCCGAGTTCTGGTCCAAGTACTGCACGTACGACCACCTTGCAAAGGTCGAATCCGACGGAACGATCAGATACCACACGGTCGCCGATGAGAAGATGACCCTTATGGAGAAGACCCTGCCTGCAAATGGCGCCAACAAGCTGATTGCGACCGGAAGCGCGTACGCATTCACGCAGTACTATATGATTTGCGCGAAATACAACGTCGAACCGTTCTCCGATGAAGCGAGCAAGAACAGCGAACTGCTCAAGGAATTCCAGAGTCTGAACTATGCGGGGCTCATGCTGGACGACATCAAAACTTCCAGCGAGAAGCTCGCGTCGCTGTATCCTGCGGACTACAAGAGTCGCTGCGGATCCATCAAAACATACGATCTTGAGATGATCGGACAGGACGTCAAGGATGCGGGAGCCGGCGGAAATACCGTCATAGTCATGGGATCCGGAACGATCAACAAGAAAAACAATGCCCAGATCCTCTCCACGATAGAGAACAACGGCGGCCACATGCTTCTGAACAACGCCAAGTCGATTCCTGAGACTTTCGCAATGGTAGAGGAGATCGGAATCGTCCTTGGATACTCCGAATATGTGGATGAGGTGATCGAAGGACTCGAGCTGCAGCTCTACAAGATCTACTACTCCCTCCAGCAGCATGCGGACGAGAAGCACAAGGCCTATTTCGAGGGCAGCAGCGGAAAGGCGAGCGGAAAGACTGGAAGCGGATACTCCCTCTGCGGAGACTTCTTCGGATGGGACGTCAGCCTCTTCGACGGAGCCGAGCACGATACCGAGAACCTTCTCCAAGAGAAACCCGACATCATCCTGTTCTACACAAACGATGAGCGTAGCATGGATGTCAAGATGAGAATCTCTTCTGTCTAAACTGTTTAGGGGCGGAAACGCCCCATCTTTCAGTTCTTCAAGATTCTGGACAAGGGAAGGCGAACAACAGATCCGATGCAGAGGAAACTGAGATGAAACTGCCTGCCTCCATAATTCGGATGATTACCCCCTGAACCTTATCCGTGAAATCAATGTATTTTCACGGATGATATCTGTGATTTAACTGCATTTTCACGGATAATATCCGTAATTTTAATGTAATATAACGGATAAATATAAAGTCCCTTATCCGATGCTACATAATATGGAAAGAAAGATAGACCAGGTTTTGGAGAACTGGTTCGAGAACAGGAATCACAAAGCCTTGGTCCTTCGCGGCCCTCGCCAAGTAGGGAAATCCTATGCGATAAGGAGATTAGGCGCGAAGAGATACGACACGATGATCGAGATCAACTTCGAAGATCATCCCGATTACAGATCCATATTCGAAGACGATCTTTCAGCCGACGCGATCTTCGAAAGAATGAGCTTCATCTTTGTCAAAGAAAGGTTCGAAGGTTGCCTCCTCTTCTTGGACGAGATCCAATGCTGTCCGGGTGCGTTCTCGGCACTGAAGCCGATGGTTGAAGACGGAAGATGCGACATCGCCTGTTCAGGCTCCGTCCTATCCGAGATGGTGGCCAATGAGAGGCTGACTCCGATGGGCTCCATAGAGCTGGAGTACATGTCGCCGATGGATTTCGAGGAATTCCTATGGGCGATGGGATTCTCCCACGCTCAGACCGAGACGATACGTTCGCATATACGGAACAACGAACCTTTCGACAATTTCGTTCTGAATCAGTTGAACGACCTGTTCAAAAGATACGTGGTGATCGGCGGAATGCCCGCCGCCGTATCAGCATACGCGAAATCCCACATGTACAGCGACTCCTACAGAGAACTGGATGGCATAGTGAAGCTTCTATCCGATGACATCAGCCGCTATGTCAAGGACCCCACGGATAGGATCCGCATAGAACAGTGCATCGAATCCATTCCGCGCCAGCTGAGCCGCGAGAAGAACGCATCCTTCCTTTATTCCGACATCTCGATCAAGGCAGGCTACGGCCAAAGAGAGTACGGACCTGCCATAGCATGGTTGGAAGGTGCGGGAATCGTGGATATATGTCGCAATATCGAGGAGGTGTCAGAACCGTTCAAGGTCAAGATGAACGGCAACATGTTCAAGATCTATGTCAGAGACACCGGAGTATTGGTGCATATGCTGGGCCCGGCAGTGGCCAAAGGCGTGATGGATGGAGAATATACCATCAACAACGGGGCGGTGATAGAAGATGCCGTAGCAGAAGCTCTGATCAGGAAAGGTTACAAGGTCCACTATTACAGCAACCCCTCACGCAGAATGGAATTGGATTTCGTCTTCAACTACAATGGCAAACTGGCCGTCATAGAGGTCAAATCCGGAAGAAAGAAATCAGCCAAGTCCCTGAACAAGGCTCTTACCGAAGATAGAGCAATAGATGTGGCGATGAAGATATCCTCGTCCAACCTATCTGTAGATGAGAACGGCGTGTACCATTATCCCCTCTTCGGACCGTGCTTCTTCGAAGATTGCCATGTTTTGGAGCTTCCTCCGATGAACGACCTCAACATGCTCATGGAGGCTCTGGATCGCAAATCGTGATCGGCCGATGGTCGCCCGAATGATGATGTCGATGATGCCGGACCTCCGGCTATCAGCCCAACGGCGATACTGCCTATGTCATGCGCGCGTGCATGCGATTTATATAATGCGCGCATGAAGAAACGCCTTTCATCTGATAGAAAATTTAATATATTATTTTTTGAAAAATTGAAATTAATCGATGTATAACAATATGCATTGATAACAATAAACGATGTTAAAATCTGCTTAAATGTATAATTCCGACATTCAATACATATACTTATTACCAAAAAATTGGTTGATTCTACGATTTTATGAGGATAGGTCATCCATCCATCATCATCCATTAAATAGTTGGCACCCGGATGATAATCTTGCTCTGATGAGGAACGACGTCGGAACGACCGACGGACTTCGGAAGAACGAAAAAGGAGGACTAAGAATGAGCAAGGAACAGATTCTCGAGGATCTCGCCAACGCAGTCGTGAACTGCAAGGCAGACATAGCCAAGAGCACAGCCGAAGCCGCACTCGCCGAAGGCATCAACCCTGTCGAAGCGATCAACGAGGGCCTCGTCAAGGGCATGAGCATCGTCGGCGACAGATACGCCGAGCACAAGATCTACCTTCCTCAGGTTCTCGTGTCGGCCGCCGCGCTGTATAAGGGACTCGACGTCCTTCTCCCCGCGATTCCGAAGGAGGACCTTGCAGACTCCAAGAAGGCCGCCACCGTCGTTGTAGAGGGAGATGTCCACGACATCGGAAAGAACATCGTGAAGACCATGCTGACCGCCGGCGGATACATCGTATCCGATCTCGGAAAGGACATCCCATCCGCTCAGATAGCGGATACCGTGAAGAACGACGGAATAGACGTTCTCTGCATGTCCACGCTGATGACTCCCACGATGGACAGGATGCCGGAGGTCGTGGATCTTCTGAAGGAGAACGGCTCCCGCGGGAACTGCACGGTCACGATAGGCGGACCTCCCACCTCCGCTTCGTTCGCTTCGCAAATAGGAGCGGATCACAGAGACGGCAATGCACAGGACTGCGTCAACTGGCTGAAGGCGATGTGAAATGGTCAACGAAATGACCCCCTACGAGAGAGCGCTGGCCTCGATCAACAACGAGCCGGTGGACAGACTCTGCTGCTATCCCCTGGCCGGAGCCACGTACCGCAAGATCATCGAGAAGCCCGCGACTCTGCGGGAGATGTCCCAGGATCCGCACATCTGCGCTCAGTCCTTCATAGCCGGAGCGAAGCGCTACAATCTGGAGTTCACCGTCACCCTCACCGATCTGGCCGTCCAGGCCCACGACTACGGTGCGCATGTCAGGATGGACGAGGAGAACACCCCGTTCGTCGACGGTCACGTAGGCCACAGCCCGGAGGACTACGAGAAGTTCGAGCCTCTGGACGTCGACAGCGGAAGGATCAAGTTCCTGATCGATGCGAATAGGGAGATAGCGGAGAACGTCAAGAACAAGTCCTATCTCGCGGTACATGTGGAAGGACCTCTCCTCGCCCTTTCGCAATCCATCGGTGCGGAGCAGCTCTTCATGGACATGTTCACGGACCCGGAGCCGGTACACAAGGCCCTGGCCAACACGACCGAGACCTGCTCCAGGATCCTTGACAAGCTGGCCAACACGACCGAGACCCCCGCCATCCTGTGGAACTTCCTGTGGGGCAACTACTCCGTCCTCGGAGATGCGGAGTACCACGAGTTCGAGGCCAACGACAAGTACGCCAAGAGGCTGATCAAGGAGACCCGCGCCAACAAGCTCGGATTCGCCATACACAACTGCGCCGACATGCCCCACCTGGACACCCAGATCAAGGAGTACGGAGCGGACGTCTACTCGATGGCATACTATCCGGACAACCCCAACTCGCCTTCGGCGACGAAGGTCATCGAGGGCGGATACGCCGACAACTGCCTGATAGACGGGAACTCTGATCCGCAGATCTTCGCAAGAGGAACCCCGGACACCATCGATGCAGCCGCCAAGGGCCTCTGCCAGGAGGTCAAGACCGCACTGTGCAAGCGCGGACTCAACTCCCGCTGGTGCATAGGCAGCGGATGCGAGGTGCCTCCCGAGGTCCAGACCCCCATCGAGAACGTCGACGCCTACGTCGCCGCCGTACGCAAGTACGGGATAATGGGCTGAAACCAAAGCCCTGCCTAAAGGCGGGGCACCCTTTACCGGTGATGATGCGATGACCACGACCTACTTCGACGCGATGAAGGACAAGGGATTCTCCTATAACACCACGGCTTCGGTCAGGAAGAGCTTCACATGCCCCAGATGCGGATTCGTCTTCTCCCTCGTATACGCCAGATCGATCGCCTGCCAAGGCTGCTCCGAGGCCGCCCTCGGATGCCCCAAGGTCAGATGCGCGAAATGCGATTGCGAGTTCCCTGTCCAATCCTCGACCGACATACACGGAAAGGTGGACGAGAGGATCCTGTCGAACCATATGGGGTCGATCATCACGGACCGCAATATAGGTCGCGGCATCGTCTCCACCAAGCGCTGAGATGCGCTTCGAAACGCCTTTCTATTCCTTCAAACGCCGCTCTTCGTGAAACGATTTCCTCCTAAACGCATTATCGGACGGGATCCCCCGTCCGCACCCAGGCGATGATTCAAATGAGGATCGGACTAGGATTGGACACCGGCGGAACATTCACCGATGCCGTTCTGATGGATCTCGAGACCGGGAAGCTTCTCTCGAAATCCAAATCCCCTACGACCCATGAGGACCTCTGCATCGGCATCCGCAAGACGATAGAGCTCCTCCCGTCGGAGCTCCTCTCATCATCCGGAGTCGTATCTCTCTCGTCGACTCTGGCGACCAACTCCATAGTGGAAGGGAAAGGAGCGCGCGTAGCGCTCATATGCATAGGAGAAGACTACGACGGCTCGTATCCGGCCGAGCATTCAGTCCGCATCGAAGGATCCCACGACCTCGACGGCGACGAGACGGTCCAACTGGACGAGGATGCAGCGATGCGGTTCCTCGAATCGATCCGCGGAAAGGTCGACGGTGTGGCGATCACCGGATTCCTGTCCGTCCGCAATCCGGAGCATGAGGTCCGCATCAGGGACCTCGTCCGTTCGACCCTCGGCATACCGACCGTATGCAGCCATGAGCTCTCGTCAGGTCTCGGATTCAGCGAAAGAGCCGCCACATGCGTGATGAACGCACGCCTTCTGCCTGTAATAGACGATCTCATCCTCTCTGTCAAAGCGGTACTGATGGAGAACAGCGTGAACGCTCCATTGATGGTCGTCCGCGGAGACGGGACGATGATGGGCGAGAAGGAAGCCCGCATCAAACCGATCCAGACCGTGATGTCCGGCCCCGCCGCCAGCCTGATCGGCGCATTGCGCCTTACCGGCCGCCGCGACGCCATCGTCATGGACATGGGCGGGACCACGACCGATATCGGAATCATCAGAGACGGCAGACCGAGATTGGATGAGGAAGGTGCCATCGTGTCCGGAATCCGTACGAAGGTATCCGCTGCGAAGATGTCCACGACAGGCATAGGCGGCGACAGCCGCATAACGGTCGAGGGCGGCGAAGTCCTGCTCTCTCCGTTGAGAGTCGTTCCCTTATGCCGCGCCGCCGAGATGTGGCAATCCGTCAGGAACGGATTGGACCGTCTTTCCGCAGTCGATGCGGATCGCGACATCCGGCTGGACTGCGAATTCTTCCGGACGCTGAAGATCCCGTCCGATCATTCAGGGCTGACCGAGACCGACTTGAAGCTACTGAATATCCTCTCTGGAGAACCGGTCCCGCTTCGCGAAGCGGGTGAAGCCATAGGCGTGCACCCGTTGATGCTCGATATCGGGAGATTGGAATCCAGAGGCCTCATCCAAAGGATCGGGTTCACTCCTACGGATGTGCTCCATGCATCCGGCGCCCTGGCTACCCATGATCCCATGCCTTCGGCAATCGCGGCCGCATTCCTCGCTTCGAAGATGCATCTGGAAGCGGATCGCTTCCTGGAATCCTGCATGGATGCGATAAGGCTCAAGCTCTGCAGAGCCCTGATCACCGAGGTCATGTCGGATGAAGCCGGATACGTGAAACTCGGTCCGGGAGGGGAGGCTCTTCTGAGAAAGGCCGTATCGGGTTCCATCGATGGCGGATACGGATGCAGGATCTCCATCGATATCCCGATCATAGGCATCGGAGCCCCGGCCTGCGCATATGTTCCCCTGGTCGCGGGAACATTCGATGCGGAGGCGGTGATAGATTCCGATTCGGACGTAGGCAATGCCATAGGAGCGATCTCCTCATCGGTATCGGAAACGGTATCTGTCCTGATACGTCCGATCGGCTCGGGAACGGACATCTCGTTCAGAGAGTTCTCCGGAAACGGCACCTTCGATTTCGATGACCTGGACGAAGCGATCGCCCATGCAAGGATGCTCGCCGAGACGAAGGCCGTGGAAGCGGTCGAATCGGGAGGAGCGACGGACATCGTCGTCTCATGTGAAAGGAAGGACAAGGAGTTCCGCTACGGTGGCACGATGGACAAGGGCATGCTGGGAGTCGAACTCACGGTGACCGCGGCCGGCCGGCCGGACCCTTTCGGTCCATGAACGGACGGAAGCGGCCGCGATGTGCCGTTCCGTCCGCAGATGATGGTTTTCGGAATCGCAGCCTGAGATTCGGATCGCGCAGATCCATCAGAGCGACATCCCGACGGTCGATGAAGAATCCGATCTTCTTGTGAAGGAGTATGGAGGGGGCGTTGTCCGGCTGGATCGTGCTGTGGGCGACGGTCGCGCCCATCTCGATACCCTTCCTGATGCATTCCCTAAGGAGACGGTATCCGATCTCGTTCCTGCGGAAGAAGCGGTGCACGCCCATGTTCTCGATCCACAGGAGATTGCTCTCGTCGCAGACATGATGGAGCATCTGGGCGAAGATGAACCCGACTATCTCCCCATCCTCCTCCGCGACGAAGCTCAGGCCGCTGTCCAGGTAGCATTTGAAGTGGTTGGGGGAGCTGGCCCCCAGATTGTCCTTCCAATCCTGGGGGAGATCCTCCCATTTGTTCTCCAGGGTCTCGGCGAAGTATTCGCGGATGCAGGAGAGCTCCAGCTCGCGGACCTTCTCTATGTCCTTGATGCGGACGTTGCGGAACTCCATCTCACATCTCCTCTGGAGCGCCCATTCCGAGGCAGTCGAGGACGTCCGCCATGACGGTCTTGGCGCACTCGACCAGCGTCAGTCTGGCGTTTCTGCGAAGGGCATCTCCCTCGTCGAGAACGGATACCGCGGCGTAGAACTGGTTGAATGCAACCGCCACATCGTGCCCGAAGGCGGGAAGCATATGGACCTTCCCTCCGTCGCCGGCCTGCCTCAGCACCTCGTTGTAGCGTGCGAGGGTCTTGACCAGGTTGATCTCGGTGGGCTCCGTGAGCTTCGAAGGATCGGTGCAGTGATCGAACGCCCCTGCCTTCTTTAGCATGCTGCACGCCCTGGCGTGGACGTACTGGAGATACGGACCGGAGTTCCCATCGAAATTGAGGGCCTCGCTCCATTTGAAGACGAACTGCTTCTCCGGCTGGACACGGACGATGTTGTACCTGATGGCACCGGTTCCGACGATGCGTGCGATCTCCCTCATGCGCTCCTCGGACATGGCGGAGCCGCGCTCCTTCCTGACCTCCTCCCTGGATTTGATCTCCTGATACGCATGCTCGACGGCCTCGTCGATCAGGTCGTCGAGATAGACTACCACTCCCTTGCGGGTGGACATCTTTCCCTCCGGAAGGGAGACGAACGCATAGAACAGAGGTTCGGGCTGCTTCTCGCAGCCGAGGATCCTGAGAGCGGCGCAAAGTTGCTGGGAGCCGAGCTTCTGATCCTCTCCGAGGACGTCTATGACGCGATCGGATCTCGAGAACTTGTCCAGGTGGTAGGCGAGGTCGCGGGTGGTGTACAGGGTCGTCCCGTCGGACCTGGTGTAGGTGAACTTGGTGTTCTTCCCCTTGATCCCGAAGTCCTTGAGATCGACGTAGCGCGCCCCGTCGTCGGTGACGCCCGCGTACTTCGATTCCGACAGGTCCTCCACGACCTTGCGAGCCGCACCGTTCTGGATGAACTTGGACTCCCAGGTGTATGTGTCCAGCTCCACGTTGATCGCACGGAGGGTCTGCTTCAGCCCGTCGAGCATGGCCTCGGCGGTCCTGCGGACGGAATCGATGACCTCCCTGTCCCCAGCCTCGAACCTGCGAAGGTCCTCGGCGATCTGCGCCTGCACCGAAGGATCCGTCTCCATCAGCCTGTTGGCCACGCGGTACTTGGCGACGAGACGGTGATCGGTCTTGTCGTCCCTCTCCTTCTCGTTCTCGTTGGCGGCGGCGTGGGCCTGGCGCTCCTTCTCGGCATCCTCGTCGGAGACGTGGTTGACGCCCCATGTGAGTATGACGACCTGTTTCCCGACGTCGTTCACATAGTACTCCGTCGAGACGTCGTGGCCGCATCTCGCCAGGCATCTGGCCAGCGTGTCCCCGATGATGGGGTTCCTGGCCCTGCCCACATGGATCGGACCCGTGGGGTTCGTAGAGGTGTGCTCCACATTGACCCTCAGGCCGTCGGAGGGGGACCTGCCGTAGCCGGACCCCTGTTCCAGGACGTCCGAGAGGACGCCTTCGACCATGGCCGTGTGGTCCACGCAGAAGTTGAGATATCCGTTCACCGCACGGACGGAGGCGATCAATCCGGACGGGGATATCCTGGATGCGAGATCCTCCGCGATGGCCGCAGGGGCCTTCCTGAGTGCCTTGGACATGGTGAAGCACGGAACCGCGAGATCCGCATCCTCGGTGGCCGCAGGCTCGATCGAGAACTGCAGATCGGATGCGCCCATCGAATCGAGGGCGGCCGACACCGCGCACCTCACCTGCTCTTCGAATTCCATTGCGAGAGTCATTGAATCATCATCCGTTGATCTTGTATCTGAGAAGGGCCGCGATGCCGCCGAACGCCTTGAGGAGCATGTCTCCTTCCTCGGAGTCTCCCGATATGAGCTGGAGACGGGTGTTGAACGCATCGGCCTTGTTGAAGAAATCGTCGATCAGATCCTCGTCCTCGGTCACCGCCGCGGACTGCCCGCAATCGGGGCACTGGAACTTCTGATCGGAATTCGGAACGGTCATCTGATGGATGTGCCCGTTGGGGCATTCGACGGTTATCCTCCTCTTCTTGAGGGTATCCGACAGGAGGAGCATGTCGACCGCGCCCATGTCCAGGGCGTAGCGGACCTCGTTCTCTCCGTAGCACGAGAGGCCGCCGTCCGCCTTGCGTATCTCGGTGAAGAGCCTCTGCATGTACTTCTTCTCGGTGGCGAGCTGCATATCCTGGATGATGCCCTGGGAGTTCTGCACCAGCTCTCTGAGACCGGATTCATCGGTGTATCCCGTATCGACGAGGGGAGACATGATGATCTTCCTGAGCTCGTGGTGGAGGTACTCCTCCTTCACGAAGTACTCCTTGGTCGCTCCGGGCCCTCCGATCAGTATCCCCATGATCTCGGGACGGTTGAGGAACAGCTCGTTCGCATTGTCCGCGACCTTCTTGAAGAACTCGTGGGCCGCGATCTCGATCAGTCTCTCGAAACGGACCGAGGACTGACCTCCCTGGTGGTGCTTGCTCGGAACCAGCGAATCGAAGTGCTTCAGGACCTGGATCCTGCTTCCGATCAGAAGCCCTATCGTAGCCTCCGATCTGTCGATCGTCAAGAGCCCGTAGCACTTCTTGTCGAGGAGCATCGAGTCGAGAGGCTCCGTGAAGAAGGTCGAGTCGCACCTGTAGAGGAACGCGGTGATGGCCTCGGGCGGGTTGATGACGTACTGGACCATCTTGGTCTGGTCGCCGGCCCTGGGGACCTCTCCGCAGAAAATCACCACACCGTTCGCCGGGGGTGCCTTGTACGTTTTGAGTCGAGCCGCAATGGAATCGATGGCGCTCTGGACGTTCTTCATCGTCGTCTTCGACTTGATGTTGGACGCCTGGGACTGCTCGTTCCTGAGATATGCCATGACATCGGAGATCTGCTTGGTCGCGGGGACGTACACCGAGATGAGCTCGGTTCCCCTGCCCCTGTAGTTCTGGATCTCCTGCATGTCCTTCTTGAAGTCGTACTTCGCTCTGTCCTCTGAATTGGCTTCTCCCATGTCAATCACCTAATGTTTTTATGGCAAGTGGACTTGCTAATTAAGGTTGCCCATGGATAAAGTCGTGGTTTCTATCGGCGGTTCCGTCCTGATCCCCGGAAAAGATGATTCCGAATACATAGCCAGACTGGCGAAGATGCTACTGTCTCTGAAGGACGAGGTGCAGATCGCGGTCGTCGTCGGAGGAGGGCGCACGGCGCGCTACTACGCCTCCACAGGCAGGGAGCTTGGGGGAGACACCCGCCAGCTGGACATCATGGGCATAGGCGCCACCAGGTTGAACGCTCAACTGCTGGGTCTTGCTCTCGGCGACATGCCGGACAAGGTCCCCGAGACAGCCGAGGAGACGGCGAGGCTCTCCCGGCCCGGCCGCATAGTCGTCATGGGCGGCACAGAGCCCGGCCATACCACGGATGCGGTGTCGATGATGGTCGCGAGGGCCATGAAGGCCGACCGCGTGGTCAACGCCACCGCGGTGGATGCCGTCTACACCGCCGACCCCCGCACCGACCCGAACGCCGAGAAGATCCCCCGGATGGACATAGCCAGACTCGGAGAGATCGTATACAAGGAGCATGACGCGTCCAAGTCCAGCGTCTTCGATCCGCTCGGCGTGAGGATCGCCGCGGAATCCCGGATCGATATCTCCATGGTCGATGGAAGGAACCTCACGGAGCTGTCGAAGGCCATCCGCGGGACGGAATTCGAAGGAACATTCATCGACTCCCATCGATCGGGTCCAGATCCTCCGACCTCAGGATCTCCAATCCCGAAGAGGCGGCGATGTCCGCCATCCTGCGGGCCTCGGAACCCTTCATGGACTTGCGATGGATGTACACGCATCCCGTTCCGGAGGCGCTGCAGGCCGAGGTCATCATCCTGGCTATATCCTCGTCGCTTCTTCCTTCGAGCTGATAGTTGGGGATCATGTGGCCGAAATCGATCTTGCGGGTCAGAGCCGCCTCCGTGAACCTGGGGGCATAGTGGCTCCCTCCGACGCCCACGGCGACGGGATATCCACCCGATGGATCGTTCTCCTCGACGACCTTGGCGAGAAGCTCGGCGGCCTTCATATCGCCCCAATGGGTCGCTTCGCTTCCGATCTCGATGAAGAAGGTGGGCTTCTCCACGTAAGGGCCGTGATGGGTCACTTCGAAGCACACCTGCACATCCGCAGCGGTGCAGCCGGCGGAGATCCGTCTGAGCGCATCCGTCATAGCTGAAGGGGATGCAGGAGCGAGGGTCTCCGGGCGCCCTCCGAAATCTGCCTGATGGTAGTTCCCGATAGGATGCACCGTGAGCGCGGGACGTCCGCTCTTGGCAGAGTGCTTCGAAAGCACGACTATCGAATCCGCATCGATTCCGAAATCGGCCGCCTCGCGATCCAATCCCTCTCTTCTGATGTGGATGTCCGGTATGCTCATCAGAACATCGTCCCCGCGGGACCTGAACACGGCATCATCGGTGTGTCCCATGTCCTCCCATCCGCCGCTTTTCAGAAGGAACGACCTCATGTTGACGGAAGGGAGATCCACGATGCTGCAAACGATGAGTCTGGTCATCATTCCGCCTGAATGCGGACGCGTATATGCGTATTTCCAGTGGAAACACCGCATGTCCGATTTTAGCTCTCACATCTAACAAGCGTATCCAATGCTGAGACGTGTTAAAGACGAGGACGGCAAGAAGAGGCTCATGCCACCGATGACGCTGCCTCAGAAGGCTCTGCTGCACCTGTACCGCTACCGTCACATATCCCCAGGGATAGGATACGGTGCTCCTCGCGAGATGACCCAGGACGGGGTCGCGGAAGCACTGGGGATATCGAGATCGCATGCATCCATCATCGTCAACAATCTGACGGAGAAGAGCATGCTGACCACCAGGAAGATACGCATCCTCGGCGCCTCCTGCCCCAGGAAGATCTACTTCATCACTCCGGACGGAAAGGCCGAATGCGAAAGCATCCTCTCGGCGCTGAACATCGAATCGGAGGACTCGATTCTTCCGGGAAACATCAACTACTGCAACTCCGCCGCATTCTGGTCCCTGCCCGAAGAGGAGAAGACCCTCCTTGGCTGCCTCATGGTACTTCGCATCCCTGTCCACAGGGCCGAGCTGGGCGATCCACCGAACTATCTGATTCCTTTCGATGCCAGGGGCACGGTCCACATAAAGCAGGAGACCAAGACATGGTACCTCGAGAAGGCGGATGTGGAGACCCTGCGCAGATGGCACAGCGCGGCGGCGGATTGGTGCCTGGACCGCAGATGCGATCCGAGGGAGAAGCTGTACCACCTGTTCCGCGCCAACAGGAAGAGGGAGGCCCAGAAGCTCGCGAAATCATGGAGGTTCATGTTCATGGACTTCCCCGACCGTGAGAGCAGGGACATCCTCGGAAACCTGGGCTCCGAATTCGATGACGACGGTCTGAAGCTGACGACCGCGCGCATGAGCCTGAGGATGGGAGAGGTCTCGGAAGCCAGGAAGGAGGCCGAACTGGTTTCGGATACTGACTCGCCGTCCGCAGACGCGATGATCTCCGAGATACTCCTGGCGGAAGGAAGATGCGCCATGGCGCTGGACCGCGCACTGGACTGCTATATCGGCGACATCGACACCTCTGCCGCATTGGGGCTGTGCATGAACGCCAACGAGAGATACTCGGAGGCTCTGACCTACCTCGACAGGTGCAGGATGGAGATGCGGCGCACGAGATGCGTCTTCAGGATCGATGAGATCCTCAGGGCGAGATCGGACGCCCTCCGCGCGCTCGGGAACACCGTCGATGCGGACAAGGCATGGACGATGGCCGAATGCTGGAGGAAGGATCCCACCCTCAGGTACCGATCACAGGGTCCTGTTGGACCTCAAATGATCGATGTCGGAGATGTACAGGTCCCTGATGTCCTTGATATCCCACTTGAGCATCGCGAGCCTCTCGAACCCGAATCCCCATGCGAGCACCGGAACCTTCACGCCGAAAGGAGCGACGACCTCGGGCCTGAATATGCCTGCCCCTCCGAGCTCCATCCATTTCCCGTTGAAGAAGACCTCCAGCTCCAGGGACGGCTCCGTATACGGGAAGTACGCGGGCCTTATGCGTATCTGGTCGAATCCCATCCTGGAATAGAACTCCCTGATCATGGAGATGAGCATGTCGAAGTTCCCGTTCTCATCGATGACTATGCCTTCGATCTGTGTGAACTCCGGCAGGTGGGTGGAATCGATGGATTCCTTCCTGAAGATGCGGGAGATGGAGAACGCCTTCCTGGGCGCGTCTGGGTGCTCTGCGATGTACTTTATGCTGCTGACGGTACTGTGTGTCCTCAGCAGAGCCTTCTCGGCCTTCTCCCTCGACCAGGTGCCGCCCCATCCTGTGGATCCGGTGTCTCCTCCGTGCTCCTGTATGTCCCTGACCTGGGCGACGAGGGCCTCGTCCTCTATACGGATGGAGGCGGGATGCTCGAGATAGAAGGTGTCCTGCAGATCCCTGGCCGGATGGTCCTGAGGGGTATAGAGGACATCGAGGTTCCAGAACGCGGGCTGAACGTACTCCGACTTCATCTCCTCGAATCCCATGTCGGTGAAGAGCCTGCGTACCTGCGCCCCGAGACGGGAGAGCATGTGCTTCTTGGCGGGATTGACGATGGGTGCGAAGGTCTGGATGTCGTAGCGTCTGAACTCCGCATCCCTCCATTCGCCGCTCTGTATGACGCGATCGGTGATGTCGGTGATCTGGGGCTTCAGCTCTATGCCGGACGTCGCCATCTCCATTCCTTCCGCGGTGAGAGCGACGGACCTCTCGGCGACTATGCGCTCGCCGATCATGCCCTGACGGCCCTTGAGGTCCTTTATCAGCTTCGGATCCGCGTCCTTCTCCGGAACCGGACCCTCGGCCATGCGTGCCAGGAGCTCCTCTTCCGGCATGCGTTCGTCCAGAGTCTGCCTGCCCTTGTCGGTCAAAGAGACGATCCTGGTGCCATCGGAAGAAGAGATGTCGGCGAGACCCTTCCTCTTGAGCCAGCCGATGGCGATCCTTCCGACGCCCTCAGGCATGGCGGCCTCCATGTCCTGCATGGGCATGGATCCTCCCGCGTCGGAGATCACGGTTATCGCGATCCTCTCCGGCAGCCCCTGCTCGACGGCGGACCTATCGGTCAGCACATAGAACCTCTCCGTCTTCTCCTCTATGGTCGCCAATCCCTTGGATTCCAACCATGATGCGGCGCTCATGGCCTCGACCTCGACGGAGAAATCGCCTTCCGACACCAGATCGGCGGCCGATGCACTGCCGCCTCTCTTCTCGAGCGCCAACAGCAACCTCTTCTCGTTGTGGCTGAGTCCTTCAAGAATAGTCCTGTCCATGATGATCACCATTCGAAACCGTCGTACGTCATATCGCCCACGATGTCCTTGGCCTTCTCGCGACGATCCTGATGCTCCTCCAGGAACACGTTGATCCTCTGGGTGAGGCACTGCTTGCATTCGCCGCAGAGGATCTCTCCGTTCCTGCACCTGTCCGCCAGCTCGTTGAGCTTCGAATCGTCGTCCTCGAAAAGGAAGAAGAAGTACTGATAGACGGCGCAGACATCGGGATTCCCGCCCATAGCGCGCTGCTCCTCCACGGATACCCTTCCTCCGGTGAACGCTCTGCCCACCTTCTTCTTCACAGCCTTCGGGGAATCGGTGGTGTAGATGGTGGTGTCCTCTACGGAGGACGACATCTTGCCGCTGCCGTCCAGACCGGGGAGCATCTTGCAGAACAGGAGCGAGGGCTTAGGGAATCCCAGATGGGGAGCGGCGTCGCGGGTCACCCTGAAATGCGGATCCTGATCTATTCCGCAGGGGATGAGGACCGGGACCTGCTTTCCGGCATCTATCGAAGGAAGGAAGGCGGGCACGGACTGCATCGTGGTATAGAAGATCGAACCGATATTGGTCGAATTATCGAAGCCGAACACGGCCTTCGCCGTGGAATACGTCGTCCTCTTCGCGACCTTCAGCGCCACGGGATACATCTTGTCGACGTTCTTGGTATCGAGTATGATTCTGGTCTTCTTCGGATCGAATCCCAATGCGATGAAGTCCAGAGCGTTCTCGTAGGCCATGCCGGTCGTCTCGTCGAGAGTCAGATCCTTGAACAGGAACTTCTCGTCATCCGTCATCTGGAACAGCATGTCGCATCCGAACGTCTTCTGAACCCATCTGTTGAAGATCCAGGGCATGAGATGGCCGAGATGCGTGTTCCCGGAGGGACCGCGGCCAGTGTACAGGGTGAACGTGTTCCCTTTGTCGTGCTCGTCGAGCAACCAACCGAGGTCTCTGTGCGAATAGAATATCCCGCGTCTCATCATGGGATGGAGCGGGCCGTACCTGGACAATCTGTCCAACAGAGCGTCATCGATGGGGGCGGTTCCGAACTGCTTCATCAGCATCTCGTAATCGATATCCCCGGTGACCTCCCACGGCGTAACCTTGAAGTCCTCGGGCATGGCTGTTACCTCAACGCCCATGCGCGCACTCGTTTTAATAATTCGCGCGCGAGCGATGGATATTACTAGGTCCGCCCCGATGAGCATCCATGTTCAGCATCCTGGGTCAAGAGGCCCTCTACGTGGAGCTCGCCGACGTCTTCAAGAAGAGGATCACGGAACTGGCGAACCCCGATGATGAGAAGGAGAAGGAATTCCTCGATATCCTCTCGAGATCGGACGTCATGTACCTGTTCAATGCGATCACGGAGGAGCACACGTTCTTCATCAAGGTCCCGAAAGACGTGTCTCCCGAACAGATCCAGACCATGGCAGATGCGTCCTTGGCTATACTCGGAAGAACCGTGGAGGAGACCCCCTGCGTAGCCGTCGACGACGTGCGTCAGAAGTACAACGTCATCATCACGAACTACGAGGAGCCGGAGATCATCGGACTCAACAAGACCCCCGGCTATTCCGCCGGCGAAGCATTCAAGCCCATCTTCGATTCTCTTGCGTCGCCCGGGCGCGCGAATCCCTATTTCAACGATCGCTTCCTTTGAACGAAGCAGTAGTCCTCGGGGCGTCTCGGTGTCCCGGGGACCGTATCATCGAATGAGCGGTCTGCGGACCGGCCGTCCAATCCCGAACGGAAGCCCACTGGATGGTCACGTACCCAATCGGAATGGAGATCGCGGACGAGAGCGGACTCCCATTTCTCCTCGAAGAACATCCTGGAGAACATGACAAGGACGATGTCGAAGACTATGGATGCCGCTATGAGCCAGAGTACGGACGCGGAAGGCATCGATACGATCCAAGACAATACGAGTGCCAGCAGAAGAGGGATCGAAGCGAGGAGAGACGTCCTGACGATCCCCCTGTAGATAGGGAGCTCGATGCCGTTGCATCTGACCGTCGCTTCCATGGATCTCAGCAGAGACAGAGAGACCGCAGGAACGGCGAGATACAGGATCATGACCATGACGGCGACAATCCCCCTTTCGAAACCTACGCCTGCCGAGGATACGAATATCCACAGAAGGACCAAAGGCGTCATGGAGATCATCACCGTGGACAATCTGAGGTTCCAAGGAACAGCCTCGCGTTTGACTGAAGCTGCGATATGCATATCCCTGGCATCGAACCATTCCGGTATCCCCGAAATGAACAGTGCGGAACGCCTGGCCAATCCGTCGCCGGCATGCTCCATATCCCGGAGCATCTTCCCGACATGCCTTCTGCAGATCGCATCGGCCACACATGAGACGCCCGGGGTTCCGAACATCAGAAGAACGACCGCCACGAAAGCATGAAGACCGAGAAGCACGGCCAAGACCGACAGGACGGCGGAGAAGGCCAATCTGACCCAGGACCTCGAGAGCACTGCATCCGATACGCCGATGACGACCAGAGGAAGCGCCAATGCGCAGACGGTGTCGTGGAAAGAAAGTCCGGTGACGAAAGGAAGTGCGAGGAACAGTACCACGCCGACGATGGACGATACTGCAGGGAGATATCTGTGCAGCTCCGGTGCGGACAGATCGGAAATGTTCATAGGGATCGCTCCTTGTCGATCCAAGCGTCCAAGGTCACTGTCGCCTTGTCGCCCTTGTTGACTCCGAGGAACACGCCCATGCTCTTCGCCTTGCCCGTATCGAACGGACCGAACTCCGCATGGGTGACGCCGTCGCGATGAACAGCCGCGGAGCCGTCCTCTCTGGCGATGACCACATCGACGGGCGCATCCGAATCGACCCTTACGCGAAGCATGCGGTGCGGACGGACGTCCAGAGGGACCGGGACGACATTGCGGTAGCATCCGTCGACCGTGATATCGAAATCGCCTACGGAGATCATCTCCGGACCGTAGACCTGCTCCCTTTTCGCGAACAAAGGCATCGAGAACCCTCGAAACCCTATCGCGACAGGTCTAATAATATTATCCGATGCCCTCGGAAGACGAACTCGGGAGCTTCCGGAAGATCCAGATCCGTAGAGTATCTCCACATGCGCGGATAATGACCCGGATCCATGATGACCCTGGTCGTCTCCACGGCGATTCCGGAATCGGCCGAAAGGACGCGATCCGACGACATCGACATGCGCCCCAGACCGATAAGCTCTCCGCGCGCGGTCATCATGGCGACCAGCGCGTTCTTGCGGATCTCGGCATCGAGCATATGCACACCTTTGACCGACAGATCCGCACCATGGCATACTGCATCGACGGCGGTGGCCTTGACTACTACCTTCGGCAGAGGATCCACCAGCGCCTCCATGGGGATGATCATATCCCTCAGGTATTCCGGATGCCCGTACTGCTGCCAGTACACATAGGCGTCCTTGATCTCCTGAAGAGAGTGGGCGCGGGACTCGGTCATCCTTCCGGAACGGGTGCGCCTCAGCTCGATCATGTTCGCGCCGCATCCCAGAACATCGCCGATATCGACGCACAGGGTACGGATGTAGGTCCCGGCATCGCAGGAAGCCCTGAACAGGATGTCGCGGCCGCGAATCTCCAGGATCTCCAGCTCCTTGATCGTCCTGATACGAAGCTGCCTCTTGACAGCGGAACGGACCGGAGGAAGCTGGTAGATCTTCCCTTGGAACCTGGAGAAGACCTCCCTGATCCTCTTCTCGGAACGGTCGGCGTGCAGTCTCATCAGACATACGTACTCCTTGTCCGAGGACAGGACGATGTCCGTCAATCTGACGGCCTTGCCGAGCGTGACCGGGAGGACACCGCTCACATAAGGGTCCAATGTACCGCCGTGCCCCGCCTTATCCATATGTAGCGCATCCCTGGCCCAGGCGGTGGCCTGGTGGGAGGTGGGGCCGGAAGGCTTGTCCAGAATGATGATGCCTCCGCGGAGAAGCTCCCCCAGGGTACGATCGCTGGGGCGTTTGCCCCATTTGTCCGGGATCGCATCGGGATCCTTAATCGCCATAGCGGGCACGCACGCCCTCCAGGATGATATCCAGAACCTGATCCGGCGTCTTGTCGTCGGTATTGATGACGAGGTCGTAGACGGACAGATCGCCGATGTCGATGCCGTACCACAGCTGGTACCTCTTGGCCTCGGACCTCTGACGGTCCACGGTGGCCTTGGTCGCATCCTCGATCGTCTCTCCCTCGCGGATCCCGACACGGGCCATCCTGACCTCGGGGCTCGCGTCGATGTAGATCTTGAACGCATCGATGCCGTTGCGGTCCAGCATGTATGCGGACAGCCTCGACTCGAGGATGAGATCCTCGTGGGTCTTCGCGATCTCCAGGATCCTGCCGTCGATCATGTTGTCGATGGCGGGATCCTGCTCGGCGATCTCGCCGAGCTGGGAGAGGGTAAGATGTTTCTCTGCGGCAAGGTCGCGGAATATCCTTCCGAACACCACCGCTTCGAGGCCCAAGGCCTCGGACAGCTTGCCGCAAGCGGTCGTCTTGCCCGATCCGGGCGGACCGCTGATGGTTATCCTCATTCGGTCTCAGCCTTCTTGACTTCAAGGTCCAGCCTCCTGAGGTCGCGCCTCAGGAAGATGAATCTGATCAACCTGTTCTCGATCTGCCCTATGGGCAGGCTCACCATGGTGTAGATCACGATCCAGGACGGCATGAACCCGAGCAGGTACTTGTTCAGGTCGTAGCCCTGGGCCCAGGGGATGTCCACCAGAGGCATGTTCTCCGCAGTGAAGTACTGCCCGGTGACTCCCTGGAAATCCCCCACCAGGAGGAAGTACCAGACCCAGGCATACACCGGCAGCAGGACGATCATGGTTATGGGCATGGTCTTCATCTGCTGGGTGCTCGCCTCCATGGACATCGCCATGATCTGGGGCTGGAGCTCCTGGAGCTTCTTCATCTTGAACAGATTGTTCTCTATCCTGGCCTGGCGGAATTCCTTGTTGAAGTCGCTCTGGATCTGCTGGTTCCTCGCCATCTTGATGGGGTCGGTCAGCAGGCTCCTGACGATGGTGCTCACCGTGATCATGATCAGTCCCGCGATGATCAGCGTAAGAACGGGATACTTCCCGTCGAACGCGATAACGCAGAAGACCACGTCCAACGCCTGGCCGATGTAGGCCCTGAACATCATGACGACCATCATGACGACCAGGACCAGCATCATGCCCAGCATGGTCTTGGATTGCATCTGCGGCTGAGGCAGGGACTGCATGCTCTGAGGACTTCCGGGATTTGCCATCCGCTCACTCTCCGTTTCCGAAGAATCCGCGCATCACAGGATTCATCTCCATCATCTGCTCGCGACCGATGGCCTCGTACAGGTGGATGATGATTCCCACGGTCAGCAGGACACCGGTTCCGCTGGCGTTACCCGTCGTACCGATCATATCGGCGCAGGCGGCCAGGGCTCCGACCATGGCTCCCGAGAGGATGGTGATGGTGGGGATGTACCTCTCCAGCACCCTCTTCAGGATGCGCGGGTCGCGCCTGAATCCGGGAATCTGCATCCCGCTGCGCTGGATCTGGTTCGCCACGGACTCCGGACCCAGGTTGGTGGTCTCGACCCAGAATTTGGCGAACATGATCGATCCCATCACCATAACGGTGAAGTAGATCGCCATATGGGCCAGATTCTGCACGGCCGTGTGGCCGTTCCCGTAGTACGTGGGATCGAGGATCGGCATCAGCCAGGTGTTGAGTCCCGTAGGCGCGGACAGATACCATGCCAGTCCCGCGGACGCCGACGTGGACCCCTCGGCGTAGTATCCGAGGTACTCGTTGCCTCCGAGCAGCGGTATGCTGCTGAGGAAGCTGTTGCTGTAGAACAGCAGACCGAGCATGCTCACGATGGCGAGCAGCGAGGACATCAGGATGACCGGGATGTTGCTCGCGTACATCAGCTTGATCGGATAGCGGCCTCTGGCTCCCCTGGCATTGCCATGGGAGAGAGGCAGCTCGATGCGTGACGACTCCAAGTACGCGACCACGAAGAAGATCACGATCGTTCCGACCAATGCGATGATCGGGTTGTTGTTGTTCAGGAACACCTGCTCATAGTACCCGCTCGACCATTCTCCGGGGGAGGCGTTGAACACGTAGTACAGCGCCATCGGGATGGTTCCTGCAGGAGGATTGTTGAGGCTCATCGCGGACGACATGTCCACGGCGTTCCAGTTCAGAGTACCTGTGAACAGGGCCTGAGCCACACCTGCGGCGATGAACAGCGAGATACCGCTTCCGATACCCCACTTGGACACCACCTCATCCATCATGAACAGGATGTACGAACCTGCGAACAGCTGCAGTATGATCAGGAGCTTCGAGCCGGCTCCGCCGAGGAGATCGACGGCGGAGTCGGAGGGCACCAGGTAACCGAATACCTGGGGCGTCGCCTCGAAGAAGATCATCACGATGACCAGGAGCTTGAGGACGGACTGGTAGCAGGCCTTGTCCTCGCGCTTCGTGAGGTCGAGCTTGATGATCTTCGCACCTGTGAACAGCTGCATTATGATCGACGCAGTGACGATCGGACCAATACCGAGCTGCAGTATAGAACCGGAAGCACCTGCCATGATGGTCCTATACTGGGCGAATATATCCAGAGAGTCTCCCTGGTCCAAGCCGTACAGGTACACATTGGTCATCACGAAGTAGAGGACCAGTATGATGATTACCCACATCATCTTGGTCCTGAAGTGCACATGCCCTTCAGGACGTTTGACGGAGGGGAGCCTGTCGGACAGGGGCTTGACCTTGTACAACAGGCTGGGTGTCTCTTCCATCTCTATCTACACTCCGATTGATCTCACTCGGTGGCGACGGATCCGCCCGCCGCCTCGATCTTCTCGCAGGCCTTGGCGGATGCTTCTGCAACAGTGACGTTCACCGCGATGCCGATGCTTCCGGTTCCGAGGAGCTTGTCGATGCCGGCCTCGGTGAGGTTCACCTTGTAGGAATCACCCTCTTTGACGGCGACTCCCATGGAGACGTACCTCTCGATCTGCTCGGACAGCTCGCCCACGTTGATCGTGTTGTTGGCGACGACGAGGCACTCGGGCCTCTTGAAGCCGTGACGACCGTAGTGGTTGCGGTCGTACTTCAGCATCCCGATCTTCCCGGTCTTGCCGAGTCCGGCCTGACCGTGTCCACCGATGATACCGGCTCCACGACCGGATTTCTTTCCGCGGCCGTGGGTCCTGTATCCCCTGAACTTCTTGGTTCTGCTAGGCACTCACTCCACCCCCAGCATCCTCAGGACGAGGGCGTTGACGTCCGCTCCCCTGTATCCGAGGGCTCCGCCGTTGCGGTACGAGCGCTTGTTGCCCTCGTAGCCCTTGATGGGGGGATGGAGGCGGAAGACGGGCTTCACGCCGTCGACGTCCTGCATCTTGTAGTCGTTCTCGATAATCGCCTTGGCGAGATCCTCGACGGTGGCGAACTCGGACTTCTCCTTGAGGTAGTCGTCGGTGACAGGAGCGTCTCCGGCGACCCTTCCGCGAGCGCGGATGAGCTTGGAGAGCGTCTCCTGGTCGATCTCTCCCCAGGTGATGTAGTCCTTGGCCTTCTGGAGCATCCCCTTGACCGAGTCGTTCTCGGGGAGGACGACTGCATGGTTGACCCTCGTGAGGTTCATGAGCTGCATGGTGGCCTCGATGCGGTTGTTCACATCAGGGATACCGCGGACGCGGATTGCGACATAGGTCATGATATCACTCCTCCTGGGTCTGCTCGGACTCGGCGTGGGTGACGCCGGTGGGTCCGGAGACGATGTTCAGTGTCTTGGCCTGCTCGTCGGTGACCCTCATGCGGGTGGTCATCTTCAGAGCCTCGAAGGTCGCCATGGCGTAGTTGACCTTGGTCTTGGTGTTGCCTCTGGCGAATCCCCATGCGTCGTGGACGCCGGCAAGAGTCAGAAGGCTCTTGGCGACATCTCCGACGGCCAGGGAGACTCCCCTGGGGGCGGGCTTGATCGAGACGGTGACGGAGCCGGTGGTTCCGACGATCTCGAAGGGGAGGCTGTGGGGCTGTCCGCAGCCGCACTGCCAGGAGCCGCAGCCCCTCTTGATCTCGATCATGTTCAGCTTGGCGTTGTCGATTGCCTTCTTGATCGAAGGTCCGACCTCCTTGCCCTTGGCCCTGCCGATTCCGATGAATCCGTCGCCGTTTCCGACGATGCAGGTGACCGCGAACCTGACCCTCCTTCCGGAGTCGGTCATCCTCTGGACCATGTTCAGGTCGATGACCTCGTCCTGGAGGTCGGGGAGCAGGATGTCCACGATCTCGGGTTCGCGCAGGGGCAGCTTGGTGGCGAGGGCGTCGCTCATGGTGGTGATCTCACCGCTGAGGACCATCTGGCCCAGCCTGGTCTTGGGGACCCAGTCGGCCTCCTTCTTCTCGGCGGGCCTCTTGGATTTGTATCCGTCTGCCATTTCACTCAGCCTCCATCTTCTCCTTGATGGCGTTCATTTCGGCCTCGATGGCCTCGTCGATGTGCTTTCCGAGGATCCTCTCCTCGTCGGGCAGGACGTCGTCCCCGTGGGGGACCTCGAGTCCGGCATCGCACATTCCGGCGACGGCGGCGAAGAGCACTCCTCCGTACTGGACCTTCTGCATGCCGATATCGAGCACTGCGTACTCGATGCCGGCCTTCAGGGCCTTCTTCCCGGCGAGGTAGCCGGTGAGGTAGGCCGCAGGGATGTTGGAGCAGGCTCTGGACCAGCCCAGCGCCTTGAGATCCTTGCTCGTCGCGGACGCGAGGACGGAGTCGCCCTCCATTCCGAACACGGCGAACTGGATCGAGATGTTCTTGTTGGACCTCCTGACCACAGCCCTTGCCTCATGGCTGGAGAGCAGCTTCTTGCGGCTGTAGTAGTTGGTGCGCTCCTCTCTTCTTCTGCGGAACGCGACGTTGTATCTGGGACCGGTTGCCATCAGTTCTCCTCCTCCTTGAGGTGTCCGGCGGCGATCATGTGCTGCCTGAGGTGCCTGCGGGAAGTGTAGATTCCTCCCTTGGCCTTCCTGTAGTACAGCCTGTAGACGGAGGGCGTGATCTTTCCATCGGCCCTGAGCGTCTTGAGCTCGTCGCGGATGGGCCTGATCGTCGCCATCCAGCGCTCCTTGTCGCGGACGCGGGCGTTGGCGGTTCCCTTCCTGGATCCGGGGCCCTTCCTCTTTCCGCTGGCCTTCTGGCCTGCGGCGTATCTTATCCTGGCCTTGGACGTTCCGTTCTTGGGCTTGGCCTTGATGATGCCGGAAGCCACTGCGGTACGGATGTCGGCACGGGTGATGCACTCCTCGACGTCGTCGAGGCGCTCGGGGTCCATCCAGACCCTGTTCTGCCCGCACTTGAGGACCTCCGCGGCCATCCTTCTCTGGTTGCTAAGATCGGCCATGGCTCACACCATCCTGTTGAGGACCCTGATTCCGAGCTCGTCGGCCCTGTCCTCGATGGCCATCCTCTTCTTCGTTCCGACGGTTCCGCCGATGCGGACCGCCTGCTTCTTCGGATCGATGGCTTCGAGAGCGTCGACGTTGTGGACGAGGACCTCCTCGAATCCGGACGGGTGGAGTCCTCTGACCTCTGCGGGTCCGCGGTATCCGATCTCGACCATGGGCGGGCGCCTCTTGAGGCTCCTCCTCATCTTGGAGTGGATCCCCTTGGGCTTGCGCCAGTTCTCTCCGAGCTTCTGGTATCTGAACCACTCCTGCCTCTTGAAGGCGGGCCTCCTTCCGGAGATCATGGCCCTCTTGGCGAGTCCGTCTGCGGTCGCCTCGTCGAGCTCGGGCTTGAGCTTGACGGTGTAGACGGCCTTGGCGTCCTCGACGACCTCGGCGGCGGGGGCGTCCTCCTTTGCAGGAGCGACGGATCCCTCGAGCTGGCTCTTCCAGCCGGCGACGGTCTTGGGACCGACTCCGGAGCAGGCCTTCACGACCCCCTTGAGCCTCTCGTCGTCATCGAGGGCGGCCTTGAGGTCGGCGACGTTCTCGATGCCGATGCCCTTGAGCTCCTCGACGTTCTTCTCGGTGAGACCCTGCAGTTCCGTGAGATTCTTCACTGTCATTCTTTCACCTTGTGGGACTTGGCGACGATGTAAATACCGTCCTGGAACGTTCTCTTGTCGAAGCCGCCTCTGGAGGTCGCCCTCTCGAGGTTCGCGGCGGTCTGGCCGCAGGCCTCGATGTCGATTCCCTCTACGGTGACGTCCTGGCCGTTGATCTTGACGGTGCAGCCCTTGCAGACGTTGGCGTAGCGGGGGGCGTGGCCTCCCATGTAGTTGTTGATCTCGACGCGGTCGCCCTTCACGGTCACTTTCATAGGGAAGTGGGAGAAGACGATCTTGAGGTGGTAGGTGTAGCCCTCGGTCACGCCGTGGATCATGTTCCTGATGTGCGCGACATAGGTTCCGACCATGGCCTTGTCCTTGATCCTCGGCATGATGCAGCTGACGCTGACACCTTCGCCGTTGACGGCCACATCGATTCCAGGGTGCGCGAAGTTTCTGCTAAGCTCTCCCTTAGGGCCCTTCACGGTCAGGACGCCTCCGTCCTGGGACACCGTGACGCCGCCGGGTATAGCGATGGTGCTTTCGATTTTCCCTGCGATTGTCATTCTGATTCCTCAATACACGTAAGCGAGGAGCTTCCCGCCGATGCCGAGCTCTTTGGCGCGGTCCTGCGTGATGACTCCAGCGGTTGTTGACATGATCAGGAGTCCGAAGTCCTGGGCGGGAAGGAACCTCGCCTCGAACCTCTCGACGTCCGCCAGTTTGACGGAGTACCTGGGCTTGATCACGCCGCAGTTGTTGATCGCTCCATCGAGCATGACGCGGAACTTGCCCGCCTTGCCGTCCTCGATGTACTCGAACTGGGAGACGTACCCGCGGTCCTGCATGACCTTGAGCACGCGTCCGATGAGCTTGGATGAGGGCTGTATGATGCACTCGGACTTTCCGTTGAGTGCAGCGTTCTTTATGACGCACATTGCGTCGTTGAGTGGATCGCTCTGCATATCTTACACCTCACGAATACTTCTTGAACCCGAGCTCCGGGGCCATGTCCCTGAAGCACTGCCTGCAGAGGTGCATGCCGTACTTCCTGATGATTCCCCTCCTGCGTCCGCAGCGGGTGCAGCCTACGGACCTTCCGAACTGCTTCTTGGGCTTCATTCGACCACCTTGACCTGGTAACGGTCCTTCATGAACTGGATGGCCTCGTCGCGGTCGACGCGGTGGCTCATGGGGATCCTTCTTCTGAGGAGGGGCCTGACGGCGACCCTCTTTCCGGGCCTCTTCAGGACGACGTTGACGTCCATTCCGAAGATACCGATCTCGGGATCGTACTTGAGTCCGTCGAAATCGGTGTAGTCCGAGATACCGAAGGACATGTTGCCCTCCTTGTCGAAGGAGTAGACCGGGACGCGGTGCTCCCTGATGGACAGAGCCCTCTTGAGGAAGGTCTCCGCGGCCTCGCCGCGAAGGGTGACCTTGCATCCGAGGGGCATTCCGACACGGATTCCGAGATCCCTGTTGACGGTCTTGGAGACAGTCTCGACGGGCTTCTGCCCGGTGACCATCTCGAGGACCTTCTCTGCCTTGACGAGCCTCTCTCCGGCTTCGCCGACACCGATGTTGACGACGACCTTGTCGATGGAGAGCTGCCTCATGACGTCGCTCATTCGGACGCCTCCGGCAGTTTGATGGCGGGCGCGTCCGCTCCGATGACGAAGCAGTTCGACACCACGGTCTCGGACCCGTCGGTGAACAGGACGAGGTTGTCTGCGGGACCCTTGATGATCTCGACCTCCTTGACCTTCCTGACCTGACCGGCGTGGCTGCCTTCCTTGATGAAGACGGTCGCGTTCTCGGCCAGAGGGTAGTGGTCCAGGATCTCCTGTCCCTCGAAGGTGACCTTCAGGGTGTCTCCGCACTTGTAGTCGTTCTTGTCGAGGAGGAGGTTCCTCCCGCCGCTCAGGTTGAGCTGGATCTTGCCGCCCTTCACGAGGGTCTTGTCGTCGATCCTGCACAGCTCCCACTTGGTCTCCGCCTCATCGACGGGGACGAGGGTGAGCTTTCCCTTGTCGGTCAGGAGCATGCGGAAGTACAGGCCCATCTTGGGAACGGACACGATGTCCATGAATCCCACGGGGGCCTTGGGGTTCTTGACGGCCTTGCCGTCGACGAAGAACTCCCTGTTCCCGATGATCCTCTTCGCTTCTCTGGCGGTGTCCACGATGCCGACCATGTCCCTGAGTACGGTCACGGCGGGCATTGACTCCTCGACGGAGTGGGCACCGGCGGTCTGCTTGGCGATGAAGACGTTGGCCTTCCTCTTCAGGGGCCAGGTCCTGGGCGCTGCAAGCCTCTTCATATGGTCGCTCATTGGCTAGCCTCCTTGGACTTCCTGCTGAGAGCATCGACCCTCCACTGGTCCTCCGTGTTCAGCTTGGTGATGACCAGGTTGGACGCGTGGATGGGACGCTCGGCGGCGGTTCCATCGGCCTGCGCGATCGTGATGCCGTCGATGGCGACACGACCGGTGCCGGTGTAGACTCCGACGACCTTGCCCTCGATGTTTCTGATGTCCGCGTTCCCGCGGACGACGACGACGGTGTCTCCCTTGCACACCCTGGCGGTGCGGACCCCGTACTTGGCGCGGAGCTCGTCGCTCAGGTGGGCGGAGAGCATCTTTCTCTTGACGTGCGCGGACGCGTTCGCCTGGTTCCTTCTCTGGACCCTTGCTTTGCTGCTTGCCATCCTTCACACCTCACACGATGATGCTCGCCGTGGCGGACACGCGGGGCCACCTCTCGGCAGCCTCCCTCGCCACGGGACCCTTGATGTCGGTTCCTTTGGTCTCTCCCGTCTCGGTGGTGATGACGGCCGCATTGTCCTCGAAGAAGACGATGGTTCCGTCGGGCCTCCTCATGGGGCGCCTCTGGCGGACGATGACCGCGAAGACGATCTGCCTTCTCATCTGGGGAGTTCCCTTCTTGACGGACGCGATGACGAGGTCACCGACGCCAGCGGAGGGGACCCTCCTGGCGACGCCGTGGTATCCGGGAACGGTGATGATCTCGATCTCCTTGGCCCCGGTGTTGTCGATGACCGCGAGCCTGGAGCCGTTCTGGAGACCCCTGGTCTGGTTTCCGGCGATTCCCTTCATTCACTCCACCTTCTCGACGACGACGTACGCGACGGTCTTGGAGATGGGCCTGCACTCCATGATCCTGACCCTGTCCCCGGCCTTGACGCCGAGGCAGGAGGGGCAGTGGGCGGAGTAGCGTCCGGACCTCTTCTCGTACCTCTCGTACTTCTGCATGTACTTCATGTACTGGCGCTCGACAACGACGGTCTTGTTCATCTTGACCGTGGAGACGACGCCATCGATGATCTGTCCCCTGACGGAAAGGGTCCCGTGGAAGGGGCAGTTGGGGTCGTCGCACTCGCCTTTGGGAGCGGCGACCTCGATACCGATGTTCCTGATTTCTGCTGTCATTCAATCTTCACCTAACCTTCTTGATTCTGTCCTCTGGTCGGTGGGTTATCTCTGAACCTCTGATGACGAACGTCCTGCCCTCGTGTGTGAACCTGAACTCATTGCATGGTTTGGGTACCATTCTCTCAGTTCCGGCCGATTCGATGGTGAACGTGTTCTTCGTCTCGTCGACCACCCTGCCGGACATGCCGGAGTATGGCTTTGACAGCACTTCCACGTCCATTCCGATGAGCTCGGTCCTCACGAAGTGGTTGTCTCTCATCTGACCTCTGTGCGGAATCCCATCTCCTCCAGCACGGCTTTCACTTTCTTCTTGTGATCGCCCTGGAGTTCGATGCGGCCGTCCTTGCAGGTTCCGCCGGCGGCGCATCTGTTCTTCAGCTTCTTCGCGAGATCGTTGATATCGATGTCGTTCTCATCGATACCGTCGATCACTGTGACGGTCTTGCCGTATCTGCGGCTGTCGATAGAGATCCTGACGGTCTGCTGCTCACGTGCGATCTCCTCGCACATGCACAGCTCCTTAGGCAATCCACATACTGGGCAGATTTCAGCCATCAGATCTTTTCCTCCTCCTTCTGAACAGTGAGGATGCGGGCGATGTTGAGCCTGAGCGCGCGGATGGCGCCGGGGCTGGAGGGGGCTCCGCCGGTGGCGGAGACTCCCCTCTCGTGCATCAGCTCGTCGCGGAGGGCCTTCAGCTTCTGGTTGCGCTCCTCGACGCTCATGTTCCTGATGTCGGCGGTCTTGAGTGCTGCCATCACTGCACCTCCTCGGCAGGGACCTCTGCAACGGCCTCCTCGGCGGGGGCGGGAGCAGCGGCGAACAGGTCCGGAAGGACGGCTGCGGCCTCGGTCTTGTTGAGCACGGTGATGTCGGTGGGCAGGACGGAGTTCTTGTCCATGATCTGGACGGTGACACCGATGACACCCATCTTCAGCTTCGCGACGGCGTATCCGTGGTCCATGAACTGGTCCTTGGTGTCGCCGCAGAACTTGATGGAGCCCTCTTTGAACTTCTCGGTCCTGTGCCTCTGTCCGGTGAGCTTTCCGGCCACGATGATGTAGCATCCACGGGCGCCGGCGTCCATGATCCTGCGGACCGTGGAGTGTCCGGCTCTGCGGAAGTGCCATCCCCTCTCGAGGGAGAAGGCGAGCTTCTCGGCCATGATCTGGGCGTTCAGGGAGGCGTCCTCGACTTCCTGAACCTCGATCTGGGGGTTCTCGAATCCGAAGCGGTCCTCGATGACGGTGGTCAGGTTCTTGATGGTCTGACCGCGGCGTCCGATGACGAGACCGGGCCTCTCGGTGGTGAGCAGGACGCGGGTTCCCACAGGGGTCCTCTGGACGTCCAGTCCGCCGAATCCGGCACGGCTGACCTCTTTCATCAGGTACTCCTTGAGGAGGACCCTGCGAATGTTCTCTGCTACGAATTTCCTCTCGGATGCCATATCACTCCACCTCCTCGATGATGATCTCGATGTTGACGGTGTCCTGGTTGGACTGGGTGGCGCGGCCGTGCGCCCTGGCCATGTGGCCGGGGATGATGCGTCCCCTGGCGATCGAGATGGTGGTGATCGCCATGTCGGAGGGCGTGAGGCCCTTGTACTCGGCGTTGGAGGCCGCGGAGTCGAGGACTCCGAGGATGGCCTTCGATGCCTTGACGGGGTACCTTCCGGGACCCACTCCGGCCTTGTGGGAGACGCGCTTGTTGTACCTCTTGAGAGGAACGGCCTTCTTCTTGTCGATGACGTCCTCCAGGGCCTTCCTGGCGGCGTCGACCTTCATGCCGCGGATCATTCCGGCGACCTCGCGGGCGAACTTGGGGGAGACGGGGATCTCCCTTCCGAGGGCCTTGGCGGTCGTGTCGGGGTCGGCAGTTGCAGTATATCCTGAAACCATGTCCTACACCTCACTTCAGCGGCATGAACTTGGAAGACCTGGTAGCACCGACTCCGGGTCCGGAGTGCACTGGAGGCTTCCTGGTGATGACGAACTCGCCGAGGAAGCATCCGATCATCTCGGGCTTGATCTCGACGTCCTTGAACTCTTTTCCGTTGTAGATGCTAACGGTCTTGCCGACGAACTGGGGGATGATGGGCAGGTCCCTGCGGTGGGTCCTGACGACATCCTCAGCGGTCATGAGCTTGTCGAACAGCAGCTGCTGCTCGTAGTTCAGGCCCCTGTTGTAGGTCCTTCTTGCTCTGGAGGGGAGCAGGGTGAGGAACTCGTCGAACGGCATGGCCAGAAGCTGCTCCATGTTGTACCCGCGGTACAGGAACTCCTTCTTCCTCCTCGCCTGTATCGCCGATGCCTTCTTCCTGGACTTTCTCCTGGAGGCCTTCGCCGATCCTGCGATGATCTTCTTTGCCATGATATCACTTCTTTATCTTCTTCTTAGGAGGCAGGAATCCTACCTTCTGACCGGGAGATGCGGTCCTCTTCTGACAGTTGGGTCCACCGACGTGGGCGTGGCTTCCACCGCCGTGGGGGTGGTCGACAGGGTTCATAGCGACACCCTTGGTCTTGAAAGGCGCAGTGGACCTGGACCTGAGGGTGAGGACGTTCTTTCCCGCCTTGGCGAGGGGCTTGTCTCCCCTTCCGCCTCCTGCGATGACGCCGATTGCGGCGCGGCAGTCGGGGCTGAACTCCTTGAGCGTTCCGGAGGGCATCTGGACGATGACCTTGTCTCCCCTGGAGACGACGGTCCCGAAGGATCCGGCGGTCTTGACGAACTTGCCTCCGTCCCCGGGCCTGGCCTCGACGTTGTGGACGAGGGTACCCTCGGGGATCTTGTTCAGCTGGGTGATGTTCCCGGCGACGATCTCGGTTCCGCCGATGACGATGGTCTGTCCGACCTTCGTTCCTTCGACGGCGAGCTGGTAGTCGGTTCTGCCGTTGAGGTCGAGAACCGCGAGCGGGCAGGTCCTGCCCGGGGCCTGGATGAGGTCCTTGATGACGGCGCGTCCCTCGGACATGGCGGGGAGCCTGACGTCGTCGACGTGCCTGAAGCTGGGGGAGCGGTAACGCTGCGTTCCGCTTCCGCGCCTCTGGGGGATCAATCTCTTTCCCATGTTCACTCACCTTCAGAAGACTCCGACGCGCGCTCCGACATCCTCGGCGGAGTATCCGTCCGCGAGCTTGATGATGGCGTGCTTGCCGTCTTTCTGGATCCTGACCCAGACCTTCTCGACCTTGACCTCGAAGCGCTCCTCGAAGACGGTCTTGATCTGGTGCTTGTCCGCGTTCCTGTTGACGATGAACTCGATCCTGTTCCCGTCCTTGAAGGACTGCGTGGGGGTTCCGGACATGTGGTTCATGGCCTTCTCTGTGACGTACGGCCTGATGAGGACGTCGCTCTGCTTCATTGTGTCCACGCTCCGATTGCCTCGATGGCGGATTTGGTGTAGACCGTGAGCCTTCCTGCGTCTCCACCGGGAGCGAGGATGCTGGTGTTCAGGGACTTGACCTCCTCGACGGTAACTCCGGGGATGTTGGATGCGGACTTGAAGATGGCCGATCCCCTCTCGTCGTCGCTGACGACGATGAGAACGGAGACGGGGGTCCTGTACTTCCTGTTCCTCATCTTTCCCCTTCCGGCGCGGATCTTGCGTCCGTCGGCGGCGCGGTCGAGATCGTATCCGATTCCGATCTTCTCGAGAACGGCGATGACCTCCTGAGTCTTCGCGATGTCCTTGATCTCGTCCTCGACGACGATGGGGAAGGACACGGAGTCGTCGAACTGGTGGCCGCGGGCCTTCACGCAGTCGGCGCAACCGGTGGCTGCGACAGCGGACTGCCTGGCGATCTTGGCCTCCTTCTTGTTGATCTTCTGCTCCCACTTCCTCTCGGGCACGGGGGGATGAGCCCTCCTTCCGGAGACGTTGTTGGGGGATTCTCCGGCCTTTCCGAGACCGTGGATCCTCTGGTTGCGGGCGGAACCGGTACCCTTTCCGCGGGTGCTGACGGCGTGCCTCATTCCGGACTCCTTGGAGGGTCCGTAGGGCTGCCTTCCGTTGGCCGCGGCGGCGAGGACCGCCTTCTTGATTATGTCGGGCCTGTAGGGGGTCTCGAACGCCGCGGGAACATCCACGGTGCCTGCGACTCCTCCGCGGACCGAGTAGACATTAGTCTGTGCCATTCTCATGCCCCCTGCTTGGACTCGGTGGAAACGTAGGTGACGTCGAGGGCCTCGGTGTCGGCCTTCTTGGGCATCCTGGTCGCATCCCTGAATCTGATGAGCCTCTGGGTAGGTCCGGGAACGGAGCCGTAGACGAGGACGTAGCTGTTCCTGACCTCGCCGTAGTTGAGGAATCCTCCCTTGGGAGTGACCTCGGAGCCGTCCGCTCCGACCTTGATGATCTTCTTGTTGAACTCGGTCCTCTGGTGGTATCCCATCTGACCGGATCCGGGGACCGTGGACCTGACGTAGCCGGGTCTCTTCGGACCGAGGTTACCGATTCCGCGGCGGTGCTTGCTGTTCCTGTGGGACAGGAGCTTGACTCCCCAGCGCTTGGTAACACCCTGGAATCCCTTTCCTTTGGTGACCGCGATGACATCGGTCAGCGCGCCGTCGACGGCGAAGTCGGTGAACGCGACCTCGGTGCCGAGGATCTTCTTCGCGTACTCGACGCGCTCCTCGATCGTTCCGCCGGCGATCCTCAGCTCCATGAGGTCGGGGACCTTCTTGGGGACTCCGGAGACCATCTTGGGCTGGGTGTAGGCGAGGATGCGGACATCCTCGATGTCCAGTCCGTCGTATTTGGCGAAGGTGCTCTCATCGTGGTTCTTGGGGACGCAGAGGCGCCTTCCGAGAAGGGGATCGAGCTCCTTGGCCCAAACCTCTCCGGCGGTCTTGAGACCGACGATGCTGCTCTCGTAGAACCTGACGGCCGCCACCCTCATGGGGGGGATCTCGACCACCGTCACGGGCACCTGGACCTCCATTCCGGAGGTGGTGCTCTTCGCGCGCTTGTCGACGACGAAGGCGTGGGTCATTCCGGCCTTGTATCCGGCGAATCCCTGAATCTTAGGGGCTCCGCTGATCTCGGGCCACGAATCCAGCCTGGGCGTCTGCGACTGCGCTCTCTTCCTAGGGCCGTATGCCCTAGATCCTCTCTGAGGACGTCTTCTTTGCGGCATGCTATATACCTGCCTGCGAGGGTGTCTTCGCTAACCTCGCGATATAGACGAACAACGTCTAATGCTCCGACCGTGACGCCATGACGTCCGCAGAACCCCGAGGGGATGACGGGACGATCTCTGGGTTGCTCTCGCATTGCCCGATGCGTCTGGTCGAACACTAATTTGTCCAATCTAGGCGCTCGTATACTGGTCCCGTATATAACCCTATGCCCGCTTCTATTATAGGGTATAAAGAGAAAGGAAAGGGTTTGGGAAGGCTGTTCAGAGCTTGCCTTCCTTCGCCTTCTTCTGGGCGCGTTTCATGCGGGCCTTGGCATCGAAGCCGGTGGCCTTGAACGCGAAGTCGTTGAGCCTGCGCTTGCTGTCGAGGATGGCCTCGTCGTCCGACTCGCATCCCGTCTTGTTGACGGTGACGATCTCAAGCTTGTCCTTGGACAGCACCTTGACCTCGATACGCTCGAGGACCCCGTAGGAGGAGACGAGGACGTCTCCGTCCTTCTCGACGTTGCCGAAGACCTCGGACATCATGTTCTCGAGGAGGTCTCCGTCTATGTTCTTGAACCAGCCCTTCTTTATGTCGTACTCCATGAAATCACATCCTAAGTGCCAGATCGTTCTCCAGACCGCGATCGAGGTCCGCCGGCGTGCCCAGGATGGCCTCGGAGTCCATGTAGCTCCTCCACCTGCTCCTGCACGCGCAGTCGACCTCCAGGTCCTTCGGGTCCTGGCTGTAGCTGAACCTCTCCACCGCGTCGAGCGCCCTCTGGTCGCATTCGCCGCAGTTGTGAACGCCTCTCGACGCCCCGCCTCCGGAAGGCGAGGACATGAGTCTGGCAGAGACAGTGCCAGACAGCTGATTGAAAACCTCTATGAGAGACCAGATCCACGGCGATCTGAAATCGCCTCTCTTCCACAGCCTCTCCACATACGTCCCTCTTTGGACGTTGAGCGGATTCACCGAGATCTCATCCGAGAACCCGTCGGCGAACCTGGCGGAACGGACGGCGTCCTCGATCGCCGCGGCCTCGGTCATGAACGGAGGCTTCAGGAGAAGATAGGTCCTGACTCCGTACCCCAGCGACTTCAGGAGCGTTCCGGCTCTGAGGATGTCGTCGGGAGTGAACCCCTTGTGGACGGCCTTCTCGAGAACCTCCGGATCGGAGCTCTCCAGCCCCAGCGCCACGGTGACAGTCTTCGGAACGCCGGCCAGGGACTCTTCGGTTATGAACTCGGGACGGCTCTCGAAGAGGATGCGCTCGCATCCGGAGAACGCCTCGAATATCCTGGATCTCACCGACGGCGGGACCTCGTTGTCGTCCAGGAAGCTCCCGGACGTGTAGATCTTGACGAACGGCTCTCCCTTGTAGCGTGACAGTGCTTGATCGAGCTGCCTGAGGAGGTCCTCCTCCGTGACGCCTCCCAAAGAGGCCTCCCTGTATCCGCACATGGTGCATCCCCCGTTCCTGACCCAGCAGCACCCGTTGGTGCGCATGATGATCACCAGGGCCCCGACCTTGCGACCGGAGGACATGTCCGATTCCTTCCATATGGCCTCGAGCTCTGAAGGGGATCTCTTGCCTTTCATCGGCCGAGCCTATCGATGCCCTGTTTATTTCAATTTCGCGATGCCGCGTTCGTCCGCTTGTGGCGAATCCGAAGGTATCGATCATGTGCCAGATCCCATAATGTCTGCAGTCTGCCATGCATCCGGCGCTCGAAAACGTCTTTATGTACGCGCGCATCACACGTCCCAGATATAATGGGCAGAAGGGTTCTCATCATCGGATCAGGAGCCGCCGGCATGTCCGCCGCCTCTGCAGCCCGGAAAGCATCGGTCGAGGCCGAGATCACAGTAATCACCGAGGACACCGACATCGCATACTCGCCCTGCGCCATCCCCTGGGGGATAGAAGGCAGGACGGGATGGGACGATATCGTCATGCACGACCCCTCATACTACGAGGCGGAGCGCGACATCAAGGTCGTCGTCCGCACCAAGGTCGAATCCGTCGATCCGGAGGCCCGCGTCGCCGTAGCCGGAGGAGTTAGCTACCACTACGACTCCCTCGTAGTTGCTACCGGAGGGACCGTCTTCGTCCCGCCCATCGAAGGGAAGGACCTCGGCAACGTGTTCGTCGTCCGCACCGTGCGCGACGGGAAGGCGATACAGAAGGCCCTCGCCGATGCGAAGAACGTCGTCATAGGCGGAGCCGGAGTCATCGGACTCGAGCTCGCCGTCGCGCTCCGCGACATGGGGAAGGAGGTCACCGTCATCGAGATGATGGACCAGGTCATCCCCCGCATAGCGGACAAGGACATGGCCGACAGGATCCAGGCCCACCTCGAGGAGAAGGGAGTCAGGTTCGTCATGAAGGCTCCGATGCAGGCAGTCAAAGGCGACGGAAAGGCATCTTCCGTCATCGCCGGAGGCGTGGAGTACCCTGCGGAAGTGGTCATCTTCGCGACCGGCGTCAGAGCCAACCTGGAGATTCCCAAGGCCCTCGGCCTGGATATAGGGCAGCTCAACGCCGTGATAGCCTCGCCGACGATGAACGCCTATAAGAGAGGGAGACTCGTCCCCGACGTCTACGTCGCCGGAGACCTCGTCCAGTGCTCTTCGGCAATCATGCCCGGCGCCACTATGAGCCAGCTCGGTTCCACAGCGGTTCGCCAGGGCGCCGTGGCAGGAAACAACGCCGCAGGAGGCTCCAAGAAGCTATTCGGCCCCGTCGCCAGCCCATGGGTCAGTCGTATAGGAGATCTTGAAATCGCAGGAACCGGCCTCTCGAAGGGACTGGCGTCCTGGTACGGAATCGATGTCGTCGAAGGAAGGGCGACCGGATTAACCCGTGCAAGGTACTACCCCGGCGGAAAAGAGCTCATCGTGAAGATCCTGGCCGACAGGACAACTCACAGGATAATCGGCGCCCAGGTGATTGCGGGAGAGGAGGCGACGGGACGCATCAACTGGCTCACTTCCGCTGCCGTCGATGGGATCACCGCCGAAGACCTCCTGACCTATGGGGAGAACGCCTACTGCCCTCCGACCAACATGGTCAGGGACGTCGTCCTTTCGGCCGCAGAGGACCTCTGCTCCAAGCTCCAGTGATCCGATGCGCTACGAGGAATACAGGAAGCTCTACGGCGAACTCCGCACCCCTGCGGACGTCGAACGCCTTTCGGATCGCTACGACCCCAGGATGCTGGACAGCCTCTTCACGCAGAAGACGACCCGCGAGGTCAAACGCAACTTCTATGCAGTGAAGAACTCGTCGAAGAAGATGCTGAAGGAGTGGCAGAAAGGCAAGTCCTTCATGGACCTCTCGAGGAAGTACGATTTTCCGCCGCTTCTCGTCGCCATGTTCGTCTTCATGGAGGACGGCGCCGGAAGGAAGGAGTTCTGGTCCTACGTCCGCGACCCGGATCTTCTGGAGAGCCCGGAGACCGCTGCCGAGGTCCGGGAGGCCATCAGGAACGACATCGTCTATTCGCCTGAAGCCAATGCGAGACAGAAAGAGAGGGGGCTCTGGGGCGAGGGGCTTCTCCATGAATGGCTGGACGGACAGGGCGTGACGTACCGCACGGAGAACGATCTGCGCGGCACCGAGTTCACCAAGACTCCGGACTGCCTCCTCGACTTCCCAGTCCTGTACGAAGGCCATGAGATCCACTGGGTGGAGAGCAAGGCCTCATTCGGTGACAACACGGAATTCAAATTCAACTCCAGAAAGCAACTGATACCCTATACGGATCTGTTCGGCCCGGGACTCGTCGTCTACTGGGTAGGATGCCTCGACGACATGGACTGCCCAGAGGACGTCTACATCTGCGACATCTCCGTGATGGATAAGAAACTGGAACGGATCCCGAAGGGAGAAGAACCCCTCGAGTGACCTATGCCGGCGGGCGGGATCGGGTCCCGCCCCCGGACTCACATGTTTTCCTGTCTGAGCTCGCCCATCGTGGCGGTTCTTTCAGCGTAGGCATCGTGCTTGTGGATGGATTCCTCGGAATCGCTGACGACGTTCACGAGCGCATCGTCGGGAAGATCGGGATAACGGGCCACAACCCTTTCAAGAACGCCTCTGGCCACATCCTCGACGAACTTCGTATTGCGATGGGCGTTTATGACTACCTGCCCTTCGTCGGGCCTCTTGAGAAGCTCGAAGGTCGGCGACGAGAAGGAATCTTCCACGAGATCGATGAGCTCCTCCGCCTCCACATAAACCCCCTCCGGAAGCGTGAGCTTCAGCGTGCAGACGTTCCTCTGATTGTGTGTCATCACAGGCATGTCGCCGCTGTATCCCAGCATCTCCGTGATGGTCTGCTGCGCACAGGGGCATGCGCTCATGCCGACTGCGCTTATTCCGATCTCCGTGGTCAGAGGGCCGTCGCGCACGATGTCCCCTCCGGCATAGAGCGTGTACGTCTCGAAGGTGTCCCTGCCGAGAGGCGTCTTGTTCGGCTTGAAGTACTCCGCCGTGATATGGACCTCCGCATGTTTGGCGTACTCGTGATGCACGAGAAGCCTGCGGCAGATATCGACCGACAGGATCTCCAGACCGGGAACCGGATTCTCCAGGCTCTCCGAAACGACCTCATTGATGACGTCTACGTTCCTCGACATATGCGACCCCTTCTGATCGGCAGGCAGATCGACATAGATGTCGAAGGAGCAGTTCAGGGTGCCGTTCAACCTGTTGGCCAGACCCTCCCTCTTCACGATCACGGGCTTGTGCACGTTGCGGACGCCCACGCGGGAGAGCTTGTATCTGGCATCCCCGGTGCCGTACTGCAGATCGCACTTCAGACTCATGGTGTGCCCCAACGACGCATTAATCTTAAAGACGTTGTAATCTACAAGGACACGGGTAGGTCATGCACTGCGGGATAGACGAGGCGGGACGCGGTTCCGTCATGGGGCCCCTGGTCGTGGGGGCTGTTTGGATCGAGAACGACGGAGTGCTATCCGAAATCGGCGTGAGGGATTCCAAGAAGCTTACGCCGCGCACAAGGGAGCGCATGTTCGATAGGATAACGGAAAGCGCGAACGCATGGTGCACCGTCATAGTAACTGCCGATGAGATCGATTCCCGTCGCAGAACCGAGTCTCTCAACGAGATCGAGCTCCGCATGTTCGCAGAGGCTGCATCCAAGAACCCCTCTTCGACGGTCTATGCAGACTGTCCCGATGTGAACGAAGCACGGTTCGCCTCCGAACTCGGATCCATCGTCGAAGGTCCGGCCATCATAGCAAAGCATAAAGCCGACGATATGTACCCTGCGGTATCGGCAGCCTCCATAGTGGCCAAGGTGACCCGCGATCGGATGATCGAGGATCTCCACAAGGAGATAGGAGACTTCGGAAGCGGATATCCGAGCGACCACTACACGATGGACTTCATCTCCGATTGGATGAGCAGGAACGGCAGTCCCCCTCCGCACACAAGGAGGTCGTGGGAACCGGTGAAGCAGCTCATCTCGGCCAGGTCTGTGAGAAGGCTGGATGAATGGTGATTCTAATGACCATGCAGCAGGAGATCCAAGGCGTTATTGACAGGTTCCGCAGGAAAGTGGAAAAGGACCCCGACCTCAAGAAAGAGATTGCCCACTTGGAGAAGACGTTCAACCTGGATCTCGGAGACGAGAGCTACACACTCAAGCTCAAAGACTCTGACATATGCTACTTCGAGCCGGGCCTCGCCGATGATGCGGATGTGACACTCGTCACGACCCCGGAGAACCTCCAGGGTCTCATCGACGGCACTCTCAGACCTATGAGGGCGTACGTGCTGAAGAAGATCCAGGTCAAAGGGAAGATCGACGATCTCCTGTTCCTGAAAAAGTTCTTCTGAACCTGAGCCCGGCTCCTTCGGGACGCCGGGCATTTCTATATTATTAATGCCCATTATTGTGCATCTTCATTGTTCATCTGCATAATCATTATATAATACCCCTTGGATGCGATGTTCATAGCGAGGTAGGGTAGCCAGGATATCCCGTCGGGCTCATAACCCGGAGACCGGTCGTTCAAATCGATCCCTCGCTACCATCTGTTTTTCATGCCAACTGGTTCATGATTATTGTACTCGAGCGTGACTAGTTCGATTCCTTGCAGACTCTGTGTCCACAATGTGATATATCGCTTCCACGCAGACTAGGTATCCTCCGCCTTCAACCGATGATCGCCTGAGACATAGAAGCGACCATACTTGTAAGCAGATGAAAAAAGAACCGGACGCACGCAAAACCGTGCATCCGGGCAGGGTCGACGGTGCGCTCAGCGCATCGATCGACCCCTGTGTTTGGAGGAATAGAACGATCGACGGAGATTACTCCGATGCTGGCGCCTCGGAACGAATCCTGATCGACTGCTCGACCGGCAGGATGAAGATCCTTCCGTCTCCGGGATGACCGGTCTCGGCCTTCGAACGGATGGTATCCACAGCGAGCTGCACCTTGTCGTCATCCAGAACGAGTTCCAGTTGAATCTTCTCGATCTCGTCCACGATGAACTCTCCGACCCTGGTCGTGAATACCAGACCCATCTGCTCCCCGTGGCCCGTCACATGGATTATGGTCATCCCCATGATGCCCACATCCTTGAGCGCATCCTTCACGCACTGCAGCCTCTCGGGCCTTATCACCGCTATCAGCATCTTCATTGCTTTCCACCTCACATCACGTATGCGGACTCGCCGTGCTCGACGAGATCCTGTCCGATCAGCTCCTCGTTCTCGGTAGCGCGGACCCTCATGAGCTTTCCTATGATCCAGATGATGGCGTAGGACACGACGAAGCAGAACACCATCGTGACCAGCACGGCGACGATGTTCCCCACGAAGAGGTGCCACTCGCCTTCGATCAGTCCGGGGACGTCGCAGTAGTTCTGGGCGAATATGCCTGTTGCTATGGCACCCCAGATGCCTCCGACCCCGTGGACTCCCATGACATCGAGGGCGTCGTCGATTCCGGACTTCTCGCGGAAGAAGATCACTCCGAAGTAGCAGACGACTCCTCCGACGAGTCCGATGATCGCCGCACTGACAGGAGTCACGTAGCCTGCCCCGGGCGTGATCGCGACGAGACCTGCGATGGATCCGGCAGCGAGCCCGAGAGCTCCGACACGGCCGACATGGATGTACTGGACGACGGCCCATGCGGCCATGGCGCATACGGCTGCGATCATGGAGACCATCATCGCGCTCACTGCCTGACCGTTCGCAGCAAGACCGGATCCTCCGTTGAATCCGAACCATCCGAACCAGAGGAGGAAGCATCCTATGAAGACCATGGGGATGCTGTGGGCCCTCTTGATCGTGTTGGGGCTCCTCTTGCCGAGGTAGCATGCAAGAGCGAGACCGGTGGTACCTGCGCATATGTGAACGACGGTTCCACCGGCGAAGTCGAGGGTGGCCAGATCGAACGGAAGGTTGGCGAGGAATCCGCCGCCCCAGACCATGTGCGCCATGGGGGCGTAGACGAGGATGGACCACACGACGAGGAACCAGGTGATGGCCGTGTACCTTATCCTCTCGGCACAGGCACCGAGAACGATTCCCGCGGTGATGAATGCGAAGGTCATCTGGAAAAGGGCGAACTCCATGCCGGGGATCGTGGATCCCTCGGAGATCGTAGTGTCCGACACGCCGTTGAAGAACACTGCGTCGAGGCCTCCGATGAAGGAGTTGCCGTCTGTGAAGGCGAGGGAGTATCCTACAGCCGTCCAGGAGATGCCCATGACTGCCATGCAGATCAGGGTCTGTGAGATGATGGATGTCATGCTCTGCTTCCTGAGCATGCCTCCGTAGAACAGGGCGACTCCGGGAGTCATTATGAAAACGAGGATCGTGCAAATGCCGACCCACGCGATGTTCCCGTAATCCGCGGGATCTTCTCCTGCGGCATGATCGGCGGATGCCGCCTGAGGCACGATCGCAAGAACGGCGATGGCGAATACCGCAAGAACCGCCAATGCGACCAACGTCTTTCTCGAACTCATTCAAATCACCATTTGTCTAATTGATTTGATTGATTCTGCGCAAACGTCTGCGATATATAATATCTTTCCAGGTTGGTTGCATAAATCGACAATAGCGACGACGAATTGAGCGTTGTACACATCCGATAGAGACAGATGAGCATATGCATCGATTCTTATTAGACATCTGTATAATATGAAAAAAGGGAAAGAGGTTTGCGGTGTGAAAATCCGTGATGTCAGAGAAGGCTCTTGGCTTCCGCTGGATCGATGTCGAGGGCCTTGAGCATGTAGGACAGGGCCTTCTTCTCGTAGGGGGCGCGCGCTGCGGGGTCCTCCATGATCTCTCCGTAGCTTGCCATCACATGGTTGTAGAACTCTATGGCGAACTCCGAGTAGAGGGACGACGACATGGACTCGTCGATCTCCGCGGCCTCGTTGTAGGCTCCTTCGGCCTCGTCGTACTTTCCGACGGATATGCAGAACTGTCCGTAGGACTGGTAGTAGTCGACACGGCTGGGATCTAGCTCCATGGCCTTCTTGTACGAATCCATGATGTCCTTGTCGTCGACCTTGGCGCCGAACATGCCCGAGGCATAGTTTCCGCATTCGGCCTTGTAGTACCAGACGTCCGGGTTCTCCGGCATCTCGACCGCGAGCTTCTTGAAAGCGGTGTAGGCCTTCTTGAAATCGCCTTCATCCATGGCCTTCATCGCATTTGCGATCTTCTTCTCCGGTGAGGCTTCTGCCATGATTCCCAACACGGGACCTCCTGTTATAAAGGCTCGTGGGAAATGTTTTAACCTGCCCTGCGGAGAGGCCTGCATGGGGAACCTGGACGCTGTCATCGAACGTCTGAGGAATGAAGGATGGCGCATCGCGGAGACGGAGAGCCCCGCATACGACGCGGATGCCGCCATAAGATGCCTGGATGCGTGCAGGAGGAATCTCTGCGGATCCTACGGCACCACATGGGCGTGCCCTCCGGGATGGACGGAGGGGATGGATGTCCTCGAAAGCAGGTACGGTGCGACGCTGATCGTATCCAGGAGATTCGAGGCGGATGCGACGGATGCGGATGCCGTATCATCGGCGGAAGCGGAACTTCGCGGAGCGATCCGTGCCTTGATCTCGGCGATGAGGTCCTCCGGGATCCCGTGCATGGGTATGGCCGACGGCGCATGCGACATATGCGAGAGATGCTCGTATCCGGGCCCCTGCATGCACCCCGGCGAACTGATACCGTCGGTGTCCGCTGCCGGCATCGACATGGGCGCATGGCTGGAATCGATCGGAGAACCGTTCGTCTTCGAGAGGAACGCGTTCACCCTGTACGGCATCGTGCTGTACAGGCCCGGTACGGCATCATCGCGCAACGGTTATGAATCGCACGCGACTATCCACGCGCGTTGAAGGTCGGTCGAATGGACAGGCAGACTGTGGAAAGGGTCGCGCACGCCGCGCACATCACGTTAACCGAAGAGGAGCTGGACAGGTACAGCAGAGACCTGTCGGACATCCTCGGATACTTCGAACTCCTCGACGAGGCCCCCGGCAGCGGAACCAGCGGCATAGACCCGATCGGCGTCGCAGACGTGGTCCGCGAGGACGAACCTGCTATGTCCTACGATGCCGACCGCCTCCTGGAGGGCATGAACACCTACGAGAGGTACATCAGGGGGCCGAGGCTCTCATGACCATGGAATCGGTCCTCTCCGGCCTGAAGGAGACCAACGGCAGATACGGTATGTTCCATGCCATGACGACCGACACGGAACCGGGGGATGCGGAGTTCCTGTTCTCGGCGAAGGACAACCTCTGCTCCGCGGATATGGAGACCTGCGCCGGATCCAGGATACTCGCCGGATACCGGCCGATATTCGATGCCACCGCCATCGCAAGGATGCGCGAGGCGGGCGGCAAGCTCATCGGGAAGACCAACATGGACGAGTTCGGATTCGGGACGTTCTCGACGAACTCGGCGTACGAGATCCCCCGCAACCCCTACGACCTGGAAAGGTCCTGCGGAGGATCGTCCGGAGGATCCGCCTGCGCGGCGGCGGCCATAGAAGGACATGTCTCGCTCGGCGTCTCCACCGGAGGATCCATCTGCTGCCCCGCCAGCTTCTGCGGAGTATACGGGATCGCCCCCACATACGGCCGCGTATCGAGATTCGGACTCATCGACTACGGGAACTCGCTGGACAAGATCGGAGTCCTTTCGGCCGATGCGAAGGACCTGCGGAAGTACGTGACCGCGATGGCCGGAAGGGACGAGAATGATCCGACATCCTGCATGCAGCCCGCACTCACGAACGAGAAGAGAATGGTCAAGAGCATCGCGGTCCCCAGAGAGGGGATCGAAGGACTCTCGAAGGATGTCGAGAAGGCATTCATGGATGCCCTCGAGGCCCTGAGGTCCATGGGCATCGATGTGGAGACCGTCGACATGCCGTCGTTCAAGTACTCGATCCCCGCATACTACGTCATCGCCACCTCGGAGGCGTCCACCAACCTGGCCAGGTACGTCGGGATGAGATACGGGGTCCAGGACGGCGACTACTCCCTGAAGTTCGACGAGTACTTCTCCTCCATCCGCTCCAGATGCTTCGGCGACGAGGCGAAGAGGAGGATACTGCTGGGGACGTTCACCAGGATGGTCGGATACCGCGACAGGTACTACGCCAAGGCCAGGCAGGTCAGGGACGTGGTGATATCGGAGTACAGGTCCATCCTCAAGGACCACGATGCGGTCCTGACGCCCACCATGCCCTTCGTCTCGCCGAGATTCTCGGACATCGACAGGATGAGCGCCCTGGATTCCTACAAGGCGGACTACCTCACCGTGCCCCCCAACCTGGCCGGCACGCCGCATATGAACGTCCCCTGCGGATATGACGGCGACGGCATGCCCATCGGGATGCAGTTCGTGGCCGACCATTGGAACGAGGACGTCCTGTTCACCATGGCCGAGGAATGGGAGAAGCAGTTCGAGATGAGGAGGCCTTCCCAATGAAGATCGGATTGGAGATACATGTCCAGCTCCCCACCAGGAGCAAGATGTTCTGCTCATGTCCTACGACCGAGGCCCCGGGACCCAACACGCATGTATGCCCCGTATGCCTCGGGATGCCGGGATCGAGACCCGTGCTCAACCGCCAGGTCCTCGTGTACGGCATCATGCTCGCGAAGATGCTCGGATGCAAGATCAACGACACCACCTGGTTCTCCAGGAAGACGTACTTCTATCCCGACATGTCGAAGAGCGTCCAGATCACGCAGTACGACAACCCCATAGGAGAAGGAGGGGTGTACATGCTGGACGGCAAGACCCCCATCAGGATCACCAGGATCCACGTGGAGGAGGACCCCGGCAAGACCAAGAGGGTGGGAGACCTGTCGTCGCTCGTCGACTACAACCGTTCCGGAGTCCCTCTCGCGGAGATCGTCACCGAACCGGACCTCAAGACCCCTGCCGAAGCCAGGGAGTTCCTGAAGCAGCTCATAGAGGATATCAGGCACGTCATAGACCTCCCCGGAGACGGCGAGAGGAGCATCAGATGCGACTGCAACATCTCCGTCGGAAAGGAGAGATGCGAGGTCAAGAACGTCACAGGCCTGAAGAACGTCGAGCGCGCGCTCACATTCGAGATGATTAGACAGACCAAGATCCTCAAGGCCGGCGGGAAGATCGACAGGGAGACCCGCAGATTCGACGAGGAGCGCGGAGTCACCATCTCCGTCAGGAAGAAGGAGTTCGAGGCGGACTACGGGTACATCGACGAGCCCGACCTGGGAGTGTACCACATAAAGGAGCTGGCGGACTCAATCAGGATAAAGGAGAGCCCTCAGAAGATGGCCGCCAGGATGACGGCCCAGTACGGGATCGAGTCCAGGATGGCCAAGCAGCTGATCGCGACGTCCGTGGGTCTCGCGGAGATGTTCGAGGATGTCGCGACGAAGCACGGGAAGGATGTCGCGATAAAGTGGGTCGCTGGCCCCGTCAGCGCTTCCTGGAAGGCCATGGAGGCCGCGGAAAGAACTCCCGAGGGGATCATCGGGATCATCGACGGATTCGTCTCCGGGAAGCTCACGGACACCGTGTGCGCATCCGAGATCAAGGCCGCGATGACCGGGATCTCCGCAGAGGCCGCCGCAGAAGCGGGAGGGAATCTCGACAAGATCGTGTCCGAATGCCTCGACGAGGTCCCCGGCGTCATAGAGGACTACGCGAAGAACGAGAAGGCCGCCAACCGCGTCATCGGGATGGTCATGAAGAGGACAGGAGGATCGTACTCGTCCTCCGAGGTCCTCGACGCCGTGAAGCGCGGCATAGAATCCAGGATGTGATGTCCTGCCCCGGGAGGCCGCCTCCCGGGGGACCCTGTCCTCGCGATCGCGGGGCCAGGGACCTTATCCTCGAATAGCCCATGCGCTTGAGGGCGACCCAGAGGACGATGTACACGGCTGAAGAGACCAGCATTATGATCCCGAGCCCGTCTACGTAATCCCCGAACATGGTGGAGCAGACCATCCCGGCTACTCCCATGACGAACATCATGAAATTGATCAGCGCGGAGACCAGACCGTTGTCGCCGTCGCGGGAGGCCATTATCAGACCCATGCCGAACGGCCTTATGGCCGTGGTCACGGTGATGCAGGGGAGGAATGCGATCAGGAACACGATATCCCCTCTGCCGCCTATCGTGAGCATCAGAGCGGATGCCAGAAGCATGACGGCCAAATACAATCCGAACGAACGGATCCTTCCGATCTTCGCTCCGATCCTGTTGAGAGGGATCATCAGCAGCGTACCTCCTATGAGCGCCATCGCGAGGAACATCGCGTATTCCATCGGAGTGAGGCCGAAATAGTCCTCGTAGATGTAGGATGAGACGGACAGATAGGCCATGAAGCAGGCGTTGAACACCGTCATCATCAGGAGGAACACGGTGAACGCCCTGTCCTTCAGTATCGTAGCCGTCTCCCCGAAGTTGCCCATGACAGAGGATCTGCGACGGTCTTCCTCGGAAACGGTCTCTGTGAGAAGCAGAGACATGACGAGGCAGATGATCCCAAGAACGGTCGGAACGATCATAGTCATTCTCCAATCGGAGACGCTGATTATCCACGACCCGAGGATCGGAGCGATTATAGGGGCGAGAACTCCCAGAACGGCACTGATGTTCAGGACCTTCTTCATCATCGGCCCCTGGAAGCAGTCCTTTATCAGAGCAGTGGAGACGGTCATGCACGCACCTGCGCCGACACCTTGCAAGACGCGGAAGAGGATCAGCACGTAGACATCCTGCGACTGGCTTCCCAGGATGCTGACGATGTTGTATTCGATAAGCGCGAATATCAGGACCGGACGCCTCCCGTACCTGTCGGTTATCGGACCGAAGATGAGGATCGATACGGCCAAGGAGAGCATGAATCCGTAGAGGACCATGTTCATCACAGACGGATCCGCGCCCAGCTCCAAGGCCATGTTCGGCATGTCGGAAAGGAACATGTCTGTAGTGAACGGCGGAAAGAAGCACAGCATCAGTATGAGAGCAATGACCGCTCCGCTGCCCAGCCTTTTCTGGCCTTCCAGATGCATGGCACCGTCGAATTCGCGCCTCTATATAACGGTTGAACGGATTGGTCTCGTCGATGTACGATTCGGTCATGATAGTGGCCCATGGCAGCGGCCCCAAGGGCAGCAACGATGCGATGGAGCGCCATGCGGGATCTCTGAGCAGGATGACGGGCGTCCCGGTGCGCTGCGCCTATAGGAGATACTCCATGCAGAGGGTCAGAACAGTGATGGAGTCATTCGCGGACGACGGGTTCCGCTCCGTAGCCGTGATCCCCGCCTTCCTGTCAGACAACATGTATGCGAGCTCCATCGAGAGAGCGATGGGCAGATCGGCTGCCGACGGCGTGTTCCGTCACGGCGATTCCGAGCTCGAGTACCGGATCGCGGGCGTCCTCGGAGAGCATCCGTCGGCACCTGCCGCGATAGCCGATGCCGTCGCATCGGAACCGGGATGCGGCGCAGTCCTGGTCGCGAAGCACAAGGACGGACGGCTTCTCGGCCTGGAAGAGCGTGCGATGGGGCTTCTCTCGTCCAAGGGCGTACCCGTGGCCAGGTGCGACGATCCGGACGATCCGGAGGCGGGAAGGAGAGCGATGGAATCCATCGGATGCGAAAAGACGGTGTTCGTCCCGGTCTCCTTCGGAAGGAGCATTCCGTACGAGCTGGAAGGAGCGGTCATGCTCCCGCCCTTCGGCAGATGGCCGGCCATCCCCGGAATCATGAAGAACGTCCTGGACGGACTGGAGGACGGTATCGGATACAGGACGCCTGCTTCCTCACGAACCAGGCCGTGAATGTCAGCACGGGCAGCTCGATCAGAGGACCGATCACCAGGGCCAGGGCGGTCAGGGGCATGTCCGGGAAGGCTGCTATCGCGATCGCCAACGAAAGAGGCGAGTTCCTGGCCATCGACGTGAAGATCAGGGCTGTCGTGTCCTCTCTCGGGAAACGCTGCAACCTGCCCGCGATACCGGCAAGAGCGAACGCCGTCGCGAAGAAGATCGCAAGAGGCGCGAACATCCGGACCAGCATGCCCAGATTGCCCACGGCCGTTTCGCCTTGGGATTCGAACATCGCGAACACCGCGATGCACAGAAGGAGCAACTGGATGCCGTCACCGCGACGATCCAGGAGCTCCTCCCTCTCGGAGCTGTCCGTGACCGTCCTGATGACGACCGCCGCGATGAGCGGGACCGCGAGAAGGACGGCCATGTCCGCTAGGAGCGGGACCGCATCCATATCGGAGGACGCTCCGAAGAACAACGAGAGGTACACAGGAAGGAGGAGCACCTGGAGGATGAGATTCAGAGGCAGGAGGGACATCCCCAGCTCCACATTCCCTCCGCCAAGCCTGGTGAAGACCAGGTACCAGTCGGTGCAGGGCGTGACCAGGAGCATCACCAGACCCATCATCATCTCCAGGGAGTCTGCGAAGAAGGCCGAGGCCAGTACGTACGACAGGATAGGAGTGGCGACGAAGTTGATCGCCAGGGCCGTGGCGGCGAATCTCCTGTTGCCGAACGCGTCCTTGAGCCTCCGCGGGTCCACGGACAGGAAGAGGACGAGGAGAAGCCCCATGAGGGGGACCTCGATCATCCAGGTCGGGACCTCTGCATGGACGACGGCCCCGATGGCGAGACCGATCAGGGCCGATGTGATGATCAGAGGAGGCTGTGAGAGTCCGGAGTCGGCCATCGCTCGTCGTTCGGACCGATAAGTTCGACGGAGACCTTCCTGCCGTCGATGTCGATGACTGCCATGCGACCTTCTTTCGCAGGCCCGGGGTTGACGAACGTGGTCCCGTTCTCCTCCACGACGCCGACGGCCTCGTGGATATGCCCGGAGAGGGCGAGTATTGGATGCCATCTGTCGGCGATCGCCTTGATCGCGGGGCTTCCGACGCTCATGCCGGATGGGATCTGGTCGAGGATGCCGTAGGACGGCGCATGCGTCATCAGTATCATGCCCTCCTCGCAGTTGCCCTCGAGACCGTCCGTGATGTCGTCCTCCTCCAGTTCGAACGGGGTATGGAATATCGTGATGTTGGATCCTCCGAGGCCCACGAGCCTGTAGCCTCCGACATCCTCGGCACGGCCGTGCATATCGACTGCAACGGATGAGATCGCCTGAGGGAAGTCGAGGGGATCGCAATTCCCCGGTATCGCGTACACCTTCGAATGGATCGAACCCAGGATGCGGGCGGCGTCGGCGCCGGTTCCGAAATCAGTGACGTCCCCCAGGCATACAACGAACTCCGCCTTGCTGCGGTCGATCACGCGGTTGATCTTCTCGATGACCGCCTCGTTCTGATGCAGGTCCGTGAATACTAGGAATCTCATGCCTTCGGAATCGACAGGCATGTACTTAACCTCAGATGGACAGGTTCCGACAACAGACTTCGCAAACTCTCTAACATGCTGCGACGATTGATCTCTGCCATGCTGTTGTTGTGAATTCTATACTCTGACGGTAGTGTTTTCGCAACTATCACGGTAGTGTTTTCTCATCTTTTAGGGGAAACAATTTACAACCATCAGGGGGTAAAAATCATAAATGAACCTGCATATGCGCGATTGATGACGCTGACTCCCGATGGATACAGGCCCAGACTCGTAGATTCAAAAATCGAAGAGTATATGCGGATATACGGAGCAGTCAGCATCGAGGGGACGAAGAACTGCGGCAAGACGTGGACCTCGCGCAATCACTCCAACAGCATCTTCGCCCTGGATGATCCGGAAGATAACAACCGCAACTTCAGATTGGCATCGAGAGATGTGAGCTACGCACTGGACGGAGAAGAACCGCGTCTGATCGATGAATGGCAGGCTGTTCCTGCGATATGGGACGGCGTCAGGAGAAGGGTCGATGAAAAGAGGGCCAAAGGCAGATTCATCCTCTGCGGATCATCGATGCCCGCCGAAAGGAATGCGGAACCGCCCATGCACAGTGGACTCGGCAGAATCGGGACGATCAGGATGCGCACCATGTCGCTGTACGAATCGGGCGATTCCGACGGCTCGGTATCGCTCAGAGGACTCTTCGATTCGGATTTCAGGAACACTCCCCCCAAGACCGTACGGTACGGCGATCTGGTCCGCCTCGTGATGCGGGGCGGATGGCCGAGCGTTCTGGATACTCCGTTGAACGAGGAGCTCGGAAGCATGCCGGGATACATCGACCAGCTGTGTGAACGCGACCTGCCGCGCGTGGATAAGAGCAAAAACCCCTACAGGATGAAGATGGTCATACGCTCCCTCTCGCGCAACGAGAGCACGCTGGCGAGCACCAGCGCCATCGCCAGGGACATGAAGGAGAACGAGGACGAGGTGATCAAGGACGCCACGGTATCCGACTACATCTCGACTCTGGAGAGGATGTATCTTATCGAGAACCAGCCCTCGTACAGCTCTAACCTGAGATCGCCGGAAAGAATAGGGAAGAAGCCGAAGAGGCACCTCACCGATCCGGCCATCGCCGTATCGGCGCTCGGCTTGACATCCCGGATGCTGGACGATGATGAGGAGACCTTCGGATTCCTCTTCGAAAGCATGTGCGAACGCGATCTCCAGATATACGCCGAAGCCAACAACGGCAATCTGTTCCACTACAACGACGGCAGACGGGAGATAGATGCGATAGTCGAGATGCCTGATAAGCGCTGGGGAGCGTTCGAAATCAAGGTCGGAACGAACAGGATCGATTCCGCGGCGGAGAACCTCATCAACGTGACCGAAAAGATGGCGGAATACCATAGCGAACCATCGTTCCTATGCGTCCTGTGCGGAACAGAATCCGCCGCCTATCGGCGCGAGGACGGCGTATACGTCGTGCCTATAACCTCGTTGAAGAACTGATACCCGGACCTGATGACGACGAAGCCCCAGTCCATGCCTCCGGAGCAGGGACGACGGCAGACGTTCTCCGGATCCGAAGCGATCCCTAGGTCTTGGTCGAAGAGGATCGGTACAGCTTCTTCCTTATGATCATGTAGTCCAGGATGTAGAACGCGACCATGTACAGGAACAGGATCAGCACGGAGATCCACGGAATGTCCCATCCCAGCGCACCGGCCCTTATGATCTCGGAAGAATGGGTGAGCGGAAGGACCCATACGACGTCCCCTACGACGGACGGCAGTGCGCTGACCGAGAATATGGTCCCGCACAGGAACGTCATGGGCATTATGACCAGGCTTGTGAACACGTTCATCGACGCGCTCGACTTGGCCAGAAGCCCTGCGGCCACGCCGAGCAGCGCGAACGTGACGCAGGAGAACAGCGTCATGACGATGACGGCGGGACCGATCACAAGGTCGTCGGTAAGGAACAGTCCGAGGCACAGGAGGATCATGGAACCGAACACGCCGCGGATGAGACCCATGACGGATTTCCCGAACACTATGGCGGAGGTGTGCATCGGCGAGAGGATGAGCTCGTCGAAGCTCGTGTGGAACAGCCTCTGAATTATGAGCTTCTGGGCCGTGGATGTGAATCCGGCCGTCATGGACGACATGGCCATTATCCCCGGGATAGCATAGGCCACGTACTCGACGCCGTGCTCCATCTCGCCGGACCTCATCCCGTAGGCGAAGGCGACTAGGTACAGCAGGGGGCCGACCACCGCGGAGATGATCGTCTCCGGAAGATGGCGCCTCAGGAAGCAGAGATCCCCGTACGCGACGCGGAGGGCCTCGCCCAACGGATCGTACATCGGATCCTCCTCCCCGTTATCTCCAGGAAGGCGTCCTCGAGAGTGGTCTTGCGGAGGATGGTGTTGTGCTCTCCGGAATGCCTGTCGGCCTCGTCCATCGCCTCTCTCCTCGTGGCGAAGAACCTCATGACCGGTTCCTGCTCCTCGTCGACGGTGGTCACGGTGACATATCCTCCGACGGACTCTATCAGCTCCGCAGGGGTCCCTTCGGCTATGAGATGCCCGTGCGTTATCATGCCCACCCTGTCGCACAGGGATTCGGCCTCGTAGATGTAGTGCGTAGTGAGGAATATCGTCGTTCCGCGACGGTTCAGAGAGCGTATCATCCTCCAGAGAAGGTTCCTGGACTGTGTGTCGAGTCCGGTTGTGGGCTCATCCAGGAACAGGACGTCGGGATCGTGGATCATGGAGCAGACGATGGCCACGCGCTTCTTCCATCCCCCGGAGAGGGTCTCTACGAGATCGTCCATCCTGGGCTCCAGCTCCATGATCGGACATAGCTCCTCCATGCGGGCACGGGCCTGCCTGAACGAGAGCCCCTGTATCAGAGCGTGATGCATTATGTTGTCGCGAACGGAGATGTCCTTGTCGAGGCTGTGCTGCTGCTGTATGACTCCCAGACTGCGACGCGCCGCGATGTAGTCGGAGGAGGTGTCATGGCCGTCTATCCAGACCTTCCCGGAAGTGGGGCGCTCCATCGTGGTGAGCATGCGGACGGTGGTCGTCTTCCCGGCGCCGTTGGGACCTAGGAATCCGTAGATCTCGCCCCTGCGGACCGTCAGGGACAGGCCGTCCACCGCACGGAACTCACCGAAGTCCTTGGTCAGATCCTCGCAGCGTATAACGGCCTCGTTCGAACCGGAAGCACGATCGTTCACCATGAGCCACCTTCCTCCTCATCCTATTCATATTATCTAATATCATCGATAATCAATACCAGACCTTCTTGGCCCCCTTTATCAGAAGGATGATGAAGAGAGGCCCTCCGATCACCGATGTTATGACGCCCACGGGCACCGAAGCCGTGATCAGCTTCGTGGCGCAATCGCACAGGATGAGTATCAGCGCCCCGCATGCAGCGGAGCACGGTATAAGATACCTGAGATTGGAACCGACGAGCACGCGGGCCACATGAGGCGCTATCAGTCCCATGAACCCTATCGTCCCGGTATAGCCCACTATCACCGCCGTCATGACGGCCACGATGATCAGTGAAACGGAACGTACGAGACGGGTCCTGATCCCCATCGAAACGGCGCTGTTCTCTCCCGAAGTCATGATCGTCATCTGACGCGACAACGCAAGCAACAGAACGATTCCTGCGATGACGACAGAAGCCACGATCCATATGTTGTCCCATCTGGCCCCGACTATCGATCCAGTGTTCCAAAGGTAGAGCTGCTCCACCGCATCGGAATCAGCCATCAGAGTCATCGTGGAGGTCGCTGCCCTGAACACGTACATCACGGCCACTCCTGCGAGGATCGTGGTCGTAGGGGTCATGTTCTTACGTCTGGAGATCAGGACTATGACCGCCGTGGGGATCAATGCGAGTATGGCGGCGTTCGTGGTTATGCTGAGCGCGTATCCCGATACAGGGAGGATCACGATATCAAGCATCAGGTAGAGCGCGACTCCGAAGGACGCTCCGGATGCCACACCCGTGGTGTACGGATCCGCGATGGGATTGCGAAGCATGGACTGCATCACCGCGCCTCCGACGGCCAAACCGGCTCCGACGAAGACGGCCATCAGCGCCCTCGGCACGAAGTACTCCCAGACGATCAGATCGTAGTAGTATACGCCGTAGTCCCGACCTGCCAGATGGAACGACAGGACATCCCATGTGACGCCGAAGGAGAGACCGGTGTAATGGTTCAGGAAGATGCTGAAGAACGCTACAGCAGCGCATACGATGAGCAATGCGATTGAGATCGAATCCTTCCTCAACAGTATGCGCCGGTACGACGATTCCATCTCGGTCATCCCCGTCATCGGAATCCCTCCCCGTAGCGCTTCTTCCTGAGTATCATGTACAGGAACACTGGCGCTCCGACGATCGAGGCGATGAGTCCGACGCGCAGTTCGTCCGGATAGATCACGGTCCTCGAAACCAGATCGGCTAGCATCAGGAACAATGCGCCGCCCGCCATCGAGGCAGGGATGAGGTATCTGTTGTCCCCTCCTATCGCCATGCGGATGAGATGCGGGATCACGAGTCCGACGAATCCTATGATCCCGCAGAAGCTGACCATGGATGCGACGGCGACGGCCACCACGACCATGCACAGGGTGCGGAAGTTGTCCACATCGAGCCCGAGCGTCTCTGCGCTGTCATCGCCCAGAGCCAGAAGGTTAAGTTTCCTGCTGACGGCGATCATGAGCAGCGATGAGACGACGACCACGACGAACGGCACGACCAGATCGCTCCAGACGGTTCCGGTGAATGTTCCGATCTGCCAGAGATAGGCGTTCTTCAGAGTATCGGCATCCGTGGATACCATTATGAGGGTCTCCATCCCGCTGAACAGGTACGAGAGCGCGACACCGACCAGTATGGTGACTGCGGGACTCATGGAGATGATACGCGAAAGGAATATGATCACCAGGGCCGGAACCAGCCCGCCGATGAACGCATTGGTAACGACCCCCATGGAGCCGGCTATATCGGATAGCGTGAACCCCATCACGATGGCGGCCACCGCTCCGAAGCAGGCGCCGTCCGAAAGCCCGGTGGTATACGGATCCGCCAAAGGATTGGTCAGAAGCGCCTGCATGACCACGCCGCAGGAGGCGAGTCCGCATCCCGTGATTATAGCCATGAGCATGCGCGGAGCGTACACGGTCCATATGGAGTAGTCGTCCACCCACTCCTTGGAACCCAGCTCGTACGTCGCTCCGAATATGTGATTGAAGAAATAGGAAAGGGAGTCTATGGCGCCTACCCCTCTTCCATTGAATGAAAGGGTGATGCCCATCATGACCACGATGCCTGCGATCAGCAGCGCCGTCAGAAGGACCTTGCGTGAAGTGTACCTGTTGTAATCGGCCTCCAGCTTTTCGATGCCGTATTGGTCGTCCATCGGTCCGACCCTCCGGAGCATCGCAGACTCCGTTCGATGGACGAGGCGTGAACAAAGGATCCTCCACCACCATGAACGGCCGGCCCTCATGCATCTCTATGTGGGATTGGACGCCGTACACATGGAGGATGTTGTCGGATGTGATGACCTCCTCCGGGGTACCTACGGCATACACGCCTTTGTCGAAGAGCATGATTACGTTGTCGGAGTACTTGGAAGCCAGATTCAGATCGTGGCTGATCATGATGACGATTATGCCCTTGGTGTCGGAGAGATGCTTCAAGAGGCGGATGACGTCCATCTGATGCCTTATATCGAGATTGGCTGTAGGTTCGTCCAACAACAGGACCTCCGGCTCCTGTGCGATGCCGCGAGCGAGCATCACCCTCTGATGCTGACCTGCCGACAATTCGTTGAAGCTTCTCATCGCCAGATCGGATATGTCCATCATCCGCATGGCCTCCTCCACCACGACGAGATCGTCATGAAGGGATTTCCATTTGTGATGCGGATTGCGCCCCATCAGGACCGTATCTATAACGGTCATCGGGAACGAGTCCCCGGACGTGTACGGAACGTATCCGATCTTCTTGGCGAGCTCCTTCGGCTTGTAGTCATGGACATCCGCTCCGTCGATCATCACCGTCCCCTTGATCGGAGAGAGGATGCGGTTGATGCAATGGATCAGAGTGGATTTCCCGACACCGTTGGGGCCTATTATGGAAATGAGCTGAGGACCTTCGATGGATATGCTCACTCCGTCGAGGATGAGCTCGTTGTCGTTGTATCCGAACGACAGGTCCTCTGTCGAAACGCCGGTCATATCTGCGGATAATGAGGGGGATCGAACCCCCCTCTGTTTGATCAGGCGATAAGCGCCTTGATGTCCTGCGTGGTCCACATGTACTTGTCGCCGCTCGCATCGTAGTCCTTGTAGCCAAGGAACTCGTTCATGTACTGCTCCAGAAGAGACTGGCTCCAGTCTGCGTCGAAGCAATCGGAATACATGATCTGAGCGGTGAGCGCGAGCCTCACAGGCAGAGGCAGGACTCCGTTGATGACGTAGTATTCCTCTGCCTTGTAGGCGGCGGTCTCCTTGAAGTTCTCCGCGATGGCCTTGAGGGTCTTCGCCGCAGGAGCCTCGTTGTAGGATGTGGAGGAGTAGTGGATAAGATACTGAGGGTTGTACTTGGGGTCGAGAAGCCAGGTGTTGTCGCTTCCGTCGGGGAACTTCTTCGTGGATGCCTCGAAGTCGGCGAGGTTGTTCCCTCCTGCGAGGATGGTCATCTGGTAATAGTCGCCGCTCGTCCCGTTGACGGAGTTGGTCATGACGACGTCCATCACAGTGGCGGAACCGTACTTGTCCCCCTCGTTCTTCTTGATGGTGTCGACGATTCCGGTCAGGAACTCTATGTACTCTCCGGCCTGCGCCTCGGATCCCACCAGGATGCCGAGAGTCGCCATCCCTCTGAGACTGGAGGCGTAGCTGTCGAAGGTGAACTGGATCAGGCTGGCTCCCTTGGAGGCGTAGAGATCCCTGAAGCTCTGGGATGCATAGTATTCCATCCCGCTCTCCTCGATGATCGCGACCTGGAAATCGGTGTCCGCGAGCTTCGTCTGGTCGTCGGATGTGGCCTTGGACGAGATGACGGTAATCGTTCCGGAATCCCTCAGCTCCATGAGCTTTCCATCCATGGTGGCGGTCATCTTCTCCGCACTTCCTGCGGCGTTGGCGGTCATGATCTTCGTGAGGTCCAGAACGGAGATCGCGGTACGCATGTTGGCTCCGCCGCTGACGAAGGCCTTGGTTATCGGGTAGTTGCACGCAACGGCATCGGCACCGGACTCGTCCTTCACCCACACCGTCATCGATTCCTTGTTGATCATCCTCTGGACCATGTCGTAGTCGGCCTGAGTGATCTGTCCGTCCCTGTCCGCATCAGCGAAGGGGTAATCGGTCTCGGCCACTGCCTTCCCGATGTTGGATTTGATTATATCGAGATCCGAATCATCGAGGAGGCAGTTGCCGTCGGCATTGCCGTAGACCAGACCGTATTCGGAAGCAACAGCAGGCGAATCTCCGCCATTGTTATCATCACCGTTCATGACGACGACCGCGCAGGCGGCCGCGACAACGACGATGACTGCTATCACCGCGATGAGCTTGCTTGAAACAGCCATATTAGTCACCTCTTAATTTTATTAGGTTAACCTAATCTGAATCGGATATATAATCCAATCCTGTACAAATCCATACAGGGAAGCGAACAAGATACAGGAACAGGTTGGATGCGACCTCCGGCTCCTGTGAAAGAGCGACAGCGGCGTATAATAATCAAGGAATTCCCAAAAAGACGGGGCCGAAGCCCCGCCGGTTTCAGAATCGGTTCTCCTCGGACTCGTCGAGATCGCCGATATCGAGATCCCCCGCGAGGGAGATGATCTGCAGCTCCTCGAGCTTGTCGTCGGGGACCTGCGACGGAGATCCGTCGAGAAGGGAGACGGCCCTCTTGTTCTTGGGGAACGCGATGACCTCCCTGATGGTCTCCTTGTCCAGCAGGATGGCGCAGAGCCTGTCCACTCCCAGAGCGATGCCTCCGTGGGGAGGCGCCCCGTAGCTCAGGGCCTGGACGAAGAATCCGAAGTTCTGCTCGATCCTCTCGTCGTCGAGTCCGAGCTTATGGAACACGGCCCTCTGGAGATCGGCGTTGTGGATACGGAGCGATCCGGATCCGAGCTCGTTGCCGTTCAGGCAGAGGTCGAAGCAGGCGCCTCCGACATAGTCGTCGTCGAGGTCGTTCTGAGGCAGGACGAACGGGTGGTGGAACGCGTCGTACTTCCCGGAGACTGGATCGATCTCGAACATGGGGCACTGATCCATCCAGAAGAACATGAACTCGTTCTTCGGAACGATGCCGAGATCCTCGGCGACCTTCTTCCTCAGGAATCCTCCTCCCTCGTAGGTGGCCTTCCATGGTCCGGCGATCAGGAACAGCAGGTCCCCGTCCTCGGCGCCCATGGCCTCCTTGATCCTGTCGAGGATCTCGGGTGTGAAGTACTTCACGATGTTGCTGTTGAGCTTTCCGTCCTCGCACCTCATCCAGGTGAGTCCCCCGAGACCGACCTTCTTGGCGTACTTGATGTACCTGTCGACCTCGTTCCTTCCGATGGCGCCCTTGGAGACGGACGCCTTGATGTTCATACCGGCAACGATTCCGCCTTCGGAGAGGATGTTCTGGAAGATCTTGTACGGGACGTCCCTGACGAGATCGGTCAGCTTGACGAACTCGAGACCGTACCTCATGTCGGGCTTGTCGGATCCGAAGCGCTCCATGGCATCCCTGTAGGCTATGTGGGGGAACGGCGTGGCGAGCTCGGTTCCGTAGAGGCCCTTCCACACGTACGCCATGAGCCCCTCGATCATGTCCTGGATGTCCTTCATGTCGACGAAGGACATCTCCATGTCGAGCTGCGTGAATTCGGGCTGCCTGTCCTTCCTCGAATCCTCGTCGCGGAAGCATCTGGCGACCTGGTAGTAGCGGTCCATGCTGCCGACCATCAGCATCTGCTTGAACAGCTGAGGGCTCTGAGGCAGAGCGTAGAACGTTCCGGGGTGGACCCTGGAGGGGACGATGTAGTCCCTGGCGCCTTCGGGCGTGGACCTTCCCAGCATGGGGGTCTCGATCTCGAGGAAGCCGTTCTGCTCGAGGTAGTTCCTGGCGAGGTGGATGAGCTTGGATCTGAAGACCATGGACTGGACCATCTCGGTCCTTCTGAGGTCCAGATACCTGTAGCGCATCCTGATGTCCTCGTCGGGCAGGACGCCCTCCTTCTGGTCCCCGATCTCGAACGGCGGGAGCTCCGACCTGTTGAGAAGCGCGGCATCGGTGATGAGCACCTCGACGGCCCCGGTCGGGTTCCTCGCATCCTCGGTCCCCTCGACCCTGTTCCTCACGGTGCCGTGGATCTCCACGCAGGACTCGCGGGAGAAGGAGCGCATGGTCTCCTCCAGCGCGGACGCGTCCACTCCTGCGGGCAGGGCCTCCGGATCGAAGACGACCTGGGTTATGCCGTACCTGTCGGCGAGATCGATGAACGCCACTCCGCCGTGGTCCCTGGAGAATCTGACCCATCCCTGAAGGCATACTTCCTTGCCCAGGTCTGACGCCCTGAGCTCTCCGCACGTGTTCGTTCTTCTCATAAGAGAGCCTCTCTGTAATGGCTCGACCATTCCGCACCTGTTATTTATAAGGCGCGCGAGAGGCTCCGGACACGTCCGGACAGCGACGGAGAAGGGGATGGCCGGCACGGAGCCGGCCGGAATAACGATGCGTTCCTCGGAGGGATCGCTCGGTTTGATGCTCCTGCTGGCCTCCGCTCATGTCGAAGGCTATCAGGCGGTTGAGCTCCACGGCGTACTCCATGGGCAGCTCCTTGCTGAACGGCTGGAGGAATCCCATGAGGATCATCTGGGTCGCCGCCTCCATGTCGATTCCGCGGCTCATCAGGTAGAAGAGCTGGTCCTCGCTGATCTTGGAGACCGATGCCTCGTGCTCGAGGAACGAGGAGGAGTTCTCCACCCTGTTGTTCGGGACGGTGTCGCTGAAGGAGCGGTCGTCGAGGATCAGGGTGTCGCACTGCTCGTTGGCACGCGAACCGAGCGCATCCGGCCCGATCCTGATCTGCCCGCGGAAGTTGGCGGTCCCTCCGCCCCTGGCGATGGATTTCGATATGATGCTGGAGGTCGACTGGCGGCCGTAGTGGAGCATCTTGGCACCTGTGTCCTGGAACTGCCCGGGGCCCGCGACCGCTACGGATATGACCGACCCGTGGGACCTCTCTCCGCGGAGGACGCAGCAGGGGTACTTCATGCAGGTCTTCGACCCGATGTTCCCGTCGACCCATTCCATGAGTCCGTCGTCGTCGACGATGGCTCTCTGGGTGACCAGATTGAGGACGGAGTTGGACCAGTTCTGGATGGTGGTGTACCTCATCTTCGCCCTCTTGCCGACGAAGATCTCAATCACTCCGGAGTGCAGCGACTCCTCGGAGTACATGGGCGCGGTGCAGCCTTCGACGTAGTTGAGCTCCGCATCGTCGTCGACGATGATCAGGGTCCTCTCGAACTGCCCGCTGCGCTTGTTGTTGATCCTGAAATACGCCTGGAGGGGATTCTCCAGCTTGACCCCCTTGGGGATGTAGATGAAGCTCCCTCCGGACCAGACCGCGGCGTTGAGCGCGGAGTACTTGTTGTCCTTTATGGGGACGAGCGTTCCGAAGTACTTCCTGAAGATCTCGGGATGCTCCCTGAGGCCGGTGTCGGTGTCGGTGAATATGACCCCCTTCTCCTCCACCTCCTTGAGCATGTTCCCGTAGACGGCCTCGGACTCGTACTGGGCGGTGGCTCCCGCCAGGTACTTCATCTCGGCCTCCGGGATCCCCAGCTTCTCGAACGTGCTCTTGACCTCGTCGGGGACGTCCTCCCAGCTGGTGGCGGACTTGTCGGAGACCCTGGTGTAGTACGTGAACTCCTGGAAGTCTATGTCCTCCAGGGACGGACCGAATCTCGGCTGGTGGTGCTTGAAGAACTCCTCCAGCCCCTTCAGCCTGTACTCCAGCATCCATTCCGGCTCTCCCTTCACCTGGGAGATCTGCCTGACGATCTCCTCGTCGAGGCCCTTCCTGGTCTGGAATATCGCCTTGGCATCGTCGCGGAACTCGTATTTCGCACGCTCGTCGCTGTCGAACAGAACCTTTTCGTTGCTCATTCGCGGACCTCCTGTCCCAGGGCCTTGCGCATGCCCTTCCACCCGATGCGGGCGCAGCTTATCCTGGCCGGCTCCTTGGGGACGCCGGCGAAGCAGTCGGCCTCCTCCAGGGAGTCCTCGTCGCACGGCTCCATCTTCATGAGCTTGTCGAAGGTGTCGGCCAGCGCGAGGGCCTCCTCCTTCGTCTTGCCCCTGAGGAGCTCCGTCATTATGGAGCACGATGCACCGGAGATCGCGCATCCGACGCCGTGCCAGCAGGCGTCCTGGATCCTGTCTCCGTCCATCTTGACCTGGATGTAGACGTCGTCTATACAGCTGGCGCTGTCCATATGGACTGTCTCGTATCCTTCGCCTTCGGCCTCCCTCTTGTTGCGGGGGTACTTGTAGTGATCCATCAGGATCTCGCGCATGAGTTCCGGATCGTCAGAAATAGACATTGAGGAAATCCTCCGAATGGGATGCTGCGTCGATGAGCGCATCGACGTCTTCTTCATCGTTGTATATGTAGAACGAGGCCCTGACCGTGGCGGGAGCCCCCGTGTAGATGGGCAGAAGCTTGGAGCAGTGCGTGCCGGAACGGACGAACACGCCCTTGCTGCCCAGGAGGGTTGCCATGTCCTGCGCGAAGACGGTCTTGGAGTTGAACGCCACTATACCTGCGTCCGCATCGGGATCGTAGATCTCGATGTCCTGTATCGCCGAGAGCCCGTCCACCGCGCGCCTGCGGAGCTTCTCCTCGTGGTCGTGGATGTCCTTGTATCCTATGCCGTCGAGGAACCTGCAGGCCTCCGCGAGGCCCATGGCGCCGGAGACGTTCTGAGTGCCGGCCTCGAAGCGGGACGGCGGATCGTCGAGGGTGTAGGTGCCGTCGGCGTTGAAGCGGGCGTTCATCTCCCCGCCCCACATCAGAGGCTCGAGCTCGAGCAGGAGCTCGCGCTTGCCGTACATGACTCCTATCCCCGTGGGGCCGCACATCTTGTGGCCCGAGAAGCACAGGAAGTCCGCATCCGTCTCCCTGACGTCGGTCTTCTTGTGGGGGACCGACTGCGCCCCGTCGTCCACGTAGATGGCTCCGACGGAATGGGCTATGGCGGCCATCTCCTTCACGTCGATGGAGTATCCGAGGACGTTGGTCGTGCTGGCCAGGCAGACGATCCTGGTGCGCTCGTTCACGACGGACCTCAGTGCGTCCGGGGTTATCCTGCCCCTCTCGTCGAGGGGGACGTAGACCACCTTGGCGCCGGTGCGCTCCGCGACCTTGAAGAACGGAAGGACGACGGAGGCGTGCTCGTGGTACGAGACGACGATCTCGTCGCCGGGCTTCAGCCTGTGCGCCATGCCGAAGGCGACCTGGTTCAGGCCCATGGTGTCGCCGCTGGTGAAGCACACCTCGTCCACGTGGGCGTTGATGAACGACGCGACGGTCTCCCTGCTCTCGTCATAGGCGACGTCCGCGGCATGGGCGAGGGCGTAGTCCCCGCGCTTCGTGTTCGCGGTGATGTCGGTGTTGTAGCGGTCGGCCGCATCGATGACGCACTGCGGCTTGAACGTGGTCGCGCAGTTGTCCAGATAGTGGAGCGGAAGGTCCCCGTACATCCCGCCGCGGGAGTACATGGGGAACTGCTCGCGCATCGCGATCGGATCGATCATATCTCCAACGCCTCCAGGGCGGCCTCGGTCTCCTTCGCGAGCTCCCTGTCCTGCATGGAATCGATGACGAAGTTCATGCTTCCGAGGGTGATGAGCTTCCTGCTCTCCGCCTCGGTGAGCCCGCGGCTCATCATGTAGTACATGGCCTCGGGATCGTACGCGCCGAGAGCGGCGCCGTGGCTGGCGTCGACGTCGTCGTCCTTGATGAGCAGCGCGGGGGACACCTCGCTCCTGGAACCGGGCGACAGGTTGGTGATCCTCCCCTCCTGGCGCGTCTTGGAGCCGTGCGCGCCGTTGAGGATGTCGGAGGTCCCGTAGAACAGCTGGGTGCCGTTGCCGGCGTTTATCCCGGCCATCCTGACCTTGGAGACGGTCTTGCCTTCCAGATGGATCGTGTCGAACCTGAAGACCTTGCGCCTTCCGGCGGGGCACACCGACGCCAGGTTGACCAGCACGGAGGCGCCTCTCATAAGGCTGATCCTGATGGTCGCATCCACGTCGCCCTCGCTGAGATCTGCGATGGTGAGGATGAGCTCTCTGCCCTCGTCCACGGTGTACTCGAGGCTCGCCTTCCCGCCGGAGCCGCTCCCGGAGAGCAGGCAGTCCACGGCGAGGCTCTCCCCGATCTCTCCGCCCTCGAGCTCGCTGAGATCGCGGACTATCGTGTCAGATTCCCCCGAGGTCGATTGCGCCCTGCGGTCCGCACGACGGTGCGGCAGGCCTCTTCTTCTTGACGCTGATGCCGTACTCCTTCTCGATGAACCCGTAGCCCTCGGAGGAGATCTTCTCGGCGAGCGAACCGTCGCCCTCCACGGCCACGGCGCCGTTCACTATGACTGCGGTCCTCGTGGGCTTGACCATCTTGAACAGACGGTCGTAGTGGGAGATGATTATGAAAGTCGTGCCCTGCTCGCGGAGGTCGTTGATGGCCTCGGATATGAGGGCGAGGGCGTCCACGTCGAGACCGGAGTCGATCTCGTCCAGGAAAGCAAGCTCGGGCTTGAGGAGCAGCATCTGGAGGACCTCGTTCCTCTTCTTCTCTCCTCCGGAGTATCCGTCGTTGAGGTTCCTGGATGCCAGGTCGGGGTTGAATCCGGTGCGGTGGCAGGCCTCCTCGAGCTCCTTGCGGAAGGCGTACGCCCCCACGGGATCGGCGCGGCGTGCGTTGACGCCGGCCCTGTAGAACTCGGATGCGACGACCCCGGGCACCTCCGGAGGCGACTGGAACGCCATGAACAGCCCCTTGCGGGCCCTCTCGTCGACGGAGAGCTTCAGGAGGTCCTCCCCGTTGAGGGTCACGGAGCCGCCGGTCACCGTGTACTCGGGGGAGCCCATGAGCACGTTGAAGAGGGTGGATTTCCCCTGGCCGTTGGGACCCAGAAGAGCGATGCAGTCGCCCTTGCGGACGGTGAGATTGAGATGGTCGAGGATAGCCACTCCGCCTGCCGAGGCCGAGAGGTCGGAAACAATCAGTTCTTCCATTTCGGTATGCTCCAATGTGAATGCCCTCGGCATTCTGTTTGTTTATAATATCGTTTACGTCGTTAACCGAAAGGGACCGGACGGCCCCGATCGGAACGATCGCTTCTCTCCCAGGATAGGAGGGATGTATGAGAACGGATCCTTGGTTATGTTGAGAATGACGGCGGTGTTGGTCTTCCTCACGTCGGGAATGGCGTTTATCTCCTTGACGACGTCCGAGAACTCGTCCCTGTCGAGGCATGCGATCCAGACTATGCAGTCCGCCTCCCCGGTGACATCGAAGACGGAGACCACCTGGGGGATCTTGGAGATCTCGCCCTGCACCGTCTTCACGTTCTCGGCGTAGACGCTGACCATTCCCATGTACTCGAATCCGAGCTTCATGTAGTCGACGCTTGCGCGGTATCCGTTGATTACGCCCTTGGCCTCGAGATTCTTCACCCTCTGGATGAGCGTGGTCGGATGGACATCGAGCTGCTTCGCGAGCTGCCTGTACGAGCCCTGGCTGGACCTGCAGAGCAGTTCGATTATACGTTTGTCCAGTTCATCGAAGTCAGAAAGCGACATATGCACCGTAGGACCGTGATTCTTGAGCGCACTTATTAAGGTTGTGCGACATCCGCCGTTCATGACCGACAGGATATACAGACGCGACGGATACGGTTCGGAGTTCCAGGCCACAGTCCTTTCCGTGGAAGGGGACGACGTCGTCCTCGACAGCACGGCGTTCTACCCGGGCGGCGGAGGACAGGTCTGCGATCTCGGAACCGTCCGCGGGCTCGCCGTGACCGATGTCCACGAGAACAAGGACGGCGACATAGTCCATGTCATCCCCGGAAACGACCTTCGTCCGGGCGAGCAGGTGTGGTGCAGCGTGGACTGGGAGAGGCGCTACGACCTCATGCAGGGGCATACCGGGGAGCACCTCCTGTTCTGCTCGCTGAAGAGGCAGTGCCCCGATCTCGCGATAACCAAGATCTACATCTCCCCGGAGAGCAAGTACGTGATCGTCAACCACGACCTGGAATGGGACCAGATCGAGGCGGCCGTGCGTTTCGCCAATCAGGCCATAGCAGACAATCTCCCGGTGACACACACCACCATGGACCGCGACGATCCGGAGCTCGTGGAGAAGGTCAGGATCAAGCTGGACCGCATCCCCGAGAACGAGGAGATCACCGTCGTCGCCATAGGGGACATAGACTACTCCGCATGCTCGGGAGTCCATGTGATGGAGACCTCCGAGCTCGAGCTGCTCCTGGTGGACAGGAAGGTGTCGGCGGGGGCGGAAGGGGTCGCCATACACTTCAAGGTAGGGCGCGCCGCCAAGGATGCCGCGATAACCCTCGCGACTGTCGCGCTGTCCGTCACCGACGCCATGGGGTGCAAGCTGGAGGACGCTCCCAGGGCCGTGTCCAATCTCAGAACGGAGGATGCCGCCAAGACGAGGATGCTCAAGAGCGCGGTGCGCAGACTGGCGGGATCGGTGGCACCGGAATCCATAGGCGGGATCCCGGTCTACGTCGCATCGCTCCCCGGCTCCGACAGGAACGCCCTCAACGATCTGGCGGAGAAGGCCAGGTCGGAAGGCGGGGTGGCGCTGATCGTCGGACAGGGCGACACGCTCTCCGTGATGATGTCGTCGGGCGATCCCCGCATCGACTGCAGGGCGCTGCTTCCCGCGATCCTGAAGGGGTTCGGCGGACGCGGAGGCGGCAAGCCGGAGTTCGCCCAAGGAGGAATTCCGGATCCGGAGCTGGAGAACGAGATTCTGGATGCCATGAAGAAGGCCGTCTCCGACGCGCTGAACGGACCCGGGGAGCGATGCGAACGAACGCACCCTTAATTATGATTATAGGAATCGCGGGAACATGGGCGGAATGAAGGTCAACAACCGTCAGATGAAGCAGGCCATGAAGAAGATGGGGATCTCCCAATCCCCGATCGACGGCGTGACCGAGGTCGTCATCAGGACGAAGGACAAGGAGTTCGTCGTCAGGAACGCGGACGTCATCCGCATAGAGATGGGAGGCAGCGTGAGCTACCAGGTCACGGGCACCACCGAGGAGCGCGCCATCGGCGCGGACGGAGAGCCTGTGAAGACCTTCCCTGAAGCGGACATAGAGCTCGTCATGGCGCAGACAGGATGCGCCCGCGAGAAGGCCGTGGCCGCGCTGGAGAAGGCTGACGGACAGCCCGCCGAGGCCATCATCGGCATAATGTCGGAGTGATACGATGTGCTTGGCGATACCGGGTAAGATCGTCAGCATAGACGGCGACATGGGAGAGGTCGATTTCGGCGGAGCCACCAGGAAGGCGAACCTTTCGATGGTGGATGCCGAGGTCGGCGACTGGGCCGTCGTCCATGCGGGCTTCGCCATACAGATAATGGACGAGGAGGACGCTCAGGAGACCATCAGGCTCTGGAACGAGGTCCTCGACAGCGATTCCCTTTCCTACAACTGAGCCGGCCGGGGCCCGACGGCCCCTCCGGCACTTTATTCATCTCTTCTTCTGGATCTTGCCGTCTTTCTTCTGACGCACGACGGAGATCCCCTGGTTGCTTGCGACCTCCTTCGCATAGGCCTCGGCCTCCGCCTTGGTCTTGAACTTCTTGAGCGCCTTCTGAGCACCGGTCCTCTTGACCTGCCATCCCCCGTCCTGATGAGGGGAGACGAAATACGAATCGTTCCTCTTCTTCGTCTCGGCCTGAACGGAGCCTGACGTATCTGCGGGATTGACTTCCGCCATTTCATTCACCGCACCTGAATCCCCTTGACGGATATAACACCACGATGCACCGAAAGAGCCGTCAGTTCGTGCGATTCGGAGATTCATGCAGCGGCCTGCTGTTCCGGAGCACGGACGCGTGCTCATGGACGGCTCGGAAACGGTGAAATCCGGCCTGTTTTCATCAAAATCGTGCATCTGATCGGAACCTGAAAACTGATTAATAGAAAGTATTATATAGTTTGTAGATATCCTGAGTTTTGGTAAGACGGCCAAAGCGGCGGTGTAACACCCGGTCCCATTCCGAACCCGGAAGTAAAGCCCGCCCACGTACCTGTCTGTACTGTAGTGCGCAAGCCTACGGGAACTCAGGCACGCTGTCTGCCATTTTTCCATTTCATCTCTTCAGCCGAAAGGCTCGCTCCGACCATTTGGAACGCGGAACCTTCCGAACGTCAGTCGCTATATACGTCGACACCATCGTCCGAGCGATGATACTGATCAAGCTTGGCGGGAGCGTCATAACCGACAAGTCGCAGTACAAGAAGTTCAACGAGGAGCAGGCCGCGAGACTGTGCAGAGAGATCGCCGAGTCCGGGCGCCAGTGCATCGTCGTCCACGGGGCGGGTTCGTTCGGACATGTTCTTGCGAAGAAGTACCGGATCCAGGACGGATTCAGAGAAGGGGAGCAGATCGCGACCGCGGCTGAGGTCCATCACGACGCCATGGAGCTGGGGATGCTCATGACATCGGAGCTCATGAAGGCAGGAATTCCCGCAGCGTCTGTAGCTCCCGGAAACTGCTTCGTCCTGGAGAACGGCAGGCTCATCGTGACCGACGACGAGGCCGTGCGCAGGATGCAGACGATCGGAATAATGCCCGTCACGTTCGGCGACGTTGTCATGGACCGCGTGAAAGGGTTCGCGATCGTCTCCGGGGATCAGATGATGGAGTACATGGCGAAGGTGTTCGAACCGGAGAGGATAGTGTTCGTGTCCGATATCGACGGCCTCTACACGAAGAATCCGAAGCTCCATCCCGACGCCGAGCTCATACCCATCGTGACCGAGGAGACCATGCGCTCCGTCGGAACCGAGGAGGACGTGGCCGACGTGACCGGCGGAGTGAGGAACAAGATGGAGGCCATGCTCAGGATGTGCGCGCCCGGGAGGGACTGCATCCTTGTGAACGGGACCGTTCCCGGAAGGCTCCTCGCCCTGTTGGAAGGAAAAGACGTGCCGTGCACCGCGGCGAGGCTGTGATCCCATGGAAGAGATCAGAGAGAGGAAGGCGGATCACATAGAGATCTGCATGAAGGAGAGGATCGCCCCGGAGCACTGCTTCTGGAACGACATCAGGCTGATCCACAACGCCCTGCCGGAGATCGGCATGGACGATATAGAAACGTCCTGCACCCTTTTCGGCAGGAAGCTGGAGATGCCTCTGGTGGTCACCGCCATCACGGGAGGATTCTCCGGAGCGGTGAAGATCAACTCCAACATAGCCGAGGCATGCGCCGAGGTCGGTGCCGGAATGGGCGTAGGAAGCGAAAGGGCCGGAATCAACGGCATCTGCCCCGAGAGCTACGCGGTCGTCAAAGAGTTCGACGTCCCGTTGGTGATCGGCAACGTGGGCGCCCCCCAGCTCGTCCGGCAGAGGAGCAAGGACCGCTTCGACCGCGCCGCGGTCGAGAAGGCCTTCGAGCTCGTGGACGCGGACGTCATGGCCGTGCACCTGAACTTCCTCCAGGAGGTCGTGCAGCCCGAAGGCGACACCAACGGAGCCGGAGTGAGGGATGCCATCCGGGATCTGGCCAGGGACCTTCCCGTGATCGTGAAGGAGACCGGCGCAGGGATCTCCCGCGATGTCGCCGAACGCCTCAAGGGTATCGGGATCCGCGGAATAGACGTGGCGGGCATGGGCGGGACCAGCTTCTCCGCGGTCGAGCTCTATCGCGCCAGAAAGGCGGGCGACAAGGTGCGCTCCTCCATGGGGGAGACGTTCTTCGACTGGGGCATACCGTCTCCCGTATCGGTCATGGAATGCAGAGGATGCGGCCTTCCGATCATAGCATCGGGAGGGATCCTCAACGGACTCCATGTCGCGAACGCGGTGTCCCTGGGCGCGTCCTGCGCGGGACTCGCCAACCCCGTCCTCGAAGCGGCCGTCGAATCTGCGGATGCTGTGAAGGAGAAACTTCTCATGATTAAGGAGGAGCTGCGCGCGGCCATGCTCCTGACGGGGTCCAAGGACCTCGAAGCGCTCGGAAAGGCGCGCCGCGCGATACTGGGACAGACCAGGGAATGGATGGAATCGATATGATCAGCGCAGAAGAATATCTGAAGAGGATGTCCGCCGAGCTCGACGGACCCATAAAAAGCTACATCGGGAACGAGGAGCCCGCCAACCTCATGGAGGCCAGCAGGCAGTATCCGTACCGCGGCGGCAAGAGGATGAGGCCCGCCATGGCCGTCGCCTGCTGCGGAGCGGTCGGAGGAGACAGGTCCAAGGCCGTCCCCCTCGCCGTGGCCGTGGAGTACATCCACAACTTCACCCTGGTCCACGACGACCTGATGGACGGCGACGAGACCAGGAGGGGCATGAGCACCATACATGTCAAGTACGGCATACCCACCGCGGTCCTCGCCGGTGACGCCCTGTTCGCCAAGGCGTATCAGATCATCTGCGACCTGGACATTCCCGCCGAGAGGATGAGGGACGCTCTCAGGTACGTGAGCCAGGCCGTATGGGACCTCGCCCGCGGGCAGCAGATGGACGTGAACAACGAAGGGAGGATCGTCTCCGAGGAGGTCTATCTCGAGACCATCAAGCTGAAGACCAGCGTCCTGTTCGCGGCCGCCGCCGCCGGCGGAGCCATCGTCGGAGGAGCGGATGCGAAGACCGCCGAGGCCATCCACGAGTACGCCATCGAGACCGGACTGGGATTCCAGATCTTCGACGACTACCTGGGCATAGAGGGCGACCCCACCAAGACCGGCAAGTCCAACAGCAACGACATCAGGAAGGGCAAGTGCACCGTCATGGTCACCCACACCATCGAGATGCTGAAGGACGAGCCGGAGAAGCTCGCGGAGTTCAAGGCGGTGCTCGGAAAGGCGGACGCCAGCGAGGAGGAGTGCGCCCGCGCCAAGCAGATCATGATCGAGGCGGGATCCATCGACTACGCCATGGACATGGCCAAGAGCAAGGTGGAGAAGGCCATAGAAGCCATCGGATTCCTTCCCGAGAGCGAGGACAAGGAGTTCATGATCGCCCTGGCCAGATACTCCATCGACAGGGACCACTGAGATATGACGGCCTACGGACTCGGGATCGACGCGGGCGGAACGTACACCGACACGGTGGTCGTGGATCTCGGGTCCGGAAAGGTGGTCTGCGGCAACAAGGCGCTGACCACCAGGGAGGATCTTTCCAAGGGCATAAGGGAATCTCTCCTCGGCCTGAATGCGGACATCCTCCCGCAGGTCTCCCTGGCATCCCTCTCCTCCACGCTCGCCACCAACTCCGTGGTGGAGGGAAAGGGATGCCGCGTAGGGCTCCTGTGCATCGGCAAGGAGTACGGCAGGAAGGGAGAACCCGACTGCTACGCGTATGCGGACGGCAGATTCTCCATGGGAGGGAAAGAGGAGGTCCCTCTCGACGTCCGTTCGATAAAGAGCGCTCTCGAAGAGATGAAGGGGCGCATCGACGCCCTGGCGATATCCGGGTACGTGAGCGTCAGGAACCCGTCGCACGAGGAGCGCGCCGCGAGGATGGCCGAGAGGATCCTCGGCGTGCCCGTGGTGCTCGGCCACGAGCTGACATCGAGGCTGGGATTCGATCAGAGGACCGCCACGGCCGTGATGAACGCCCGTCTCATACCTGCGATCAGAGAGCTTCTGGAATCCGTGAAGGCCGTCATGGCGGATCTCGGGCTGAGATGCCCGCTGATGATGGTGAAGGGGGACGGGGCCCTGATGAAGGACTCCACCGCTCTGAGAAAGCCGGTCGAGACGATACTCTCCGGACCCGCCTCCAGCATGATAGGGGCCATGGCCCTTACGGGAATGAGGGACGCGATGGTCATAGACATGGGCGGAACCACCTCGGACATAGGCGTTCTGAGGAACGGCCGCCCCAGGATAGAGCCCGAAGGGGCATGCATCGCCGGAAGACGCACCAGAGTGATGGCGGCGGACATCGCCACCTTCGGGATCGGAGGAGACAGCCGCATCCTCGTGAACGGGGACGAGCTCCTCCTTTCCCCTGTTCGTGCGATACCGCTGTGCATCGCGTCTTCCAGATGGCCGTCGGTCAAGAGGGCCGTCATGTCTCTGGCGGAGGAGGACGCACGCGCTCCTGCCGACAGATGCGATATCGAGGACATGGTCCAGGACACGGAGTTCCTGATGCTCTCCAGCCCCAAGGACCGCGGAATGCTGGCGGAGGAGGATGAGAGGCTCCTGGAGCTTCTGAAGGACGGACCGATGAGGCTGCGCGATGCTGCGAAGAAGCTCGGAGTCAACGTCCACTCGTTCTCCGTGGGCGAGCTGGAAGGCAGAGGATTCGTCACGCGCATCGGAGTGACGCCGACCGATCTGCTCCATGCTTCCGGGCGGTATACGAGATACGACGCGGATGCATCCCGGGTCGCCGTCGACTACCTCGCCAGAAGATGCGGCACGTCCGTAGAGGATTTCATCGCGACGACCGAAGACCTGATCGTGAGAAAGATAGCAGGATGCGCCATGGAGAAGGCCCTCCTGGACGATACAGGCAAGGACGCGCCGGATCCGTATCAATCCCGCCTGATAGACGAGGTGCTCCACGGGGATTCCGCAGACTACAAGGTATCGTTCTCCCTCAAGCTCCCGATCATAGGGATAGGGGCTCCTGTCGGAGCATGGCTCCCTCGGGTCGCCGAGATCCTGGGAACGGAGATCGTCATACCGGAGATGTCCGGAATCGGAAACGCCATAGGCTCGATCACAGGCTCGGTATCGGAAACCGTGGAGATCACCGTCCGTGCTTGCGAGGAGGGGCCGGATCCGGAACCCGAATGCGACGTGTTCACGAAGGACGGCATCAGGAGCTTCATGAGGCCCGAGGAGGCTCTGAGGTTCGCTATAGATGAGGCTTCCCGCATCGCCATGGAAGCGGCGAACGCCAACGGATGCGCCAATCCCGTCGTTGAGACGAGGATTGAAGAGACCCGTGCGGACATCTCGCCGGAGATCAGTGCCTTCCGCAAGGCGATCGTCATCGCCAGGGCCACAGGGAAGCCCGATCTGAGATCGCTCGACGACGATCTCCTCGAACGATGCTGCGGAATCCTTGCCGTAGAAGCAGAGGCCCCACAAGAGGGCCCTCCCCTTCATCGAGCGGAAGTACCTGCGCTCCCTGATCTGCGCCAGAGCCTCGGCGGAGCGCTTCTCCAGGACCTCCCTCTTCGCGGAGCGGGTCCTCTTCAGCTCCAACACGATGTCCGGACGGTCCGGACGATTGGATCTCATGACGATACCGGCCCTGCCGTTGCCGCTCTCCTTCTCCAAGGACACGGTGTACCTTCCGAGGCAGGCCATGGCGGCTGCTCCGATGATGAGCTCGTAGTCGGACTCCTTCGTCAGGAGGATAAACGGGATGTTCTCGTCGAGTATGCTATCGAAGGCCTTCTCAACAGCCTTTACGTCTCCGTTCTCCAGACCGGAGAAGAGGTCCATGAAGGCGAGCTCCGCATCGGAGTGGATCCTCCTGAGCATCA
>ERZ808258.25-NODE-25-length-108460-cov-19.763286_pt1 | contig 108460 bp, 93 predicted proteins | sample MGYA00521280_ERZ808258 | MGnify/ENA primary metagenome ERZ808258 (study PRJEB31516, sample SAMN03275585) | gut metagenome | biome: mammalia-associated habitat; material: feces | host: Papio cynocephalus | place: Kenya | collected 2012-07-19 ...
TGCGGCGCGATGACGAAAACAGCACATAGAGTATCACCGGCACTCCCCACAGCGAGGTTACCACGTTGAGCGGGATTAATGTCCCGTCGGACGGCAGACTGCACATAAGGTTGCAAGCCCCCGCCACGGCAGCCCCCATGAGCATGGTGAGGGGGAGAAGCGCAAGATGGTTGGATGTGCGCGAGGCGAACCGCGCCATGTGCGGCACGGCAAGTCCTACAAAGGCAACCGGCCCGCACAGCGACGTAGGCACAGCCGAAAGCACGCCCGTAATGATGAATATCACAAGGCGCGTGCGCCTTACCGACACGCCGAGGTTTGCGGCATAGTTCTCGCCAAGCAGCATGGCGTTCAATGGCTTCGACACAGCCAAAGCCATGACGAGCGCAACAGCCATAACCGCAGCAAACAGCGGCAGCACCTGCGTTGAAACTCCGCCAAAGCCGCCCATTCCCCAAAACACATACGCCCTAAGCCCCTCGGCTGAGGACAGCGTGCCGAAAAGCTCAATGACCGCCGACACCACATAGCCCACCATTATTCCGGCAATGAGCAGCACAAAACCGCTGCGCACAACGGCGGCAAGCAGCGTGAGCAACGCCAGCACGAGAAGCGACCCGGCAAAGGCGGCAGCCACCGTGAGCGCAAATCCCGACAGGCTCACCCCGCAGGCAACGGCGGAACCGCCCATCAAAAGCATCACCGCCGCCACGCCAAGGCTCGCCCCGGCATTAACGCCGAGAATGGAGGGGTCGGCAAGGGGGTTGGCGAAAACCGTCTGCATCATAAGTCCGGCGGCGGCAAGCCCCGCACCGCACAAAACGGCCGTTACCGCCTGGGGAAGGCGCGACTCCACAACGATAAAGCGCACCGCCCCCGAAACATCGCCGCCCGAAAGCGCATTCACCACATCAGACGCAGGAATGTGAACCGAACCGTAAAAAACGTTCAGCACCATAAAAGCCACAGCCAAAACGGCTGACACGGCAAGGGAAACGGCAACGCGGCGGTTTTGCATCGGCACGGCAATTTACTTCATCGGAGAAAAATAGCGCAAACCGCCCTGAACGCCAAGCTCGGGATGGAGAATCGCAACAAGGTCGCGCAACATATAGTCGGGGCGGAAAGGCTCTTCGTCATAAAACGGCACTTTGAACGTGTTGCACACGAAAATCCTTTTCTCTTTCCACGGCTTGAAGGCGGCATACACGGCGTTTTCACGGCGCAAACCGTCATAAGTCAAATCGGCGTCAGAGCCGTAGCGTATAATCCAGACATCGGCATCGCGGGCTTTTGCCAGAATTTGCTCGGGCGAAAGCCTCACGCTGCCGCTTTCGGCATTTCCGCCGAATATATAATGTGCGCCGGCATCGCGGAACAGGCGACCTATAGTGCTTTCCCCACCCGGCACATACCATGCGCCGCCCTGCATCATGTCGCACATAAGCGATGGACGCGATGACGTTACAGCCACTCGCCCGCACAAATCGGTGTAATTGCGCTCCACCTGCGCAAACAGGGAGTCCGCCTCCGCTTCGCAGCCATACAGCAGCCCGAAGAAGCGCATCCACTCCGCCCGCGCAAGTGGCGACTTCTCCATGTAGTCGGCACACTCTATGAGAGGAAGCCCGGCGGTGGCGAGTTTGCCGTATCCGCCGCCCGCAAAAGGCGAGACGAGCAGCCCATCGGGATTAAGAGACATTATTTTCTCAACATTGGGCTGCATGGAAGAGCCCATGTCGCCCGCGCCGCCGTTTTCAACATACCGCCTCACCGTGGGAGACACCACATAACGGACATCGCAAACGCCCTTTACCGCGCCGAGCTTCCCGAGTGCGCCGAGCAAGCCGCAATGCACCGAAGTGAACACCACGGAACGCTCCAAGGGCGTGCGCACCAGCGTGCCTTCGGGAATGTTTTCGGGAACATCCTTCCCCTTCGGCACTATTATATATGTATGCAGCGTCCCGCCGCTTTTCCACGGGTTGTCAACCTTCGCCAAAAGCCAGCCGTCGTGGCGGTAAACGTGGATGAGCCGCGAATGGCGGAACACAACGGAATCTCCCCGCACCCCGGCAGACGCGGAACGCCCGCCGCACGACACGCACGCCACCGCTGCAAAAAGCAGCGGCAAAGCCAAAACAAAGGCACAAGCTTTCTTCTTCATGCTGCAAAATTAGCGATTAGTTTGCAAGTTCACGGATTATTCGTAATTTTGAAGCAAACAATCACCACATGGAAAAAGCGGCAGAATACATAAGGCGTTTTGAGATTACCAGTCTCTGGAACGGACAGAAACATATTGTGTGGAACCTTAAACCCGATGTGAACATACTCAGCGGCATTAACGGCGCAGGAAAAAGCACCATCCTCAACCGCCTTGCCCAACGGCTCTCCGCGCACGAGGGAAGCGTGGGAAGTTCGCCCGTATTCGGGGTGAAAATAGACTTTCACCCTTCGGACGCCACCTATATACACTATGACATGGTAAGGACATTCGACCGCCCGCTTGTACACGGCGATGCGCTCAACCAGCTTTCGGACGGCACGGTGAAGACCGAAACCGACTTTCAGCTCTACACCCTGCAACGCAGATACCTCGACTATCAGGTGAACATAGGAAACCGCATGATCGAACTGCTGACTTCGGGCGACCCGGAGGCAAGCCAAAAGGCGCAGGAGGCAATGCTGGCAAAAAAGAAGTTCCAGGACGCGGTTGACAGCCTGTTCGGCGAAACCGGCAAGCGCATAGAGCGCAACAGCAACGAGGTGAAGATAATCCAGTTTGACGAGGAGCTGCCGCTATACAAGCTGTCGTCGGGCGAGAAGCAAATGCTGATAATCCTGCTCACGGCCCTCGTGGAGGACAACCGCCACTACGTGCTTTTCCTTGACGAGCCAGAGGCGAGCCTTCACTTTGAATGGCAGCAGAAACTAATCGGGCTTATCCGCGAAATGAACCCCAACGCACAGATAATACTCACCACCCACTCGCCAGCCGTTATCATGGAGGGCTGGATGGACAGCGTTACCGAAGTGAGCGACATAACCGAAGAATAAACCGTTATGGGCACACGGCTCTCCGACAACCTTAACTCCAAATACATAGGCGCGGCGACACGGCTCCGCGCCCAAGGGGCGAGGAAGCGCGTCGTGGCTTACGTGGAAAGCTTTGACGACATTTTTTTCTGGCGCAACGTGCTGGGACGCTTCGAGGACGACAAAATTTACTTCGAAGTGATGCTGCCCTCTCGCACCTCGCTCGCAAAAGGAAAGAAGGTGGCGATTACAAACATATTGTCGGGAAAACTCGGACAGAACATGATTGCCTGCGTTGACGCGGATTACGACTACCTTATGCAAGGGGCGACGGAAGGCTCGCGGATAGTCTGCGGCAATCCGTATGTGTTCCACACCTACGCCTACGCAATAGAGAACTTCCAGTGTTACGCACCGTCGCTGCACAATGTGTGCGTAATGTCAACGCTCAACGACCGTAAGGCGTTTGATTTTGAAAAGTTCATGAAGGACTTCTCGCAGACGGTTTACCCTCTTTTCGTTTGGAATATATGGTGTTACCGCAAAGGATACCACAAGAATTTTTCCATGGCAAACCTGTGCGCCGTGTTTGCAATGGGGGACGTTAACCTGCTGCACCCCGACCGCGCCATAGACATCCTGCGCCGCAAGGTGAACCGCACGGTATCGTCGCTGCAGCACACTTTCCCGCAGGCAAAGGCGGATTATCCGAAACTGAAAGAGCAGCTTAAGGAACTGGGCGTTGTTCCCGAAAATGTATATATGTACATTCGCGGACACGACGTTTTCGATTCCGTGGTGTCGCCGCTGGTTTCGAGCGTATGCGAAATGCTGCGCCGCGAAAGGGAGCGCGAGATACACAGGCTCGCCATGAACAGCCGCCAACTGCAAAACGAACTGTCGGGCTACCGCCACAGCACCGCGCCAAGCGACTTCACGCTGCGGAAACAGACGGGTTTTTACAACGCGCCGCAATACCGGCAGATTTTGGAGAAGATACAGGACTTTGTGGAAAAGCTGAAAAAGGAAAACCAATGAAACAAAAATCCCCGCGATTGCGGGGATTTTTGTTTTTCCTGTAATGATTATTTCTCAACTGAGAACTTGAACACGCAGTGGCTCTTGTAGGTATCGCCGGGCTTGAGCTCTGCCGACGGCCATTCGGGCTGGTTGGGGGTGTTGGGGAAGTGCTGCGACTCGAGGCAGATTGCGGCGTGCTTCTCGTAAACCTTGCCGTTCTTGCCGGTAATCTTGCCGTTGAGGAAGTTGCCGCTGTAAACCTGGATGCCCGGCTCGTTCGTGAACACTTCGAGCTTGATGCCTGTTTCGGGGCTTACAACGCTCGCAGCCACCTGTGTGTCATCGCCCTTGCCGTCCTTATAGGTGTTGAGCACCCAGTTGAAGTCGAAGCCGTTGGCGAACTTTATCTGCTCGTTGTCGAAATTCTCAACATTCTTGCCAACCTCCGTGGGAGTTGTGAAATCAACTTCGGGATTGTCCTTAACGGGAACGATAGTTCCGAGCGGGATGAACGTGTCGTTGATAGGGGTGAAGTTGTCGGCGTTCACATAAAGCCTGCAGTTGGTGATGGGCTTTGCGGGGTCGCCGTTGAGGTTGAAGTAAGCATGGTTTGTCATGTTTATCACCGTGGGAGCGTCGCTCGTCGCCTCATAGTTGATGTCGATGGCGTTGTCGTCGGTGAGCTTGTAAGTAACCTTGGCAGTTACGTTTCCGGGGAAGTTCATGTCGCCGTCGGGAGAGTTGAGCGTAAGTTCAAGAGTCTTGTCGTCAACCTGCTTTGCCGAATATACAGCATACTGCCAGCCTTTCGGGCCGCCGTGCAGACAGTTCTTTCCGTCGTTTTGCGGAAGCTGGATCTCCTTGCCCTCGAGCGTGAACTTGCCCTGGTCTATGCGGTTGGCGTAACGGCCGATTGCAGCTCCGAAGTCGCTGGGGGTATGCTCGGCGTCGGCATAGTTGTAAACATTGTCGAAACCGAGAACCACGTCCTTCATGTCGCCGTTCTTGTCGGGAACCATAACGGAAACGATGCGCCCGCCGAAGTTGGTGATGCAAACTTCCATGCCGTTGGCATTCTTCAACGTGTAGAGGGCGGTTTTCTGTCCGTCAATGGTTGAGTCGAACTTCACCGGGTCAAGGCCCGAAAGGGTGGTCTTTGCTGTGGGGGCGGATGTGCAGCCGGCAAAAACAAGAGCCGTTGTCATCATGGCCGCGCCCACGATAGTCTTTAAATTCTTCATTACCTTTTTATTTTAGTTATTTATAATGGTTTGCACACTCAAACGCGCCGCGTTTTTATTCCATAACGCACACCCGGCGCATTTTATTTTCCAACGCGGTGTAAAGTTACAAAAAAGACCGCACACACCAAAAGCCGCCGCATTTTCCTAATTCGCATAACAATTTGGTTTACAGAGAAATGTCATCAAAAACCACATTTGCCATAATGATTTGTTTTTCAGCGCATTGAAACCGGGCGAAAAAAGGTCTGATGTAGCTTGAATTATATCAGACATAATTTCTCCTACATAGGACACAATTTTTCCCATATCAAATGTAGTTTTCGGATTGTTTGGGAAAGCAACCGTTTTTTAGGTTTTGCGCGAATTGTAGTGGCGTATGGCATACGCCCTGTATGCCACAGCGTGAAACGCGCCGCAAACCGCCGACGCAACATCGCAAAACCGCGCGATTCAGGGCTTATGCAATATGCCCTTACGGCGGCACAATTCTTTGATTACTTGCGCTTTGAATGTTTGTGAAGTGTGTTGCATACGCCCTGAACGCCGCCGCATGAACCACGCCGCATAAACAATGCAAACCTTCGCGGCAACATGGCGAAAAAACAGGGGTGCGCCTTTGCCTTTCGGCTTTTGGCGCACCCCATATACGGTGTCGTGTTGTCCGGCACAGCCGGAAACTTGGATTATTCCTCTTCAGCCTTTGCGGAAACCTGGACGTAGTTTGCTATGTCCTCAACGTTGGTGTTGTTTACAATCGCAGCGTGCCTTGCAATTTCAGCCTCAGCAAGGTTTACGTAAACACGGAGGCTCTTTTCAAAGAGTCCGGGAGCTTCAACCGTGTCGCGCAGCAGGAGCTGGGACATGATAACATCGGCAGTCATCTCGTAAAGATTGCGTGCCACGAGGTCGTGGTAGTCTTGGCTGCCGGCTTCCTTAACCTTGTTCACTGCAGCCTCGCAAGCGTCAGCCATGGCGTGTATGCGGTTCTTGATGCCGGCGTAAGCCTCGGGGACTTCGATTTCCTCGAACTCGCGGATGACGTTCATGTATGTGCCGTTGGTTACATAGCGTATCGCAGCCACTGTCTGCAACTGCGTTGTGCCCTCGTAGATGCTCGTGATGCGTGCATCGCGGTAGAGACGCTGGCAAGCATATTCGAGCATGAAGCCCGAGCCGCCGTGAACCTGGATGCAGTCGTAGGAGTTCTGGTTTGCGTACTCCGAGTTCATGCCCTTTGCAAGCGGCGTGAAGCAGTCCGCGAGACGGGTGTACTTCTTCTGCTCCTTGCGCTCCTCGGGAGTGAGCTTGCGGCTGCGCGCAATGTCATCGTATGACTTGTATATGTCAACGTAGCGCGAAGTTTCGTAAAGAAGCGCACGGCCAGCATCAAGCTTCGCCTTGATTGTTGCAAGCATATTATACACAGGGGGCATATCAACGATTGCCTTGCCGAACTGGCAGCGGTCTTTTGCGTATGCAAGAGCCTCGTCGTATGCAGCCTGGCTGATGCCCACGCTCTGTGCGGCAATGCCAAGACGCGCACCGTTCATGAGTGCCATCACATATTTTATGAGGCCGAGACGGCGTTCGCCGCAAAGCTCCGCATGGGCGTTCTTGTAAACGAGTTCGCAGGTTGGCGAACCGTGGATGCCGAGCTTGTTCTCAATGCGGCGCACATCAACGCCGCCCTGACGCTTGTCGTAGATGAACATCGAAAGGCCGCGACCGTCGCGTGTGCCTTCCTCGGAACGCGCAAGCACAAGGTGTATGTCCGAGTCGCCGTTGGTTATGAAACGCTTCACGCCGTTGAGCAGCCAGCAGCCGTCCTTTTCGGAATATGTCGCACGGAGCATCACGCTCTGCAAGTCGCTTCCGGCATCAGGCTCGGTGAGATCCATGGACATGGTTTCGCCGGCGCAGACACGCGGAATGTACTTCTCCCTCTGCTCCTCGTTGCCGAACTCGTAAAGGGTCTCGATGCAGTCCTGAAGACTCCATATGTTTTCAAACCCTGCGTCGCCCGCAGAAACTATTTCGTTTGCAAGAGTGTATGCCGTAATGGGGAAATTAAGACCGCCATACCTGCGCGGCATGGTCATTCCGTTCATCCCCGCAGCTATAGTGTTGGCGAGGTTCTGCTTTGTGCCCTCGGCGTAGCTCACACGTCCGTCCTTGAGGTGCGGGCCTTCGGCATCAACGCTCTCGGCATTGGGGGCCACGACATTTGCCGTTACATCGCCCACGATTTCGAGCACACGGTCGTAGCTGTCCATTGCGTCGTCGAAGTCAACGGGCGCATAATCGTATTTTGCCGCATCAGAATAGTCGCCTTCGCGGAGAGCGACAATCTTTTTCATAAGGGCGTTATTCAAATGGAACTTCAGTTCCGGCTTATCTGAATAGAAATTTGCCATTGCTTTTTATTATTTTGTCAAGTTCCTTTTACTTGCTGTTTTCTTTGTAATACTTGATCATCTTGGGCAGCACTTCCTCTACTGAACCCAGAATAACATAGTCGGCTATCTTGTTGATGGGCGCGTCGGGGTCGGTGTTGATTGAAATAACTATGCCGCTCTCCTTCATGCCCGCCACGTGCTGGATAGCGCCCGAAATGCCGCAGGCAATGTAAACCTTCGGACGCACCGTAACGCCAGTCTGGCCTATCTGGAGGTCGGAAGCGCAGAAACCGGCGTCAACAGCGGCGCGGCTTGCGCCCACCTCCGCGTGGATTTCGTTTGCAAACTCGTACAGAAGCTTGAAGCCGTCGGCACTTCCCACGCCGTAGCCGCCGGCTACTATGATGGAAGCCCCCTTGAGATTGTTCTTGGCTTTCTCAACATGACGCTCGATAACCTTTACCACGTAGTCGGACGCGGGAACAAAGTCATCGGTGTTTTCGTAAACCACCTCGCCCTTGTAGTTCTCGTCAAGCACCTCGGCCTTCATTACACCGCTGCGCACCGTAGCCATCTGGGGACGGTTTTCGGGATTTACAATCGTGGCAACTATGTTGCCGCCGAACGCGGGACGGATTTGGAAAAGAAGATCCTTGTATGATTTGCCGGTTTTCTTGTCATCGAAATCGCCGATTTCAAGAGCGGTGCAGTCGGCTGTGAGACCGCTGTGAAGGCTTGAGGAAACCCTCGGTCCAAGGTCGCGGCCGATCACCGTCGCCCCCATGAGGCAAATCTGCGGCTGCTCACGCTTGAAAAGGTTCACAAGCACCGAAGTGTGGGGCTTTGAAGTGTAAGGATAAAGTCCCTCGTGGTCGAAAACATGAAGAACATCCACTCCGTAAGGCAGCACCTGCTTTTCAACATGACCCTTGATGCCCGTGCCGGCACAAACAGCCTCGAGCTTAACCCCGAGACGGTTGGCGAGCTTGCGCCCTTTGGTGAGAAGTTCGAGACTTACCTCTTCTACGGCAGTCTTTTCTATTTCGCAATATACAAATACGTTGTTCATATCGGTCTTTCTTTATCCTATGGTATGGTTTGCGAGTAATTCCTTAATAAGTCCGTTGATTTCATCGTCGCTTGCGCCGAGAGTATGGCTCTCTTTGGTTTTGAACACGATGTTCTGCACGGCTTTCACCTTTGTTGGCGAGCCGGCAAGACCGCATTGCTGCAAATCGCCGTTCACATCAGCCACAGTCCACTGCGTGATGTTAAGATAGGGTTTCTTTTCATATTCCTCCGCATAAGGCAGCCCGCCGTTTGCGGGACGCTCTATGGGGGTCATGGCGCGTTTGTACTTCATCACCCTCTTGGCGTTGCGCGGGCGGCAGGGGGCTGCGTCGCCGTTTACCGTAAGCATTATTGGCAGGGGCGCTTTCACAACCTCGGTGCCGCCGTCAATGTGGCGCGTGATAGTGATTTCCTTGCCGTCGCATTCGTTGATGTCGTTCACATAAGTAACCTGGTTGAGACCAAGCTTCTCGGCAACCTGCGGGCCTACCTGTGCGGTGTCGCCGTCTATAGCCTGGCGACCGCCGATTATAAGGTCGCAGTTCCCAATCTTGCGTATAGCCATTGAAAGAGCGTATGACGTAGCCAGAGTGTCAGCACCGGCAAAAGCCCTGTCGGTGAGAAGCACTCCGTCGTCAGCCCCACGGTAGAGGGCTTCGCGAATCACGTCTGTGGCACGCGGAGGCCCCATTGTTACCACCGTAACCGTCGAGCCGGGGTTCTTGTCTTTCAAGCGCAGGGCTTGTTCGAGCGCGTTGAGATCTTCGGGATTGAAGATTGCGGGCAGGGCGGCGCGGTTGACAGTCCCCTCGGGAGTCATGGCGTCCTTGCCCACATTTCGCGTGTCGGGCACTTGCTTGGCAAGCACTACTATTTTCAAACTCATAATACTAATTTTATTATTTTCGTTTACTTACAATTTGCAAAGTTACTCATTTTCCTTTTACGGACAATAGGTTGTTGAGTATTTTGACAATACGCCGTTTTCACACAGGCGTTTGTACTCGCTCTCGAAATTGGGCGTGAACAGTCCTTTTCCCGAAAGCATCTTAATTTCCTCCTGATCGAAAAAACGCCCTCCGTCGGTTTCGCCGCTCGGGGTTATTCCGCCGTCATACACGGTTGCGAACACATTCACCAGCTCGCGCTCGCGCTCGCACTCGAACACGTAGCGCATCTCGAAGTTCGGGGAGAAATCCTCCATACCGAGTTCCTCCCTCACCTCACGCCTCAAAGCGTCTTCGGTTTCCTCGCCATAATCCACGTGTCCCCCGACAGCAGTGTCCCACTTGCCCGGCTGGATGTCCTTCCATTTGGGGCGGAGCTGGAGATAAAGCTGTCCGCTGCTGTTAAACACGTGAAGATGCACCACAGGGTGCAGCGGCCTGCCCCCGCCGTGGCATTCCCCGCGTGTGGCGCTGCCGATTACTTCCCCCTCGGGCGTTACCAAGGGCAGCAGTTCGTTTTGGTTGTCGCGCATTTCTGTTTTGTCTTAATTATCCTTTTCAAAAAATCCCGCTTGGTGGCATTCGCCAGCGGGACTATGTTTATTATTACGGAATGAGCAGCGAGCTGTCGCCATAACTCAGGAAGCGGAAACCGTTGTCCAGTGCATGGCGGTAAATCTTGCGCCAGTTCTCCCCCACCAATGCCGACACAAGCAGAAGCAGGGTGCTTTTGGGCTGGTGGAAATTTGTTATTATGGCTTTCACCACATGAAATTCATATCCCGGCGCAATTATTATCTGCGTGTTGGCAGTGAGCGTATGCAGGTTGTTGCGGTCGAGATATGCCACGATTGTTTCAAGAGCCTCCATGGTGGTCAGCGGCTTCTCCCCGCTTGCCGCATATTCGTAGGGAAGCCACTGCCCCACCACGAGATCCCTTTCGTCGGCATCGGGATTACGCGAGATAAGCACACCTATATAATAAAGGCTTTCAAGAGTGCGCACCGATGTAGTGCCCACCGCCACGCACCGTCCGCCGTGGGCAATCAGCCTCTCTATGCTGCTGCGCCTTACGCTTATGAACTCGTGGTGCATCACATGACCCGCCATTGTCTCCGTTTTCACCGGCTTGAAAGTCCCCGCTCCCACATGGAGCGTAATCTCGTTGCGCTCCACCCCCTTTGCGTCAAGGGCTTCAAGCACGCGGGGCGTAAAATGCAGTCCGGCAGTCGGCGCGGCAACCGAGCCTTTTATTTTGGAATATACGGTCTGGTATGTCTGCAAGTCGCTCTGTTCGGTTTTCCTGTTAAGGTACGGCGGTATGGGCAGTTCGCCCGCCGCGTCAAGTATTTCCGCGAACGAAATGCCGTCCCCGCCCCACGAAAACTCAATTATGTCATGCTCCGCGTCCTTGATTTCGGCTTTCAGCACCACATCCCCGCCTTTCACGCTCAATGTGCGGCAAAGACAGCCTTCCTTCCATTTTTTGCGGTTTCCCACAAGGCACACCCATTCGCACCTGCCCGTTGTCTGGAACATCCGTTCATAATCACGCGGCGCATGGGGCTCAAGGCAGAAAACCTCAATCAACGCCCCCGTCTCCTTGTGAAAGTGAAGCCGCGCACGGATTACCTTGGTGTTGTTGAACACGAGCAGTTCACCTTTGTCTATGTAATTGGGCAAATCGTAGAATTTGTCATCGGCAATCTCGCCATGACGATACACGAGAAGTTTCGAGGTGTCCCTTTCCTTAACCGGGTATTTGGCTATGCGCTCTTCGGGCAGGTCATAACTGTAATCCTCTATCCTTATATTTTGCGGGGCAATCATCTTATTTTCTTTTCGGCTGCAAAATTAGCGATTGTTTTCGTGGTGCGGCGCAACGCGCAGCGTATAAAATGCACAAATTCCCTAAAAATGGGCATAAAACATCATGGAAGCGTCACAGCCAAACACTTCACAAAGCGGCAAACAATGCCAAAACCATATAACACACTGGATTTCAAAGAAATAACCGCGCAATGATTTTTCGCAATAACGATTTGTTTTTCAGCGCATTGCAAGCGGGCGAAAAAAGGTCTGATGTAATTCAAATTATATCAGACATAATTTTTTCTGCATAGGACATAGTTTTTCCCACGTCCTATGTAATTTTCGGATTGTTTGGGAAAGCAACCGCATTGGGGGTTTGCGGGATTATATAAACTATGTGTGTTGTTTTTTGATTGCATATGGTATATATGTAGGGGCGTATGGCATACGCCCTTTGCCCCGCCGCATGAGCCGCACCACAAACCGCCGCCGAAACCTGCGTAATCCGCGCAATCCGGGCGTATGCCATACGCCCCTACGGCGGTGCAATTCTTTAATTATTTGTGCTTTGGGCGTTTGTAAAGTTGTTGCATACGCCATACACACCATCGTATGATACAACATCGCAAAACCGGCGCAATCCAAGCGATTGCCACCGCTACAATATGTTATTTCCTTGCCTTGGCTTTGGCGGCTTCGGCATCACGCTTCGCTTTTGCTATTATGGAGTCCTTCAAAGCCTCGCGCTCTTTGAGGGTCATTTTCTTCTCTGCGGGTTTTGCCTTGGCGTTTGCATTGCCGCCCGCCGAAACAGGCTTTTGTGCGGTGGCGGACTTGTTGTTCGTGGTTTTCGCCGCGCCGGCGGTTTTCCTCACCGTTGCTTTCACACTCCCCGCCTTGGCTGCGGTTGTTTTCTTTCCCGCATTTTTCGCTTTTGCCGCTGCTGCCTTGGCTTTTGCACTTGCGGCTTTTGCCTTAGCCTTGTCGTTTTTTGCCTTAGCCTTGGCAGCCTCTTTCGCCTTTCTCTTGGCGAGTTTCAGTGAGTCCGCCTTTGCTTTCCTGTCTGCCTTCAGTTTTGCCTTTGCCGCTTTTGCCGCCATTTTTGCAGAGTCCTTTTGCGCCTTTGTAAGTTTCTCCGCCGTTTTCCCGGCTTCAGCCTTTGCTGTTTGGGTTTCCGTTTTCGGCTGAGCTTCTTTGGCGGCGGATTCCTTTACGGCGGCAGCCTTTATAGAATCGGCTTTTGCCCTTGCGGCTTTGACGGAATCCGCTTTTTCCTTTGCTGCCTTCAAAGAATCCGCCTTGGCTTTCGCCGCCTTTGCCGAATCCTCTTTCGCCTTTTGCGCCTTGAGCGAATCATCCTTGGCCTTGGCGGCTTTCAGTGAGTCTTGGCTCGCAGCTTTTGGCACTGTGGTTTTTGTCTGCGGCTTTGCCGCTGCCGTGTCTTTCTTTGCCGTTGCCTGTTTGCCCGTATTTTGTGCCGCAGGTGCTTTTTCGGTTTTTACGGAGTCGCTATTAGCCCCCGCAACCGCCTTGGTGGTTTTTGCTTCGGCTTTCTTTTCTGCGGCGGAAGCGTTTTTCTTAGGCGCGGCGGCAGCCTTGCCCGCAACCTTTGCCGTATCTTTCTTCTCTGGCAGCTTCTTGCCGTCGGCAGCCGCAGCCTCGGCGGGGGTGGGAATGTAAACCTTTACTATAGGTTCGGTCTTTCCCGCCTTTTTCGGGGCGGCGTTGCCGAGCAGTGCCTTTGTGTCGAGTTTTCCGCTGTCGTCAAACAGACCGTATGTGGTCTTCAGCACGCGGAACTCCGTCCTGCGGTTAAGGGCGTTGCAAGTGTCCTGTTGGCTTTCCTTAAGTTTCTTTATGTAACCCTCTGTCAGCGTGTCGCCCTCATGAAGGAATTTGTACGAGGCGGCAAGGCGTTTTGTAACAACCTTGGGGCGCAGCTTTCCATAGCCGACCGCCGTAAGCCTGTTGGCGTTTATTCCGTGTTCTGTCAGATAGTTCACCACCGACTCGGCGCGGTGCTGCGAAAGTTTGCGGTTGTAAAGTTCATTGCCCCGATAGTCGCAATGCGAGCTAAGCTCTATGGTAATGTTTGCGTTGTCATTAAGCAATTGCGCGAGCTTGTCGAGAGCCTGGCGCGAGTCGCCCGTAAGCTGCGCACTGTTGAACTCATAAAAAACATTCCTTACGAGCACCGGGGAATTGACCGACGGCAAGGGGAAATAAACGGTGTCGCACGTGGAAACCTCCGCCGAGTCTATGGTAAGCTCCTGCTTGTAGTTCAAAAAGCCGTCGCACGTGGCAAGGAACACATACTTAACCCCGGGCTTCACCACCTGCTCAAAGCTGCCGTCGCCTTTCAGCCCGAACTTCATGTTGGTCCCGTCGTTGCCTATCATATACACGGTGGACTGCGGAAGTTCGTAGCCGTCCTGCTCGTAAACCCAGCCGGTAACGGTGTGCACCACTTCGGGACGCTCGAAAGAGTAAATATGATCCCAACCGCGCCCGTTCTTGCGGTTGCTGCTGAAAAAGCCACGGTTGTGAACGCCCTCGAAAGTCATTCCGAAGTCGTCGCCCGAAGAGTTGACCGGCGAAGGCAGTATCTCAACGCTCCATGTGTTGTTTACCGTGTCGGGATGTGCGCAATATATGTCGAGACCTCCCATGCCGGGGTGTCCGTTCGAGGAGAAATACATATCGCCGTTGAAGCGGAACGTGGGGAACATCTCATCGCCCGGGGTGTTCACAGGCTCGCCAAGATTTTCTATCATCCCTATTCCGTGGGAATCGAGCTGCGCCCGCCAAATGTCGAGACCGCCCACGCCGCCCGGCATATCCGACACAAAGTAAAGCCACCTGCCGTCGGGCGATACGGCGGGGTGGGCGTATGACGAGAGCGTGTCGGACGAGATCTCCACCTTTTGCGGCTTGCTCCAAGTGGCGTCCGAGCGCGATGAGGAGTATATTTCGGCATAGCGCGGATATTCCGGGTCAACGCTGCAATAGGTGAAATACATCGTCTGCCCGTCCGGGGTTATCGCCGCCGCCCCCTCGTCAAAGGCGGTGTTCACGCTCCCCTGCAAAGGCTCGACGGGCTTCCACTTGCCCTTGTCGTCTTTTGCCGTATAGAAAAAGTCGCCGTTCTTCATTCCCGTTATCCCGCTGTCGTCATCGCCGGTGGCCTGCGGGCGGGTTGACGAGAATATTAGCTGGTCGTGGTTTTCGCCAAACAGCACCGGGCAGTAATCCGCCCTGCGCGACGCGAACAATGCCACGGGGTGGACGGAATAGTTCGAGCCGCGCTCCTTCATCTCTGGGCCGAGGGCGCACGACTCCACGCCGTTTTTTGTGCGCACGTCGTCCGGATGCAGTTCAAGGTACAGCCCGTAGTTTTTCTGCGCCGCCTTGTAGTTGCCCTGCATCCTCTGCATTTCCGCAAGCCAGAAATAGGTGGTCGTGTCAACGTAGTCATACCTCACGGCATTCCTGTACGCGCCCTCTGCCTTCGACGTGGAGTTAATCCTGCGGTAGCACTCCCCCATCAGGAACGCCCTCATGCCGCGCGCCTCCTTGTCGCTGCGGGGCGTGGTGGAATATGCGGTCTTGTATTCGGAGGCTGCGTCGAAATACTCGCCGTGCGAGAAAAACATGTCGCCTTTCCTGTGGTGCTTTTCGGGCGTGCTGCACGAGGCGGCGAGACACAACACCGCCACCAACGCCATATATATATTATACGCCTTATATATATTATATGCCTTGCCGCTCATTTCTGTTTCCGCGCCGCAAATTTGCCGCACATTATATTATATAACTTCACAGCGGCGGTTTTATTGTTCCCCACCCCATTTTTAGCCTTGCGGCAAAAGCAACAAGTTTGCTTTCCGCCCAGAATCACCACAAAGCTATCTTGCCCGCCACGCCCAAGTCAAGAGTGGCGTTGGCGACGCCCAATGCCTGGAACACGCGGCTCATCACGGGGATGGTAATGTTACTTTTCCCGCTTTCCAAACGGCATATCTGCGACCTTTGCACACCGACGCGTTTGCCAAGTTCGTCTTGGGTAAGGTTTTGGGACAAGCGAACCTTGCGGATAGCCTCACCCAGACAACAAGAATTCATGTCTTCCTTCAACTGCTTCTCCATTGCATCGCGCTTTGGAGTGCCCTTTTTCCCCCAAACCTCATCAACCACCGTTGACAATGGTGTCAAATTCATCTGTGCCATACCTCACTTATGTTTTTGTTCAAAATATTGTTTCCTGATTTCTTCTGCCTTTGCAATTTCCCTTGCAGGCGTTTTCTGCGTCTTTTTTACTATGCCATGAGTGGCTACAATCAATGTCTCCGTCTCCGTGTCCCAAAACGAGAGCAGCCTGTAACAATTACCGTTGAATAATGTGCGGAATTCCCAAATGTCAGTACCACCCAACTTCTTGAAAAGCTCCTTGCTCATTATCCCCTGCTCTATTTTGAGATAGTTGTAGGTGATCTTCTCCTGCACTCTTTGCGGCAGGGAACGGACAAAAGCCAAGGCTTCATCCAACATCACTACTTTTATTTGGTAATCGCCCATCCTCTTCTTGTTTAAGCGTACAAAGATAAGCGTTTGTTTCTTAAAAGCGCAACAAAAATTGGTGATGTTTCGTTTTCCGCTCTTACTTTTAACATTTTACGCCTCGGTTCATGGCAGGAAATAATGAAAGCCAGAGATATTCGATGATCTTCATGGCATACCCATGCGAACCACTCGCCACCAAAGAAACCGCAAAAGCACCCGGACTTTCGTAAAGCATTGGTTTCCAAATTAATAACCGCACAAATACCGTTCGTTGTAAGAAGTTGTTTTTCAAGCGTTTGCAAGCGGCGGAAAAAGGTCTGATGTAATTCAAATTATATCAGACATAATTTTTCCTGTGTCCTATGTAGTTTTCACTGCATCCTATGTAGTTTTCGGGGCATTCGGGAAAAGCAGACAATTTTGGTTTTGCCGAAAATCATTTGAACGGTGTATGCTGTTCATTGTTGCATACGGCATATATGTAGGGGCGTATGCCATACGCCCTGTACATCGCCGCCCAAGCCGCGCCGCATACCCCCCCCGCAAAATCACAAGTCCGCGCAATTCAGGGCGTATGCCATACGCCCCTACGGCGGCGATTTTATTGAACAACCGAATATTGTGTGTTCACGCGGCGCACGGCATACGCCCTGTGCGACACGGCTCAGAAACCGTGTTATCCTGCCTATATTCCACAAGTTTCCTGTCCCGGACTCACGCATCCGGTACAGTTTTGGGCAGCTTGGGACTTTAACCATGCGCAAAAGTTTTTGCCCAAAAAGTGGGCCGTTTCATTAAAATATCGTATCTTTACCAACTCATTCCATAATCTAAAAATACAAATCAATGAAAAAATCATCGATAACCAAACTTATCGCCACCGCCTGCGCGCTGTTCGCCCTCAACGCCAACAACGCCGCAGCGCAGACCCCGCGCCCGGAATACCCGCGCCCGCAGTTCGAGCGTTCCGTCTGGCAGAACCTGAACGGAACATGGACCTACACCTTTGACTTCGGACTTACCGGCGGCGAGCGCGGATTCCAGAAATCCAAAGGCTTCGACGGCAAGATAACCGTGCCTTTCTGCCCCGAAAGCAAACTGAGCGGCGTGGCCCACACCGACTTCATAAACGGTATGTGGTATCAGCGCACAATCACAGTCCCCTCCGGCTGGCAGGGCAAGAACATCCTGCTCCACTTCGGGGCGGTGGACTACGACGCATCCATATACATCGACGGAAACTTCGTGATGAGGCACTACGGCAGCAGCTCGTCGTTCGCAGCCGACATAACCAAATTCGCAAAACCGGGGCAGACCGTGAACCTTGTTGTCAAGGTTAAGGACGACCTGCGCGGAGGCAGGCAGCCCGGCGGCAAGCAGTGCAAAGCTTTCTACTCCAGAGGATGCGACTACACCCGCACCACCGGCATCTGGCAGACAGTGTGGATGGAGCCGGTAGCCCCCGGGGCGTTGAAAAAGGCAGTGGCAACCCCCGACATAGACCAGAAGCAGCTCGTAATACGCCCGCAGTTCTACGACGAGTCAACCGACAACACCCTCACCGTGAAGATGCTCGACGGCAACAAGATTGTGGCGCAAAAAACCGTGAACGCCTGCAACCAGAGCATAGTTGTGCTGCCCGTGAAGAACATGAAACTCTGGAGCCCCGAGTCGCCTTTCCTCTACGACCTTGTATATACCGTGAAGGACAAGGCGGGCAATGTGGTTGACGAGGTGAAGTCGTATGCAGGAATGCGCAAGGTTCACACCGCAAACGGATATTTCTACCTCAACAACAAGCCCTACTTCCAGCGCCTGGTGCTCGACCAAGGCTTCTACCCCGACGGAGTGTGGACCGCGCCGTCCGACGAGGCCCTGAAGCACGACATTGAAATGAGCAAGGCAGTGGGCTTCAACGGAGCGCGCCTGCACCAGAAAGTTTTCGAGGAACGCTACCACTACTGGGCAGACAAGCTGGGCTACCTCACATGGGGCGAGTTCCCGAGCTGGGGGCCGGACGTGAACGACGAGCTGGCGGTGCGCAACTGCCTCACGGAATGGGCCGAGGTTGTGGAGCGCGACCTCAACCACCCCTCCATAGTTACATGGACACCGTTCAACGAAACATGGGGAAGCCGCGACGGAGTTTACGTGCGCCTCATGAACGACATCTACGACCTCACAAAGGCAATCGACCCCACACGCCCCGTAAACGACGCCAGCGGCGACGGACACATAAAGACAGACATCTGGGCAGTGCACGACTACACACGCGATTACGACAGGCTCGTGGCGAACCACACCTTCAAGCCGGGAGTGGAGCCCTACCGCAACGAGCCCAAGAAGCCGTTCCTCGCAAAATACAACGGACAGCCCTACATGGTTGACGAAATGGGCGGACTGCCCTGGATAAAGGAGTCGGAACGCTCCTCATCATGGGGCTATGGGGCAAACATCGACAAGATGGAGGACTTCTACAAAATTCTCGAAGCCCAAATCGACGCCTTCAAGGCCTGCAAGCACGTTGTGGGAATATGCTACACCCAGCTCACCGACGTTGAGCAGGAGAAAAACGGCATATACTACTACGACCGCACCCCGAAGTTCGACGTGGCGCGCATAAAGAGCATTTTCGAAAAGATACCCTCGTACATCGAGAACCCGCAGGATCTCAGCGACTGGAAGGCAAAATAATTTGCAGCTTCTTACGGCGAAACACAAACCGGGCGCAACCCAAATTGCGCCCGGTTTTTTTCAGGCGAATTCCTGTAACCAAACAAAACGAACGCCGTATGAGAGTGTTTCACACGCCCTGAAATGCAAGGTGTCAGCAAGCGGCGGAAAAAGGTCTGATGTAATTTAAATTATGTCAGACATAATTTTTCCTGTGTCCTATGTAGTTTTTCCTGCATCAAATGTAGTTTTCGGGGCATTCGGAAAAAGCAGACAATTTTGGCTTTGCCGAAATCATTTGAACAATGTATGCTGTTCATTGTTGCATACGGCATATATGTAGGGGCGTATGGCATACGCCCCTACGGCGGCGCTTTTTATTGAACAACGTAATATTGCGCGTTCACGCGGCGTATGGCGTACGCCCCGCACGCCGCCGCCAAACCGCAAAGTCATGGCAGGCGCATAATAAAAGGCGGGAATTTGCCGGCATCAAACGTCATGTGTCTTTTTATTCGTTTGCGCGTTAAAATATGCACGAATGCGGCATTGCCGGTGCGAAAAACCTGCATTATATCACTTCTTAACACTCCAAGCACACTTTTTGGCATTTGCACATTCGCTTCCAGCCTGAAAAAAATCGCTTCAAACTTGAAAAAACTTCGAAAAAAAAAAAACGGGTATTGTTTTTATTTGTAACTTTACAGCGAAATTTTCCGTACGAAACGGTGAATGTGCGGCAAAACCTGCCGCCTTGTGCGGTATAAGAAACCAAAAACAGACATATAAAAACAGTAATTCTGTCTAAAACAACTTTATTAACTCTAAAAACAAAAGGTATGAAAAGATTAAAGACTTTTCTGTTGGCATTGGCGGCGGTTTTGCTCGCCATGCCGGACGCTTTTGCGCAGAACATGGTCGGAAGGGTGTTGGCCTCTGACGAGCTTGTTGACGGCGTGGAAGTGGTTTTCGAGGCACGCTCCGGCACGGCCTCCAAAGGGCACTACCTTGTGCCGTTCACCTATCTGAGCGATGCGGATGGCACCAACCCCAACTGCACCACCATTCCCTCGATTCTCGAGGTGCCCGACAAAATCGTATGGGTGCTCGAAAGGGCGCAGGTGGACAATGTTGTAACCGGACTTCCGCAGTACTACATCAAGAACAAGGAGACCGGCAAGTACCTCTCCTTTGAGTGGAACTGCAGCAACCCGGAAGATTACGAAAACAAGTTCGGCCCCGACGCGTGGGTGAACAAGTGGGTGAAGAACGACGACCCGTTTGTTGCCGACACGGCTTCGGCAAAGGCTTTCTGCCTCGTGTCGAACAGCGACGAACAGTGGAGGGGACAATACGGCTCGAACAGCTACGGCAGCAGCCAGAGCGACTGGGAGCCCACGACCTACACAATCGTGTACATTTTCGACGCGACTGGGAAAACCAACAATCAGTCAGACGGCGCGGGCTACGGCCGTATGTACCTTTGCAACGAGTTCCCCATCACCGGCTGCAACATCACATGGTACTCGCAGTTTCAGGACACCAACGTGTGGGACATACGGCGCGTGAGCGACCGCAGCGCTGACCCCAAGGAGGCCATGGAAGACCTGCTTGACAACTTCGGCGCGACGATTGAGACCGATTATAAGGTTGGCGACGACCCCGGCTTCGTGAAAGAGGAAATATACAACAACTTCTACACCACTTACCAGGACGTGCTGGCAAAATACGAAACCATGAGCGACGACGAGCTTAAGACCGCCTTCGACGCCCTGTATGCGGCAAAGGTGAAGGCAGACGCTCCCGAAGCAAAGGTTCAGATTGAGGACGGCGGCTACTACTACATCAAGACCGCCTACGACGCGTTCACCAGCGTTGACAACGGCGAATTTGCATGGGTTGCGCCCTACGAGGGCAGCACTGCCGGCTGGAGGGCATTGAACACCAAGGACAACCAGTTCATCTGGCAAATCACCCAGTTCCCCGCTGAGAACGCGGAGAGAATGTACTACGCATTCCGCAACATGGGTTCGGGCGTATATCTCGGCAAGGCCGCGAGCCACTCCGACAGCCAGCCTGCGGGCTACACCACCGAAAAGGAGGAGCGCATCTACGTGGGCGACCTTGGCGGCGGACAGTTCAACATCGGCAGCAAGTACGACTACTTCGACGTATATCCCCCACGTCCCTACCACATGGAAGGCCATGGGAGCGGCGCAGGCACAGCCGGCAAGCTCGTGCTTTGGGACGGCGGCCTGAACAGCGCATCGGCATGGTACATACGCAAAGTGCCGCAGGATGTAATCGACCATATGGGAGACCCCGACCGCGTTGCGGCTGACAGCCTGCGCATGGCCGTGCTGAAATACACAGGCATAACCACCGGCGCACAGGTGGGCGAAGGCATCGGCTTCGCACACAGCCAGGAACTCATCGACAACGTTGACTCCGCGCTCGCAAAGGCAAACAGGCTTCTCGCCGCCGAAGCTCCCGCAACAGAGGAACTCGTGGCTGCACGCAATACTCTCATTGAGGCAAGTGAGAAATTCAACAACGAGGTTAACATCGTTCCCGACGGATATTATGCAATCCGCTCCAACATGATCAACTATGCGAAGAACAACAACGACATCTACCTCACGCTCTACAACGACACCACCCCGGGCTGGACTCACAAGGAGACAACAGCCGCACAGATTTGGAAAGTTACCAAGCTTGCCGAGGGCGGATACGCTTTGCAGAACTTGAAGAACAAGATGTACATGAACAAGGCGGTTGAGAGCGCAAACGGAAGCCTTGTTGACATGACCAAGGAACTTGTTACCCCCGCGCAGTTCAAACCCATCAAGGCCAATGGCCAGTGGGCAGTGTACAACACGGCTGACGAAGGTTTCAGTTACGACCCCAACGGCGACGGAAGCTGCCTCTTCGATGAGGGAAAACTTCAACTCTGGAGTCCCGCAACTGAAAACGGCGGCACAAGCTGGTCATTCGAACCCGTTTCCGCAGAGGAGGCTGAGAAGCTGCTCGCAAACGAGGCTCAGAACGAGCTTAACATCAACCTAAAGAACAAATTCGAAGAGGCGCGCCGCCTTTACAATGCCTCGACAAACTACAACGTGGGCGAGCCGATTATCACCGATGTGAGCCAGATTTACGCAAACAACTGGTCTCCCAACGAGGGTATGCACCTTGAATGGATGATTGACGGCAACAAGGATACATATTGGAACTCCACATGGGAAGCCGGACAGGAACAGACCCCGGGCGAGCCTCACTCGCTGCGCATCTACAACGAAGCAGGATTCCCCGACACAGTTCAGGTGCAGTATGTAATGCGCCAGAACGGCTCTTGGCACCGTGTGCCGGCGAGAATGCGCATTCAGGTTTCCAACGATGCAGAGACTTGGGAAACTCTTCCCAACGACATGACGCTTGCTGACTTCGGCGGACAGTCGTTCCTCAGCTCGCTCCACTCCGACTCCCTCACCTACATCGTGAGCGGCATCGGCGGCTACAAGTATGTACGCTTCGAGACTATGGTTTCCATCAACAACGGCGGCGGCGTTTACTTCGCAAACGACCACGCGGTGTTCGGATATGCAGAGTACAACCTCTATCCCATTACCGGCGTGAACGAGAACTCGTACATTCTCCAGCCCAGCCACAAGGGCGTGGCGTTCGAGCTGTTCAATGCAATTCAGGCAGCTAAGGCCGAGAACAACAGCGGCAATGCAACACAGGCCACATACGACAAGCTCGTTGAGGCAATCGAGGCATTCAAGGCTATGAGCAGCAACGACTCCACAATAGCAATGGCACGCTACAACGTTGAGAACCTCACCGCCGGCGAACGTATCGGCGAATTCCCGGAAGCAGACCTCGATGCTTACGTTAGCAAGGCAGCCCAGCTGCTCACAGAATACGACAACGCTGAAGGCCAGCTTTCGGCAGACAAGATCAAGGAAGTTGTAAGCGGTCTTAAGGACGCTTACACGGCTCTCTATGACAAGATGGTCAAGCCCGAGGGCAAATGGTATGTAATCACCACCGCAGACGCAGCCCGTCCCGGAATGGTTCTCTACGCCGGCGGCGCACACACCCATGCATTCGGCAACAGCTACAGCTACTGGCTAACGGGTGCATATCCTTCCGGCTCAAAGGAGTCGTACAACCACTGGACTTTGACCAAGGACAAGGACGGACGCTACATTCCGCAGAACGTCGGGCAGGGCGGCTTCTTCGGTCCCTACACCGGTTCGGGCAATAATGATTACAACTACCGTCCCATCTGCTGGTATGTGCCAAAGGCGTTCACAATAGTTCCGTTCGGCGACGGCCAGATTGGCTTCCTCACAGCCGAGGGCTACTATGCGAAGAACAACGGTTCATGGTACGCCCCCGGTCTGGATTACGCCAAGGCTGACGACTCCGCTCCCGCATTCAAGAGCAGCTCGTTCGCATGGACGATAGACGCTTCCGAGGATGTTCACGGCGAATTTACAACCGAGCCATATTACAGTGGATGCGCTAACGGCCGCGTGATTGCAATCACAATGCCCTATGAGTACACGAGTCCCGCACAGGCAATTTCCGACGCCGACCAAAGCGCGGAGGATATATATCCCTACGAGATTGTGGGCAAGGTTACAACCGATGAAGGCGACTCAATCGTTACGGCTTACAATCTTAAGATGATTGACGGCGAAAGTGTGAAGGGCGGAACTCCCGTCATCTACATCATGCCGGGCGAGAAATACGATGCAAGCGTTACGAGCACTATCACATTCAGCCCCATAATGAACACTCCGGTTTCGGCAGAGGTTGACACCGTTAACGGTCTCATCTCAGTTCCCGCAACATGGAACACCACTGCTGACCACTACGGCTACTTCCTTGAAGACTCCGTTGTTGACGAACCCAAGGGTACAGCAATAGGCTATCAGCGCGCAGTAATATTGCCGCGCCTTGTGAAGAACACTGTTTCTGACGACGAGGTTGACGCTATTGTTTACGTCAAGGGCGCAGGCATGCTCAACGGCATCAAGGGCGCAGAGATCATCGCAATCAAGAAGTTCGTCAATGTTTACACCACCGACGGCGTTCTCGTGCGCAAGCACGTTGACGAAGCCAACGCTACCGCAGGCCTCAAGAAGGGCGTTTACGTGGTTGGCAGCAAGAAGGTGCTTGTAAAGTGATGCAACTCCGAAAATAAGCCTCCCCTGATGGAGGGCTTGAAATACGAAAATCCGCAACTCCAATGGGTTGCGGATTTTTTTTGTGCCAAACTTAACCGCTTCTTAACTGCCTGTTTGGCATTAAATGCTTAATATTGCACCATGAATACCCAAGAGACCACAAAAGGCAAGCTGCTCGTTGTTGACGACGAGCCTGACATTCGCGAAATATTGCAGGTAAACCTCGAAGCTGCGGGATATGAGGTAATCACCGCCCCATCGGCTGAGGAGGCAATCTCACTCCTTGACAATACGGTGTCGCTCATTCTGCTCGACGTGATGCTCGGCGGGATGTCGGGCTATTCCATGGTGCGCAAGCTAAGGCAGGAACTCCACAACTCCGTACCCGTTATTTTCCTGACGGCAAAGGACACGGAGAACGACCTGCTCACGGGTTTTTCCGCAGGAGGGGACGACTACATCTCCAAGCCGTTTTCAATCCACGAGGTTATCGCCCGCGTGGGGGCTGTGCTCAGAAGGCAGAAAACACCGCCCGCCGGCAGCGACGCCATAATCAGCCTCGGCGGCATCGAGATTATCCCCGAGCGCAAGCTGGTGCGCTCAAACGGCGCGGACGTTATGCTCACCCCAAAGGAGTACGGCATTCTGCAAATGCTGATGTCCCACCCCGGGAGGGTATATTCGCGCGACGAGATACTGCACAGCGTGTGGCAGGACGACGCTCTTGTGCTCGAACGCACCGTTGACGTTCACATCACCCGCATCCGCGCAAAACTCGGCGATGCCGGCGCACAGATTGTAAACCGCCAGGGCTACGGCTATTGCTTTACGGAAAAATGAGGCGTTTGAACTACAGATACAAATTGCTTTTGTCGTTCACCGGAATATTCGCGGTGTTCGCCGTGGTCATGGTGCTTTTCGAAATGCACTACGAGAGCGGTTTGCGCGAAAGCGACTTCCGCAACCGCATGAGCGACTACGCCGACATGGTGGGGCGCGAGATAAGCCGCGAGGGCAATGTGGTGAACCCTGCAAGGCTCAAGGCTTTTCTGGAGTGCATGCCCGAAGGCGTGAGGTTCACCGTGATAGACGGCAAAGGGAACGTGGTGTACGAATCAGGCGGCATTGGCGCACGCGCCGAGGGAAACCACCAAGACCGCCCCGAGGTCAAAAACGCCATGCGCATCCGGGAAGGAAGCTACGACGTGAGGCATTCCGAGACATTCAACACCGACTTCTTTTACTTTGCAAAGGCCTACGGCAAATACGTGGTGCGCGTGGCGAGACCATACGACGAGGACGTGAGGAGCATCCTGCGCCCGGCTAACGTGTTCCTGCTTTTCGTGCTGCTGGTGCTTCCCATAGCCATAGTCATACTAATATACATTTCCGACAGTTTCGGGCGTTCCGTCTCGCGTCTGCGCCGCTTCATAAACGAGGCCGGAAAAGGCGGCATAAACTATGACGCGATAAGTTTCCCCCACTCCGAACTCGGCGACATAGGCCGCGAGATAACAAACCTCTACCGCCGGCTCGACGAAAAGGGAAAACAGGCTAAGAGCGAACGCGAGCGGCTTTTGAAGCACTTCCAGTATCTCGAGGGGGGAATTGCAATCTTCAACACCGAAAAGGGGAATGTGTATGCCAACCCGCGCTTTGTGCAATACGTAAACACAATCCTCCCCGTGCCCACCGGCGATGTCAACACCATTTGGGGCAGCGCGGCATTCCGACCCGCCAAGGAGTTCGTGGAACTCAACAGCCGCGAGCTCAACCCCGGCGAAACCGCCCCCGTGATGCGTTTCAACATAGCCGCCGGAAGCGCGAACTATGCCGTGCAGGTGGTGGTTTACAGCGGCGAGGATTTCGAGATGACAGTGTATGACGTAACCCGCGCCGAGAAAAGCCGCATCCTGAAACAGCAGATGAGCAACAACATAACCCACGAACTGCGCACCCCCGTGAGCAGCATTCGCGGCTATATAGAGACCATTTTGGAATGCAAGGGACTCTCGGACGACAGAAAGCGTTATTTCCTCGAGCGTGCGCACAGCCAGGTGGTGAGGCTCAGCGAACTAATACGCGACGTTGCCATAATCACAAAAGTTGACGAAGCTCCCGAAACCATGCAAAAGGAGGAGATTTCGCCGTGCGAGGTAATGAACGACGTGATTGAGGAGCTGTCGTCAAAAATTGGCGAGGCGGAAATGAAAGTCTCCAACCGCATAGCCCCGGAAACCAAAGTTTACGGCAACTACTCGCTCGTCTATTCCATTTTCCGTAACCTTGTAGAGAACAGCGTGCGCTATGCCGGAAAAGGCACAGAGGTATGCGCCGAGTGCTACAACGAGGATGAAAGCTACTGCTATTTCAACTTCTACGATACAGGTAAAGGCTGCCCCGAAGAGCATCTGCCACGCCTTTTCGAGCGTTTCTACCGCGCCGAAGAGGGACGCACACGAGAGCTCGGCGGCTCAGGGCTCGGACTGTCAATAGTGCGCAACGCCGTAACCTTCCACCACGGAAACATATCCGTCCGCAACCGCGAGGGCGGTGGCCTACAGTTCCTTTTCACCCTGCAAAGGCACGAAATGAAATAACCGCCAAACACCCGCCTTTGGCAGCTTTTGGAGGCAAAGCCATGCCGATTTTACAAACAACTGATTTACAAAGAATTAACCTTATTTGGATTTTTCTTGTAAGTGCCTGTTTTACACCACATTGCAAAGCACGGAAAAAAGGTCTGATGTAATTCAAATTATATCAGACATAACTTTTCCTGTGTCCTATGTAGTTTTTCCTACATCAAATGTAATTTTTGGGGAGTTTCGAGAGAAATAATCGGTTGAGGGTTTGCGCCATTTGTAGGGGCGTATTGCATACGCCCTGTACACCACCGCATAAACCGCACCGCAAACCACCACAACAACATTGCAAATCCGCGCAATTCAGGGCGTATGCAATAGCCACTGCGGAGGTGCAATTATTTAGTTAACTGTGCTTCTGTTTCTCTGTAAGCCAACTCTCACGGCGGGTTCCGAAATCTTTCCAATCCCAATGGTTGTTAATTTTTACGGAATAGCATTTCCTGTTGGGAATGTCCAACATCGAAAGCTGTTTTAACTTATTAACAGGCGACAAGTCATTGTCCTCAATCGTCATCTTTCTGCCAAACAGGGCAAGGGCTTTTATCTTTTCCAAATTTTCCAACGGCTTGATTGTTTCCAAAGCGTCCGTTTCGATTATGACCACCTCCATGTTGTCCAGGTTTGACAAAAAACTTATGTCATGAAGCCCCACAACTCCTCTTATGTCAACCTTTTTCAGATTTTCGAGGAACGAGATGTCGGCAAAGGAAAGTATCTTTTTGCAGTTTGTTATTGCCAGGCTTTCAAGAAATGCAAGGTTTCTCACAAACGACAAAGACGTTATGTTTGAATTGGCGATTGTCAAATCTTTAAGTTTCTTCAAGCGGTCTATCCCATGTTTGTCCCCGACTTTAAGGTCATCAATGTACAATCTTTCAATGCTGCCGCAGGAAAACAGAGTGTCGTTCCGCTTGTCGCCATAGCAAAAAACGCTTTTCAAATTATGGAATGCCCGAAAGTCAACACCGTTGGCGTTTGGCATATTCAGACTTAGCGTAACCAAACCGTGTTGCCGCTCTATGCTTTTTATGCCAACAGAATGAACGTCTGTTATGTCCAATGTCTTAATTGGAGGTATCTGTTCCAAAAAGGCATAGTCTGAACACTTCCAGCCCAAAGTGTAGTTCAAGAACAAATGCTCCACGCCCTTGTCACGGATTATTTTGGCATACGAACTGTTCCATTCGCCGCATATAACCAAACCCTGTCCGCTTAGTTCCTTTTTATTGTATGGGTTCTTTGTTACGAGTTTGTATTTTTTCTTGTCAAACATACTTTGCGTTATGATTTGCAATGGTGGTTGCCTTTGGTTTTCTGCACACAGATTTGATTTTCCCCTTTTTTTCGCGTCTTTACGCTTAACCGCAGTCGGGAGGTCTGATTTGGCTTTCTTGTAATCTGAAAACAGCCCGCACACAATCAGTGCACGGGCTGTCATTGTTTATAGCCTTTGGAGGATTACTCGCTTAGCGACCAGTCTTCCTTGGTTTTGCGGATGTATGTTGCATAGCGGCGTTTTGCTGCTGCCTCTGCGGCATCGAAGAGTTCCTGCGCCTCTGCGGGACGTGCCTTCTTCAGTGAAAGATAACGCACCTCGCCGTTGAGGAAGTCCTGGAACTTGCTCCATTCAGGCTCTTTGCTGTCGAGCGAGAACGGATTCTTGCCCTCTTTTTCGAGTTCGGGGTTGAAACGCCACAGATGCCAGTAACCGCATTCCACAGCGCGAGCCTCCTCTGCCTGTGAGCGGCCCATGCCGCCCTTTATCTTCAGGCCGTGGTTGATACACGGAGCGTAGGCAATCACAAGTGAAGGGCCGTGGTAAGCCTCTGCCTCGCGGAATGCCTTGAGGCACTGCGCCTGGTCTGCACCCATTGCAACCTGTGCCACGTAAACATATCCGTAAGTGGTCTGCATAAGGCCGAGGTCTTTTTTGGTGATGCGCTTGCCCTGTGCCGCAAACTGTGCGATAGCTCCGATAGGCGTGGACTTGGATGCCTGACCGCCGGTGTTGGAGTAAACCTCGGTGTCGAGCACGAGAATATTCACGTCCTCACCCGAAGCGAGTACGTGGTCGAGACCGCCGTAGCCTATGTCGTAGCTTGCGCCGTCGCCGCCGATAATCCACTGGCTGCGCTTGGTGAGGAAGTGTTCGAGGCTTGCGAGTTCTTCCATCTTCTTGCAGTCGCCTTTCTTTGCCTCAATCATAGGAATGAGCTTCTCGCCTGCGGCGCGTGAGCCTTCAGCGTCCTCGCGGTTCTCAATCCATTCCTTTGCCGCAGCCTTGTATTCGTCGGATGCCTTGTCGCAGGTAAGCTGCTCTTCGAGTATCGACTGAATGCGGTTGCGCATTTTCTTGTTTGCAAGGGTCATACCCATGCCAAATTCGCAGAAGTCCTCGAACAGCGAGTTAGCCCATGCGGGACCCTGGCCTTTGGCGTTCTTGCAATATGGTGTGGAGGGGATTGAGCCGGAATAGATGGAGGAGCAGCCTGTGGCATTGGCAACTATTTCGCGGTCGCCGAAGAGCTGCGAGATGAGCTTCACGTATGGGGTTTCGCCGCATCCCGAGCAAGCACCGGAGAACTCGAACAGGGGTTGTGCAAACTGCGAGTTCTTGGGGTTTGACTTGATGTCAACGAGGTTCTGCTTCGAGGTAACTTTCTTGACGCAGTATTCCCAGTTCTCCGCTTCGCCAAGCTGGCCTTCGAGCGGAACCATTGTGAGAGCCTTTTCGCCTTTCTTGCCCGGGCATACATCGGCGCAGTTGCCGCAGCCGAGGCAGTCGAGAACGTCAACCTGCTGAACGTAGTGCATACCCTTCATTGCCTTGGGCGCAAGCATATCGAGTGTCTTGCCCTTGAAATCCTTGGCTTCTTCGTCTGTCATTACGAACGGGCGTATTGCAGCGTGGGGGCAGCAGAATGCGCACTTGTTGCACTGGATGCAGTTGTCGGCGTTCCACACCGGGACAAAGGCAGCCACACCGCGCTTTTCGTAAGCGGCAGTGCCCTGCTCCCAAGTTCCGTCAACAGACGGCTTGTAAGCCGACACGGGGAGAAGATCGCCGTTCTGCGCGTTGATGGGGCGCACGAGCTTTGAAATGTATTCCGGCTCGTCGCGCTTGATTTCCTCGTCCTCGGGAAGATTTGCCCATGCGGGGTCAACGGCAAGCTGCTTGTACTCGCTGCCGCGCTCAACGGCCTGGAAGTTCTTGTCAACAACGTCCTGGCCTTTCTTGCCGTAGCTCTTTACAATGAACTTCTTCATCTGCTCTACGGCAAGGTCAACGGGGATTACCTCGGTGATGCGGAAGAATGCCGACTGGAGAATTGTGTTCGTCCTGTTGCCGAGACCGATTTCCTGAGCAATCTTCGTGGCGTTGATATAGTAAACTGTGATGTTGTTGTTCGCGAAGTAACGCTTGATGTGGTTGGGCAGGTTGTTTGCTAGCTCTTCGCCCTCCCAAATGGTGTTGAGAAGGAAAGTGCCGTTCTTGCGGAGACCACGGATAACATCGTACATATGCAGGTAAGCCTGAACGTGGCAAGCCACGAAGTTCGGCGTCTTTATCTGATAGGTGGAACGTATCGGGGTGTCGCCGAAACGGAGGTGCGAGCAGGTGAAGCCGCCGCTCTTCTTCGAGTCATACGAGAAGTATGCCTGGCAATACTTCTGCGTGTTGTCGCCGATTATCTTGATTGAGTTCTTGTTTGCGCCCACTGTGCCGTCTGCGCCAAGCCCGTAGAATTTTGCCTCGAATATTCCCTCGCCGCCGAGAGCCTTTTCCTCCTCAAGGGGAAGCGACGTGAATGTTACGTCGTCAACAATGCCGAGCGTGAAGTGGTTCTTGGGTTCGGGCAGGTTGAGGTTGTCGTAAACGGAGATTATCATTGTGGGCGTGGTGTCGCAGCTGCCCAGACCGTAGCGTCCGCCGACAATCAGCGGCTGGTTCTTCTTTCCGTAGAAAGCGTCGCGCACGTCAAGGTAAAGCGGCTCGCCCTTTGCTCCCGGCTCTTTTGTCCTGTCGAGAACGGCGATGCGCTTCACTGTTTCGGGAATTGCGGCGAGGAGGTGCTCCACAGAGAACGGACGGTACAGGTGAACGCTCACCATGCCCACCTTCTGGCCGTTTGCGTTGAGGTAGTCGATAGCCTCGCGTGCGGCCTCGGTTGCCGAACCCATGAGGATTATCACGCGGTCTGCGTCCTCTGCGCCATAGTAGCTGAAGAGTTTGTATTCGCGGCCCGTTATTTTGGAGACAGCCTCCATGTATTTCTCAACGATTCCGGGGATTGCGTCATAATATGTGTTGCAAATCTCACGGTGTGCAAAGAACGTTTCGGGGTTCTCCGCCATGCCGCGCGCCACGGGGTGTTCGGGCGAGAGTGCGCGTGAGCGGAACTCCGCGAGAGCCTTCTGGTCAACCAGCGGACGCAGTTCGTCCTCGCTTATCTCCTCTATCTTCTGGTATTCGTGCGATGTGCGGAAACCGTCAAAAAAGTTGATGAACGGCACACGGCTTTCTATCGTGGCAAGATGAGCCACAGCCGAAAGATCCATCACTTCCTGCACGCTGCCTTCGCAAAGCATGGCGAAGCCTGTCTGGCGGCAGGCCATCACGTCGCTGTGGTCGCCGAAGATGCAGAGGGAGTGGGATGCCAGTGTGCGGGCTGAAACGTGGAACACGCAGGGAAGCAGCTCGCCTGCTATCTTGTACATATTCGGTATCATGAGGAGCAAGCCCTGCGATGCCGTGAATGTTGATGTCAAAGCACCTGCCTGGAGCGAACCGTGCACTGCGCCGGCAGCGCCTCCCTCCGACTGCATTTCCTGTACGGAAACCGTGTCGCCGAAGAGGTTCTTTCTTCCGTCGGCAGCCCACTCGTCAATGTGTTCCGCCATTGGAGATGAAGGAGTGATGGGGTAGATTGCAGCAACTTCCGAGAACATATACGCCACGTGGGCTGCAGCCTGGTTGCCATCACAAGTAATGAATTTCTTTTCCTTACTCATTTTGTAATTGAATGAAATGTTATGTAAATTTTCGTTTGTCTCTTAAGGGTTAGTGCAGGAAGCCGAACAGCCAGAGCGGAATGTCGCTGCCGTGTCCCACCTCGGCGTTGTAGCGTGCGAAGCAAACGCCGTCCTGCGCCTTGAGGCGGCGCGACTTGTCGCATACAACTATGTTGTGCCCGTCTATGATGTACGAGCCGTTGCGCTTTCCCTTGCTCACACTGTGGTGTCTCCACACGCTGTTTGCGAAGAAAGTCTCCATAACCTCCTGTTCCTCCGCACTGCGCGAGCTTATTGCGTACAGGAGGTTCGTGTTGTGGATCATTATCTGCACCGGCTTTTTGGGGAACTCCTCTCCCTCGCGGTAAACAAGGTTTATGAGCCTTGCCTCCTCAAGATCCTTTATGTAGTTCATCACCGTGGCGCGTGAAGTGCCTATCTCTTCGGCGAGCTTGGTTACGTTCGGCACAGTGATGCCCTCCATGCCCAGCAGGTAGAGAAGTTTCCTTATCCTTGCAAGATACTTAAGGTCGATTTGCTTTATGAACAGGATGTCAACCTCAATCATCATGTTGATCGACTTGAGAAGCTGCTCCGTGAAGTTGTGGGTTTCGAGGAAGAACGGATAGTAGCCGTGGTGCAGGTAGTCCTGGAAATAGTTCCACGGACGCACTTTGGGCAGTATGGTCTTGAGTATCTGCTCATGCCCCTCAAGGATTTCGTTGAGGCTGTACGAGCGGAAGTTCAGCCCTGTCTGGGAATTAACAAATTCGCGGAAAGAGAAGCCGTGCAGCACGTAAACGTCGCTGATGCGGTTCAGTTCGCGTTGCGCCTCGCTGTCGGGAGGAAGCACAGAGGATGTTGCATACACGATGTGCAGCTTGTCGAAGCGGCGGTAGCACTCGATGAGGTCGGCAGCGTAGTTGGGCTGCTTGAAAACCTGATCGATTAGCAGAACCCTGCCGCCATAGCGCACGAAATCTTCCGTGAATTCCACGATTCCGCGTCCCTGAAAGTAAAAGTTGTTCATGCTGATGTACAGGCACTGCTGAAGCTGCGGATCAAAGTGATCGCGGGCGTACTGCAGGAGGAACGTGGTTTTGCCAACGCCTCTCGGGCCTCTGATTCCAATCATCCTGTGGCTCCAGTCAATCCTGTCCATTAGCGAACGCTGAACGGGTGCGTTCAGATGGCTTAGCATGTAAGCGTGTGACTGAAAGAATTTTTCCATAAAAGTAAGGTCACGCATAGTTATTTAATTCGCGCATTGGTTCCGTGCAAATTTACGCATTTCCGTACAATATTGCAAACGACACGTGGCAAATAACTTTGGGCGGAGTGCATTTTTTTCGCGAAAAGGGCGCACTTGCGTGCTTTCATGCCTGAAAATTATGTTTTTGGCATTCTCACTATGCAGAAAAAGGCTGTATGCGGTGCGCCTTGTATGCACGGAGTTCGGGCGGAGACTTGCAAGCTCCGGAGAAGATTGCGCAGTTTATCATCATTGTCGCAACGGATTGTTTTGTATGTGCGATGCGGTTCATGCGGTGGCACACAGGGCGTATGTAATACGCCCCTGCAAATCCCGCAAAACAAAAAACACTTTTTCTTTCAAGACGCCCCAAAAACAACATCGGACATAAGAAAAACTACATAGGACATGGGAAAAATTATGTCTGATGTAATCCAAATTACATCAGACCTTTTTTCGCCGCTTGCAAACATCTGAAAAACAAACCGTTATAGCGGACATTTTTTGTGTGGTTATCATTCTGGCAACGAGCGTTTTACGCAATTTCCAGCCTTTCTGCGGCTTCTTTGGCAGCGAGCCGGCCGCACGGACATTTCATGAGGGGCAATGCGCATCCCCTGCTTTTACGGTTTCCTTTCACAAACTGAGGCAGAAATATGTAATTTTGCACTTAAAAGTTTTGTGTATGGAAAAGAAGACACTTGTTGTTTCGGAGCAGATACGCAGCGCGTGCCCCGGATTTGTGGGCGGCGCGCTGTATGCGGAGTTCAGGAACACGGAATACTGCGAGGCCTTGTGGGATGAGATACGCGCAAAGGCTGCGGACTTGAAGTCGCGCCATACCGTTGACACCATAAAGCACATAAGCGGCATTGAAGCCACGCGCAAGGTTTACAAGGCGTGCGGCAAGGACCCTTCGCGCTACCGCCCCTCAAACGAGCAGCTCGTGCGCCGCATTCTTCAGGGCAAGGAGCTTTGGGCGGTGAACACAGCGGTGGACATCGGCAACCTTGTGAGCATCGGCTACGGCTACAGCGTGGGGTGTTTCGACTACGACAAAATTGATGGCGGCTGCATAACGCTCGGCGTGGGGCTTGCCGGAGAGCCGTACGAGGGCATAGGGCGCGGAACGCTCAACATCGAGGGGATGCCCGTCTATCGCGATGCCGCCGGCGGAATAGGCACGCCCACAAGCGACAACGAGCGCACGAAGATGTCGCTTTCCACCACGCGGATGCTCGCCGTGGTGAACGGCTACGACGGGGACGCGAAGAAAATTGACGAATGCCTGGAGTTTATGGCGGAGGCTTACAAAAAATACCTCAACGCCAAGTGCGAGACAACGAAGTTTTAGCCTAAGCCGCCGCGTGATTGCTTGGTTAGGGCTTATTGCAGGTTACGGTTCTTGCGAAGCCAGTCCTCGTAAACCTCCTTGCACTTGTTTTCGGTCTGCATATACCTCTTCAAGGACCATTTGCCGCCGTAGTCCTCCTCCAAATCCTTCCAGACCGACTGCATCCCCATTTTCCTGCGCAGGGCGTTGACGCGGCGCGGATTTTCCAAAGGCACGGGATACGGCACGCCTTTGACGACAATTTTCTGCGTGCCGTAAACCTGCCGCCCGCCGTTGTTCATTGCAAAACGGTCAACAAGAAAGGCGTATTGCCACTTTATGGACTTGTCATGTCTGACGGCCTCGCCCAATTTTCCGAGACAGGTTTTCTGAAAGGCGGAGTCCTTGCTGTGCTGCACTATGAGGAACAGCCCCTCTTCGGCATCTTCCCCGACATCTTCCTTTGAAAGCCAACCGTATTCCGCGATGATTTCCTTTGCCCTTAAAGTGTTTTTCCCGTCAAGCGAAAGCATCCATTTGTGTACGCTGCCGTATTCCGCGCTCTCCTTGCCGAACCGCTTTTCGGTGTCCATTAAAAGCATTCTCACCGCCTGGTCGCTTGCACGCAGGCTTTCGAGTTCCTTGCTTACGGAGAAAAACTTGTCGTTGCCGTCCATGAACTTGCAGTAAACCTTTTGCAGTGCCGCTGCGGCTTTGTCCGTGTCGCAAGCCGCGATGTAAAACCGTGCCGAGTCGCAGTGGTCTTTTAGCGTTTGGGCGGAAACGCCGCTTGCGGCAATGGCGCATAAAAAGAGAACCTTTGCCCTGTTCATTTCACGCTTTGTTTTACCGCATGCAAAGTTACGCAAAAAGTGAACACGCGAATCCGCCCGACACGCTTTGTTTCCCTGACTTTTGCGCCAAGCTCTCATGCCGTGCCGGGCGGACTATCTTTGTTACATGGGTGCTTCCTCAGTCCACAGTCGGCGATTTTTTCACAAGAAGCTGATTTGCAAAGAATTAACTTCGCACAAAACAAACTTTGTAAGTTTTTGTTTTTCAAAGGTTTGCAAGTGCCGAAAAAAGGTCTGATGTAATTTGAATTATATCAGACATAATTTTTCCTACGTCCTATGTAGTTTTTCCTACATCAAATGTGGTTTTCACGGCCTGGGTTTTGCGCCATTTGTAGGGACGTATGGCATACGCCCTGTACAACACCGCATAAACCACATCGCAAACCGCCGCCACAATATTGCAAAGCGGCACAATCTGGGCGTATGCAATACGCCCCTACAACAATACATTCCATTGACTTATTGCAGCTTGCACATATTAAACGGATTTTACCATTCCGTTAATCAAGCATGGGCCGGCGGTATGCTTAACAAATGACAGCCAATTGCCATAAATGCAAAATAATTAGTAATTTTGCAAGGCATAAAACTGATCTATCATGTTGTTTAGCAAAAGCACTTACACGGAACGCCGCAACGAGCTGAAAAAGCTTGTGGGTGGCGGACTTATTGTTTTGTTCGGCAATAACGACAGCCCGGCAAACTATCCATCCAACACATACAAATTCCGTCAGGACAGTTCGTTTCTCTACTATTTCGGTCTGCACCGCAACGGACTTGTGGGGGTTATCGACGTTGACAACGACCGCGAATATCTTGTGGGCGACGAGATTGACATTGACGACATTGTATGGTACGGTTCGGTAACGAGCGTTGCCGAAATGGCGGAACAGACGGGCGTAGCCCATGTTGCCGCCATGCGCGAGCTTCCAAGCATAATCGCGTCGGCGCAGTCGCAGGGCGAGACGGTTCACTTTCTGCCGCCCTACCGTTTTGACACGAAGATACAGATAATGGACCTGCTCGGCATCCACCCCTCGCGGCAAAAGGACGCGGCTTCGCTGAAGCTGATTGCCGCAGTGGTGAAAATGCGCACCTCGAAAACCGAAGAGGAGATAGCCGAACTCGAGCGCGCCGCCGAGATAGGGTATGAGATGCACACCACGGCGATGCGCCTTTGCCGCCCCGGAGTTACCGAGCAGTATATAGGCGGCACGGTTGACGGCATTGCCAACGCCCGCGGCTGCATGGTGTCGTTCCAGACCATAGCCACCCAGCATGGCGAGGTGATGCACGGGAACCCCTCAACGGCAAAACTGGAGGCGGGGCGGCTGTTTCTTGTCGATGCGGGGGCGGAGACAAACGAGAACTATTGCTCCGACAACACGCGCACGACCCCTGTAAGCGGCGTGTTCACCCAAAAACAGAAAGACATATACAATATAGTTGTGGAATGCCACGACCACGTGCTTGAGGTTGCAAAACCCGGCGTGAAATGGTGGGACGTGCATTTTGCCGTATGCCGCATAATAACCGAACGCCTGCAGCAGCTCGGGCTGATGAAGGGCGATGTTGAAGAGTCGCTAAAGTCGGGAGCGCACGCCATGTTCCTGCCCCACGGCCTGGGGCATTCCATGGGAATGGACGTTCACGACATGGAAGGGCTCGGGCAGGTTTACGTGGGATTTGACGGCGAGGTGCGCCCATCCACGCAGTTCGGCACAAACGCGCTCCGTTTCGGCCGCAGATTGCAGAAGGGCTTTGTGGTTACGGACGAGCCGGGAATATACTTCATACCCGCGCTTATTGACGACTGGCGCAAGAACGGCACAAACGCGCAGTTCCTGAACTTCGACAAGATTGACGAGTACCGCGACTTCGGGGGAATACGCATTGAGGACGACGTGCTGATTACCGAAAGCGGCTGCCGCTTCATAGGCAAAAAGCGCATACCCTACCACGTGGACGAGGTTGAGGAGTTCATGCGCAACCGTGAGGACTGAACGGAAACAGGATAAAAACAAACAGTAACAAAACCATAATGAAGAAATTGTTTTTTGCATTCATGGCAACAGCCCTGATTGCATCGTCGGCTTATGCCGAAGAAAAAAAGGATACGGTGAAGTTCACCGTGGTAAAGGAAATCCCCATCACGTCCATAAAGGACCAGAACCGCTCGGGAACCTGCTGGTGCTACTCCACCCTGAGCTTTCTCGAGGCTGAGCTCCTGCGCAAGGGCAAAGGCACATTCGACCTCTGCGAGTCATTCGTTGTACACCACACCATGACCGACCGCGCCGAGGCAGCCGTGAGAATGCACGGTGATATTTCGTTCGCCGAGGGCGGAAGCTTCTACGACGTGCTTTACTGCATGAAGAACTACGGTCTCGTCCCGCAGGAGGCCATGCCCGCACCCGGCTCGTTGCAGGGCGACAGCCTTTTCAACTTCAGCGAGCTCTCAACAGTTGCAGGCGCTGTGGTCAATGCCGTGGCAAAATGGAAGCCCGAAGCCGGCTCGAGACGCCAGATAACCCTTTCGCCCATATGGAAGAAGAACGTTGAGGCCATATACGACAACTATCTCGGCAAGCTCCCCGAAAGTTTCAAGTACAACGGCAAGACCTACACCCCGAAGTCGTTTGTGGAATATCTCGGGCTGGATGCCGACGACTACGTTTCCATAACGTCCTACACACACCATCCTTTCTACCAGCCTTTCGTGGTTGAGGTTCAGGACAACTGGCGCTGGGCGCAGAGCTACAACCTTCCGCTCAACGAAATGATGGAGGTCATCGACAACGCCGTAAAGACCGGCTACACCATAGCATGGGGTGCTGACGTTAGCGAAAAGGGATTTGGCGCGGTTACGCGTGTGCCTCTGAACGACAAGGAAAAGGATTTGAGCCACAGCGACGCCGCACGCTGGACGGGAACTGACGGCAAAGCCGACAAGAACGCCGTATCCGCAAGCGGCGAAAAGACCATCACGCAGGAAATGCGCCAAAAGGCTTACGACAACTGGCAGACCACCGATGACCACGGAATGGTTATCTACGGTATCGCCAAAGACAGCACCGGCGCGGAATACTACATGGTGAAGAACTCCTGGGGCGAATACGGGCCTTACAAGGGAATGTTCTACGCTTCGAAACCCTACGTGGCCTACAAAACCATGAACTTCGTGGTCAACAAGGCCGCCCTCCCAAAGGACATAGCGAAGAAACTCGGAATAAAGCAGTAAACCCCTTTCCGTTATGAACATTGACGGACTGCGCTTACAGGCAACAAAACCGCGCAAGGCGGTTTTGTTGCTTGCTTTGTTGTGTTTCGTGGCGTTTTTCGTGAACAACGGACTTCTCCGCCCCGACATCATGGAGACGCGCAACCTTGAAACCGCCCGCGAAATGGCGGACGGCGGCAACTGGATAATACCCCGCATGAACGGCGAGTACCGTCTGGAAAAACCGCCGCTTCCCACATGGTTTGCCGCAGCGGCACAGCTTGCCGCGCCCGACAACCTTGGAGTGCAGCGAACCGTAAGCGGACTGGCGGGATGTATGCTTGTGGTGTTTTTCTTTTTGCTCGCGAAAAAAACGACAAGGAGGGACGACTACGCATTCATCGCCTCGCTGATGCTCATCACGTGCTACCAAATCATACTGCAAGCCCGCACCGCCACGTGGGACATATACTGCCACGCATTCATGATGGGCGGGATATATTTTCTGTGGCGTGGGCTTTATGAGGATGCACACATCTGGCGCAACATGACGCTTGCCGGAATTATGACCGGGCTTTCGTTTATGAGCAAAGGGCCTGTGTCGCTTTATGCGCTGCTTCTCCCGTGGCTCATCGCAACGCTCGCCACGCGCCGCCCCTGCATGAAAGGACGGAAGATGCCACTTGCCGTAATGGTGGTGCTTGCCGCTGCCATAAGCTCGTGGTGGTATCTGCTAATTCTCACCGCGCACCCCGAAGCCGCGCAATATGTAATCCACAAGGAAGCCGGCTCGTGGAAAAACCATAACGTAAGACCGTGGTATTATTACTGGCGTTTCTTTGTGGAGACAGGCATCTGGTCGCCGCTAATGCTTCTCGCCCTCGCGTTCCCTGTGTGGCGCAAGAAACTCGGGCTTTTGCGCAATCCATATACAATGGCATTATTATGGACAACGGCACAACTCGTGCTGCTGTCGCTTATGCCAGAAAAGAAGATGCGCTACCTTTTGCCGATGATGATGCCCTGCTGCTACACAATGGCATTCCTTGTTATATACTGGTGCGACAAGAGCCGCAGGGACACGGCGCGGAAAATTGTTGTGGGGATTGCCGTGTTTTTTGCCGCAGCCGAGATGTTTGCCATGCCGGTTGTGGCGAAAGTTTTCTCAAATCCCGAATACAAAAGCATTTCCGCCACAAAGGATATGGCGGAGCTTAAAGGCGTTCCATTCTACAGCAACGGCGGCGAGCAACTGCGCATAGAGATTGTCTATGCCGCCGGGCGCGTGATACGGCCGCTGGAATATTCTTCGCCAACCATCAATGCCGAGCTGAAGAAACGCCTCCCCTGCGTGCTTTTGTCCCGCAAACCCCTCGCGGAAGAACTGCCAGAAAACGCATTGCAGGGCATCGACACCGTTTTCTGCGGAAAATACAACAACAGCAACCGCAGCCGTTTCTCAAAACACGGCAGCGACGACAACTTCATATACAACGTAACACTTCTAAAGCCAAAAGCAAATGGAAGCAAACAAGACTAGTAACTACGAATTTACGATAATAGTCCCAATTTACAACGAAGAGGACAATATGCCGGCACTCGAAAAGGCTTTGGGCGAATACCTCGGCAAATCTTCGGTGAAATCGTGCGTGCTTTTCGTCAACGACGGCTCGCGGGACACGAGCCTTGACAAAATACGCGGAATTTGCGGGCGCAACCAGGATTTCTACTATATATCCTCCTGCGAGAACCATGGGCTCAGCACCGCGATGAAGGCGGGTTTCGATTTCGCGGAAAGCCCGCTCGTGGGATATATTGACGGAGACTTGCAGACAAATCCCGAGGATTTTGATTTGCTGCTGCCTTACGCCAAGGACTTTGAGATGGTAACGGGAATACGAGCCAACCGCAAGGATTCCTGGGGCAAGCGGATGCAGTCGAAGATTGCCAACGGCTTCCGCCGCAGCATGACCGGCGACACCGCAACCGACACGGGGTGCCCGCTTAAGGTTCTGCATTCCGACATAGCCAAGCGCATTCCTTTCTTTAACGGCATGCACCGCTTTCTCGCCGCCCTCGTTGCGCTCGAAGGCGGAAAGATGAAAGAAATGCCTGTGCGCCATTACCCGAGAACCCAAGGCGTGTCGAAATACCACCTTGGCAACCGCCTTGTGAAGCCGTTTGAGGATTGCTTCGCCTTTCGCTGGATGAGAAGCCGCTACATACGCTACAATATCAGCGAGAACAACCTTTCTGAGTAACCCGCCGCTTGTATGCTGATTACTGTGAACGCTTTGGTTTTTGCGGTGGGCTTCATCGCGCAGGGCTTTTTCTCCGCCCGGATGCTCATACAGTGGGTTCTTTCCGAGAGGCAGAGGCGCGTGGTCTCGCCCGTGGTGTATTGGGCTTGCAGCCTTGCTGGCAGCATACTGCTGTTTGTTTACGGATGCCTGCGAAACGACTTTGCCATAGTTCTCGGGCAGCTCATTTCATATTACATATATGTGTGGAATCTCGACATAAAAGGCGCGTGGGCAAAAATACCGCTCGTGGTGCGCGTTGTGCTGTTCGCCCTGCCGCTTGTGGCTGTAACCTACCTGCTCGGCGACGCGGAACATTTCATGCAGTCGTTCTTCCATAACGAGAAAGTTCCTTTCTGGCTTTTGCTATACGGTTCGGCGGGGCAGATAATCTTCACGCTGCGCTTCATATACCAGTGGTATTACTCCTACCGCCGCCACCGCTCCATATTGCCAATCGGCTTTTGGATAATCAGCCTCGTTGGTTCGGGAATGATTGTGAGCTATGCCATATTCCGCCACGACCCTGTGCTGATACTCGGGCAGTCGGTGGGCTTTTTAACATATTCGAGAAACATAATGATAGGTGTCAGAAGCAAGACACCGGAAACTTTGGAGAAATGAAAGTGCTTGTTACCGGCGGAGCCGGATTCATAGGCTATCACCTCTCGCTTGCGCTTGCAGGGCGGGGCGACGATGTTGTGTGCATCGACAGCCTTAACAACTATTACAACCCGGAACTGAAGCTCGCACGGCTCCGCGCCCTTGGCGTTTGCGATGCGGACAAGGGGGAAAGCGGCGTTTACGGCAATTTGAGGTTCAGGAAACTCGACATTTCCGATTTTGGCAGCCTTGAAAAACTTTTCAGCGAGGAAAGGTTTGATGTGGCGTGCAACCTTGCCGCCCAAGCCGGCGTAAGGTATTCGATTGACCACCCGCGAAGTTATATTGAAAGCAACATTGTAGGTTTTTTTAACATCTTGGAATGTTGCCGCAATCATTGCGAAACACTCGTGTATGCCAGTTCGAGCAGCGTTTACGGCGGAAACACAAAAGCCCCCTTCTCCGAGGACGACAAGGTTGACAATCCCAAGAGCCTGTATGCCGCCACAAAAAAGAGCGACGAGCTTATGGCCCACGTTTACTCATCCCTTTACGGCATAAGAGCAACAGGTTTGAGATATTTCACCGTTTACGGTCCTTGGGGAAGGCCTGATATGTCGCCGGTGCTTTTTGCCAACGCCATAACCGAGGGCAAACCAATACGCCTTTTCAACGGCGGCGACATGGTTCGCGACTTCACATATATCGACGACATTGTTCGCGGCACGCTTCTCGCCATCGACAACGCCCCGCAGGGCAACATTCCCTCCACGGTTTACAACATAGGCTGCTCCCACCCCGTGAGGCTCATGGAGTTTGTCCGCGCACTCGAAAGCGCACTGGGCAAAAAGGCGGAGTTCGAGACGCTTCCCATGCAGCCCGGCGATGTTTACATGACTTCGGCCGACACTTCCAAGATTTCACGCGAACTGGGCTACGCCCCGACTGTCAACATCGCCGAAGGCACGCACCGCTTTGCCGAATGGTATGCGGAGTATGGCGGAATGTGCAGATAAAACTGCAACACCGCCCCAAGTTTACGCAAGGCTCTGATTTCCAGAGCGATAACCGCATATCCGCCATCCTGTATAACAATTTGTTTTTCAGACGTTTGCAACTGCAAGAAAAAGGTCTGATGTAGTTCGGATTATGTCTGATATAATTTTTCCTGCGTCCTATGTAGTATTTCCTACATCTGAAGTGGTTTTTCCGACTTTGGCTTTGCGCCATTTGTATGGGCGTATTGCACACGCCCATGCGGCGTTACAATTTACCGGCTAATTGGATGCCGTGCATCCAGAGCGTATTCAACACGCAATAATCATGCAAATTACAAAACAACAACGGATTATATTCACAAGCAGTACAATCCTGCTCTGATTTGAGAAGCCCATTACCCCAAATTCGCATGGATAATGCCATGCACAAACCCCATGTCTGTGATTAAAAATCGCTAACTTTGCAAGCAGAATAACATATAAATCTGACAGGAACTTATGGATATAATTAGCAAACTCGTAAAATGCGCTAAAGAAAATCCCCAACGCATAGTGTTGCCCGAAGGCACGGAAGAAAGAACGATGCGTGCCGCCGACCGCGCCATTGCCGACGGGCTGGCACACATAATCCTCATAGGCAACCCCACCGAAATTCTTGAGCTTGCCGAAAAATACGGTCTCGGCAACATATCGAAGGCAAAGATCGTTGACCCGCTCAACAATCCGAGAGCCGAGGAATACGCCGAACAGCTTGCCGAAATACGCAAGAAGAAGGGACTTACCATAGAGCGCGCACGCGAGCTTGTTAAAGACCCGCTCTACCTCGGCTGCATGATAATCAAGACCGGCGGCGCCGACGGCCAGCTTGCCGGCGCACGAAACACCACGGGCAACGTACTGCGCCCCGCTCTGCAAATCATAAAGACCGCCCCCGGCATAACCTGCGTATCAGGCGCCATGCTCCTTGTTACCAAAGCCGAGCAATACGGCGACAACGGGCTGCTCGTCATGGGCGACGTTGCGGTACTCCCAGTGCCCGATGCCTCACAGCTCGCACAGATAGCCGTATGCACGGCCCACACCGCGCAGCACGTTGCGGGCATACCCCACCCCAAGGTCGCCATGCTGAGCTTCTCAACCAAGGGTTCGGCACAGCATGAAGTTGTTGACAAGGTTGTGGAGGCCACCAAGCTCGCCCGCAAGCTCGACCCGCATATCGAAATCGACGGCGAACTTCAGGCCGACGCCGCCCTCGTGCCGTCGGTGGGCGCACAGAAAGCCCCCAACTCCAAGGTGGCGGGACACGCCGACGTGCTCGTTGTTCCGAGCCTCGAGGTGGGCAACATTTCCTACAAGCTCGTGCAGCGTCTGGGCAACGCCGAGGCAATCGGCCCGATACTACAGGGCATTGCCCGCCCTGTGAACGACCTCAGCCGCGGGTGTTCGGTTGACGACGTTTACAAAATGATAGCCGTAACGGCAAACCAGGCAATCGCCGCAAACAAAAAGGACTAATCCAGGGCGGACGCCCGCGTTACATAACAGCTAAAAAACTTTATAGAAACAATAAATGAAAATTCTCGTAATCAACTGCGGAAGCTCCTCAATCAAATACAAGCTCTACGACATGGACAGCCGCACCGTTCTCGCCGCCGGCGGAATGGAGAAGATAGGTCTCGAAACTTCTTTCCTCAAGCTCAAGGCTGCCGACGGGTACAGCAAGCAGATAAAGGTGAAAATAACAAACCACGAGCAGGGAATAAACTTCATCCTCGCCCAGCTCACCGACGCCGAACACGGGGCTATCAAGTCGCTTGACGAAATCGACGCAGTGGGCCACCGCATTGTGCACGGCGGAAAGTTCACCCACAGCGTGGTTGTAACGCCCGAAATCCTCGAGGAGTGGAAGCAGTACAGCGAGCTTGCGCCGCTCCACAACCCCGCCCACCTCAAAGGCTACGAGGCAATAAAGCACGAGCTTCCCAATGTGAAGCAGGTGTTTGTGTTCGACACGGCTTTCCACCAGACAATGCCCGATTACGCCTACACCTACGCGCTTCCGTACGACCTGTGCCAGAAACACAAGATACGCCGCTACGGCTTCCACGGAACTTCCGTGAGATACGTTTCGCGCAAGGCTTGCGAGTTCCTCAACTGGGACATGAGCACAAAGAAGCTCGTCATCTGCCACATCGGCAACGGTGCTTCGGTTACGGCGGTTGACTGCGGCAAGGTGGTTGACACCTCAATGGGGCTCACCCCTCTCGCAGGACTTGTGATGGGCACGCGCTCGGGCGATGTTGACCCCATGGCAGTGCTTTTCCTCATGGAGCACGAAAACCTTGACATCAAGCAGGTTTCCGCACTCATAAACAAGCAATCGGGCGTGCTCGGGCTTTCGGGCGTTTCGAGTGATATGCGCGAGCTTGACGATGCCATACATTCCGGCAACAGCCGCGCCCTGCTCGCACGCAACACGTATTGCTACAGCATACGCAAGTACATCGGGGCATACGCCTTTGCAATGGGCGGTCTCGATGCCATTGTGTTCACCGCCGGAGTGGGCGAACACCAGCATTCGGTGCGCCGCGACACGCTCAAAGGGCTTGAAAACCTCGGCATAAAGCTCGACAAGGAGAAGAACGACGTAAACTTTGGCGAAGACGAGGTTATATCCGCAGCCGACAGCAAGGTTACGGTGGCTGTGATAGGCACAGACGAGGAGCTGCTCATCGCCGACGACACCGAAAAGCTCGTAAAGGGCGAGACTGTGTAACGCCGCCGCATTTTTCAAAAGCAAAACAAATGTATATGACAAATGGCGCTAAAGTTTTGCGCCATTTGCTGTATATGTCGGCGTATATCATACAGCAGAAGCCGTAGGGGAAATGTAAAGAGGAAGCCTGTTTTTGGTAACAATTTGATCTGTAATAATTTACGTGTATTCCAAAAAATTCACAAGTATTTGTTTTCCAACAGGTTGCAAGTGGGCAAAAAAAGGTCTGATGTAGTTTGGATTATATCAGACTTAATTTTTCCTACGTCTGACATAGTTTTTTCTGTGTCCTATATAGTTTTCGGTTTTTGGGGGAAAGGACGAGCGATTATGGTTTTGCGATAATTGCAGGGGCGTATTGCATACGCCCCACGGAGGCGCAATTCATTAATTTATTGCCACTTGCAAATTCATAACTTTTGCTATGATTTTGATCCAAAGATTGGTATGCCGGTTCGGAGTTATCATTCCAACGGGGCGCGGAAATTGCAGCCTTCCTTCCAACGCGAGCAGCCCAAGGCGGTTTTGCCGCGTATCACCGTGCCTTTTCCGCACAACGGACAAGCGTCGCCCTCCTTCACCGCGCTTTTTGGGGGTGCAGACCCTGCGGAACTTTTCCCTTTTGGCTTGCGCTGCGCTGGAGTTTTTGCGGTTTTGGACTTCTGGGGCGCGGCTGTCCACGTTACGCGCCTCACATTCTGTTCGGCAATCACCGAAGCCACAATTTGGCTCACCATCTTCTTCAGTTCGTCAATGAACTGCGTTGCGGAATATTCGCCGCGCTCTATCTCGCGCAGCTTCTTCTCCCACTGTCCTGTTAGCTCGGCACTTTTCAACAGGTTCTCGTGAATTGTGGCTATAAGCTCGCGCCCTGTGGCTGTGGGGAAAATCGACTTGCGCTGCTTGGCGATGTACCTGCGGCGGAAAAGCGTCTCTATTATGGCGGCGCGTGTGGAAGGCCGCCCTATCCCATTCTCCTTCAAGGCATCGCGCAGGGAGTCGTCCTCAACGCTCTTTCCCGCAGTCTCCATTGCCCGCAGCAAGGTTGCCTCGGTAAACGGCTTTGGCGGCTGGGTGGTCTTTTTGGCAACAGAGGGTTTGTGCGCGCCGCTCTCGCCTTTCACGAAATCGGGCAGCACCGCCTCGGGAACGTCTTTCCTGCTTTCTTCCTCGTCTTCGTCTTCGCGCTTTTGCACAGGGAACACGTTGCGCCATCCGGGGTCGAGAATTTGCTTCCCTGTTGCCTTGAACTTCACATCCTCGCAATGCCCGAGTACTGTTGTTGTGGCAAATATGCAGTCGGGATAAAACGCCGCGATAAAGTGCCGCGCCACGAGATCGTAAACCTTGGCCTCATCGGGGAGGAGCGAATTTGCCGCCACACCTGTTGGGATTATGGCGTGGTGGTCTGTAACCTTGGAGGTGTCGAAAAACTTCTTGCTTTTCTTCAACGCCTTTCCGCGCAAGGGCTGCAATATGTCGGCATACTGCTTGAGCGAATTGAGGATTGCCTTGCATTTGGGAAAGATGTCGTCGGAAAGATATGTGGTGTCAACACGCGGATAGGTGGTAACGTGTTTCTCGTAAAGGCTTTGCGCAATCTGCAAAGTTTTTTCGGCGGAAAAGGAGAATTTCCTGTTGCATTCCACTTGCAGCGAGGTGAGGTCGAAAAGGCGCGGCGGGGCTTCCTTGCCCTCCTTGCGCGTTATGCCGTCAACGGTGAAGTCCCTGCCAGTGATTTTGCCAAGAGCCTCGCGGGCTTTGTCCTCATCGCTGTAATTGCCGCCTGTTGCCGTGAAAACCGCCCCGCGATAGTTGGTGGTGAGAACCCAATAGGGCTGCGGCACAAAGTTGTCTATCTCGTTCTGGCGGTTCACTATCATTGCCAGCGTGGGAGTCTGCACCCTGCCGACCGACAGCGGCTGTGCGCCGCGCTCCTGCGAGCCGAACTTCAAGGTGTAAAGCCGTGTGGCGTTCATTCCCAGAAGCCAGTCGCCTATTGCGCGGCAAAGCCCCGCCTCATAAAGGTTTTTGTATGCCGCCGAGTCTTTTAGCGAACTGAAGCCTTCGCGGATGCTCTCCTCGGTAAGCGAAGAAATCCACAGGCGTTCAACGCCGCACTTCGCGCCCGACATTTGCAGCACCCACCTTTGAATAAGTTCGCCCTCCTGCCCGGCATCGCCGCAGTTTATTATTTTGTCAGCCTTTTGGAAAAGCCCCTTTATCACCTTGAACTGCTTTGCCACCCCACGGTCTTTTTTTAGGCGTATGCCGAAGCGCGGCGGCACCATGGGCAGGGCGGCAAGACTCCACCTGTGCCACGGCTCATAGTAATCCTCGGGGTATTTCAATTCGCAAAGATGGCCGAAAGTCCACGTTACCTGGTAACCGTTTCCCTCGATATACCCGTCGTGGCGTTCGGTTGCCCCGAGCACCTGTGCTATGTCGCGTGCCACACTCGGCTTTTCAGCTATGCAGACTATCATTTCCTAACTTTCAAGAGATATGGAATAACTCATTTCCTCGCGGTTGAAACCCACTCCCGGCATCTTGAAAAAAACATCGAGCGCACCGGCTGCCGCAAGTTCCTTCGGGCTTCCGCACACAGGCTTCATGCCACGGCGCATCACCCACAGAATGTCGGCGGCATGGAACGCCGTACCCAAATCGTGGGTCGCAGCCACCACCGTCTTGCCGTTTTCCTTGGCGAGGCTTCGCAGCAGCCTGAACGTCTCCAGCTTGCTTTCAAAATCGAGGAACGCCGTAGGCTCGTCAAGCAGCATCACCGGCGTTTGCTGGGCAAGCGTCTTGGCTATCATCGCCTTTTGCCGTTCGCCGTCGCTTAGCGAGGAAATACTTCTTGTCCGCATATTTTCAATGCCTGTCCGCACGAGCGCGTTCCCCACTATCTCACGGTCGGCGGCTGAAAGTTTCCCCATGAAACCAGTATAGGGCATTCTGCCAAGGGATACAAGCTCCTCCACAGTCATTTGCGCACTGAAAGCCTGACGTTCCGTAAGCACAATTCCCGCCATTCGCGCCAATTCGCGCCGTGAACACAGGGCGGTGTCCCTCCCAAGCATATATATATGCCCCGAAAGCGGCGGCTGAAGCCCCGCGATTGTGCGCAGGAGCGTTGACTTTCCCGCGCCGTTCATTCCCAAAACGCAAGTGAAAGACCCGGCAGACAAAGAAGCGGAAAACTCCTTTGTTACGCAAGCCCCGGCGTTACGTCCGTAAGCGGTGGCGATGTTATCAAGCTTTACGGTGTTTTCAATCACGTGTGCAAAGATACGAAGATTTAATCTTTTTGCAGAAAGGGCAGGCAACACGGAAAAATTCAATAACTTTGCCAACAAGCAATTTGGCAAACATTCGCGTTTAGGCAGGATTGCGTTAAAGCGTATTAAGATGAAGAGAAAAGTGCAACTCAAACTGTTTTTGCCGGTAATCATTGCACTGCCGGCGTTGTCTGTTTTCGCCCAAGGTACACTTGAGGACTACAACCGGGCATACCGGGCGCAACGGAAGTTCGGGGCGAGCAATGTTTTTTATGACAATGTAAACGCCACGTGGCTGGCAGGCGCACCGGCGTTCTGGTATGTGCGCAACACCCCTAACGGACCGAGATATGTTTTGGTGGATGCCGCCGCAAAAAAACGGCAACCGCTTTTCGACCATGCCGACCTTGCCGGAAAACTTAAGGATGCCGCCGGCGCAGACGTAAGCCCAGACGCAATTCACCTGTACGGATTGCGCACTACAAGCAAAGGGGACACGATTTGGTTCTCACACTCAGGTAGGAACTGGGAATATCTGCCCGCAAAGAACATACTTAGCGACAAGGGAGAGGTAAGAAGACGGCATTCCGGCGAACAGCCGCACTGGATGGTTGTGGACGAAGAAAAAGGCGGCGGGCCTGTACCCTCGCCCGACGGAACAAAGGAGGCGTATATAAAGAACTCCAACGTCTGTGTCAGAGACGTGAGCAGCAAAAAGGAAAAACAGCTTAGCATTGACGGCACTGACGGAAACTATTACTCATCGTGGATAAAATGGAGTCCCGACGGCAAGAAAGTGGTGTCTTGCAAAATCCGCCCCGCGCAGAAAAGATATGTGCATTACGTGGAGTCGTCACCCACAGACCAATTTCAGCCGAAGCTGCACAAACAGGAATACGCCAAGCCGGGGGATGAGCTGAGGTTCAAAGTGCCGTGCGTGTTCAATGTCGAGACAGGAGAGGCCGTGATACCGTCAACCGAACTTTTCGCCGGGCAGTACGATTTGTCCGCCCCCGAATGGAACGGCGACGGAAGCGCAATCACGTTCGAATATAACCAGCGCGGGCACAAGGTGTACCGGGTGCTCGAGCTGTCGTGCAAGACGGGAAAGGTGCGCACGCTTATAGAGGAGACTTCCGACAAGTATGTAAACTACACGCGCCGCTTCAGGCACGACACCTCCGACGGCAAGCGCATTATATGGATGAGCGAGCGCGACAACTGGAACCATCTTTATATGTACGACCGCGCCAAGGGAAAGCCAATACGCCAGATAACCAAAGGCGAATGGTATGTTAGGGAGGTTGTTAAGGTTGACGAGGACAACGGCAGGATATATTTCTCCGCCAACGGAGTAAACACGGACGAGGACCCTTACAACATACGCTATTACTGCATTGACTTTGACGGAAGCAACATGAAAGACCTCACGCCGTCGAAAGGAAATCACAGAGCCGCATTCTCGCCCGACATGAAATACCTTGTGGACGTTGTGTCATCACCGGCCGACGCCCCTGTGGCCACACTCAGAAGCGGCACGGACGGAAAGGAGATAATGCCTTTGGAGAAAGCGGACATCAGCAAACTGGCAGAGAACGGCTGGCGTGCGCCCGAAGTGTTCGCTGCCCCCGGGCGCGACGGAAAAACAATGATGTGGGGCGTGATACAGCGTCCTTCAAATTTCGACCCGTCAAAGAAATACCCGGTGATTGAATACATCTATCAGGGACCGGGCGACCAGTACGTCCCCAAATCGTTCATGGCGTACAACCATTGGCTTGTCCCGATGGCGGAACTCGGCTTCATCGTGGTTATGGTTGACGGTATGTCAACCTCATTCCGCAGCCGCGAGTTTGAGAGCGTTTGCTACAAAAACCTGAAAGACGCCGGGCTGCCCGACCACATTGCATGGCTCAAATGCGCTGCGGCAAAATATCCCGAAATGGACTTGGAGCGCCTCGGCATTTACGGATGCTCCGCAGGAGGGCAGGAGTCGGCAAACGCACTGCTGCATTACCCGGATTTCTACAAGGCCGCCTATTCCGCGTGCGGCTGCCACGACAACCGCATGGACAAGATATGGTGGAACGAGCTGTGGATGGGCTATCCTGTTGACAAAAGCTACGAGGAATGCTCAAACGTGGCAAACGCGCACCTCCTGAAACGCCCGCTAATGCTTGTAGTGGGGGAACTCGATGACAACGTTGACCCGGCATCAACCATGCAGTTCGCCAACGCGCTCATCAAGGCGAACAAGCCGTTTGAGCTGGTGGTTCTGCCGGGGGCGCACCACACAATGGGCGAACGCTATGGCGACCACAAGCGTTACGACTTTTTCGTGAAGCACCTCATGGGCGTGCAGCCGCCGTCGTGGGAGGATATTGAATATTGAGACCCCCAAAAATTATATCTGAAATAAAAAAAACTATGTCCTATGTAGAAAAAACTACATAGGACATAGAAAAAATTATATCAGACCTAATTTCTGCCACCTGCAACACACAGAAAACCAAACCGTTATCTTTAACTTTGCTTTCAGGTTCATTTTATTGAAGCTCAATGTGTTATGCAATTTTTGCAGCATTCGCAGCTTCGCATAGAATATGCCTGCGCCCTTATTCGGAAACAGTATGCACGGCATCGGGGGCTTGCCGCATTTTGCCGCCTGGCCGGCAGGATATATGCCGCAGACAAACGCCGCAAGCCTTTGCTTTCCAATTTATTACTCCAATCAGGGATAGTCCGCCCAGCCTTTACCGCGACCTATTTGGTTTTCGGGTCGATGGTGTAGTTGTAGTTCTGGTTGTCCGGCACATCCTTCTTCCCGATTCCCTTTTGCATCATCGCTTTCAGTTCGGCGAGGTGGCTGCGGTAAACTCCACGCGGAAGTGTGCCGTACTTTTTGCACAGACTGGCTGCCATGCCCACAACTTCGCCCTGCATTCCCGTGGTGCGCATCACGCGGGTCGTACCCAAAGCCACGTGGGTAACGCTGATGTTGCGCCCTGCCATGAAAAGGTTGTTTACATTGCGCGAATAAAGGCATCGGTATGGCACATCGTAGGGCTTCTTCAGCAAACGGTGGTTTGTAGCCGCCTTGAACTCGCGCCCGGGAAAGTTTGCATGGTTCAGCGAATCGGGGAAATGCAGGTCTATGCTCCATGTGGTCGCAAACGAGGCGTCTTCGTGGTACACGTTCTTCAGTATGTCGTCCTCCTTAAGAATATAGTCCCCCATAAGGCGGCGCGACTCCCGCTTGCCGGCAACGTATGCCACCCAGCCCAACTTTCTGTCGGCATACCTCGCCTTTTGCGCCGAATGGTTTTTGAGCCAGCTCCAGTTTGCGTAAACCGTGAGCATACCGTAATCGCGTATCAGCTCGGCTTGGGTTATTTGGTTGCGGTTCATGCCGGTTTCCCACGTCCATTCGCCCATCATAACCTGCTCGCAGTTGGAATCGTTGAAGTTCATGCCGTAATTGAACTCGGGAAACTTCTCCTTTCCCTCAACGGAATACCATTGCACCGAAGCCCCCATCGTGGTTGTGTCGGGAACGTCCGGGGCGTAACGCTCGTGGAACTCACCCTTTCCCTCGCGCCCCATTCGCCAGTCAGCCCCGGCAAGAACTCCCACAGTGCCGTCGCCCGTGCAGTCGGCGAAAAGCGGGGCGGAAAGCACCACCTTGTCCCCGCTCTCAATATTCCGCGCCGACACCGACGATATGTTTTCTCCGCCCTTTGACACGGCGAAAGCGTGATAGCCCGGGAAAAGCGTGATGTTCTTCTCCGCTTTCAGGAAGTCCTCTTTTTTGGAATCCTCGTAAACGGCCGCCGGTTGTGCGTTGCCGCCCTTTTCCGGCCCAAACTCGCGGATAATCCTGCCAAGCCCCTTGTAAGCCCCCATTTCTATGTTTCCGCCCAAATGCACGCGCACCTCCGAGCTGTTGTTCCCGCCCCAAACGGGGCGGTCGTTGACAAGGGCGACTTTCATCCCCAGCCTCGCGGCGGTGGCTGCGGCGCACATTCCCGCAATTCCCCCGCCCACAACCACAAAATCAAACTTGCGGTAAGACGTGCTGCGGGGATTCAATTTTTCGCGCCACTCTTGGGCTGCACCGTTTGGCGGCACGTCTCCCTTGGCGTTTGTAATGTAAACGGCGTCGCAGCGTCCGTCAAACCCGGTCAGATCCCGCAGCACGACATTCTGCACGCCGCTTTTCAGCTTCACCTTGCCCACAGGCTGCCACGCCCATGCCGTGCCGGTGTTGCCTGTTACGCCGACGCTTTTCCCGTTCACCGCCACGGCGAAAGCCCCCGGCCCTTTGCCGGGACACCACGGCGCGGTCCAGTTGTAGGTGCGCACATACACGGTGTAAGTTCCCGCCTCGCGGATTTCAAACTGCGTGCTTGCATCCTCCACAGGCGTTCCCATGCCGTGGGCAATAAGATAGGGCGAGTGCATTATGTCCATAAACTGCTGGTCGGTTTTCCAACCGCCCTTGCTTGCGAACGACTCAGCCTCAAGCAGGATGCTGTCGGCATAAACGCCCGCACACACCGCAAACGCAGCGAACGCCGCAAGAAGATTTCGGATTTGTCTCATGTCTCAACTTGTGTAAAAACAACCCCGCACCGTTTGGCGCAGAGGGGATATGCTGCAAATTTAGCATTTTAGCGCATAACGCACATTGCACCACGCACAAAAACAAACCCTCCGCACAGAGTTTTCTGTGCGGAGGGCCGTGTTGTCTTTTGACTTACTTCCTAAAATTGCGATGACCTTATCCCAGATACTTTGTCAGGATGTTAATGTTCGCGTCATCGCGCAAGCGCCTCAAGGCGCGTTCCTTAATCTGACGCACACGCTCGCGCGTCAAGTTCAGCGAGTTCGCCACTTCTTCGGCAGTCATTTCGTTGCATCCTATTCCGAACAGCATTTTAAGCACTTCCTGCTCGCGCCCTGAAAGAGTGCTCAACGCCGCATCAAGATCTTTTGACAAAGACTCCCGCTCCATGTTGTTGTCAGTCGCAGGTGCGTCCTCGTCGGTCATGATGTCGATAAGGGAGTTCGAGTCATCGTCCTGAAACGGTGCGTCAACCGAAACTTTCTTGCCGTTTGTGCCGAGAGCCTCCCTCACCTTGCCTTCGTCGGTGTCGAGAATTTCCGCGAGTTCCTGCACCGAGGGGCGGCGTTCGTTGGCCTGCTCGAAATTCACGACGGCCTTGGCAAGTTTGCTTTGGAAGCCCACCTGGTTCAGCGGCATGCGCACAATGCGGCTTTGCTCCGAGATTGCCTGCAGTATGCTCTGGCGAATCCACCATACGGCGTAGGATATGAACTTGAAGCCTCTGGTTTCGTCAAACTTCTGCGCCGCCTTTATGAGACCGAGGTTTCCCTCGTCTATAAGGTCGTTGAGCGCGAGCCCTTGGTTTTGATACTGCTTTGCAACACTCACTACAAACCGCAGGTTTGCGCGTGTGAGCTTGTCAAGAGCCCTGCGGTCTCCCTTGTGGATTTTCTGGGCGAGTTCCACCTCTTCATCGGTGGAAATGAGTTCCTCACGGCCTATTTCCACGAGATACTTGTCAAGCGCGGCGTTCTGCCGGTTAGTGATGCTTTTGTTGATTTTTAGTTGCCTCATAATATTCCAAAAGTGCGCAAAAATACGATTTTATCCTGATATACCAAAGATGTGAACGCGCTTTTTCTGAATTTATTATGCAGAACGTCCCACTTCCGTTGTTTTTGTTGCGGGAAATGACTACTTTTGCCCGAAACAAATGAATTTAAGGCGATGAAAATAGGAGATACCGTAAGATTTTTGAAAGAGGTTGGCGGCGGAAGGGTTTCCGGCTTCCAGGACAAATACACCGTACTGGTTGAGGATGCCGACGGCTTTGAAATCCCCATGCCCATAAGCGAGGTTGTTGTTGAGGGAGGCGAAAGCTACGAGGGCGGAACTTGGGCAAAGCGCAAGGAGGAGCAGAAGGCAAAGTCGCAGGACGCCCCGAAAGCCGCGCAGCCCGAAACCGCGCCCTTGGGGAAAGCCGCAGACGGGAAGCCGAAATTCCGCCCCGCCCCGCTTGAACGCCGCGACGGCGAGAGGCTGAACGTATATCTGGCTTTCATTCCAAACACGCCCGACAATATGGTGGAGACCACTTTCGACGCATACATAATAAACGACAGCAACTATTTCATAACCCTCACGTGGCTTTCGGCACAGGGCACGGCTTGGCGCGCACGCTACGGCGGCACGGTAGAACCGAACACCAAGGAGTTTCTCGAGGAAATAAGCCGGGAGCAGATTGACGGCATATCGCGCATCGCCATCCAGATGATTGCCTACAAGCGCGAGAAGCCCTTCGCCCTAAAGCCGGCGATAAGCGTGGAGATGCGCATCGACGGCGCCAAGTTCTACAAGGCAGGGGCTTTCAAGCAGAGCCTGTTCTTCGAGGAGCCCGCACTCGTACTCGATGCAGTCAAGGACGACGAGCCTGTGCGCACAATGTTTGCCGACGCAGGACAAATACGCGAAGCCCTTATGGGGAAAAAGGAGGGGGAAACGGCAGCGAAACACCCCGCAAGCGAGCCTGCAAGAGTGAAAAAGGAGAACGAGGTAGAGGTGAACCTGCACGGCTACGCCCTGTTCGACTCCACAAAAGGGCTTTCAAATGCCGACATACTGAACCGCCAACTGCAAGAGGTGCGCGACACGATGGAGAAGTACAAGCGCAAGAAAGGAATGCGCATCGTGTTCATCCACGGCAAGGGCGAGGGAGTGCTGCGTGCCGAGGTGCTGCGCGAGCTGAAACGCCACTACCCCTCATGCGCCACGCAGGACGCCTCGTTCCAGGAATACGGCTTCGGCGCAACGCTCGTTACCGTAAAATAAAAACACGCAGTTTTTGCGGCAGCAGCGAGACGTGCGGGGCGTATGCAATGCGCAACTGCAAATGGCGCAAGCCCCAAACCGGGCTTTATCCCCAAACACCCCGGAAACCACATCGGATGTAGGAAAAACCATGTCCTATGCAGGAAAAATTATGTCTGATGTAATTTAAACTACATCAGACCTTTTTCCGACCATATGCAACACGTTGAAATCCATGTGATTACAAAGGAAAGCCCTTTGAGGGGCAATTCGTTGGCAATCAACCCTTTGCCACAGCACACACCGCCCTCCTAATTCTCTGCACACAAAGCCGCAAACACAAAAAACAGGCGGCAGCCTTTCGCCAAAGACCGCCGCCTGAAAAACAATTGAAACTTAATATGTGTAACTTATGGAGTTACCGTTATGCCGCACAGCAAATACGCCGCCTGACTGCTGGGATTTGCCGCAACGCCCGCAAAAACCGAAGGGCTGAACTTTGAGCTGATTGCCAGCTCCTTCGTGGCTTTGAGCGAGAGGTTGGTTATGGCAAAGCGGTTCGGGGCCTCACTGTAAAAGCTCGTGCCGTATGGCACGCAGCCAACAGCAGCGTTCCACTCGCAGCCAACAGCCTTGAAAGGCGCGGACAGCTCGGCGTAGCTCGAGTAGGCGCGGTGGCCGTGGCGTGTCAGACCGTCGCTTCCGGCAAAGTTGGTGTACCACTGGAAGTTCACCACGCCGAAATCATAGCCCACATTCGCCTCAAAGGTGTGCGCCGTGGAATGCGCGCCGTAAACAAAATACTTGTCGCCGGCGGTGTCGAACCAGTAATCGGTTATGCCTATGTTGAAGCCGCCGACCGTATAGGCGAGTGTCAGGTCGAATTCCTTTGTGTCCTTGGGGCGGCTAAGCCCCACGCTGCCCCAGGCCGTAAGGCTCAAGCCCTTGTAGGAAACGCCGAGGGTCGGTTGCAGGCTCACTTCGCCCAATTTCTGGCCGCGCCATATATACTGGTTCACAATGTCCGTCCCCATTGAAAGTTCGGGGGCATCCTGTGCCACCACAGGCAGCGCCGCCATTGCCAAAACGGCAGAAAGCATCAAATTCACAAAATTTCTTTTCATAATCTTTTCTTTTAGCAGGTTATCAGTTGTAGGCAGCCTCTCCGTGCTCGTAGATGTCGAGACCTTCCTCCTCTATGCGCTTCGTTACGCGCAGTCCCACAGTCTTCTTTATGATGAGGAACAATGCAAAGCCCGTAGCGGCAGCCCAGACGTCTATCACGAGTATTCCGAAAGCCTGCGCGCCGAGGAAACCGAAGCCGTGTCCGTAGAACAAGCCGTCGCTGACGCCAAGCAAGCCGGTCATAAGCGTGCCGATGATGCCGCACACACCGTGGACAGAGCTTGCGCCCACAGGGTCGTCAACATGAAGCTTCTTGTCGATGAACTCGATTGAGAACACAAGCACCGTGCCGCACACCAAGCCTATGATCACAGCCCCGAGCGGGGACACAAGGTCGCAGCCGGCGGTTATTCCCACAAGTCCTGCAAGAATACCGTTGAGGGTGAGAGAAAGCGAGGGCTTGCCATACTTGAACCAGCTCACAGCCATTGTGGCAACCCCGCCCGCAGCGGCGGCAAGGTTTGTGGTGAGGAACACGTGGCTTATGGCAACGCGGTTTGCCTCGCCCGAAGCGGCAAGCTGCGAACCGGGGTTGAAGCCGAACCACCCGAACCAGAGTATGAACACGCCTATCGCCGCAAGGCTGAGGCTGTGACCGGGAATGGCGCGGCTCTTGCCGTCCTTGCCGTATTTGCCAAGGCGCGGGCCGAGAATAAGAGCCCCCACAAAAGCAAGCACACCGCCGACGGAATGCACAACCGCACTGCCAGCAAAGTCGTGGAACGCTATGCCGAACGTGTTCATCATGAAGCTGCCCTCCGCACCGTTGCAAAGCCAGCCGCCGCCCCATGTCCAGTGCCCCTCAATGGGGTAGATTATCATGCTTATGAATATGGAATACACCATATACATATTGAACTTGGTGCGCTCCGCCATCGCGCCGGAAACTATCGTGGCAGACGTGGCGCAGAACACGGTCTGGAACATCAGGAAGCCCTCGGTGGGAAGCCCTGCGGGGTGCTTGAAAAACGAAAGGTCGCCAAAGTTGGGCATTCCCATGAACCCATCGCCGTTGCAGCCGAACATGATGCCGAAGCCCACAAGCCAGAACAGCAGCGAACCCATCATGAAGTCAACAAAGTTCTTGAAAAGGATGTTTGTCGTGTTCTTGCTGCGCGTGAAGCCCGCCTCGCACAACGCAAAGCCCGGCTGCATGAAAAACACAAGCATCGCCGCAAGCAGCATCCATACTGTATCTAAGGACAATCCCAAATCTTCTATCGGTGTCATTTTAATCTTCTTTTACTGTTAAACTTCTCGCTTTCGCGCATTACTTTTCTTTTTCTGCGTTGTAAAGGGCAATGTCGCCGCTCTCCCCCGTGCGTATTCGCACGGCGTTCTCCACGGGAATGACGAAAATCCTGCCATCGCCTATCTCGCCCGTCCTCGCGGCTTCCTGCACCGCCTTGACCGTGCGCTCCACATTAATGTCGCGCACAACGATATTAAGCAGCACCCTTTCAATGCAACTCGTGTCGTACATCACGCCGCGATAGATTCGCGCCTGCCGCATCTTGCCCTCCCCACGAACGTCGTAATAGGAAAACCATTCGATGTCGGCGTCAAGCAGGGCGTCCTTTACATCCTCGAACTTTGTCTTGCGGATAATTGCTTCAATTTTTTTCATTTGTCTTGTTTATTTTTACAGCGCTGTTATTATGTTTTGTTTTCAAGGCAAAATTACGACATTTTTCTTTTTCAAAAACTTTTATCCTTTTATTTTGCTCGTTTTATCGAAATAAAAATTTCAAAACCGCATTATTTTTGCAATCACACTTGCTTTTTGCAAGCATATATTGCAATTCACTTTCTCTTTTCTTGTTATACATTCAAATACACGCCGTTTGTCTTGAATTTTCTCTCTTTTATTCTCAAAAGAATAGCTTGCCGCCCAATCCGCGTGTTATTGCAACTTTTGCTACCTTTGCAACAGCATAATTCCAACAGACAAAATATCATGAATGCAAAAAAGATTTTAATTCCAGTAATGGCGCTTCTGCTTGCCGCGCCGTCATCGGCAAACGAGAAAATGAAATACAAGAACCCCACAGGGAAAGAATTCCCCATTCTTGCGTGGTATTCCATTCTGGGCGACAAGAACCAGACAAAGGAACGCTACCAGGAATTGCGCGAAGCGGGGTTCAACATTTCGTTCAACCACTTCGGCACTGCCGCCGAACTTGAAAAAGGGCTGGCAGCCTGCAAAGGCACGGGGGTGAAGATTATGGCGACCTGCGGAGAGCTTGTGAGCAACACCGAAGCCACCGTAAAACGTTTCAAGGACGACCCGTCGATTGCCGGATGGTTTCTGCGCGACGAACCCGTAACCTCCGGCTTTGCCGAACTGCGCAAGCTGCGCGACAGGATATACTCCGCCGACAAAAGCCACCTGATGTACCTCAACCTGCTGCCCATTATGGTCGCGCCAAAGGACCTTCTGGCAGATTCCTACGAGGACTACGTGCAAAGGTTCGTTGACGAGGTGAACATCACGCCCATTTCATACGACATGTACCCTGTTGTGACGGAAAACGGTAAGCCGGTGCTGCGTCAGGCGTTCTTCGAAAACTTCGAGGTTGCGAGAAAGGTGAGCCTCAGGTGCGGCTATCCGTTCTGGGCGTTCTGCCTGTCAACCGCGCACACCCCATACCCCATCCCCTCGGACGCACACCTGCGCATCGAAGCCTTCAGCGCGCTGGCATACGGAGCACAGTGCATACAGTACTTCACCTACTGGACGCCCGACACCACGACATGGAACTTCCACAACGCGCCGATAGACGAAAACGGCAAGCGAACCGACGTATATTACAGGGTGAAGGAACTAAACAAGGAGATACACGCGCTCACCAAGGTGTTTCTCGGGGCGCAAGCCACAGACGTGCGCCACACAGGCGACAGCATACCTCCCGGCACAAAAGCCCTGACGCAAATGCCCGACAAGTTCCAGAGCCTGCAAAGCGACGGCGAGGGCATCCTCGTGTCGCAGCTCGCAAACGGCAAGAGCAGGTACGTAATGCTTTTGAACCGCAGCATCGACAACACGCAGAACATAACGTTCTACCTTGGCGAAAGCGTGAAGCGCATAACCCCCGACGGCGAGGAAAAGCTCAACGTGGGCAGACAGACCGTTACGCTCACACCGGGCAACTACGCCATATACAAAATAAAGTAACGCGCCCGCAACACAACGCGTGGCGAATTTGCGCCACAATACAAAGCCCCGCCGCCTAAACATTAATGGCGGCGGGGCTTTGTATATTTACGGTATTATTTCCTGTCAGAAAAGATTGAGCAGCAAGCCGCACTTCAGGCTTAGCGCGGGCCTTATTTCCCCGCCCACAAAATATCCGCCCAAACTCGCGCCCAACACCCAGCCGCCTTCGGTCTGGCCTTCCGCCCCTATATGCGCAGCCGCCGCAAAGCCGTCCAGCGATTTCGTGCTGCTCTCTTCCGAAGCCCTCCGCTCCTCGCCGAAGCCGTAGCCCAACAGCACATCGGCATATATCCACTTGTCGCCGCCGTTATATACATACACGCCCGGACCTGCGCCTATCATGTATTCGCGCATATTGTGCTTGAGCTTGGTTCTCTCCCCGGCATACGTTCCCATATAGCTGCCGTTGTTGATGCCGCTATGTATCATGGCAGCCGCAAAAAACCTTTCATTGAAAGCGTAGCGCCCGCCCAAGTTCAGGCACACACCCGACTTGTTGCTCATGCCGGGAAACAGCTCATAGCCGCCCTGCAGCTCCACATGAGTGTAGTCCTCCTGGGCGAAGCCGCCAGCCCATGCGCATAGAAGCACTGGGAAAAGCAGAAGCCGTTTCAGTCTCACTTCTTGCCGGGATTATACAGGTCAGCAATCTTTTTCAGGTCATCCGGCTCTATCTCCTTGCTTTCGAGCTTGGCGCACAAGTCAGGGTCGTCGGCGAGGAACTTCACAAGCTGGCTGCGCCAATACTTGTTGCCGCTGCCCTTGTAGCCTATAATGCGTCCGTATTCCTCTCCCGCCTTGCGTGCCACAAAGCAGATGTCGCCGCCCGCCACGCTGGTAATCACGAGCGAGCCGTCGCGTGGGATGCTGTATTTGTAGCTGCAACTGTAAAACTCCACATGGTCGCCCTGCGCCTCCAGGGCCATCCACTGCGGCTTTATCGTCTTCTCCTTTTTTGTGGAGAACATCTTGTTGGTCTTGTAAGGGTGGCATACGAGGAAGTGGCACTTGTCAGTGTGCGTCTTCTTCCACACTCCGAGCACCTCTATGTCCGTGTTCTTCAGTTTCAGCTTCTGGCCGTCCGCAGTTTTCATGCGCACAGTCTTCGTGTTGCACTTCGGCATCTTCACGCGCCCCACATACTCCGTGCCGTCCTTCATCACCACGCGCCCCTCCTCTCGGTCGGTGGCGTCTTTCACAACGCTGTATATCTGGCAGCCGCACAGCAAATACGCCGCACAGCAAAGCAGCGCTGTCAATCTGATTTTTTTCATGCCTTAACTATGTTTTCAGTTATTTACTTCTGTTAATGTCCCGGATTGCCGGGTGTAAGGATTTCCGCCCGCATTTGCCGCAGCAGACAAACCCGGAAACAACCCATGCAAATTTACTGTTAAAAAAGCAAAAACCGAAAGTTTCGCGCAAGAAACACGCATTATATGCCGGAAACCCATTACCCCCCCCCATTTTGCAAACCGCACTGCTCAAATCCGCCGCAAAAATTCACTGCCGCCCAAGCCCGTGCAGCCCGACCGGCAAAATGACAAGCAAAAAAGGCAACACGCCTCAAACTATGCAATGCAATATGCAAACACACGCCATTACAACCATCACAAAACAAAAACAGGCCAACATTTCCCCAACACCCCCAAAACTACATTTGATGCAGGAAAAACTACATAGGACATAGGAAAAATTATATCAGACATAATCCAAACTACATCAGACCTTTTTTCGCCGATTTCAAACTCCTGAAAAACAAAAGCTTACCAAGTCTTGACTTAATCCGATAACCCTTTGTTAATCAAAAGGTTGCAAAATCCCCACATTCAAGCCCGCAAATTGCCGCGCAAACGCATGGTATCGAAAATTTGCGCTTAATCAGTCGTCACTTAAAAACAGACACGCATACATTTGATTGAAAATTTATCTTCCACATTTTGCCGTTTGAGAAATAAACGCTATATTTGAAGCGAAATTAAATACAGAATACACAAAAGCACCAGGAGTGTACACCTTGATTGAGTGAAAACAGAACACACGAAATTCGGGTGCCAAGCTATAACAAAAAGGTTCTGTAAATCCATCTATTGTTATATACACAGAAAGAGATGAAACGCATAGCCATAACCGCATTAACACTGCTGCCGCTAATAACGGCGGCAGGACAATTGCGCCAAGAAAGATTTGACGCAATAATAAATGATCCCAAGAGCTGCTTCCACGCAAAGCAAATACCACAAAACTACAACGAGAACCCGTTAGGGAGATACAGTTCCGGATGCTCACGAGTTGTCAGCATAGAAAAGGACACCGTAGTGTGCGAAACACGCATGGTATGGGGAAGCCTGGACTACAAAGGTAATATCGGGAGCGTAGAGCTCGTTGCGGAAGGGCAAAACAACGGCAACAAAAACTTCTTTAGCGGGGAAAGCTATTTCAAGAAACTGCGCCGCCATATGCGACTCAAAGCCAAGGCATACGGCAGATATGATACGGCTAAGGGGAAGCCATTCGTGCTGGAAGTTACCGCACACATTGACTTTTTCCCGTTCAACGACCAATATATGACCCGCGTAAGATACACCACGAAAAGGCGAAAATATCTTCCGCGAGCCAAATACGGCATTTTCACCAAGAGAAGCGACGCTAAATATAAAGCCAAATTGGAGAAAGAGAAACGCGAAGAGAAAAAATGGCAAGAGGGGCGGAGAGCCAAGGAGAACAAATGGCTCAAGGACTACCATGACAAATACAAATATATTGTAATCGGCAATTGAGCATTGTATTGCCAATCACAACCGCAAAAGCAAAGCTTATGAAAGAATTAATCCTGTCGCTGATGCTTGCCCTGTGTGGCACATTGGCAAACGCTCAAGAGAACTTCTATGAAGGCCCGCGCAGAACATTCAGTTCCGGGACGGAGGAAACAATGCTTTACTCAAAAAGGTATTCTGCAAGATGCAGGGTTTGCCTTACGGGGAAATATGATGACAGCAAGAAAAACTTCACCAAGTTTGCCCTTTTTGTGGCATATTCCTACAATCCTTCCCCCGGCACGAAACGCCGCTTCGACTTTTTCAAGGAAAAAATCTTCGAAACTTCGCTTCCTGTCAATGGGAAAAAACGTTTCAAGATGCTTGCCACAGACACAAGCCCACACGAGGGAAAAGTTCATGGAGAGCCTGAAAACTACAACCTTTTGGAAAAGGAGGGGAAATTCTTTGCCGTAAAAGTTATCGCAAAATTCAACGGAAAGAAAGACGACGGCATTGATTGCAGCAAAGCCTTGAAAGTGAAAATGAAAATCAAACTCGTTGACCGCGACAAAGTTGCGGAATGACGGCACACCCGCCTATTTCCATCTTCTGCAAAACAAAGGCTGCGTCCCCATTGGGACGCAGCCTTTATAATTTAGCAATAAGTGTCGGTTTACTCTGCCTTGTTCTCCTCGGCAGGTTGTGCCTCTGTTGCGGAAGCCTCTACAGCGGGTGTTTCCTCTGCCTGTGCCTCCACGGCAGGAGCTTCGGCTGCGGTCGTCTTCTTGCGTGAGCGGCGTGTACGTGTAGCCTTCTTGACTTCCTTAGCCATATTGTCATCATAGTCAACAAGCTCGATGAAGCACATCGCAGCAGCATCGTTCTGGCGCAAGCCAGTCTTGATGATGCGAGTGTAGCCACCTGGGCGGTTGGCAACTTTGACCGAAATGTTCTGGAAGAGTTCGGTTACGGCATACTTGTTTTGCAAGTAGCTGAACACAACGCGGCGCGAGTTGGTGGTATCGTCCTTTGAACGTGTGATCAGCGGCTCAACGTATTTCTTCAACGCCTTAGCCTTTGCCACAGTCGTAGTGATTCTTTTGTGCATTATGAGCGACACGGACATATTGGCAAGCATGGCGTGACGGTGGGATGCAGTACGACTGAGATGGTTGAATTTTCTGTTATGTCTCATTTTTGATTAATCTTTGTCAAGTTTATATTTGGTAATGTCGGTTCCAAACGACAGATTCAGACTCTTGAGCAAATCATCAAGCTCATTGAGCGATTTCTTACCAAAGTTGCGGAACTTGAGAAGCTCGTTCTTGTTGTACTGTACAAGGTCGCCAAGCGTTTCGACATTGGCAGCCTTGAGGCAGTTGAGAGCGCGAACCGAAAGGTTCATCTCAACAAGCTTCTTCTTGAGGAGCTGGCGCATATGAAGCACATCCTCGTCAAACTCATCGCCCACTCCCGCAACGGCAGCATTATCGAGGATAATCTTGTCGTCGGAGAAGAGCATGAAGTGCTGGATTAGGATTTTTGCGGCATCACGAAGCGCCTCTTTGGGCTGAATGGAACCATCCGTAGTTACTTCGATGACAAGCTTCTCGTAGTCGGTTTTCTGCTCCACGCGATAGTTGTCAACTTCGTATTTCACGTTACGGATAGGCGTGTAAATGGAATCAATCGGCAGGACATTAACATCGGTGCAGAACTGGCGGTTCTCGTCCGCAGGCACATAGCCGCGGCCTTTGTTAATAGTAAGGTCGATTTTCATCGAGGCTTTGGAATCCAAATGGCAAATCACCAAGTCAGGATTTAACACTTCAAATCCAGTCAGGTAATTTCCTATGTCGCCAGCCTTGAACTCCGAGGAGTTCTCTATGGTGATGGATACCTTTTCGCCGTCAAAATCTTTAACTACTCTTTTGAAGCGCACCTGCTTCAAATTCAATATAATGTTGGTTACGTCTTCACGCGCACCGGGGACAGACGCAAACTCATGCTCCACTCCGTCAATGCGAATGGTGTTGATGGCATAGCCATCGAGTGACGAAAGGAGTATGCGACGCAATGCATTGCCCACAGTGATGCCGAAGCCGGGCTCAAGCGGACGGAACTCAAACTTTCCGTAGGTTGGGCTTTCTTCCAGCATTATAACTTTATCAGGTTTTTGAAATGCTAATATCGCCATGAATTCAATTATTATTTGGAGTACAACTCAACGATCAACTGTTCCTTAATGTTCTCGGGGATTTCGGAACGTTCGGGGCGGTTAAGGTATTTGCCGGCTTTTGCACTCTCATCCCATTCCAACCAAGGATACTTGCTGTGGTTGAAACCTGCCAAAGCATCAGCGATGACCTCGAGAGACTTTGAACGCTCACGCACGCCGATTATCTGTCCGGGCTTAACCGAATATGATGGTATGCCCACAACCTTGCCGTCAACCACAATGTGGCGGTGGTTCACAAGCTGACGTGCGGCTGCACGTGTGGGAGCGATGCCCAAGCGGTAAACGATGTTGTCGAGACGGGACTCCAAGAGCTGAAGAAGCACCTCACCCGTGATGCCCTCAGTACGCTCTGCCTTTGCAAAGGTGATGCGGAACTGCTTTTCAAGGACACCGTAAGTGTATTTTGCCTTCTGCTTCTCAGCCAACATGGTGCCGTATTCAGAAGTCTTGCGGCGGCGTGAGTTTCCATGCTGACCCGGAGCGTAGCTCTTTTTCGACAGAACTTTGTCGGGACCGAAAATAGGCTCGCCGAAACGGCGTGCAATTCGGGATTTAGGACCTGTATATCTAGCCATATTCTTAATTTCTTTTTACTGGTTATACTCTTCTTCTCTTGGCAGGACGGCAACCGTTATGCGGAAGCGGAGTTACGTCAACTATCTCGCTAACCTCTATACCTGCGCCGTGCACGGCACGGATGGCAGCCTCACGGCCGTTACCCGGTCCTTTGACATAGGCCTTCACCTTGCGGAGTCCGAGATCGAAAGCCGTCTTGGCGCAATTCTCCGCCGCAGTCTGGGCAGCATAAGGAGTATTTTTCTTTGAGCCACGGAAACCCATCTTGCCTGCAGAAGACCAAGAGATAACCTGACCCTCTGAATTAGCCAAAGATACAATTATATTATTGAATGAGCTATGGATATGGAGCTGGCCCATAGCGTCAACCTTGACCGTTTTCTTTTTGGAAGATACTGCTTTATTTGCCATATTATTTATTATTTAGTAGCCTTTTTCTTGTTTGCAACAGTCTTTTTCTTACCCTTGCGAGTGCGGGCGTTGTTTTTTGTACTCTGTCCGCGCACGGGAAGACCAAGACGGTGGCGAACGCCACGATAGCAGCCGATGTCCATCAAACGCTTGATGTTAAGCTGCACCTCGGAACGGAGATCACCTTCCACCTTGTATTCGGCACCGATAATCTGACGTATCTTGGCAGCTTGGTCGTCGGTCCAGTCTTTTACCTTTATACCTCTGTCGACACCGGCCTTGTCAAGGATCTTTGCCGAGCTACTGCGACCTATACCATATATATAGGTCAAAGCGATTTCACCTCTTTTGTCTTGAGGCAAATCAACACCAACAATTCTTATTGCCATATATATTCTTTACTTTGTTCGTTGTGGTTAACCCTGACGCATCTTATACTTAGGGTTCTTCTTATTAATCACAAATAAGCGGCCCTTGCGGCGAACTATCTTGCAATCGGGCGTGCGCTTCTTTAAGGATGCTCTTGTTTTCATTATCTATATTGCTTTTATTTATATCGTAACACAATGCGCCCCTTCGTCAAATCGTAGGGACTCATCTCCACTTTCACCTTATCCCCGGGAAGAATCTTGATGTAATGCATACGCATCTTTCCGGAAATGTGTGCAGTAATGTCATGACCGTTTTCAAGGGTCACACGGAACATAGCATTGCTCAACGCCTCGGCTATTGTCCCGTCAAATTCGATAGCTAACTGTTTTGCCATTTACGAAATTTCGCTTTCTACTTATTCAACTTCTGCTGTTCAATTTTCTCAACATCCTCAAAGGAAGACATTATGTCCGCCTTGCCGTGATGTATCGCAATGGTATGTTCGAAATGGGCGGCTGGCTTGCCGTCGCGCGTTTTCACCGCCCAACGGTCAGGCATCATCATTATATCGTAAGAACCCATGGTTATCATAGGTTCTATTGCGATACAAAGCCCGTTCTTCAACATCACCCCATTGCCACGGCGGCCGTAATTGGGCACCATAGGGTCTTCATGCATTTCGCGGCCAATGCCATGACCCACAAATTCACGCACGACTCCATAACCGTTTTCTTCGCAATGATGCTGGACAGCATAACCGATATCGCCAAGACGATGGCCTGCCTTTGCGGCTTCTATGCCAAGGTAAAGGCTTTCTTTGGTTACCGTCAAAAGACGGCGCACCTCATCAGAGACTTCACCCACACAGAATGTATAGCACGAATCACCATTAAAGCCGTTTAGCAATGTACCGCAGTCAACCGAAACTATATCCCCATCCTCAAGAGGTGTATCGTCTGGTATTCCATGCACAACGGTGTCGTTAACCGAAGTACATATGCTGCCGGGGAAATCCGGACCATACGGATTAGGGAATCCCTTGAAAGTGGGAATCGCGCCGTTGTCGCGGATAAAAGTCTCGGCAAGCGTGTCGAGCTGCCTGGTGGTAACTCCGGGAGCTATCACCTTGGCAATCTCGGCAAGCGTCTTGCCTACGAGCTGGTTGGCAGCACGCAGCAATTCTATTTCGTCCTCAGTCTTGAGCGTTATCATATAGTCTTAATCAAAGAGCCGAATTTCCGCCATGACGAACATGACCCGAATTTAGCAAGCCGTCGTAATGGCGCACGAGCAAGTGGCTTTCTATTTGCTGAATAGTGTCAAGCACCACGCCCACAAGAATCAGCAGCGAAGTGCCGCCGAAGAATTGCGCAAACTCCTGATTAATGCCGAAAAGTCCCGCAAAAGCTGGCATTATGGCAATAATCGCAATAAACAAAGAGCCTGGAAGCATAATGCGCGACATCACTGTGTCAAGATAATTGGCGGTGCTTTTCCCAGGTTTCACACCCGGGATAAAGCCGTTGTTACGCTTCATATCCTCGGCCATCTGCTGCGGGTTCATTGTTATTGCCGTATAGAAGTAAGTGAACGCTATAATCAATATCACAAACACTACATTATACAGCAAACTTGTATGATCCATGAATTGGCGTGCAGCCCAACTTGCGCTGTCCGTGTTATAGCCCACTATAGCCATCGGGATGAACATCAAAGCCTGAGCGAAGATGATAGGCATCACGTTGGCGGCAAACAGTTTCAAGGGGATGTACTGACGCGCACCTCCATACTGTTTCCCATTGCCCATTACACGCTTGGCATACTGAACAGGAACCTTACGGGTGGCATTCACAAGCAGAATAGCAGCTGCAATCACAAGCACGAACACTATGATTTCAAACAGCAACTTGATAAGACCGCCTGCACCGGGAGTGGAAAGTGTAGATGTAAGCTCCTGAACGAATGCGGTCGGGAAACGTGCGATAATACCTATCATAATGATAAGCGAAACGCCGTTGCCAACGCCCTTGTCTGTAATCCTCTCCCCGAGCCACAGAATGAACATACTCCCCGCAGCCAGAATAATCGTAGAGGAAATGGAGAACATTGTCCAACTTAGCCCTGGCGCAAGAGCCCCAGCAGCTTGATTGTTGAGGTTTATCAAATACGTGGGACCTTGAAAGAGGAGAATGGCAATTGTAAGATAACGGGTATACTGGTTAATCTTGCGCCTGCCGCTCTCCCCCTCACGCTGCATCTTCTGAAATTGCGGTAGTGCCACAGCCAGCAACTGCATCACGATGGATGCAGAGATGTACGGCATAATCCCCAACGCAAATATTGACGCGTTGGAAAACGCACCACCCGAGAACATGTTCAAAAGCGACATCAAACCGCCGCTGGTCTGCTCGTGAAGTGCCTGCAACTTGCCAGAGTCTATCCCGGGAAGCACCACAAACGAACCGAAGCGGTAGATGGCTATGAACAAAATGGTGATTAGAAGACGCATTCTAAGGTCTTCTATTCGCCAAATGTTCTTTATGGTTTCTGCTATTTTTTTCATTTCATCAAAGTTTAGTGGCTTTACCACCAGCAGCTTCGATAGCAGCCTGTGCCGATTTCGAGAAAGCATTGGCCTCGACTTCGAGTTTGGCTTTCAACTCACCCTTACCCAAAATCTTGACAAGCTGCTTCTTGGAAATGTAGCCAGCCTCATGAAGTTCCTTCGGCGTAATCTTTTCCAAATTTTTGGTTTCTGCCAAATTCTGCAACACAGAAAGGTTTATGCCTTTGTATTCCACACGGAATATGTTGTTGAATCCGAATTTCGGGAGACGACGCTGCATAGGCATCTGACCGCCTTCAAAACCAACTTTCTTCTTATAACCGGAGCGAGCCATAGCACCTTTGTGTCCACGCGTGGAAGTTCCACCAAGACCCGAACCAGGACCACGTCCCAAACGACGGCGGCTATGTGTAGAACCTTTTGCCGGTTTCAATGTATGTAATTTCATTGTCATCACTTTTTTGAAGTTATTCTACTACGGTTACCAAATGGTTCACTTTGTTGATCTGACCGCGTGTTACAGCGTTATCTTCACGTTCAACAACCTCACCAATTCTATGCAAGCCCAGCACCTTGAGAGTGGCCTTTTGGTCTTTAGGTGCACCGATTTTGCTTTTTATCTGTTTAATTTTAATTGTTGCCATTGTTGTGTGATTTTAGCCTCTAAATACTTTTTCCATTGATATACCACGTGCCTGTGCAATCTGGCGTGCATCACGCATCTCACTAAGCGCAAGGATTGTTGCCTTCACCAAATTGTGGGCGTTTGAAGAACCCTGCGACTTGGCAAGCACATCGGTAATGCCCACGCTCTCAAAAACCGCACGCATAGCACCACCAGCCACAACGCCCGTACCCTCGGAAGCAGGCATAATCAACACCTTGCTGCCCCCGAAATGTGCAGACTGTGCATGAGGCACTGTGCCGCGAACTACAGGAACCTTGAAAAGATTTTTCTTCGCAGATTCCACTCCTTTTGAGATAGCGGCGGTAACTTCACCAGCCTTGCCGAGACCATAGCCGATGACTCCCTGGCCATCGCCTACAACAACAATGGCTGAAAAGCTGAATGTACGACCACCTTTGGTAACTTTGGTAACACGGTTGATAGCAACCAGTCTATCCTTTAACTCTTCGCTTTTTACATTTACTCTGTTTGCCATAACCATTAAAATTTAAGACCGCCTTTGCGGGCACCGTCAGCCAATTCCTTTACCCTACCATGATACAGGTAGCCGTTACGATCGAACACAACCACCGTTATTCCGGCAGCAAGTGCTTTCTGAGCAACATCCTCACCCACTTTTACAGCTTGCTCGGATTTTGTCATTTTCTCCTTGATGCCAAGTGAGGACGCAGCCACAAGAGTGCGACCTTCTTCATCGTTTATCACCTGGGCATAAATCTGCTTGTTGCTACGGAAAACGCTCAAACGCGGACGTTCAGCCGTCCCGCTGATTTTATTGCGTACCCGATATTTGATTTTTTGTCGTCTTTCTATTTTCGTCTTCATTATCTTACTTCTTAGAAATTTTACTTAGCTCCTGCAGCCTTGCCAGACTTACGACGTATCTGCTCGCCTATGTACAGGATACCCTTGCCTTTGTATGGCTCAGGCATACGGAACGAGCGAATTTTGGCGCAAACCTGTCCGAGAAGCTGCTTGTCGCACGACTCCAAGCAAATATACGGATTTTTATTTCTTTCAGACTTGGTTTCCACCTTTATTTCAGGCGGAAGCTGAAGGAAAATGGGATGAGTGTAACCAAGTGAGAATTCCATCACATTGCCTTCGTTGGAAACACGATAACCCACGCCTACAAGTTCCATTTCTTTCTTGTAGCCTTCAGTAACACCCACTACCATGGAATTAACGAGTGCACGATACAAGCCATGGAAAGCTTGTTTCTGCTTTGCATCAATCGTATCGTTCTTCTCATCGATAGAGAATGTCATTTCATTGTCTTCAACTTTTACAATGATAGAAGGATCTATCTTCTGTGTCAGCTCACCCTTCGGACCTTTTACGGTCACTACATTATCCTTAGTCGTAACAGTTACGCCTGCAGGAATGTTTATTGGCAATTTACCTATTCTTGACATAATTTGTCCTCCTAATTAATATATGTAGCATAATACCTCGCCACCTATCTTTTGAACGGAAGCTTCCTTGTCGGTCATCACACCCTTTGACGTGGAGATGATGGCGATGCCGAGTCCGTTGATAACGTGGGGCATTTCTTTGTAACCGGTGTATTTACGCAAACCCGGACGTGAAACACGTGTCAGACTCTTTATTGCGCTTGACTTGGTGGCAGGGTTATATTTCAAAGCCACCTTGATTACACCTTGAGGGCCTTCTTCCACAAACTTGTAGTTTAGGATATAGCCCTTCTCAAAAAGGATCTTTGTGATGTCCTTTTTCAAATTTGATGCGGGGATCTCCACCACCCTGTGGTTTGCACGGATGGCGTTACGAAGCCGCGTCAAATAGTCTGCTATTGGATCTGTCATTGATTTGTTTGTTTAATTGATCGGGGACACCCCGACAATATTAAATAAATGTTCTTTTTTTCTTCTGGTTTACCAACTCGCCTTCTTCACTCCCGGTATGAGTCCACTTGACGCCATCTCACGGAACTGGATACGCGACAAACCGAACATACGGAGATACCCTTTGGGGCGTCCCGTAAGTTTGCAACGGTTGTGCAGACGTACCGGAGATGCGTTGTGAGGAATTGCCTGAAGTTTGCGCGCAGCCTCGTAAGCCTCTGCGGGATCATCTGTTGTATTGATGATTTTCTTGAGGGCAGCACGCTTCTCTGCATATTTGGCTACCATTTTGGCACGTTTCACTTCGCGTGCCTTCATCGACTCCTTTGCCATATCGTATTAATTGTTTTTAGCATCTTTAAACGGCAAACCAAACTCCTTAAGGAGAGCATAGCCCTCTTCGTCAGTCTGCGCAGTTGTTACAAAGGTGATGTTCATACCGTTTAAGCGATCAACGCTGTCGATATTGATTTCCGGGAAGATTATCTGCTCCTTGATGCCGAGAGAATAGTTTCCACGTCCGTCAAGTTTGCTCTCAATGCCCTTGAAATCCCTGATGCGGGGAAGAGCCACGCGTATGAGTTCCTCCAGAAATTCATACATACGCTCACGACGGAGAGTAACCCTTACGCCTATGGGCATCTTTTTACGAACCTTGAAGTTTGCTATATCTTTCTTTGACAAAGTGGCTACGGCTTTCTGACCCGTAATAGTCGTAAGTTCCTCGATAGCCTTGTCGATGATCTTCTTGTCCTGTGTAGCATCGCCCAACCCTTCGTTGATAACGATTTTCTTCAGTACAGGAATCTGCATTTTAGAAGAATAATTGAACTTCTTCATAAGAGCCGGAGCAATACGCTCGGCATAAACCTGTTTTAGACTTGCGGTATTACTCATTACTTGATTTCCTCCCCTGATTTTTTGGAATAACGCACGAGTTTGCCCTCTTCATTAAGACGGCGGCCTATGCGTGTAGGCTTCCCGCTCTTCGGGTCGATAACGTTGAGGTTCGATATGTGTATCGGAGCCTCTTTCTTTATTATCCCGCCTTGCGGAGCTTTCGCAGAAGGCTTCTGCGATTTCGACACCATATTGACACCCTCAACGATTGCACGCTGTTCAGCAACGAAAACCTTCAGAACCTTGCCTTTCTGACCACGGCTCTCCCCGGAATTCACATAAACGGTATCTCCTTTTTTAATATGTAATTTACTCATTTCTGCTTTAATGTTAAAGTACCTCCGGCGCCAACGACACAACTTTCATATTAACAGCACGGAGCTCACGTGCAACCGGGCCGAAAATACGGCTTGCGCGAAGTTCTCCTGCAGCATTAAGCAATACGCAAGCATTGTCGTCAAAGCGAATGCACGAACCGTCAGCACGGTGAATTTCCTTGCTTGTGCGAACGATCAAAGCTCGTGATACTGTACCCTTCTTCATGTCGCTCGAGGGGATCACGTTTTGAACAGCAACAACAATGGTGTCGCCTACAGTGGCGTAACGGCGTTTTGTGCCGCCGAGCACACGGATGCATACCGCCTCACGGGCTCCGCTGTTGTCGGCCACATTGAGTCTTGTTTCTACCTGTATCATTTTTACTTAGCTTTTTCTACGATTTCTACTAATCTCCACCTCTTGGTTTTGCTCAAGGGACGAGTTTCCATTATCAAGACCGTATCGCCAACATTGCACTCATTCTTCTCGTCATGCACGTGATATGATTTTGTCTTCGACACAAACTTGCCGTAGATCGGGTGCATTTCCTTGAACTTGGCCTCAACAACGATGGTTTTGTCCATCTTGTTGCTCACCACAACACCCTGGCGGGTCTTTCTCAAATTTCTTTCTTCCATTTTACTTTTACCTGCCTTTTATTTGTTAAGTTCTCTTTGACGCAATACGGTTTTTATGCGTGCTATGGTACGGCGAGTCTCCTTTATCCGAGAAGGATTCTCTATGGGAGATATGGAATGATTCAGTTTCAACTGTTGATAGTTGGACTCCTCTGCATCAAGGCGTTCCTTCAATTCCGAAGTCTGAAGTTCGTTTATTTCTGCAATCTTCATAATCAAGCGTTTTTATCGTAATCACGTCGTACAACAAATTTCGTAGTAACCGGCAATTTCTGTGCAGCAAGGCGCAAAGCCTCCTTTGCAATTTCATATGAAACGCCCTCTACTTCAAAGATAATGCGTCCCGGAGTGATAGGGAACACATAACCTACAGGATCACCTTTACCCTTACCCATACGTACATCCGCAGGCTTCTTGGTAATAGGTTTGTCAGGAAATATGCGAATCCAAATCTGACCCTCGCGCTGCATATAACGTGAAACTGCTACACGTGCGGCCTCGATCTGACGCTGGTTTATCCACTCTGTCTCAAGGCTCTTGATGCCAAAGCTTCCAAATGCCAGCTGATTTCCTCTCTGGGCGTTGCCTTTGCAACGTCCTTTTTGAGGTCTTCTGTATTTAGTTCTTTTCGGTTGTAACATTGTTCTTAACTAATTAGCGGTTATTGTTTCTTCTCTTGCCGAAGCCGCGTCTGCGTTCACCACCCTGGCGTCCGTTTTCCTTCTGCTGTGCATAATTGGGTGCAAGATCAACCTTGTGGTAAATCTCACCACGGCATATCCACACCTTTATGCCAAGAAGTCCTACTTTGGTAAGAGCGGTTGTCTGGCAGTAGTCAATATCTGCACGGAATGTATGAAGAGGAGTACGTCCCTCCTTGTACATTTCCTGACGGGCCATTTCAGCCCCATTCAAACGACCGGCAATATGCACCTTTATACCCTCTGCTCCGGCACGCATCGTGTTTTGGATGGCCATCTTAATGACACGACGATACGCCATTTTACCCTCAATCTGGCGAGCGATGGTCTTGCCAACCACCTGAGCATCGAGATCCGGCTTCTTCACCTCAAAGATATTCACCTGAATATCCTTGTTGGTAAGTTTCTTCAGTTCCTCTTTTAGCTTGTCAACCTCTTGTCCGCCTTTTCCTATTATAAGTCCCGGACGAGGAGTGCATATCGTTACAGTGATGAGCTTGAGTGTGCGCTCAATTACAACTTTTGAAACCGCGTTGCCAGCTTGACGTTCGTCAAGTCGCATTTGGATGTATTTGCGGATATTGCTGTCCTCAACAATGTTGTCGGGATAGCTGCGCTCCCCAAACCAATTGGAATCCCAACCACGGATTATACCAAGTCTGTTGCTTATCGGATTTACTTTCTGTCCCATAATCTTAATTATTTGTCATTTTTTGTTCCGACGAACAGCGTTACGTGATTGGAACGTTTGCGAATACGATAGCCGCGTCCCTGTGGAGCAGGACGCATGCGCTTTAGAGTGACACCTTCGTCAACAAACACCTTCGTGATGAAGAGTTCGCCTTCTTCAGCCTTGCGGTCATTTTTCGCCTCCCAGTTGCAGATAGCCGAACGCAGAAGTTTTTCCACCGGCACCGATGCAGCTTTTGCAGAAAAGCGAAGAGTACCAAGCGCACGGTTGACCTCCATACCACGGATCATATCCACAACATATCGCATCTTGCGTGGTGAGGAGGGAACGCCTTTAAGCTTGGCAAAGTACTGGGTCTTGCGGCTTTCCTTGATAGCTTGTGCCGCCAATCTTTTTCTTTTTCCCATTATCTATTATTCTTATTTTTTTCTTTTTTACCTGCTTCGGCGGTTACTTCTTGTTGTTGCCAGCATGACCGCCAAATCTGCGTGTGGGAGCGAATTCCCCAAGCTTATGGCCCACCATGTTTTCTGTAACGTAAACAGGGATGAATTTATTACCGTTATGGACAGCAATGGTGTGGCCCACAAAATCCGGGGATATCATTGAAGCCCTGGACCAAGTCTTTACAACGCTTTTCTTGCCGCTTTCATTCATGGCAAGAATTTTCTTTTCCAAAGTAACTGCGATGTACGGTCCTTTTTTTAATGAACGACTCATAATTTACTCTCTTAACAGTTATTTTTTCTTAGCGTTAGCTCTTTCAATGATATACTTGTTCGATGCCTTCTTCGGTGTCCTTGTCTTGAGACCTTTAGCATACAAGCCATTCCTTGAACGAGGATGACCTCCGGACTGTCGGCCTTCACCACCACCCATCGGGTGATCAACCGGGTTCATTACAACACCACGGTTGTGAGGACGGCGACCCAACCAACGGCTGCGACCAGCCTTACCAGAGCTTTCTAGAGCATGATCCGAATTGCCAACGCTGCCGATTGTTGCCTTGCATGCACTGAGTATCTGGCGAGTCTCGCCTGAGGGCAATTTTATAACACAGTAACGACCTTCACGCGAAGTAAGCTGCGCAAAGTTTCCTGCCGAGCGTACAAGCTTTGCACCCTGACCAGGGCGAAGCTCTATATTATGTATTACCGTTCCCACAGGGATGTTCTGAAGAGGAAGGGTGTTGCCAACCTCTGGAGCAGCCTGCGCTCCCGACATCACCGTAGTTCCGACTTGCAAACCGTTGGGAGCAACGATATATCTTTTTTCACCATCAGCGTAGAAGAGCAATGCTATACGAGCCGAACGGTTGGGATCGTATTCAATTGTCTTAACCACTGCGGGTACACCATCTTTTTCTCTCTTGAAGTCAACAAGACGGAGCTTGCGCTTGTGGCCACCGCCACGGTAACGCACCGTCATTTTGCCTACATTGTTACGTCCGCCAGTGGAGCGTTTGCCGTAAACGAGAGATTTTTCTGGTACGGATGCAGTAATTTCTTCGAACGTACCAATAATTTTGTGTCTCTGACCTGGTGTAGTAGGTTTAATTTTACGTACTGCCATATCTTATCAAATGTTGCTATAAAAATCTATTGTATCGCCGTCCTTCAATGTAACGACTGCTTTCTTATAGGCATTGGTACGACCTTTCGTGAAGCCGGAGCGCGTGTAGCGGCTCTTATTTTTGCCTGCATAGCGCATAGTGCTGATGCCGGTAACGCTTACATTGTAAAGGGACTCAACCTCTGCCTTGATTTGCACCTTGTTAGCGCGGGGGCTTACTATGAAGCCATACTTATGTTCTTTCTCGGTTAGACGATTCATTTTCTCGGTAACCAGCGGACGAATTATAAATTTCATAATCAAGCCTCCTTCTTGTTAAATGCTTCGTTGATTTCCATTACGCTCTTCTCTGTCAAAAGAATCACACTGGCATCAAGCACGATGTAAGTGTTAAGAGTTTTGGCAACAGTAACCTTGGTGTCTTGAAGATTGCGCCCGGAGAGATATACATTGCGGTCAACGTCGGGAAGAACAACGAGAGATTTCTTGTCGTTAACCTTTAGATTGTTGAGCATTTCAATATAGCTCTTTGTCTTGGGGGCATCAAACGTGAAGTCTTCAACAACTATGATTGAGTTTTCCTTTGCCTTGTAGCTAAGTGCAGAACGGCGTGCAAGTGCCTTTACCTTCTTGTTGAGTTTGAAGCCGTAGTCGCGTGGTTTGGGACCGAAAACGCGTGCACCACCTACCAACAGCGGTGAGTTGATATCGCCACGGCGTGCTCCGCCACCGCCTTTCTGACGGCCGAGCTTACGGGTGGAACCGCTTATTTCGCTTCTTTCCTTTGACTTGGCAGTACCCTGACGTCGGTTTGCCATATATTGCTTAACAGCAAGGTATATAGCGTGGTCATTAGGCTCAATGCCATAAATGGCGTCGTCAAGTGTTACTTTGCGACCCGTGTCTTCTCCTTTTATATTATATACGCTTAGTTCCATTATTTCTTGAGAATTAAGATTGAACCTTTGCATCCGGGAACAGAACCTTTTATCAGCAAGAGGTTGCTCTCAGGAATAACTTTAAGTATCTGCAAATTGTGTGTGGTTACGCGTTCGTTACCCATCTGGCCACCCATGCGCATACCTTTGAACACCTTTGCAGGATAAGAGCAGGCACCGATAGAACCCGGCTTTCTCAAGCGGTCATCCTGACCGTGAGTGGTCTGGCCTACGCCACCGAATCCATGACGCTTTACGACACCCTGGAAACCATGTCCCTTAGACGTACCGGTTACATCCACGAAGTTAGCCCCCTCGAAAACGTCAACGGTAACAATGTCGCCTAAATTCAGCTCCTTGTCAAAATCAGTGAACTCGGCCAAGTGGCGCTTGGGAGTTGTGCCGGCTTTCTTGAAGTGCCCTTCCATAGGCTTGGTCGTATTTTTAGCCTTTGCCTCCTGGAAGCCAAGCTGAACAGCTGCGTAGCCGTCCTTCTCCACACTCTTCACCTGCGTAACTACACAAGGGCCAGCTTCGATAACAGTGCATGGCACATTCTTGCCATCAGCACTGAAAACGGATGTCATTCCGATTTTCTTTCCTAATAATCCTGGCATTTCAGTAATTTATTTGAGTGATATGTATTGTGTTATATTTGTATTATACTATACCTTTATTTCCACTTCCACACCACATGGAAGTTCAAGTTTCATCAAAGCGTCCACTGTCTTGGAAGTAGAGCTGTAGATGTCGATAAGACGTTTGTAGCTTGATAGTTCGAATTGTTCGCGTGCCTTCTTGTTTACGAAAGTACTGCGGTTCACAGTGATGATGCGCTTGCGAGTTGGAAGTGGAATAGGTCCGCTCACAATTGCGCCCGTTGCCTTAACGGTTTTTACGATTTTCTCAGCAGATTTCTCCACCAGAGAATAATCGTAGGATTTCAATTTGATTCTGATTTTTTGACTCATTGTTTTGTTATGTTGTGTACCGTTCCGGCGGGGTTAAGAGTCATTCGTTAACCCCGCCTTTCCGGGACATTGTTCTTATTTCAGCAGTTCTGTATGCCCTTTGATTTCTTCAAGCACCTTCTCCGCTATCGAAGTTGACACAGGAGCATGGTGGTCATACTGCATAGATGAAGTTGCACGGCCGGAAGTGATGGTACGGAGAGCCGTTACATAGCCGAATGTCTCAGCCAACGGGACCAAAGCCTTCACAATACGTCCGCCGCTGCGGTTGGTGTCCATGCCTTCAACCTGACCACGGCGTTTGTTGAGGTCGCCTATCACATCACCCATATTTTCTTCGGGGCAAACCACCTCAAGGCGCATTATCGGCTCCATGAGAACAGGGTGCGCCTTGGAGCAAGCGTTCTTGTAAGCGTTGATGGCTGCAACCTCAAACGAAAGCTGATCAGAGTCAACCGGGTGGAAAGAACCGTCAAGCAGCTCCACTTTGAGGCCAACCATAGGATAGCCGCCAAGCACACCATTCTTCATTGCAGACTCGAAGCCCTTCTGTACAGACGGAATGAACTCCTTGGGGATGTTACCGCCGGTAACCTTGTTAACGAACTGTAGGTTGCCATCCTTAAAGTCGGGATCAAGAGGACCGACATTAACGATTATGTCTGCAAACTTACCGCGACCGCCGGTCTGCTTTTTGTAAACCTCGCGGATGTTGACAGTCTTTGTGATAGCCTCCTTGTAGTTAACCTGCGGCTTGCCTTGGTTGCACTCCACGTTAAACTCACGGCGGAGACGTTCGATGATGATGTCAAGGTGAAGTTCGCCCATACCAGAGATAATGGTCTGACCGCTCTGTTCGTCTGTGTGAACAGTAAACGTAGGATCTTCCTCTGCGAGTTTTGCGAGACCGTTGGAAAGCTTGTCAAGATCCTTCTGGGTCTTCGGCTCCACAGCGATACCAATCACAGGATCGGGGAAGTCCATGGACTCAAGCACGATCGGCGCATCCTCTTCTGCGAGAGTGTCGCCGGTACGCACATCCTTGAAACCTACGCCCGCGCCGATATCACCCGCGCCGATAACCTCCACAGGGTTCTGCTTGTTAGAGTTCATCTGGAACAAGCGGGAAATACGCTCCTTCTTGCCGGAACGCACATTATACACATAAGAGCCGGCAGTTACCTTGCCGGAGTAAACGCGGAAGAATGTGAGACGGCCCACATACGGGTCGGTCGCGATCTTAAACACGAGAGCGGAAGTGTGCTCATCCTCAGAAGGACGGCGATCTTCCTCTTCGCCGGTACTCGGGTTTACGCCCTTAATATTCGGAGTGTCAACAGGGGAGGGAAGGAACATACAAACATAGTCGAGCAATGTCTGAACGCCCTTGTTCTTGAACGCAGAACCGCAAGTCATAGGAGTAAGCTTCTGCGAGAGCGTACCCTTGCGGATAGCAGCGATAATTTCCTCCTTGCTGATTGAAGAAGGATCATCGAAGAACTTCTCCATGATAGCATCGTCAAACTCCGCAGCCTGCTCAACCATCTTGTCGTGCCATTCCTGTGCCTCGTCTTTCAGTTCGGCAGGAATTTCGCCAACTTCATATTCCGCGCCCTGTGTCTCGTCATTCCACACAATCGACTTCATCTGAATAAGGTCAACTATTCCCTTGAAGTTCTCCTCCGCGCCGATAGGAATTGCCACAACGCAGGGATTTGCATGGAGAATGGACTTCATCTGGCTCACAACCTCAAAGAAGTCTGCGCCGGAACGGTCCATCTTGTTTACGAATGCTATACGGGGCACCTCATATTTGTCAGCCTGACGCCACACTGTCTCACTCTGAGGCTGCACGCCGCCCACCGCGCAATATGTTGCTACAGCACCGTCGAGCACACGCAGCGAACGTTCCACCTCTGCGGTGAAGTCCACGTGCCCCGGGGTGTCGATGAGGTTTATCTTGTAAGTTTTGTCATTCCAGTTCCAATAGGTAGTGGTGGCAGCCGAAGTAATGGTGATACCGCGCTCCTGCTCCTCTTCCATCCAGTCCATGGTGGCCGCACCTTCGTGCACCTCGCCAATCTTATGGGTCTTACCTGTGTAAAAAAGAATACGTTCGGAAGTAGTCGTCTTACCGGCATCGATGTGAGCCATGATACCGATATTACGAGTAAGATTCAAATCTACTTTTGCCATCTGTAATTACTTTCTCCTTTAACCTTAGAATCTGAAATGTGCGAACGCACGGTTGGCCTCAGCCATACGGTGCATATCCTCCTTACGTTTGAATGCACCGCCCTGCTCGTTGTACGCATCCATTATTTCGGCCGCGAGCTTCTCTGCCATGGACTTGCCACTGCGCTTGCGGGCGAAATTTATCATATTCTTCATAGAGACCGATTCCTTACGGTCGGGACGGATTTCGGTGGGGACCTGGAAAGTCGCGCCACCTATTCTGCGGGACTTGACCTCCACCTGCGGAGTGATTTTGTCAAGGGCAGTCTTCCATATCTCCAGAGCGGACTTCTCTGCATCCTTGTTCTTTTCACCCACAATCTCAAGAGCGGCATAGAATATCTTGTAGGAAGTATTCTTCTTGCCGTCATACATAAGGTGGTTCACAAACTTGGAAACCTTCTGGTCTCCGAAAACGGGATCGGGAAGGATCACGCGTTTCTTTGGTTTTGCTTTTCTCATTTTGTTTTAGCGATAATTGATTTGGGGCTGCTAATATTTTTGTCTTCAACGTCCCCGCCGGGAGCGTTTACTCAACCTTCTGCTATTTGCTTCCTCGCAAACCAAATGATTTATTTTTTACTTAGACGCCTTAGGCCTTTTCGCCCCATACTTGGAGCGGCGTTGGGTGCGGTTTGCAACACCGGCGGTATCCAGCGTTCCGCGAACTATGTGGTAGCGAACACCCGGAAGATCCTTAACACGACCGCCACGAACAAGCACAATACTGTGCTCCTGCAAGTTGTGTCCCTCTCCGGGTATATAGGAGTTGACCTCCTTGGAGTTCGTCAGACGCACACGCGCAACCTTACGCATTGCAGAATTAGGCTTCTTGGGGGTAGTGGTGTAAACACGCACGCACACTCCGCGCCTCTGCGGGCACGAATCAAGGGCGGGCGATTTGCTCTTGTCCACCAAGACCTTTCTGCCTTTTCTTACCAATTGTTGAATAGTAGGCATTTTACTGTATTTTAATTATTTATATATTATATATTTCTATTCTTCACCAAGTCGCAACAGCGCACAATGCACCATTTCGAGCTGCAAAATTACAAATATTTTCCGTATCTACAAAGACATTCAGCAACTTAACTGCACCAAGAACCCCCGCCGCCTTTCGCCGCAAGACCCAAGAGAGAAGTCATTTAGCAGCCAACTATCACAAAAGCAACAACTTAGCCACAAACACACCACAGACACACACGGACAGCGCAAGAATTTATTTTGTTTTTTTAACTATACAGCCGCTCCTTAAATTTATTTTAACCGCACAAGCGCAGCTTTTTTCTTTTACTCACACTAAAACCGATGCTATCAAAGTCCCCGGCACACCTCACCGGCAATGAAATTCAGCCTTGATCATCCGTTTTACCGCGCATCACCACCCAAGCAATCCATTGCAAAATCCCCATATCTCCATATCATACCGCAACCCTATTTTCCACAAAGCCGCAAATATCGCCAGAGCCGCAAGACATACCGGGTTACAAAAGATTTCAGCCACAAAAGGCATACATCGCAACAATTTGTTTTCATGCAAGTTGCAAGAAGCTAAAAAAGGTCTGATGTAATTCGAATTATGTCTGATGTAATTTTTCCTACGTCAGACATAGTTTCCCCCACGTCCGATGCAGGCATGGGACGCGGAACAGAAACTGGCACAAAAGCATACCGGCACAAAAAACCACGCGGGAAAGCGGGAGCTATTCCCGGGAAAATGAAACAGGAACATACACGCACCGTCAAAATTCGCACATATATTGCACCACATTAACAGATTTGCAAAAATATCTTATTATATTTGCAGGACAGACAGCAAGAAAACAATTCATTAATAAAATAATAACATGAAAAAGTCTTTGATTATTTGCGCCTCCCTGCTTGTAGCGGTAAGTGCGGGCGCACAAAAAAACAGGAAGTTCGCCCCGCCTGTAATGGGCTGGAGCAGCTGGAACACACTCGCACTCAACATCAACGAGAAGAACATCTGCGCAAACGCCGACGCACAGGTTTCCACGGGTCTCAGAGACGCCGGCTACATTTACTGCAACATAGATGACGGCTACATGGGCGGACGCGACGCACAGGGAAACATGACAAGCAACGACGAGCTTTTCCCACGCGGAATGAAATACGTGTCAGAGTACATCCGCAAGAAAGGCCTGAAGCCGGGCATATATAATGACGCGGCAGGAAACACCTGCGGCTCCGGCTCGTTCAAGAACCCAGAATTCGGACACGGCGTGGGCTTCAACGGACACGAGGCAGCCGACTGCGACCTTTATTTCAACAAATGGGATTACGATTTCGTGAAGGTTGACTACTGCGGCGCGGCAGGTCTCGGACTTCAGGAAGAACCCACATACACCGCCATCGGCAACGCCATTAAGGCTGAAAGCAAAAAGCTCGGGCGCAAGATTTCCTACAACATCTGCCGTTGGGCATACCCCGGCACGTGGTGCAAGGACGTTGCAGATTCTTGGAGAATCAGCGGCGACATACAGGCAAACTGGCCTTCGTTCAAATATGTCATAGGCAAGAACAAATACCTCTCCGCTTATTGCGGCGACGGTCATTACAACGACATGGATATGCTCGAAATCGGGCAGGGTCTCCCACTAAACGAGGAAGAGGTGCACATGGCAATCTGGTGTATACAGAGTTCGCCGCTGCTCGTGGGCTGCGACATGACAAAGATACCCGCCCAGTCGCTCGAACTCATGAAGAACAAGGAGCTGATCGACATCAACCAGGACCCGCTCGGGCTTCAGGCGTACATCGTTTACCAGAAGAACAACTCCATGATATACGTCAAGGACATCAAGCAGCTCAACGGCGACACACGCGCCGTGGCGTTGCTTAACCTTGGCGATGAGCCAGCAACGTTTGACGTTCCCCTCGAGATTATCGACATGACCGGCAAAGCCACAACACGCGACCTCATCCACCACACCGCAGGCCCTGAACTCAACGGCAAAATAAGCGAGACCGTACCGGCACGCAGCGTAAAGATGTGGACTGTGAAGGGAAAGCGCGTCGAGCGCACCGTTTACAATGCGGGAACAGCCTATATGCCCAACTTCAACGACCTCGGCGGAAACAAGCAGACAATCCGCTATGCCGATGATCCCAACGCCTCGTGCGGCGTAAAGGTGATGTACCTCGGCGGCACGCCGCAGAACGTTATGAAGTGGAAAAACGTTTACTCCGAAAAGGGCGGCACATACGACATAACGGTGCGCTACGCCTGCGGAGAAAACCGCTACCTCAAGATTGTCGTAAACGGCGGACAGCCTGTCATCTACAAAGACCTCAACACAGGCAGCTACGCCAAATACAGCACGCTCACCGTCCGCGGCACGCTCAAGAAAGGCTACAACACCATCACCCTTGGCTGCGACAACGGCTACGCCCCCGACATTGACGGCATCACAATAGCAAAAAGATAAACATTTTTTCTATTATAAAAATGGGGCGGCACTGTTGAGTGCCGCCCCATTTTGTTTGCAGGGAACCGCCTTCAAAGGCACAGCTTCCATGCCATGCACGCGCAAATTGCACACTATTTTTCCTTTTCTCTTTCCGTCCTTAAATCGCTCAGCGTCCTGCCGCCGTACGTAAAATAATTCGGGCCCCGGTAAGCTCCTGATGTGTTCCGCAATTCTTCGGGCAGGAACTCAGCGGTGAACGCCGAAAGAGACCAAAAACGGCCTTCGTATTCGACTTTATCATCAGTGGCAACTTTAACGGGGAGTTTGAGGGCGTCAAACAATATCGTATCGCCGACATTAAGTCCTATCATGTGGAACTTGAAAGCCGGTTTGCCCTTTTTCCGTTTCTTGATGTCGTTTTCAGCATTTATCCTCTTGTCCTCGTCTTTGCTGTTGCTGACAACAGGCTTGCCGTCCGCATACACAGCCAGCTCCGCATCCTCAAGCAAGTCTGCAATGTCCCGCATAATGTCAAGAGCCACCGATGGGGCGATATTGAAGAACTCACGGTTCGGGCGTATGCGGCGATCGGTCAAACGGTCAATCTGCCTGTGAATCTGCTTCTCAACCGTTTCATATTTCTCCGTTTTAAGCGTGGCATAGATTTCAAACGGCAAAGGCACCGCAGTATTGTCCAATTCCTTGGATCGCACATCAACAGAGCGGGAACTCTTCCCTATCTTCACCCAATCCTCACGAAAACTCGGATTTGTCAATATATAAACGTAGCCTTGGCTGCTTTCCTCACTCATAATATCAATGTTTATTTTCATGGTTCTAAAACCACAAACCCACGTTCTTTTATGTTCCACGCTTGCCTGCGACAAAGGACTTGGGAAAATTTTTCAATATTCTGCAAATATACTGATTACATTTGAAAAGGAGGAATGCCTTAACGTTTTATTTTACAATGTCTGCACTTAACTCCAAGCTTACTCAAAAAAGCCATGGCGAAAACCACCCCACGAAATGCCAACATACAACCCGGACTTCCGCTTTCCAAATTCTCTGAAAACTATATGGGACATCGGAAAAACCATGTCCTATATAGAAAAAATTATATCAGACATAATTCAAACTACATCAGACCTTTTTTCATCGCTTGCAAGCCTCTGAAAAACAAAACCTTATCCCTTTTCGGCAAAATCTCGACAAACACATGGCTTTCAAAGAATTACATACAGCCTGTGCTTTTGCCGCTGCTGGCTGTCCTATTCAGTTTTCCCGCGCTTTCGGCTTCACCTTGACCCATTTGCCACGGAACAGGTGCACAAGGTAAAGCGTGCCGCGGATCGTAAGCTCCACCGCCATTGCGAACCACACGCCGGGCAGGCCGTAGCTCCTTGCGAGCAGGGCGGCGAGCGAAAGGCGCACGAACCACATACAGCACAGGTTTATCACAGTGGGGCTTTTGGTGTCGCCAGCACCTATGCAAACGCTCGCCGTCACTATGGCGGCGGCAAACATCGGCTCGGCGAAAGCCTCTATGCGCAGTGCCGTTGTGCCGAGGGCGCGGATTTCCTCCACGGGGGTTATGAAGCCGAGCATCTGGGGCGCGAACAGGAACATCAGCACGCCCATCACCGCCATCACCGCCATGCCCAGCCCCACCGTCATCTTGGCGAAACTGCGGCACACGCCAACCCGCCCCGCTCCGAGCGACTGTCCCGTGAGCGTGGAGGCGGCGTCCCCTATGCCGTAGCCCGGCATATAGCAAAGGCTCTCCACAGTTATGGCGAATGTGTTGGCGGCTATAGCCACATTGCCCAAAGGGGCTACAATTATGGTGCTGACTATCTGCGCGCCGCCCATGAACACATATTGCAGCATCAGCGGCGAGGATATGCCGAAAGCCTTGCGCACATACGCCCTGTTAAGCTTGAGAAAGCCGCTCCTGCGCCGCAGCGAAAGAACCTTGCTGCGCCAGACGGCAAAGTAGAGGTTTGTCGCGGCAGTTACCACAACCGCCGCAAAAGTCCCCAACGCCGCACCCACGACTCCCCAGCCGCACATATATATGAATATGTAGTTGAAAACCACATCGAGCGCACACATCATTATGCTTGTCGCGCCGGGTATGCGCATATTCCCGCTGCTCTTCAGGGCGTTGGACGAAAGGTTTGACACCTGCAAAAAAGGCAGGGCAATGGAAAACACAAAGAAATAAAGCGACGCGTCGCGCCTTATGTCATCGCCTCCGCCCAGCCACACCGGCAGCGGCCAGGCTATCGCGGCAGCCGCCAAGGCTATGGCAATCCCGAAAACGCCGGCGGTCATCAACCCGTTTGCAAACACCCTGCACGCATCGTCATAGTCCTTTGCCCCCACTTTGTGGGCCACCTGCACGGAAAAGCCGAGGCTCATGGCGCTTGTGAAACTTCCGAAAAGCCATGTGGTGGTCTCCACAAGCCCTATGCTTGCCGAGGCCTTCGCCCCGAGATGCCCCACCATCGCCGCATCGATGTAAAACATCAGCACACTCGTTATCTGTGCCAGCACGGAGGGTATGCTCAAGTCAACTATAAGCCTCAGCTTGTCCGTACGCGAAAGTGCCTTGCCATCGCGCATTGCCGCCAGAAGAGTGTCGCTTTGCCTGAATTTCAGCATTGTGGGATTTTGAAAAATTATAGCGTGCAAAGTTACGAATAAAGTTCATTACCACGCCAGAACAGCCTCCCCACGCCCCCGACCCTTTTACATTGTTAAGAAAAGTGTTGCGCTCCATCCCGGAATGTGAAAATTTTGCCTTAAATTTGCAACAAAAGCAAAAACAAGCCTTGCATGGGCTTTTCAACACATACCACATCATGAGCGGAGGCGGAAAAATTTACATCACGGCATTGCTTGCCGCCGTTTGCACCATTTGCACGGCGCACAGCAACAAGCCTTACGGACTGCGGACGGACTTCATCGAAAACACGGAGCATTATTACAAGGACGGATACGCAACAAAAACAGACGTTTCCGTCGCACAAGCCGACACTATGCACTATCGCGCAGCATGGATCAGAACCAAGCGCCCTTCATTCGGATGGATTGTCCCCGGCAGAGGCAGGAACGTGAGGCAAACCGCCTTCAGGCTCATCATCGCCGACAACCGCAGGGACATTGCCGCCTTGAAAGGCAACGTTTACGACAGCGGGCTGCAATATGACGGGAACTCCACGGCTTTCGTGCCAAAAGACCTAACCCTCATGCCCGACAAAGCGTATTACTGGCGCGTTATGGTGAAAACCAACAAAGACAGCCAAGGCGCGTGGAGCGGCACGAAACTTTTCCGCACTTTCCACTCGCTCAACGACAGTGCCACAAGCTACGAGCCGCTTGTGAAAACGCTGCAAAAGGCAAAGACCGTCAGAAGCACCGCACCCGGGACATTTTCCGCCGACTTCGGACTTGACGCCTTCGCCCAGCCGCTGCTCGAGATTACGGCTGCGGGAAACGCAAAAATCACTGTTTTCATCGGGGAAAAGCTAACCGCCAACGGAAATGTGGACATAAACCCCGGAGCCACCATTCGCGGTGCAAAATATGAGTTGGACGTTAAAAAGGGCAAGCGCCTTTACAGGATAAACCTGCGCCCCGACAAAAGGAACACGGGGCCGGATGCCGTAAAACTCCCGGCGTTCATAGGGGAAATAACCCCATTCAGATATTGCGAGGTCAAAAGCGAAAGCGGCGGCATAAAGCAGGTGAAGTTCCTGCGCGAAACCGTAACATATCCGCTGAACAGCCAAGCGTCATCGTTCAAGAGCAGCAGCGCACGGCTCGATTCCGTTTTCGACTTCTGCAAATATTCCCTCGAAGCCACATCGATGCTCGGCATATTCGTTGACGGCGACCGCGAGCGCATAGCCTACGAAGCCGACGCGCTTGTTAGCATGCTCGGAACCTATTTCGCTTTCGGCGACGCGGCAATGTCGCGGCGCAGCGCGAGACATCTTCTCGCCCACCCCACATGGCCGACGGAATGGAGCCTGCAAACCGTGGAACTCGCCGCATACGATTTTCTTTTCACCGGGGACAAAAGGCTCATATCCCAAAACTACAAGGACATTGAGGCGCACACCCTGTCGGCGCTGCGATGCGAGAACGGACTAATCTCAACCCAAACGGGGCTGCAAACGCCCGAATTTCTCAGGAGCGTCAACATGAAAAGTCCGCTAAGGGACATAGTGGACTGGCCGGCGGGAGGCGCGGGACTTAACGAGCCTTCGGGCGGGGAGAGGGACGGACACGTGATGGGCGTTTACAATTCCGTGGTGAACGCTTGGCATTACAGGGTTCTGCGGCGCATGGTGACGATTTCCCACGGATGCGGCATGGACGCGAAAGCCCAAGCCTACAGAAAGGCGGCTGACGATTTCAAGAAAACCTTCAACAAGGCGTTCTTCAACGACAGCACATCACTTTACCGCGATGCCTTAGGCTCAAGCCACAGCGCGACCCACTCAAACTTCTACCCCGCCGCATTCGGGCTTGTGCCCAAAGGAAAATCAAAAGCCGTAACCGACTACATCCTGAAACGCGGCATGGCGTGCAGCGCGTTCGGCTCGCAGTTCCTCATTGACGGACTTTTCCGCCAGGGGCGCGGAACGGAAGGGATAAAGCTTATGGAATCCGGCGCAAAGCGCAGTTGGGTGAACATGATGCGCAGCGGCGCGACGATGACAATGGAGGACTGGGATTTGGAGTTCAAGCCAAATCTCGACTGGAACCACGCGTGGGCTACAGCACCCGCCAACATCGCCTTCCGCGACATTTTGGGAATAATGCCCACAGCCCCGGCATACGGCGTGTTCCTTGTCTGCCCGCAAATAGGGGAGCTGAAACACGTTTCCGGACACACCACAACGCTCCGTGGGGTGATAAGGGAAAGCATAACCGTTACGGAAAAGAAGATAAGGCTCACGATAGAAGTCCCCGCCAACTCCATTGCCGACATTTCGCTTGCCAACATAACCGCCGACTTCAAGAGCCGCGACATAAGGCAGGCAAAAGTGAACGGAAAAGACGTGCCGATAGACAGGCTCACAAGTTTTGAAGCCTCCTACACCGTGGGGAGCGGGAAGCACGTCATAGAACTCATCTGCCGCTGACGCGCCGCAACACCGGCTGTCCGTTTTCAAAGGCTATGGGCAGCCAGAGATGCCGGCTGTCGTTCAGGCGTTTCGGGTTCCAAATGTCGGCCATGAATATGTATTCCGCACCGAAAGCCTTGCGCAGTGCCGGGGTCTCGAGGCGGTATATGTAAGTGCCCTGCGCACCGAAAGTCTTTTCCGCCCCTTCGCCACGGCATGGGTTGGGAAGCTGCCGCCACGGTCCGAATATGTTTTTGGCGGTGAACATACGCGCCGCATTCGGCGCCCAGCCTGTACAGCCGCTTGTTATCATCCAATACACGCCGTCTTTCTTGAAAATTGCAGGGGCTTCGTTCTGCCCTCCCGGGGCAACGCGCACAAAACTGCCGTTATGCTCCATGTAGTCGTCCGTAAGCTGCGCAATCTGTATCGTGAGGTTCTCCTCCGAGGAATATATATGGTACGCCTTGCCGTCGTCGTCTATGAAAAGCGTCATGTCCCGCGACATCTGCCCGCCTTTCACATCGCGCTGGAAAAACATCCCTCGCTCAACCTGCGTGCGCCATTCGGGAGTCCACCATGTCTTCAACTCCTCAAAAAGCATCTGATGCTTCAAATCCGTTGTGTCGGGAAGCGAGAAGCCTATGGGATAAAGTCCGGGATTGACCCTGCCGGAGCGCACAAACCTGAAAGGCCCGAGGGGATTGTCGGCAGCAGCCACGCCATAGCGCGCCGCCGCATAGCCGCGCCCTTTAAGCTCAAGGTGAAACCACATGACAAACTTTCCCGTCTTGGGGTTTCTGACCACCTTGGGACGCTCTACGATGCACCCGGCTTCGATGTCGCTTCCAGCCTCGTTTGACACAGGAAGCACAATGCCCCTGTCGGTCCAGTCAGTCAGGTTCTTCGACGTGTAGCAGCTCACGCCCAGCGAACTCACCGCCCCGCCGTCGGAGCGGATCTCGCCATACCAATAATACAAACCCTTGTGGAAGATTATGTTGCCACCGTGGGCGTTGATATGCACGCCGTTATTGTCCTTCCACACCCCGCCGTCCATGGGGCTTTGCGCCCAAGAGCAGACGAACGTCGCGCACAGGAGAAACGCTGTCAAAATATATTTCATTTTCCAAGCCAAATTAAATGTTACACACAGATATGCAAATATAAGCACTTTCCGCAAAAAACGCCATATCCACCACAGAAAAACGAAAAAGCACATTTTTCGGCAAAAGCCTAAAACGCAACGCATTGCATATCACTCGGTCACAACATATAACCATTTGTTTTACAAGACATTGCACAGGCGGGAAATTATGTCTGATGTAGTTTGGATTATGTCTGATATAATTTTTCCTACATAGGACGTAGTTTTTCCAATGTCCCATGTAGTTTTTCGGAGGCAGCATACAACTTCGGGAAATTGCAAAACCCAAACACATTTGCAAGGAAAAACATAATTTTGCACCCATATTGCAAACACAACAAAAGCACAATGACGAATATATACAACGGACGGCCAGAACAAACAGACGGCAGACCGGAAACAGAAATCGAGGTTTATAACCTGCTTGACAAGTTGGGAGTTGAATATGCAACAGTTTGCCACGAGGCTCTGTTCACAATGGAAGCCTGCAAGGAAATTGAAACTGTTCTTGGCGCGGCAATACCCAAAAACCTCTTTTTGTGCAACCGGCAGCAAACACAATTCTATCTTCTTATGCTCCCGGGGGAAAAGCCTTTCAAATCAAAACAACTTTCCGCACAGCTTGGTTGCGCACGACTGTCGTTTGCAAACGAAGAAAAGATGAAATCAATTCTCCGCCTCACGCCGGGGGCGGTTTCCCCGATGGGACTGATGAACGACACGGAGTGGTGCGTAAAGTTCCTTATGGACAAGGATCTGTTGGGAAACGAATTCATTTGTTTCCACCCATGCGTGAACACTTCCACGATAAAAATCAGCACACGCGACTTTCTGGGCAAAGTTGTTGCAACCATGAACCACACACCCGAATTTGTGGAACTTTCCGCCGAATAACCCCTTTTTCAAAAAAGCAGCGCGGGGACGCAACCGCCCCCGCGCTGTTTCTGTATATGCCAAACGGCACTTTACTTCACGAGCACTTTCCTGCCGCCCATGATATAGATACCCCTTGAGAGCGTCTTTGCAGCCTCGGCAGGATTAACGTTCCTCTTGACGAGCGTTCCGTCAACGGTGTAAACGTTTACGCCGACTTTTGCCGCAGCGGCATTAATCTCGCGGATGTCGTTGATCATGCCGTCAACGGTAATCACAACGTCGGTCGCGCCTTCCTGCGGTTTAACCTTGTCAAGGTCAAGCCAGCCGCTCATGCCATTGATATGCACCGGCGTGCCGGTGGTAACGTTGAGCTTTCCGCCCCTCATGTAGCCGTAACCTTCCTTGCTGATATCGCATCCGTCGAATGTGCCGACAAGTCCGTTTGCCTCGCGCACGGTTGTGTCAACCGTTGCGGGCAGCGTGGTGTAAATGCTTGTAGTCTCAACATTCTCCGCATCGTATTCGTTGTAGTCGCCCTCGATTATGACGAACGGCACACCGGCTTTCACGTCCTCGCAGAGCGTAAGCTCAACCGAAGTCTTGCCCGCAGACGCATCCACCGTGATGTTCTTCACAGAGTAGGTGAACGCGTTTGTGTTCATCGACATAACCGAGTTTGCGCCGGCAGGCACGTCAAACGGCAAAGTCATGACCCTGATGCTGTTTGCCTCAATCGGGAAGTCAAGGTATGCGTCATCCTCCACGGGAATAACGCCCCAGCACGAAGCGCCGTCAACATCGGTGGCCCAAGGCACAATTACGCTGCCCCTTTCCTGCGCATGGAGCGGATATTCCTCCGCGTTGTTTTCGTTGAGCGACACAAACTGCATCTGTCCTTTGCCTATGTAGTCCACGCGGAAAGGAGAGAAGCCGCCCTGCATCCTGCAAACATTCGCCTCGCCGCGTCCGCAGGTCGGGGCTATGCTGTGTGAGGTCGCGAGATTCTGCAATGAATAGCCCTCCGTACCCTCTATCGGAACGAAACGCCACATTGCGTAAGGATTCTCCAAATATGCGGGATCCTCGTCCTCGCCTGCATACTGCCCGAACCTTATGTTCGCGCCGGCATCGGTATTGTCAAGATAAATTGCCTTGTTGGCGCAATATTCCAGACTGCTCTTGGAGTATATGTAATACCACTTGTTTGGCTCTATCTGCCTTGTGTGTCCGAGAATTGCCGTCTTGGCATCGTTAATGCCCTTTATGGCAGCCTTTATGTCGTCCTTCATCGGCTGTTTCTCGCTAACGACGCTGCGGGCAGCCTTAACCGCCGACACAAAGTCATCAATGCTCGCCTCATCGTCAACCATGCCGATTTCATCGCCCACTTCCATGTTGCCGGCCCACTTTATCATCTTGTTGTAGAGCCTTGAAAGTTCCGTGGTGTCGGCATAGGCGTCGAGCAGTTTGGCTATTGCGTCCTCGAGCGTGGTTACGTCGCCCGGCAATACGTCGTGTGTGCCTTTGGTCTTGCCCGCCTCGATAAGGGCTTTCAGCTCGTCGGCCGCCGTCTTTACCTCAGGGTTGTAGTTATACTGCACGCGCTCCGGGTTGATGCCCGTGTACATCTGGAAACGTCCGAGGCTGAGATAGAAGCCGCCTGTGCCGCTCGTACGCATATTGATTGTCTTTTTCACCAAAAAGCGCACATTGGAATATTCTGCGCCAAGCTCAATCATAGGTGAAGTATATCTCACCGGGTGTGCGTCTGCCTGCCCTGAACCCGAAACAATGGCTGTGAGTTCTTTTACGCTCGTCCACGAGTTCTCGTCATCGGGAGTGTTGGTGGCGAGGATTTCCATATCTTCGGGCGTGTCGAATGTGGAACTCCATTCAGAACTTATCATGCTGAAGAGGAAAGAACTCTGAGGTGCGTTCATGTGAACCTGCAAATAGGGATATTCGTCAGCCGGGAGCGGATCGCTCCAAGAAGTGTGGAATATATACTGCCCTGTGCCGTAGCCGTCGCTTTCGGGACGGATAAGATTTGCGGGAGTGAACTGATCGCTTTGTACGGAGTTAGACGTTATCTGCTCGCCGTTGACTATAACCGCCTGGAGTGAGGGGACCGCATTGTCGTAAGCGGTCTGCGCTTTATCAAGGAGGCTCGCGAACACTCCGTAAATGGAATCGCGGTCAACGTAAAGGCGGTCTATTTCCTTGGCAGCGTCATAAAGCGCGTCGATGTCGGCAACGGTCAAAGATCCGTCCGCAAGTTTCTGTTTTACGTCTGCCGCAATATTGTCGTAGTTGTCGCAAGCCGCCTTCATTCCCTCAACCACGTAGTATTCGGAATTGGCAATGGGCGTCGTTCCCATAACCTGGAAACGCCCGAGACTTACGTAGAAGCCGCCCAATGCGTTCAGACGGTTGTTGACGGTTGACTTTACGAGGAAACGGAGGTTGCTGTAACTTTCGCCAAGGCTTATTACCGGGGAAACATACTTCACGGGATGCACCACCTCCGTAACAATATTGTTGAGTTCGGTTATGCTCTTCCAGGAGTCCTCGTCATCGGGAGTGTTTGTTGCGAGAATTTCCACGTCCTTGGGAGTGTCGTGCGTTAATTGCCATTCCGAACTTACCATACGGAACTTGAAAGCGTCTATCGGCGAATCAAGACTCACTTGAAGCCACGCGTATTCCCCCGGTTTCTGCGGATTGCTCCACGAAGTGTGCCAGATATATTCGTTTGTGCCGTAGCCGTCGCTTTCGGGTCGGATAAGGTTTGACGTAACGAACTGTCCGTGCACGGAGTTTGAGGTTATCTGCGACCCCTTCGTGATATACGCTTCATAGTCGTTGGCCTTTTCGCGGACAGCCGCCGTTGAGTTTATCGCAGTTGTCGCCTGGTCTTTAAGGCAGTCGTTCTTTCCAGCCTTTGCAAGGCTGTCGATTAGCTGCGTGTCGCTTTGCGTGAACACGAACCATGCCGACGGCGAGTCTGCGTTGCCCGCAGTGTTGATTATCTCGCCTTTCAGCCCCGCGCCGTCACTGTGTCCGTTGGCGCAATAGGAAACATCGTTTGTCGTGTTGGCTATGGAGAACTGCGGGGCAGTGCCAATTTGGCTTATCGTCTGCAAGGTTTGCGGCTGGTCGGTAAGCGGCACATTCTTGCTCGTGCCCTTCACCGAGCCGATATACTTGTTGTTGTAAACGCTCTGTATGCTGTAAGTGCCGTCTCCCACAGGTGTAACCTTGAAAAGGAACTTCGGGTCTTTCCTGTCGAACGTGTTCCACCCCAGCTTGCCGTTGGCGATCACGCACATGGCTTTCTCCACGCCCTGCTTGCTGTTGAAAGCCGCGCTGGCATTGACAAAATAGTAATAGCCGTCGGTAACTTTCACGAGCGAAGCCTCAACTGCCTCGTAAGCCTTGCGCAGGTTTTGCTCCGCCTTTGAATACTCTTCGTCCGAAAGGGTTTGCGACAAGGCGTAGTTTGCATCCTCGTAAGCCGTGGTGTATTCCAAAATCGCATCCGCCGAATAATACCCCGGCTCCGTGCCGCCCTGATACTGCGGGTTCCTTTCCGAAATGTCGTCGAGCAGCTTTTGCAGCTTGCGGATCGGCACATCGGTGCTTTCGGCCTTCATTATCTGGAAACGCCCGAGGTTGAACAGAGGATTTCCGTTCGTGCTCATGCGTCCGGTCACATTTTTCTTAACCACAAAACGCAGGTCGGTGTAGCTGCCTCCAAGCGCGATATGCGGCGAATAGTAGTCAATCGGGTGGGCAACCGCCGTTACAATGTCGGTAAGCTCTGCCACCGTCTTCCACGAGCTTTCGTCGTTGGGGGTGTTGGTGGCGAGAATGTCCATGTCCTGCGGCGTGTCGTACGTGCTGGTCCATTCCGAACTTATCATGCGGAAGAATATGTCGCTCTGCGCCTCATTGAGGTGTATTTGCAGGTAAGGCAATTCGCCGGCGGGAAGCGGGTTGGTCCACGAGCAATGGTAAATGTACTGTCCCGTGCCGTAGCCTTCGATTTCGGGACGTATGAGGTTTGAGGTGGAGAACTGGAGGCTCTCCATTGTGTTGGTGGTAATCTGCACCGAGTCGGTGATGAGGTCCTTGCCCTTCATCCACTTGTCGTCCTCGTCGTCGCCCTCGCCGATGCCGTCTGTGGCAAGCACATTCATTATGGCGTCAGCCCAGAAGCCGGCAAGTTTCACCGCACCCTGCGCGTTGGGGTGGAGCCAGAACGTTCCCGAGTTGCCGGCTTCGGAAGTGAAGTAGTCGTTGTTGTCCTCGAAAAAGCTGAAAGCCTCCTTAGAGCCGGCATACACCATGCCGGGGTTCGAGGAAGCGTATTCGTCCAGAATGTTGTCGATCACAGGGTGATAGGACTTCAGCCTGTCAAGCCCCGCCTGGAGATAGGTCGCGCCATTGTGCGTTGTGGGGCTGTACCAAATGGGATAGTTCAGCACGAACTTTGCCTGGGGGAACTTCTCGTGCAGTGCGTCGATTATCTTCTTGATGTTCTCCTTGTAGGTGTCGGTGCTCACTGGCGAGCCTTCGGGACCTTTTTCCGCACTGTCGTTAGTGCCGAGCATTATTGAGAAATAAAGCGGTCCGACCTCGCTGCTGAACTCCTCCCCCGCACTCACGGCGTTGTTGTAAGCCCCGCGCCCGGGCAGGAAGCCGAACGTGGTTATACCGCTCACGCCGCAGTTCTTTATCTTTACGGTGTGGTTGGTGCGTTTCTGCAACAGCTGCCCCGTTATCACTGGCGGAGCCTGCGTTGCCGGGTCTGAAAGCGTCGCGCCATACGTGATGCTGTTGCCTATGAAGACCACGTGGATTTTGTCCTTTGCCGCCGCAGACATACATATAAATATGCCTGTCAGCAAAAGACACAGAATAAACTTTAGCTGTTTCATATTTTATGGTATTAAAAACTTTGTCCTCATGATACGCTGCCAAAATTACACAATATTTACAATAAGATTGCACTTGTTGGTTTTATTTTGCACATTAGCATGAATCCATAGCAAAAAATTTCTGATTTTTCGGACAGGATTACGCATTTTTGCCATATTGCCGCGTCGGCCTGTCTTGCCTGTGCAATGCGGCTCGTGCGGTGATGTACAGGGCGTACGTCGTGCACCGCTGCGATACGCGCAAATGGCAACCCCGGAAAACCAAATTTGACACAGGAAAAACTACATCGGATGTAAGAAAAACTATGTCCGATGTGGAAAAAATTATGTCTGATGTAGAAAAAACTACATCAGACCTTTTTTCGCCGCAAAAACACGGCTGAACCAAAAATATTGGACGCGAAAACCGCAGGACAAAAAAAAGCATTAAATTTGTGGTCTTGAAACAGAAACCGCCCCACCGCGATGAACGATAAAAAAGATTTGAGCAACAAGAAACTGTCCATAATCATCCCGGCATACAACGAGGCCGGCAATATATGCCAGGTCATCGGCAAGGTGTGCGACGTGGTTCTGCCCTACGGCATAGGCAAAGAGGTTATTGTTGTTGACGACGGTTCAAACGACGACACCTACGGCAATGCAAGCCGCTATGTCTCGGGCGGAAGCCTTCCCGTGAGAATACTGCGCCACATGGAAAACCACGGCAAGGGACGCGCCATACGCACCGCGCTCGCCGTGGCGACGGGCGACTATGTCATCATACAGGACGGCGACCTTGAACTCGACCCCAACGACATAGCGACACTGATGAAAACCATGATTGACGGGGAATACGAGGTGGTTTACGGTTCAAGGTTTCTCGACAGGCAGAACAAGAGCCTATACCGCAGCTTCTACCTTGGCGGGCGGCTCGTGTCCCACATTGCCAACATTCTCTACGGACAGGACATCACCGACGAGCCCACCTGCTACAAGCTCATGCGCACCGAAGTGCTGAGACGCTTCAAGCTGCGCTGCGAGGGCTTTGAGTTCTGCCCCGAAGTAACCGCGAAAATCTCAAAACTCGGAATCAAGATACACGAAGTGCCCATACACTACTCGCCACGCACCCTTGCGCAGGGAAAGAAGCTGCGCTGGACAGACGGGATTGAGGCAGTGTGGACACTTTTCAAATACCGTTTTACAAACTGAACACGGAAATGAACAAAAGCAACACCCCGAAATCCACGCGCTACGGCTTCACGTGGTGGATGAAGAACCTGCTGATTGCCGCAGTGGCATATATGCTTTGCCCCTCGCTCGTGAAATCGAACATGGGCTACGAATGGCTCATCGACGGCTACGCCAAAAGCAACCTTGAAGCGGTGAAGCAAATCGAGGGCTTCACCAACGACCAGAAACTCGAGGCAAAACTCGGCTACGACTACGCATTCATTGAAATGATACGCAGGACAACGCCCGAAAACGCCGTGGTGTTTTACCCCTCACGCGAGGATTTCACCGACAAAGGCGCATCCACGGGAATTAGTTTCTCTGGAAACCTCTGTGACAAGCTGTCGGCGGTGCGCTTTCTGTACCCCCGCAAAATTGTCATAAAGCAGGAGCTAAACAAAACCTCGTGGAGCAAAAAGCTCACGCACGTGGCGATAGTGAACGGACACTGGCGCGAGCTGCTGCCCTACAAGGTTTCTGACGCAGCCCTCATAACCGTGTTGCCAACCAGCCCCGCCGAGGCGGCAAAACTCCAAAACAGACAATAAAGCCATGTACGCAACAGGAACAGCACTTTTGTTTTTGGTGGGATACCTCACCGTGTTCAACCTCTCCACACTCACCACGCGCCTTGAGCGCATAGGGCTCGCCTTTCCCGCAGGGGCGGGCGTGATGACAGTCGTAATGGCTCTCATGGACCTTTGCCGCATTCCGCTGACAGGCGGTGCGCTAATTATTGCCGACCTCGTTGTCGCCGCCGCGCTTGCCGCAGGGCTTGCATTGAGAAAGGGGAAAGTCATGGAGGCTCTGAAACGCCCCATAGACATAAACTCGTTCAACTTCGTCTGGCTGCTGCTGCTCGCCTTCGCGGCGTGGGTGGAATATGCCAACTTCCAGAAATGCATGTTCTTCCCCACGTACGACCGCGACTCGCTCGCGGCGTTCGACACGCTCGGCTTTGTCGCCGCGCAAGAGCACACATACGGCGGCATGAGCATCTTCACCGGCGACTATATGCCGGGCATCCACGCGCCGGGCAGCCCGATTGCCTACTTCCCGCTCGTGCAGCTGGCATACGCCTACGTGTATGCCCTCGGTGCGGAAACCTCGAAAATCATCCCCGCGCTAATCTACCTGTCGTTCCTTGTGGCTTTCTATGCCGCGCTTTCACGCGCCACAAGCCGCACGGCGGCAATGGCGGCAACGCTGTTCGTAGTTCTCACCCCTGAAATGACATCGTTCTCGTCGCTTTCGGGAACAAACGTGATGAACGCCGCCTACGCCTCGCTTGGCATAATATATATACTGCGCTGGCTTCAGGAAAAGGAGAAAGGCTGCCTCGCCCTCGGCTCGCTGCTGCTGGCGCTCAACGTGTGGTGCCGCGCCGAAGGGGTTGTGTTTGTGCTCGTGGCGGTGGCTCTTGTGGCATTTGAATGCATCAGAAAACGCGAATGGAAACAGGCTCTGCCTGTTATCCTCGCCTTTGTCCCAATAATTCTGTGGCAGATATACACCCGCGCATTCGGGATGACGGTGCAGTCGTTCGTTATCACCCACCCCTACTTCGACGGCGACAAGGCGGGAACTATATTCAACGGCGCATGGGCGTTGCTCAGCAACACGCAATACTACGGCTGGACATTCACAGCGCTTCTGCTCGCGATAATCGGCGACGCATGGTTCATGATAAAGCACCGCAACAGCGACATAGCCAAACTGTTTGCCATTGCCGCAGGGGTTTTCCTGTATTTCCTCGTGCTCTACCAGATAGACTACCGTTGGGACAGCATCAACAACGTGCTCAGCTATTCCGCCAAGCGTTTCATGTTCTGCTTCGTGCCTATGGCGTGGTATTTCACAGCCACCTGCGAACCCGTTGCCAAGGCAATGAAAAAGTTTGACGACTGGATGGCAAAATAGGCCGGCGCAAGGAGGCAGCACAATTAATCAAATAATTGCAACTCCGTATGGGCGTATTGCATACGCCCATACATTCATACCGTTTGCAATCAAAAAACAACATACACCGTTTATACAAATCCCGCAAACCCAAACTAATTGCCCTTTTCGATACGCCCCGAAAACTACATCAGACATGAGAAAAACTATGTCCTATGCAGGAAAAATTATGTCTGATATAATTCAAACTACATCAAACCTTTTTTTCGCAATTATAAGCCCATGATACACAACAACTTACAAAAGCCCGACAAATTCACATAACCTTCTGTGAATAAGGCGGATACACTTTCCGCCACCTTATGCCCGGCAAATTTGATTTGGGTGTTCAAATAATGTCAAACGGTCTGCAGCCGGTCTTTCATAATGCCGGCCATATTGTCCTTTGCCCACGCCACAAGGTTTTCCACCAACGGAATGAACGAGCAGGCGCGGTCTGTCAGCGAATACTCCACCCTTGGCGGGACTTCGGCAAAGACGCTACGCACAACGAAGCCGTCCGCCTCAAGCGAGCGGAGGGTTGACGCGAGAACCTTCTGCGATATGTCGGGGATGCTCTTGCGCAAAACGTTAAAGCGCACCCCAGCCTTTCCCTGCGCATGGATTGTGCACAGCACCAGCATGGACCACTTGCCGCAGATATGCGCCAGAACATTGCGTATGGGGCAGTCCTTGAAAATGGTGTCGGTTGTCTGATTGCTCATAAAAGCCTTGTTTTCAAAATTACTATACAAAAGTAACCAAGTGTCTTGACACGAAGAAACAAGCTATGTTAAACTAATATAATTGCAAAATCCGCAAAAGTCTGAATGCCAGCAAAAGTTACCTTTCGGTTACCAAACCACCCGCCTGTTATTTCTTGTAATTACAATGCAAACGCCTTACTTTTGCACGTGAACAATAAAATATCAAAACAAAAATGAAAGAAGCAAAGACCATAATCAAGGCGGAGAATGTTACCGCCGTGGACTTCGGAAAGTTCAACGACCTGAACGAGTATGTGCTGGAATTAGGCCCGATGAAAATCCCGGGAAAAGTGTTCGGCGGCGCCGCCACCAACGCCACAGGCGCGGAGTTCTCATTCCAGACATTCGCGCCCAACACGGAAGCCGGCTTCATGCACACCCACAAGAAGCATGAGGAACTCTACTTCTTCATCAGCGGGAGCGGGGAGTTCCAAGTTGACGGCAAGGTGTTTCCCGTGAAGGAGGGAAGCGTGGTGAGGGTTGCCCCCAACGGCAGACGTTCCGTGCGCAACAACGGCACGGAGGCATTGGTGGTGCTCTGCGTGCAATACCGCAGCAATTCATTCACACAAGACGACTCCACCGCCCAAGACGGCGTAATTGTTGACGGAAAAGTGAACTGGTGAAAAAGCTGTTCCCCATTTGTAAGGCGGGTTTTACCCCGCCTTACAAATTTTATCCCTCGAAAAACCATCCGCCCCTGTCTGCCACAGCAGCCAAACAAGGTGGCAAAGGTCTGCCTTTGCATGGCTCGGACAACGGATGCATATTCGCTATATGCTCGCCTAATTTAAGCAGGGACGCTTTGTTCCCCTTGTATTTGTGCGAACGCTTAAAGCCATTAAAGAACGGATCTTCTGACCAAAACAGGGAAGTTTCCATTCCACAATCCGCCGTCCGGCTTAATGTTCCTACAAAATCAGACAAAGCTGACTTGTAAAGAAGGGTAATGCCCATGCCGCCGTTTGGTTTTCTATATACACAGCCATAGTGCATCCTTACAAGGTCGTCCGTATGGAAATAGCCCTTTATGGGAGCTTTTACACTCACATTTCTGTTGAAGCGCGCGTTGATTTCCCGCATCTTTTCCTGGAAAACATCGCCATGAGTGCAATAAACATCCTTATATGTCATCACCCACTGGTGTATCATTTCGTGAATGATTATATCTTCCAGAATGTTTTCCGGCAAGTCCAGTCTCCGGCTTATTTCAATGAAACTGTCTTCCAAAAAAGCCGCACCTTTTTCATCTGTGGAAATCTTAAATCTGAACCTTCCCGCAATCCTCAAAGTGTTTATCAGGAAAAACGGAGGCTTTTTCAGCTTTCCTTCAAAAATCAGTTCGTTGAACTCATCGTATTTCCGTTCCACATATTCTACTGTCGCCCTCATTTTTCTGAAAACTGTGGGAAAATGTCTTAATTACGGCTGTAAAACTTTCCGGGAGGCAGATGTTCTCTACGTTTTGTGCATCCCAAAACAACGGCGCAATGTCCGCGTCCTTGAAACCTGCAATGCCGCAGCCTATTCTTGTAACGTAGAAAAATCGTTCCTTGTGCCGCTTGGCAAATCCTATGAACTCATCCACATAAGGCTTGATAGTTTCCACTCCGCCCTGCATGGTGGGTATGGCATAACTCTGCCCCAACATCCCGACACCTTTTCCCCATTCCGCGCCGAAAAGATCAAGGGCAGCGCGTGCCGCGCCGCCGCCATGAAAGCCCTGGAGATTGCTCCCGAAAACAAACACCTCGTCCGGCTTCAAGGCTGTCAGTTTTTCCGGGGTAAACATCGGGCGTACATTACCACGGTACACACGCTCACTCATGATTACCTGTTGGTTTTATAACAGGGCTGCGGGTTTCCGCATCAATTATCGACATAAAAACCGCCCCGCTATTTATAAACATCAAGAGTATTCTTAAGCCGCCTGCATATTTCCTGTTGCAATTCCTGCGGCGCAATCACTTTCACCATGTCGCCGAAACTCATCAGCTTCATGTAGAAGTCGTATGTGGGGCGCAGCGTAAGTTCAAAGTCCGCATATTCGTCGCACGCGTATATCTCCCTTTGCGAACTGTGCAACGGCAAAGTGCGCATATAGTACTTGTGGTCTTTGTCGGCGCGGATAACAACGCGCTGCAACGGTACTTCCCCATCTATAACAATGCCGAAAAATTCCGAGAAATACTTTTTTGCGTCAAAGCCCTCCGGCATTTCAAACTTCTCGTCCGTAATTTGCGCACTCTCCAATCTGTCCAAAGAATAAAGGCGCAGACTGTTAATTTCCACGCACCTTGCCAGCATATACCAGCGTTGCGACGACAACTTCAGGCTGTACGGCTCCACCCTATGCGTTTTTGCCTGTCCCTCGCCAAACGAGCGGTGCGTGATTTGCAGCACGGCGTTCGCCTTCATCGCGCCAAGCACCGTTTTGAGAAACGTCTGGCTGGAAGGAACGTTTTCCGCAAGAATGCGGTCATACACAGCCATATTGCCTGACAGCGAGCATAATGCGCTGTACGTGTTATACAGCCACGCCTGCACATCCCCGCTGTCAAGCACTTTGGGGTTGGCTATGTAATAGCGGTAAAGTCCGCCGCGTTCGCAGTCGATTATGATGCCGAACAAATCAAGAATACAGCCTTTCCACCGGTCGAAAGTCTGGCGCGGCAAATCCTTGCCCATGCTCAGGTCGTCATTGTCGCGCCACTTGTCGTTCAGTTCCTTCAGCGTGATGCGCCCGGCACGCCGTATGGTCTCAACAACCCAGATGTATTTCCGAATCGGCAACATAATGCTTTGCGTCTAATTATTATTGTACCCAAACTTGCAAGTACCTAACTTACACTTATAGAGCGACTCCCTGTCAATGGCATAATCTGGCAACACCTTCAAAGGCAGCGTTTCCAATATGCACCATTGAAAATTCTTTTTCGCATACGCGGGGTCGTTTTTAAGAAGTGGCTTCAAGTCTTTATCACCTCCGTGTCCCGTATTGGCATATTGCTCCCAACGTCCCCAAATACCATTAGTATTGTACGTTGACCCCACATATTGTTTCCCGGTGCTCTTGTCCAGAATGAGGTAGATGCAGTTGCAACTTTCCAACTTGGATTTCCATTCCGAATTGTCTGTGTCAAAGATCAATTTGAGTTGGTTGTAGTCGAGAACCACATCCTCAAAACGGGTAAAGACCGGGATATTGTTATCCCCAAGACCTCTGTCGATTCTTATGACAGGCATTTCGTTTGTGTAGTTTTGACACCAAGCCAAAGGGCTGTTCCAATTTATGATGACCCTTTCTTTCAGTTGATCGAATCCCTCAAGTTCCACGAAATTGAACTTTGCCTGTTCCATGCCTTTATAGTCCTCAATTCTTTTCAAGATGCCGTTATTCTTGAAAACTCCTACAAATCTGGATGTGGCACTCTCTTCGCCGATGAATGACACAATATAGTCCACATTCTTGTATCTCTTGACAAGATCCTCGCTTTGATAGTCAAGGAACACTTCGTGTTCATTCAGATACAAGTCATAAAGCGAGCAGAAATACTTCTTGCCTCCTATCACTTTTTCATTTCTGTTGTCTTTGTGTCTGAGAAGCCTGACACGTTTCTTGTCCGCCTTGTCGAACTCTTCGTTGCGGCCTTCAAGCAATGCCTGAATTGTTGTAATCCATTCTTTTTTCATATCGTTTATATATTTGTCGTTCTTCCAATTGAACTCTTCAATGCCGAGGATTATCAAAGTCGAATACTTCCATGTCTCCTGGTCGAAATTCGGCGTGTATTTCGCCATCATGCGCACAGTTTTCTCACGCTTCGCATCGCGCCTGGTGCCGTTATATCTAACAGCCTTGTTCCATATCGGCTCAGGCTCGTCGCGGTTGTCAAGCCGGTAGAATATTGTCCCTATCCGCTCCAAACGGTAACCGTCCTCCTTACACATATCAAGCGTCAGGCTGTGATTGTCCAAAGGAAAGCCGTAAAAGCCGTCCCAATCCCGGCCGCACAACGAGGCGAGGCACAACGCCCCCATCTCACCCCCATCGGGAAATTTCACCAAAACTATGTCGCCGGTGAACATACGGCTGCCGTTGATGTCGTCATAGCCCGTGTCTATGCCCGCAAATATATGGCGACACACGTAGCCGCGCCTCTCGCAAGAGCCGCCGAAATAATCCTCAACTGCATAGGAATCATGGTCTTCCTCGTATTCGTCTTCTTCATGCCATACGTACAGGCCGCCGTCCGCCCAGAAAAAGAAATCCCCGAACTCTGCATGCCCGAACCTGTCCCTGCCAATCACATAGCGTATGCGCGGGCAGGGATGCACATTGCAGTCTCCGCTGCCTATCTCCTTCTTGTGCCGCTTGCAGAGGTCTGACAATATCTCTTCGTTCAAAACCCTCGGCATCCTCTCAAATTTGCTCCAATCTCTGTTCATGTTCGCTTTATTATTGGTTCTGGTGCAAAATTACATTGATGCTGCCCCGATTTGCGTTACAGGTTTCAAGTGCCTGCTGAAAATATTCGGCACGGCAAACTCACCTGCAATGCCGCAATTTCGGTTCAAAATTGTAATGTGTTGATTTGCAAGAGAATAACCACCCGAGAATTTCCCTCTTAACGGTTTGTTTTTCAGTATGTTGCAAGTGGGCGAAAAAAGGTCTGATATAATTTTTCCTACGTCTGATGTAATTTTTCCTACATAGGACATAGTTTTTCCTACATCCGATGTTATTTTCGCGCCTTTCACCAGCACACGGCCACACCCCAAGATGCACAGGAATGCCTTTGCTCCTACAAAAAAGGCGGCAGCCATAATCTGCCCCAATATCATCATGCCTCTCATGCCGGCGATTATCACTATTCCCCCCACAGGCGGCAGACTTGGGAATATGCAACTGGGTTCTTGTTTAAGAAAGTGAGCCGCCCCCGTTCCCACAAGTATCACCACACAGCCAAACAGGTACACGGATAAGCAGCCCGTTGCCACGAGCTGCACCGTGCCTTGAATATTCTTTGCGTAATTTGGCGATTTTACAAGAAAAAGGCACTTTCTGTTGTTCACGAAAATCTCGTCATAGAAATGACACGGCAAATATAGCGAAATAATCCATAACTCCGCCAACAGCAACCATTTATTTTTCAGCGGGGCGGGATTTCCCCGCCCCGCGAAAAGCGTTGGCGACCACCTGTTGTTTCTGCCGCAAGGTTCACTCTTCGGCTATCTTGCCTGTTATCTTTTTGCACCTTACTATTTCCGCATCATTGAAGCCGACTTCTTTTAATCCGTTATATCCCCAAGTCTTAAAAACGGCACGGATGAAGTTTTCAGAATATTCCGGGTGCTTGTCAAGTGAGTTAAGTATTTCCCTACCCTTTCCGCGAAAAATATCCGTGGGTGTGAGGAGTTTCCTGTTTGACTCATAGAAAACTCCCAAGCTATATCCTACGCTATTAAGGCACATATCCGCAATTTTCTCTGACATAGCCTTTGTTACAAGCGTTGCAGGCTGTTTTGACGCTTTCTTTGCCGCCGTCCTGCTTTGTGCCTGCGCGCTTGCAGAAAACACGCACAGCAACAACATTATAAGCAAGTTTTTCATAAGTTCTATTTCTTACGCTTGACGGTTGGGGTGGCTTGCCTTTTGAATACGACCTGTGCCATGGCATTATCCAAGGTACGCACCATGCAACGCTTGTTCTTTTTTGAATACGTTTTTTGCGGCACCGTTGCTCCGTTCCCCAATGTGGCAGTTCCTTTCCTGGCAAACACATATCCCGCCTGTTTGAGCACATCCTCTATCCCGCACCAATACATAGCCCCGCAAAGGAACGACACCTCCTTTATGGTATGGTTGGAATTTGCCTCAATAGTCCACATCAAGGAAAAATCACCCCTGCCATCCATGCCCACCGCATAGGTGTCGGAGTTGGAAGGTGCGTACTCGGCTATTGCAAACCCCTCGCCGTTGAACATTTGTTTCACCTGTGAGAAGTTGTTCTTCTCCAATGCAGCCGTACCCAACCGTACAACAGACTGCACCTGACACAACGCGCTTTGGCTATACAGAAATACAGCCATCAGCAATACCATTACTTTTTTCATTATTACGAGTTTTACAAGATTGTGAATTATCATTTATTTGAGCAAAAGTGAAAATCATCCAAAATACCGCCACCCTCATAGACAATTTCAAGCAGCTGACCCATACGGCCTGTGTTGTGTTCCGCCCGACCGCTCCATATATAATCAGGAATTAGCTCCAAAAATGCCGCACACATCTTGTCCTTCAAGTAGTGCATACAGGTTTGACACTTACTCATTATCTTGTAGTATTGGCATTTCCAGCCCAAAGAAGAAAGTCGATTTTGCCTGTTGCTCCGGTCGCTTTTGTATATCTTCTCCATCATGGCGTTTTGTTACATTCTTAATATGAGTACAAAATTACGAGCAGGATGTCCCAAATCGCGTTGCACACCAGGGGAAATCAGCAAAAAACCGTTCCCCAACCGCAACAATCCCCACAAGGCGGCATTGCCTGTCGCCGTCCTCTTTATTATCTCACGGAATGTCCTAAAATTACAAAACAGCAGCCGATACAGGATTTGTACGATTGACATTTCAAAGAATCGAAGTTAGGCGACTGCAATACTAAACGGCAATGCCTTATGACACCGTTTGGCGTGCCGCCACAATCCTGTATTCTCCGCCTGCATATAAAGTAATATATTACCTTTTTTAAATTACCGTTCCTTTATGCATAGATTTATATAAAGCTGCATATTAATCCTTCATGGATTGCTCTTTATTAAGGCATTTTTCTTTAGGTATTCAACAAAGCCATCCAAAATATGTTTTGAACGTTCTGCTATATCCTGTTCTGTATAATCTGTAAGCTCACTGGCCAACTTTTTCAATTCGGCAATATTTGTTCCTTCTTTTTGCCCTTTGGGGGTTTGGAAGCCCATATAATATTTTACCTTGTCAACAAAGCGATAATCCGACGCCCGTATGTTTATACGGCGTTCCAACAATGATTTGTTTCCGAGCATTTCCAATGAATGAGGATTTTTCAAACTATTTTCTTTCTGCTGACGGCTGCGCGGGAATATATGCTCTATATCAAAAGCATTCTCCAAAGAAAGCAAAGGCTGATTATCAAATGTGAATGCCCACCAAGTAATTATCGATTTGGTGATAGCACGATTGTTGGAGAACACATAGTTGTAGAATTGCGCCCTGAACCTTGTCTCATCGAACAAGAAATTATTGAATGTTACATCTTTGTCATTCACTATATTCAACATCTCCGCAAACACAGGAGTACGCAAGGAGTTTACACCGGGATTTGTAATGGCATACGCCCAAATGAACCCGATAACGCGGTTCAAGAAATGGAAAAAACGTTCCTCTTCAAGTTCATCCTTGTCATCATGGAAATGCATGAAGTAAACAGAAACAAAGTAAGTCCACATACCATTTGGCGCATAGTTAAGCACAAACAGGCGTTTGAGGATGCGGACAGAGAAGCGTTCCTCGTCCTGATTGTTTACATCTTGCCAAAAGTGAGCCAAACGGACAAGGTTCTCAAGCGTAGATTCCTTCTTGAACAACCCATAATTGTTTTTCTCGTAGAACTTGCGCAAAGATTCTGTCGTAGATGATTTGTTATCCTGCAATGCGCGCTCATAGTACATATAGCGTGTGAAAAGTTCATCCAAAGGCGTTCCACTGATTGGGTGAAACACTTCTGAGGCAATCGTTTCCAAGCCTTTCCAAATAGCAATGAAATCATCCTTCTTGCCAAGCGAGGAATAGTATTTGTAGAACTGTGCCTTAAAAATGTCGGCATCGGAAAGCGGTTTTCCCCTGTCATTGAGCGTGGAAAAAATGCGCAATGCAGTGTCTTGCGATTCCGCTTCTATCGGCAGAAGCACACAGTTGTTCAGAATACGAAGTGGGAAATACGGAAAATAGCTTGGATAGCGAGAGAGAAAATCGTCTATCTTATTATTAAAATCCCGAAAATTCCGAGAGTATTTACTATCTCTCCCTGTTGCGTCTCCATTTTTAAGAATATCAAGAAACTCGTCCTTGTCTTTGTCTGTGGCAACCTCAGAGTCTATTTTCAAGTCATTCTTATTGTATTCACCAAATCCGTTGGCACGCCAAATGCACTTTTCTATATCCTCTTTCATCTTTACTGAACGGGTGTCCTGCATATGTCCAAGTTTGTTATAGAATGCTCGAAGCAGCAGCATTAACGTTGTAAGACGCTGCTGTCCATCTATAATTTCCATTTTTCCGTCATCATTCTTGAATGTGACAATCGGACCGAGAAAATACTCATCATTATCATTGAATTGGTCGGAATTGTCATTCGGGAAAGAAAAACTGAACAAATCCTCCCAAAGTGTTTTACATTCATCATCACCCCAAGCGTAGGGGCGTTGGTAGTCTGGTATCAAAAAATCAGACTTACTGTCTTGAAACAGTCCTTTGACTGTCTTTTGGTCAATATTAAGTTTTGACATAAATCTATCTAAAATTGATTCATGAAAAATGATGATATATCCGCAAATATAAGTAAAAGTACAAAACAAGCAAAATTTCAAACAAGAATATGACCAGCAAAGATTAAAGTACACAAATGCACTTTGGCGGCAAACATTCTTTCACTAGTAAGCGTATGCAGTGTGATAGAAACTCTAAGAAGTTCTAAAACTATATTTCATGGGAAAACAGACAATAGCAATGTCGCCAGCTACCCTATGTATGCTTATATGGTTGTTAATTCAATGGCAACGGTAGGCTTATTCTCTCTTCATTATAACCTCACAGAATATCCTAAAGTTACACAACAGCAACCTATATGGGGATTGAACGATTTACCATTTTAACAAATCAAGGTTCGGTGGGCTGCAAAACAAAACGGCAGAGTGGCAGTAAATGGGGCTGAGAAAACAAAAAAGCCCTTTCCAAAGGCTCATGCCCAAGGAAAGGACTTTATGTAAGGTGGCGGCGACCTACTCTCCC